>LNFM01010873.1_pt1 | contig 12610 bp, 13 predicted proteins | sample 596031 | NCBI WGS metagenome assembly LNFM01 (sample SAMN04254537, study PRJNA301005) | activated carbon metagenome | isolation source: dual media filters at the Ann Arbor, Michigan drinking water treatment plant | place: USA: Ann Arbor
GATCCTGGATCGCGGCGCTGCCGCGATCCGATCACGTCACGACGATGTTGAACTGCCGCGCCACCGCGGTCCATTCGCCGATCTGCTGGTTGATGATGGCCGTGAAATCCGCCCCCAGCGGCGGCGGATTGCGCGGCAGGGTCTGCAATTCCTCGAAGCGCACCATCAGCTCCGGCCGCGCGACGATCTGCGGCACCAGCGCCGACAGCCGTGCCGCGATCGGCGCCGGCAGGTTCTTCGGCCCCGACAGCCCCAGCCACTGCGCCGAGGTCAGCTTCGGGAAGCCCTGCTCGGCGAAGGTCGGCACGTTCGGGAAGGCCGGCAGCCGCTGCGGCGTGGAGATCGCCAGCGCACGCAGCACGCCGTCCTTCATCAGCTGCACATTGGTGGTGATCGGGTCGATGAAGGATTCGATCTGGTTCGCCATCAGGTCCTGCATGGCCGGCGCCGAGCCGCGATAGGGCACGTGGTCGAGGTTGGTGACCCCCGTCTCCCCGGTCAGCATCGCCCCCAGCAGATGCGGCGCCGAGCCGATGCCCGACGACCCGAAGCGCACCGGCCGCGTGCGCGCCGCCGTGATGTATTGATCGAGCGTGCGGAACGGCGAATCCGCCTTCACCAGCAGGACGTTCGGCGCCTCGACCAGCATGCCGATATGCGTGAAGTCGTTGACCGGGTGGAAGGGCAGGGTCGGCATGGTTGCCGCGGAATAGACATGCACCGAGGCATGGCTGACCAGCAGCGTGTAGCCATCGGCCGGCTGCTTGGCGACGAAGTCGGTGCCGATGACGCCGCCCGCACCGGCGCGGTTCTCCACCACCACGGTCTGGCCCAGCGACTGGGAAATGATGGGCGCCATCAGCCGGCTGATGGTGTCGACCAGCCCGCCCGGGGGAAACTGCGCGACCAGGCGGATCGACCCGCGGGTCGGCCAGGCGGCCTGGGCGGCGGCGATCCGCGGTAGCGCGACCGCACCCGCGGCAGCCAACCCAAGAAGTGCACGACGATTCATCGACCTGCTCCCTGTCCAGGCGAATGGAGCATCGACTGACCGTCAGATGGGCAATCTTGCCCCGAACCGGCCGTCGCTCCCGCCATGGGGAAGGGGGTATCGCAATCCGCGTGCCGCGCCCGGCCGGTCGTCGTCGCTCAGAAGGGCGAGGCCGGACGAGCCTCAGCTTGGCGGGCGGATGCCGACCACGGCGCATTTCGTGCCGTAGTCGTCGAAGTATCCGGCCGATCGAAAATATAGATTCATATAGCCGATGAAGCTGGGCTTGGTGACCATCTTGATGTGGAAAAAATTGGGATCAAAAGCGGAGTAGGTATCGTCCCTGTGATGCCGAAGGGCGATGATATGCGAGCCCAATCGTCCGCCGATCATCACGCCGTAGCAACCGTAGGCGCGGCACATCACGGACCACATGAAGTCCGAATCCGCACTCGTATTGTGGAATTCGCGCAGTCCCGCCGATGGGCTGCATTGATACTTCCTGACCGCCACCCGCAGCTGCGCGAACCAACCCGCGCCACCAGGCGATTTGTCGTAAAGATCGTTCGAGGCATTTTGGGCGATGGTCGAGTCCCAGGGCGGGGTTTCGCAGACCTTATCCGCACCGAATGGGAAGTTCTGACCTTTGTATTGGAGCGATACCCAGCTCGCAACCAAACCGAGGCAGTAGCCCGCCGAGGTTATGTTTCCCCACGGGCCAGGCTTGTTCAGAACATCCGTCTGCCCCTGATCCATGGCAAAGACGAGGCGGCCCTCTCTCTTGGCATGGCGCTGGACGTGATCCCACTGCATGGCGATGTTTCCCCGGCTTGAGCCAGGCACCATGGGTTCAGCCAGCGCACGGCATCACTGACCTGCCTCACACCGCCGCGTCGCGCCGATCAAGCCTTGCCGGGTCATGCCGCGCGGTAGCCCCCATCGGTCATGCCGAGCAAGGCGTGGCGCCATTCCGCCCCGCGATCCGCCGCGCGCAACTCCAGCATCAGCCCCAGCACCCCGATGCCCGCGATGCGCGCGCGCAGCCGCAGCCCGCCCCGGCGCGGCAGCACCAGATCCACCTCCTGCCCCAGGTCGAGCCCGCCGACGCCGGTGACGATCGCGCCCGCCGTGCCGGCCTCGCGCAACAGCCCGTCGCGCACGCGCCCGCCGGCCGAACGCAGCGTGCAGGGTTCGGCCACGCTGTGCAGTGCCGGCGCGTCGGCCTGCGCCCCGCCGGTCGCGGCGCCTGCCCATGATGCCAGACGAGCCTGCTGCGTGTCGTCGCCTTGCCCGGCCATGCCCCACCCGGGACCCATCCTCGCCCGCCCTCCGGCCCGCCGGGATGGCGGGGCCGTCGCAGGCTACGGGCGCGGCGTTAACGCGAGGCTTCAGGCAACAGGTCCTGGATCGCCTCGCGCCACAACCCCAGGTCGGTGCCTGCGCGGATCGCCAGGTGGACGCCGAGCAGGCTCACGCCGCGCACCTCGGCGACGAAGATGTGGTCGGTCAGGCGCGCCAGGCGCAGCCGCACCAGGTCCCCGGCCAGCATGCCGCGCATGCCATGCACCATGCCCCCGCCGGCCGAGACGTCGCGCAGCATGCCGTCCTGCACATGGGATCCGACGAAGACGGTGCAGGGCAGTTGCACCTCGATGCGCGGGCCCTCGCGGCGTTCGCCGAGCCCATCCAGGATCACCGCGGACGGGTCGCGCCTGTCCGTGCCGGCCTGCGCCGGTGTGGACTGCCCGGCCGAGGCCCCCGGCCCCGGGACGGTATCGGACATCCCGCCTCCGTTCCTGCGCGGATCGAACGGTAGCGCACAAGATCGTGTGCGGGAAACAGGATCGGTGAGCGGCGGATCACTCCGCCAGCGCGGCGCTCCAGGGGCTCATGACGTCGGTGATGCCTTCCCGCGTGCCGTCGGGGGCGATGCGGATCAGGTTCGGGCAGGCGAAGTTCACCGGCAGCACGGCGTGCTCGACCTCGGTCACCGGCGCATCCTTGCCCAGCGCGGCGATTGTCTCGGCCCCCAGGCGGATATCGGCGGTGACCCCTTCCGGCCCCGAGACATCGAGGCGCGGATGATGCGCCGCCTGTTCCGGCGACATGCCGAAATCCGCCACATAGGACAGCGCCTGGAACACCGAGGCCATGATCCGCCGCCCGCCCGACGCGCCGGTCGCGATCGAGGGCGTGTCGCCATCCGCCGCGATGACCGGGCACATGTTGGTCAGCGGCCGCTTGCCCGGCGCCAGCGCGTTCATCGCCTCGGGCCGCGGGTCGAACCACATGATGCCGTTGTTCATCAGCACGCCCGATCGCGGCAGCACGACGCGCGACCCCATGGACGACAGCAGCGTGGTGGTCATCGCCACCATCATCCCGTCCTTGTCGCAGACGGTGAGGTGGGTGGTGCAGGATTCGGCCGCTTTTGGCTCGGCATCACCCAGGCCCGCGAGGCGTTCGGCATAGGCATCGCGCATCACGCGCGCGAGCTGCGCGTACCAAGCGGCGGATGGTGCGGACCCGGTGAAATCCGCGCTACGCATGCCTTCGAGCACGCGCAGCAGGGTCGGCGCGGCGGTCAGGCCATTGGCCAGGAACAGCCGCTTGCCGCGCCACGCGGCTTCCAGCGCGGGGCGCACCAGCGCCTTGCAGCCGGCGAGGTCAGCGGCAGAGATCGGCGAACCCATGTCGCGGAAATCCGCCAGCAGCTCGGCCGCGATGCCGCCTTCGTAGAAGTCGCGCAGCCCGTCGCGCGACAGGCGTTCGAGCGTCTCGGCCAGCTTGCCCTGGCGGAAGAAGCCCGGGCTGCCCTGGTAGGGTGCGACCGGCGGCAGCCCGTTGGGCAGATAGATGCGCGCGCTTTCGGCATACAGCCGCAGCACGGCTGCGCTGTTGGCCACCTTCAGCGTGGTGAACCAGTCCTGCGCCAGGCCGCGCTTCGCCAGCGCCACGGCCGGTTCCATCACCACCTTCAGCGGCAACCGCCCGTGCCGCGCATGCAGTTCCGCATAGCCCGCGACGGAGGACGGGATGGCGAAGGACAGCGGCCCATGGACGTTGCGGTCCTCGAACACCTCCGGCCAGGTGAACAGGTCGTCCTTCATCTTGCCTGTCATGGGGAAGGCTGCCGGGTCGAGCCCATGCGGCGAGACCGGCCCGAAATCGAAGGTCTGCGCGCCGATGCCCGGCCCCGCCACCTGCGTGAAGCCGATCCCGCCGAGCCCGGAATTCCAGGGCTCCACCACGGCGAGCGCGAAGGCCGTGGCGACCGCCGCATCGGCCGCGGTGCCGCCCTCGGCCAGGATGGCGATGCCCGCCTCGGCGGCGTCGCGCGCCTGGGAGGCGACCATGCCGCGCTTGCCGGTCGCGCCGGGCTTGGTCACCTGCCAGTGCTGCGTGACATGCGGGGGCGGGGTCCAGGCCATGGGGCGTTCCTTCCTTGGGGTGGGGCAGGGTCGCGCCTGCCGCGCGACACCGCAAGACCCGCCGGTTTGCCCCGCACCGCCTTTGCGAATAGGTAGATTTCAGCACATTCGCGCCGCCCCGGCGCCCCGCCTCAGGAGAATCCCCCATGCCCGCAACTCAGGGCCTTGCCGTCGCGCCCGTGCTCCGGGCCTTCATGGAGACCGAGGCGCTGCCCGGCACCGGTGTCGCCCCAGCCGCCTTCTGGACGGCGATGGAGGGCATCCTGCGCGACCTGGCTCCCGCCAATGCCGTGCTGCTGAAGAAGCGCGACGACCTGCAGGCGCAGATCGACGCCTGGCATCGCGCCAACCCCGCCAAGCCGGTGGACCTGGCCGCCTATACCGCCTTCCTGCGCGAGATCGGCTACCTGCTGCCCGAACCCGGCGAGGTGACGGTCGGCACCGCCAATGTGGATGCCGAGATTGCGACGCTGGCCGGTCCGCAGCTGGTCGTGCCGGTCTCCAACGCCCGCTATGCGCTGAACGCCGCCAATGCGCGCTGGGGCAGCCTGTATGATGCGCTCTATGGCACCGACGCGATCCCGCAGGAGGGTCCGCGCGCGAAGGGCTACGACCCCGCGCGCGGTGCCGCGGTGATCGCGAAGGCGCGCGCCGTGCTCGACAGCGCGGTGCCGCTGGCGCGCGGCAGCCACGCCGATGCGACCGCCTACAGCCTGGCCAGCGGCGCGCTGGTCGTCACGTTGAAGGACGGCGCAACCACCGGCCTGGCGAAGCCCGCCCAATGCGTCGGCTACCTGGGCGACGCCGCCGCGCCGACCGCGCTGCTCTTCGTCAACAACGGCCTGCATATCGAGGTGAAGTTCGACCGCACGCACCCGATCGGCAAGACCGATGCGGCCGGCATCAGCGACGTCGTGCTGGAATCCGCGCTGACCACCATCCAGGATTGCGAGGATTCCGTCGCCGCGGTCGATGCCGACGACAAGGTCGAGGTCTATCGCAACTGGCTCGGCCTGATGAAGGGCGACCTGACGGCTGAATTCGAGAAGGGCGGCCAGACCATGGTGCGCCGCCTCAACCCCGACCGCGTGTTCAAGGCACCCGGCGGCGGGGAGGTCACGCTGCATGGCCGCTCGGTCATGCTGGTCCGCAATGTCGGCCACCACATGATGACCGATGCCGTGACGCTCGACGGCGCCGAGGTGCCGGAGACGGTGCTGGACGCGCTCTGCACGGTCGCCATCGCGATGCACGACATCAACGGCAAGCGGCTGAACTCGCGCGCCGGCAGCGTCTATATCGTGAAGCCGAAGATGCACGGCCCCGAGGAAGTGCGCTGGGCCGATACGCTCTTCGCGCGCGTCGAGGATGCGTTGGGCCTCAAGCGCTACACCCTCAAGATCGGCATCATGGACGAGGAGCGGCGCACCACCGTCAACCTCAAGGCCTGCATCGCCGCAGTAAAGGACCGCGTGGTGTTCATCAATACCGGCTTCCTCGACCGCACGGGGGATGAGATCCACACCGCCATGGAAGCCGGCGCCGTCGTCCGCAAGAACGACATGCGCAAGGCCGCCTGGATCGGCGCCTATGAGGATTGGAACGTCGATACCGGCCTCGCCTGCGGCCTGCGCGGGCGCGCGCAGATCGGCAAGGGCATGTGGGCCATGCCCGACATGATGGCCGCGATGCTGGAGCAGAAGGTGGGCCACCCCAAGGCCGGCGCGAACACCGCCTGGGTGCCGTCGCCGACCGCGGCCACGCTGCATGCGCTGCACTACCACCAGGTCGATGTCGCGGCGCGCCAGGATGAACTGGTGAAGGGCGGTCGCCGCGCGAAGCTCGACGACATCCTGACCGTGCCGCTGGCGCGCGACACCAACTGGTCGCCCGCCGATGTGCAAGCCGAGCTCGACAACAACGCCCAGGGCATCCTGGGTTACGTCGTGCGGTGGGTGGATCAGGGGGTCGGCTGCTCCAAGGTGCCCGACATCAACAATGTCGGCCTGATGGAGGACCGCGCGACGCTGCGGATCAGCGCCCAGCACATCGCGAACTGGCTGCGCCACGGCGTCGCCACCTCCGACCAGGTGATGGAGACGATGAAGCGCATGGCCGCGGTGGTGGACCGCCAGAATGCGTCCGACGCGGCCTATGTGCCGATGGCGCCGGGCTTCGACGGCCCGGCCTTCAAGGCGGCCTGCGACCTGGTCTTCGAAGGCGCGGCGCAGCCCAATGGCTATACCGAATTCGTGCTCACGAAGCGGCGGCGGGAAGCGAAGGCGGCCTGACTGGGCCGCCCCCGCGCGTGAGCGCAACCTGAACAGGTTGCGTCCGCGCAGGCTGCGTCAGCGCATGCCGAGGAAGCTCAGGATCGCGAGCACGATCACCACGGCGCCGACGATGTAGACGATGCTGTTCATATCCAGTCCTCCGGTTGCAGCAGCACAAACGCGCTGCCCGGGGATTGGTTGCATCGCGGCGCGCGCAAATGATCGGGAGGCGGCGTCGCGGCCACCTTGCCAGCCGCGACGCTTCGCGCTTCAAGGCGCGCCCCCTTCGGTCCCGGACCCATGCATCCCGCCATCGGCATCGATTTCGGCACGACCAACTCCGTCGCCGCTTTCCGCGGCGCCGACGGCACGCTGCGCACGCTGCACCTGCCCGGCGGCGAGGTGTTCCGCTCCGTGCTGTGCTTCTGGGCCGGCGCCGATGGCCGCCCGCGCGACGCGGCGGGGCCGACGGCGATCGACGCCTATCTGGAATCGCCGCTCGACAGCCGGCTGATCATGTCGATGAAGTCGTATCTTGCGCAGCGCAGCTTCACCGAGACGCGCATCCTGGGCCGCGGCTACGGACTCGAATCGCTGATCGCGACCTTCCTGCGCCATTGGCTGGGCGGCGTGCTGCCGGATGCGGCGGGTGCGCGCATCACCGTCGGCCGTCCGGTACGCTTTGTGGGCGAGACCGCCGACGATGGCTTCGGCGAAGCCCGCCTGCGCGCCGCCTTCGCCGAAGCGGGCCTGCCGGACGTCGCGATGGGCCTGGAACCGGCGGCCGCCGGGCATCGCTTCGCGCAGGGCCTCGACCGCGCGGCCACCGTGCTGGTGGCGGATTTCGGCGGCGGCACCTCCGACTTCTCGGTGCTGCGCTTCGAACCCGGGCCGCCGCGGCGCGTGGCCGCGCTGGGCCATGCCGGCGTGGGCATCGCCGGCGATGCCTTCGACTTCCGCATCATCGACCATGTCGTCTCGCCGCGCCTGGGCAAGAACACCACCTACCGCGTCATGGGCGGCGCGCCGCTGCCGGTGCCGCCGGCCTGGTATGCCGGCTTCGCGCGCTGGCACCAGCTGTCGATGATGCGCGCCCCGCGCACCCTGCGCGACATCGCCGAGGTCGCGCGCACCGCCGAACACCCCGAGGCGCTGCACGACCTGGTGCGGCTGATCGAGGAGGATGCCGGCTTTGCGCTGTATCGCGCCGTCTCCGGCGTGAAGGCGGCGCTGTCCGCCGCGGACCACGCGACGCTCGACTTCCGCCACGGCCGCTTCGCGCTGAGCGCGCCGATCGCGCGGGCCGATTTCGAGGCCTGGATCGCCCCGGAACTCGCGCGCATCGGCACGGCGGTGGATGCCGCGCTGGCCGATGCCTCCACCGCGCCGGATGCGGTGGACCGCGTGTTCCTGACCGGCGGCACCTCCCTGGTGCCGGCGGTGCGGCGCATCTTCGAGGACCGCTTCGGCGCGGGGCGCGTGGTGGCCGGGGGCGAATTCGTCTCGGTCGCCGAGGGCCTGGCGCTGATGGCGGCCGAGCCCGCCTGACGCATGGCCTTCCGCGCGCACATCGGCGAAACTGCCCCCGGAGAGGACAACGCCATGACCGAAGACACCCGCCTGGATCCGCCGAGCCTCGAGATCAGCGGCCGGCGCGCCACCATCCGCCTGCACCGATCGCGCCACCGCAACCGCGTCGAGCCTGGCGACATCATCCGCCTGCTGGACTACTTCGAGACGGTGGACGCCAACCGCGACCTGCGCGTGTTGGTGATGGCCGCGAGCGGGCCGGCCTTCAGCGCCGGCTTCCACCTGGGCGGCTTCGCCGAGGACAAGGACGAAGCCGCGAAGGCCCCTGGCTTCGACGTCATGGTGGACCGCTTCGAGACGCTGCGCGTGCCCACCATCATGCGCCTGCAGGGCGGCGTGTATGGCGGTTCGACCGACCTGGCGCTGACCGCGGATTTCCGCATCGGCGTCACCGGGATGGAGATGTTCATGCCGGCCGCGCGGCTGGGCGTGCACTACTACCCGGGCGGGCTGCGGCGGTATGTCTCGCGCCTCGGCCTCAACAACGCCAAGCGGCTGTTCCTGACGGCGGAGAAGCTCGGTGCCGAGGAATTGCTGCGCATCGGCTACCTGACGCAGCTGGTCGCGCCGGCGGACCTCGACGCCGCGGTGGATCGGCTGGCCGGCACGCTGGAAGTCATGGCCCCGCTGGCGGTGCAGGGCATCAAGCAGGCGCTGAACGAGATCGGCCACGGCGCGTTGGACGTCGCCGCCTGCGAGGAACGCGCGCGCATCTGCAAGGACAGCGCGGATATCCAGGAAGGGCTCGCGGCCTTCCGCGAGAAGCGCGCGCCGGTTTTTCGCGGCGCGTAGCGTTTTCACTGCGCGTCGGCGCGCGACGTCCCCGCGCGTCGCCACGCGACTTCCTGGCGCGTCGCCACGCGACTTCCTGGCGCGTCGCCACGCGACCGCGCTGGCCGGGCTGCCTGCCGCGCCCCGCGCTACGCCAGCACCGCGCCCCGCGGCTGCGCCATGCCGCGCTGCACCGCCGGGCGCGCGCCCACCGTCGCGAACCAGCGCGCGATGTGCGGCGTCTCGTCCAGCGTGCGCGCCGCCCAGGATGCCCGCGCCACCCAGGGATAGGCCGCGATGTCGGCGATGGAATAGGCCTCGCCCGCCAGATACGGCACCGCCGCCAGGCGGTCCTCCAGCAGGCGATAGACGCGATCGACCAGCGCCAGGGCATGCGCGCGCGCCGCTGGCGGCTTCTCGGACGCGAGGTCCGTCCAGTGATGCGCCTGGCCGGTATAGGGGCCGAGCGAGGTCAGCGCGATCATGAGCCAGGCGACGACCTCCGCCCGCGCGCGGGGTTCGTCGGGCAGCAGCGCGCGCTGGCTCTCGGCCAGGTGCAGCAGGATGGCGCCGCTTTCGAACAGCACCAGCGGCGCGCTGCCGTCCTGCGCGTCCTCGACCAGGATCGGCACCTTGCCGTACGGGTTCAGTGCCAGGATTTCGGGGGCGAACTGCTCGCGCTGGCGGATGTTCACGCTGTTCACCGCGTAGTCGAGGCCGCATTCCTCGAGCATCACGGTGACGCGGTTCGAATTGGGCGTGGCCCAGCCGTAGAAGGTGCGTTGCATGGAGGGAGTCGTCGCGCCGCAGGCGCGCGGCGTCAACGCTGGCGCAGGCGCGCGACGTCAACGCTGGCGCAGGCGCGCGACGTCAACGCTGCCGCAGGCGCGCGTCGCGCCGCCCCCTCAGTCGATCCGCGCACCCGAGGCCCGCACCACTTCCGCCCATTTCGCGATCTCCTCGCGGATGAAGGCCTCGAAGGCCGCCGGCGTCGTGCCACCATCCGGCGTCAGGTTCGGCGGATCGGCGCCCAGATCCGCCAGCTTCGCCCGCACCGCCGGTTCCCTGCTGATCGCGTCCAGCTCGGCGCCCAGGCGCTCGATGATCGGCCGCGGCGTGCGGGCAGGGGCCTGCATGCCGAACCAGGCGGTCGCCTCGAAGCCGGGGGCGATGGTCTCGGCCAGAGTCGGCACATCGGGCAGCACCGACGACCGCACATGCCCGGTCACCGCCAGCGCGCGCAGCCGCCCGTCGCGGATATGCCCGATGCAGGATGGCAGGTTGTCCACCGAGGATTCCAGCCGCCCGGCCACCGCCTCGATCAACATCGGCCCGGCGCCGCGGAATGGCACATGCGTGATCTGCAACCCGCCGGCGCGCAGCTTGAACATCTCCATCGACATGTGCGGCGACCCGCCATTGCCCGCGCTGCCATAGTTCAGCGCGCCCGGCCGCGCCTTCGCCGAATCCACCAATTCCTGGATGCTGCGGATCGGCTGGGAGGGATGCACCATGATGACGTTGGGCACGCGCAGGTACAGCCCGACGGCCGCCAGGTCCTCCGGCTTGTAGGGCATGCGCGCGCCGAACAACGCGTAGTTGATCGCGGCCGGCGAGACCGCGGTGGTCAGCACCGTGTAGCCATCCGGTGCCGCGCGCGCGACCGCCTCCGACCCGATATTGCCGGTGGCGCCGCCGCGGTTCTCGACCGGCACGGGCTGGCCGATGCGCTGTTGCAGGCGCTCGGCATAGATGCGCCCGGCGATGTCGGTGGTCCCGCCCGGCGGGAAATTGACCACCATGCGAACGGGGCGCGAGGGGAAGGGGCCATCCTGCGCGAGCGCGGGCAGCGGCAGGGCGGCAAGCGCGCCGGCGATCAGCGGGCGGCGGGCGATGGGCATGGGCGTCCTCCTGTGCCGGGGCCTTGGCGGCCCCTTGTGGGTGTGGCGGTCCCGAGCGGTGCCGGCACGCCTGCGCCATCATGCCGCGATGCGCGGCGGCTGTCGCCCCGCGCCCTGTCCGCGTGTCGCCGCCGGCATCGCTTCCGCCGGACCGGCAATTGCCCCAGGATCGCGCGCGCTCGCTTTCGGGGGAAGCATGCCGGGACCATCCGCGCAGGACCCAGAACCGCCACCGCGCGCCGGCGCGCCGCCGCCGCGGACCCGGCCCTCCATCGCGCGTCTGCTGCTGGTCGCGACGCTGTCGCTGGTCGCGACCGCGGTGCTGTTCCGCCTGGTAGTGGAGGCGATGCGCCGGCTCTGAGCGCGGCGCCTGCGCGTTCACTCCACGCGAATATTCGCGCGGGTCACCACATCGGCCCATTTCGTCACTTCGGCGCGCAGGAAGGCGGCGAAGGTGGCCGGGCTGGTGCCGCCATCGGGCGTGAGCGCCGGCAGGTCGGCACCGAGCGCGGCCAGCCGCTCGCGGAAGCCGGCATCGAGCGCGATCGCGTTCATCTCCGCCCCCAGCCGCTGCACGATCGGCGCCGGTGTCGCCGCCGGCGCCAGCACGCCGAACCAGGCGGTCGCCTCGAAGCCCGGCTGGCCCTGCTCGGCGATGGTCGGCACATCGGGCATCGACGCATTGCGCTGCGCGCTGGTCACGCCGATCGCGCGGATCCGCCCATCCTTGATGAACGGCAGGGCGGAGGGAATGTTGTCCATGCCGATCTCGATGCGCTGCGCCACCATCTCGGTCAGCATCGGCCCCGATCCGCGATAGGGCACATGCGTGATGTCGATGTTGGTCGCGAGGCGCAGCTGTTCCACCACCACATGCGGCGACGTCGCGATGCCTGCCGTGCCGTAGTTGATGGCACCCGGCCGCGCCCGCGCCGCCGTCACCAGGTCCGCCAGCGAGCGGATGGTGGTGTTGTTCGACGCCATCAGCACATTCGGCACGCGCGTCATCAGCGCGACGGCCGCGAGGTCCTCTGGCTTGTAGGGCATGCGGTCGCGGAACACCGCGAAGTTGATGGCCCCCGTGCCGATGGTGGTCAGCAGCAGCGTATGCCCGTCGGCCTCGCTGCGCGCGACATACTCCGCGCCGACATTGCCCGAGGCACCCGGCCGGTTGTCCACCACCACCTGGTGGTTCAGCCGCCGCCCCAGCTGTTCGGCCGTCAGCCGCCCCACCAGGTCGGTGGTGCCTGCCGGCGTGAACGGCACCACGATGCGAATGGGGCGCGAGGGAAAGGCCTGCGCGAAAGCCGGGCGCGCCAGCGCCAGCAGGGGTGTCGCAAGCAAAGCGCGGCGGTCGAGCCTCATGGACATGTCCTTCCTTCCCGGTTCGGACCCTGCGGCCCGTTGCGGGGCAGCCTAGGGGTCATGCGATGGCGGGTCCAGAAGGCGGGGGGCCAGCCCCCCGGACCCCCCGCTGGGAGGCGACCGCCTCCCAGACCCGGGGTTAAATGGTCGGATTGGGGGAGGGGCAACGCGCACCCGTCGCGCAAGGCACACCAACGAGCCCCTCCCCCAATCCGACCATTCAGTCATCGCGGGTCCGGGGGCACGTATGCCCCCGGCGGGTGGGTTCGGGAGGGCAGAGCCCTCCCG
>LNFM01014350.1_pt1 | contig 12608 bp, 9 predicted proteins | sample 596031 | NCBI WGS metagenome assembly LNFM01 (sample SAMN04254537, study PRJNA301005) | activated carbon metagenome | isolation source: dual media filters at the Ann Arbor, Michigan drinking water treatment plant | place: USA: Ann Arbor
ACGCAGCCTGCAGGAGTTCGTGACCCAGAACTTCCTGGCCGAGGACGTGGTGCGCGAGAAGGTGCAGCGCGCCGACGTGGGCCGCCGGCTGGGCGCCTGGCTGTCGGTACGGGCGAACGCCGACCGCGTGGCCGCGGAGATCTCGCGCGGCATGTCGCACGCGCTGCGCGGCCTCAAGGACGACGACGCCACGCTCATCCTCGAGCACGCGATCCTCAAGCCCCTGGGCCAGCGCCCCTGGAGCCCGCCCGCCGGCCGGCTGCTGAAGCGGCTGGTGGAGGACGGCGCGCACCACCGCATCGTGGACCTGGGTTTCGAGCACCTGCACCGCTGGCTGCGCGAGAACGACACGGCCGTGGTGGAGATCGTGATGGAGCGGGCCCCGTCGTGGACCCCTCGGTGGGTGAACGAGCGGCTGGCCGAACGGGTCTACGGCGAGGTGGTCTCGTTCGTGGAGGACATCCGCTCGGACCCCGCCCACCAGGTGCGGCTGGGCATCGACGACATGCTCGCCAAGCTCGCGGGCGACCTGCAGTCCGACCCGCACACCATGCGCCGCGCCGACCGCATCGTCGCCCGGCTGGTCTCCCACCCCGACACCAGGGCGGCCCTCACCGACGTGTGGGCCCACACCCGGCAGGTCCTCATCGAGGCCACCGAGGACCCGGGCAGCGACCTGCGCCACCGCGTGGTGGACGGGCTGATGGGCTTCGGGGAGCGGCTGGTCGACGACGAGGGGCCCGCGTGCAGGACATCACCGGCTTCCTGGTGCGCACCTACGGGCACGAGGTGAGCAGCGTGATCTCCGACACGGTGGAGCGGTGGGACGCCACCGACGCCGCCCGCCGGATCGAGCTGCACGTGGGCCGCGACCTGCAGTTCATCCGCGTGAACGGCACCGTGGTGGGCGGGCTCGCCGGCCTGGTCATCCACACCCTCACGGTGCTGTTCGGCTGACGTGCTGGGCCGCGGGCCCGCCCTGTTACCGTTGCGCCGCACCGCAAACGGCGACACGAGACGGAACCGCATGACGCCCATTCGCATCGGCCTGCTGGGGATCGGCACCGTGGGGGGCGGCACCTACGAGGTGCTCACCCGCAACAGCGAGGAGATCACCCGCCGCGTGGGACGGCCGCTGGTGATCACGCGCGTGGCCGACCTGAACACCGACCTCGCGCGGCAGGTCACGGGCGGGCACGCGGAGGTCACCGACGACGCCTACTCGGTCACCCGCGACCCCGACATCGACATCGTCATCGAGCTCATCGGCGGCTACGGCATCGCCCGCACGCTGGTGCTGGACGCCATCGCCCACGGCAAGCACGTGGTGACCGCCAACAAGGCGCTGCTGGCCACCCACGGCAACGAGATCTTCGCGGCGGCGCACGAGCAGGGCGTGGTGGTGGCCTTCGAGGCCGCGGTCGGGGGCGGCATCCCCATCATCAAGGCGCTGCGCGAGGGCCTGGTCGCGAACCGCATCGAGTGGATCGCCGGGATCATCAACGGCACCACCAACTTCATCCTCTCGGAGATGCGCGACCGCGGCGTGGACTTCGCCGCCGCGCTGGCCGACGCGCAGGCCAACGGCTATGCGGAGGCCGACCCCACCTTCGACATCGAGGGCATCGACGCGGCCCACAAGCTCACGCTGATGGCCTCCATCGCGTTCGGCATCCCGGTGCGGTTCGACGACGCCTACGTGGAGGGCATCACCAGCGTCGAGCAGACCGACATCCGGTACGCGGAGCGGCTGGGGTACCGCCTCAAGCTGCTGGGCATCACCCGGCGCCGGGACGACGGCGTGGAGCTGCGCGTGCACCCCTGCCTGGTGCCGGGCACCCGGCTGATCGCCAACGTGGAGGGCGTGATGAACGCCGTCCTGGTGCAGGGCGACGCGGTGGGCCCCACCCTCTACTACGGCGCGGGTGCCGGCTCGCAGCCCACGGCCTCGGCGGTGATCGCGGACCTGGTGGACGTCGCGCGCCTCATCACGGCCGACCCCGGGCAGCGGGTGCCGCATCTGGCGTTCCAGCCGGACCGGATGAGCGACATCCCGGTCCTGCCGATCGAGGACGTCGAGACCTCGTACTACCTGCGCATGCGCCTGGCCGACCAGCCCGGCGTGCTCGCGGACGTCACCCGGATCCTGGCCGACGAGCAGGTGTCCATCGACGCCGCCCTGCAGCAGGAGCCCGGTGAGCAGGAGGCGGAGGCCGACATCGTGTTCCTGACCCACCGCACGACCGAGCGGGCCATCCGTGCCGCCCTCGTGAAGATCGAGGCGCTGGAGACCAGCTACCGGCCGGTGGTGCTGCTGCGGATGGAGCGCCTGTCCTGATCTGACCGCCGGTGCGCGGGCGGGCGCCCGCGCACCGGCGTCGGATGATCAGGCGATCGACACCGGCACGCCGAAGTCGCCGAACTCCCACACCACCGGGGCCTCCGGGGAGGGGAGCCGCACGCACCCGTGGGATGCGGCGTAGCCCGGCACGCTGGGGTACTCGTGGAACGCGAACCCGGCGTAGAAGTACTGGGCGAACGGCAGCGTCACGCTGAACGGCCGCGACCAGGAGTACCGCTCGCGGCGGATCACCTGGAAGTTGCCGCGCGGGGTGCGCCCGCCGGCGCCGGTGGACACGTGGATCGCGCGCTTGACGGTGCCGTTCTCGATGAGCAGGAGGACCTGCTTGTCGATGTGCACCTCCATGCGCTTGCCCCTGGTGCCCTTCGCCCGGGGCACGGGCCGCGACGCGGTGCCGAGGCGCTTCTTGGTGGTGGCGTCCACCGTGCCGACCCGCGGCAGGCCGCTCCAGCCCTGGAAGGCCATCACGGCCTGGGAGGTGCGGTAGTCGAGGTCACCGCTCACGGCGCCGGCCGGGAGGTAGCCCAGGTCGATGAGGCGCCGCTGGATGCCGGCGATGGTCGCCAGGCTGCACAGGTCGCCCCAGCGCCCCGCCTTGGCGGACCGGGCGGCCCGCTCGGCCTCGGCCAGCTCGGCCGCGTAGCGCAACGAACCGCCGTTGTCGGCGACCGGGGTGAAGCCCGCCTGCACCATGCCACGGTTCACCGATGCCGCCCCGTCGTTGCCGGGGCGGTATGCCCAGGCGACCAGGCGGTTCTTGGCGTCGCGCTCGTCCGCGCCGGTCACCAGCGTCGCCCGCGTCCCGCGCGGCAGGCGCGCCGCCAGGTAGTCGTCGGCGGCCTCGCGAAGGCAGGCCGCCCGCCCGCCGGCGTCCGCCCCGGCGTCACCGACGCCCAGGAGCCGCACGGTGGTCTTCCGGTTGTTCAGCCGCACCGAGAGGGTGCCGTCGCCGTTCGTGCCGAGCACGGTGGCCGTGTAGCTGTGCTCCGTGGCGGCCGTCACCGGCGTGGTCGCAACGGGTTCCTGGGCCACCGCCTGGGCAGCCGTGACGGTGAGGACGGCCGCGGCCAGGGCCGCCCATCCTGCTGTGCGTGTGGGTCGCATGGTGGGCACCGTATCTCTGTGTTCGTGGACGACGAAGGGGCCGGAGCCCCTCCGATCGGGCGGTTTCACGTTCGCGTTCATGAACGACGTACCTTCGACTCGTGCTGAGCGTGACAATCGTCAGACCGGACGGCCGTCCGGTCAGCCGCGTTACGGGACGCGTGAAATCCCCTGCCCGACGCTGGCGCCCGCATCGGCAGGCGGCGGCCGTCCTTGAGTTCGGAACCTTGACACGACCGTGCTAACGTCCCTGGCGCGCATGGCGACGACCGAAGCCCTCACCGTCCAGGAAGCGGCCGACACCACCGGCTGGTCTCCCCGGATGCTCCGCTACATCGAGCGGGCGGGGCTCGTCGTACCGCCCAGGTCCGCCTCCGGCTACCGGCTCTACGGGGCCGCGGAGCTCCAGCGCCTGCGCACCCTGCGCGAGCTGCTCGACGCACACGACGTCGGCCTCGCGGAGATCGGCTTCGCATCCCGCATGCGCACCGAGCCCCACCTGGCGCGCGACGTGGACGGATGGCTCAGCGCCACCGCCACTCGACCCGCCGAGGTTCCCGCCGATGACTGGCTGCGCTGGGAACAGGCCAAGCACACCCGCCTGCTCCAGCACCCGGAACCGACACCGACGAACTGACGGAGACCGACTTGACCACCGCACCGCTCGCCGCGACCGACTTCAAGGTCGCGGACCTCTCCCTCGCCGAATTCGGCCGCAAGGAGATCCGCCTCGCCGAGCACGAGATGCCGGGCCTCATGGCGATCCGGGCGGAGTACGCCGACGCGCAGCCGCTGAAGGGCGCCCGCATCACCGGTTCACTGCACATGACCGTGCAGACCGCGGTGCTCATCGAGACGCTCACCGCGCTCGGCGCCGAGGTCCGCTGGTGCTCCTGCAACATCTTCTCCACCCAGGACCACGCCGCCGCGGCGATCGCCGTGGGCCCGTACGGCAGCCCCGAGGAGCCCAAGGGCGTGCCGGTCTACGCCTGGAAGGGCGAGACCCTCGAGGACTACTGGTGGTGCACCGAGCAGGTCCTGCTGTGGCCGGACGGCGGCGGGCCGAACATGATCCTCGACGACGGCGGCGACGCGACCCTGCTCGTGCACAAGGGCACCGAGTTCGAGGCCGCGGGCAGCGTCCCGGACCCCGCGACGGCCGAGTCCGAGGAGTTCCAGATCGTGCTGCAGCTGCTGCGGCGCTCGCTGCGTGAGGACCCGCAGCGGTGGACCAACATCGGCAAGGCCATCAAGGGCGTCACCGAGGAGACCACCACCGGCGTGCACCGGCTCTACCAGCTGGCCGAGGCCGGCGGGCTGCTGTTCCCGGCGATCAACGTCAACGACTCGGTCACCAAGAGCAAGTTCGACAACCTGTACGGCTGCCGCCACTCGCTCATCGACGGCATCAACCGCGCGACGGACGTGATGATCGGCGGCAAGACCGCCGTCGTCTGCGGCTTCGGCGACGTCGGCAAGGGCTGCGCCGAGAGCCTGCGCGCCCAGGGCGCCCGGGTCATCGTCACCGAGATCGACCCCATCTGCGCGCTGCAGGCGGCGATGCAGGGCTACCAGGTGACCACGCTGGACGAGGTCATCGACACGGCCGACATCTTCATCACGGCCACCGGCAACAAGGCCATCATCACCGCCGAGGACATGGCGAAGATGAAGCACCAGGCCATCGTCGGGAACATCGGGCACTTCGACAACGAGATCGACATCGCCGGTCTCCAGAAGTACCCGGGCGTCAAGCGCGTCAACATCAAGCCGCAGGTCGACGAGTGGGTGTTCCCCGACGGCCACTCCATCATCATGTTGTCCGAGGGCCGGCTGCTGAACCTGGGCAACGCCACGGGCCACCCGTCGTTCGTGATGTCCAATTCGTTCAGCAACCAGGTGATCGCCCAGATCGAGCTGTTCACCAAGACGGACGAGTACGACAAGCAGGTCTACGTGCTGCCGAAGCACCTCGACGAGAAGGTCGCCCGGCTCCACCTGGACGCCCTCGGCGTGAAGCTCACGCAGCTCTCCGAGGAGCAGGCCGGCTACATCGGGGTCCCGGTCCAGGGCCCGTTCAAGCCGGACCACTACCGGTACTAGCCGCACCGCGGCGGGGGCGGCCCACGCGGCCGTCCCCGCCGGCGGGCCCCGGGATCACCGGCGGGCCCGCGATCACCCCAGACTGTTACAACCGCGTAACCAAGCGGTTCTTGGGGTCCAGAACCACCCATCTGGGGGGGCCGGGCGCTCGGATAATGGCGCCGCCGTGTCCACCACGGGCTGTTGCGCACGTCGGCCCACGTACCCCAGGAGTCCCCCTGATGAACGTCAGGACCCGCCACCTGCGCCTCGCCGGTGCCGTCGCGATCGCCGGGGGCCTGCTGGCCCCCGCGGCGATGGCGACCCCGCCGGGCGCATCACCGCTCGACATCAACCCGATCGGGACGTACGCCACCGGTCTGGGAGCGGCCTCGGCCGAGACCGCCGCCCTCGAGGGCAAGCGGCTGTACGTCACCAACAGCGACGCGAACTCCCTCGACATCGTCGACGCCTCGACGGTGCCGGCGCCGAAGCTCATCACGCGCATCGACCTCTCGCCGTACGGGGGGAACCCCACCAGCGTCGATGTCAACGGTGATCTGGTCGCGGTCGCCATGGCCGCCGACCCCGGCCACCTGCCCGGCAAGGTCGTGCTGTTCCGGCCGAACGGAACGTTCGTGGCCGCGCTCGCCGTGGGCAGCCTTCCGGACATGCTCACGTTCACGCCCGACGGACTGCGCATCCTCGTCGCGAACGAGGGGCAGCCCAGTGGCTACGGCCAGGTGGGCGCCGTGGACCCGAACGGGTCGGTGAGCATCATCATGACCGCGCCGTTCCGCACGCCGCCGCCGAAGCGACCCGGCGCGAAGCCGGATGCCAAGCCGGGCGCGAAGCCGGGCGCGAAGCCGGGCGCGAAGCCGGGCGCGAAGCCGGGCTCCAAGAAGGTCGCCCGGAAGAAGCCCGTGCGCGTCGCCCGCAAGAAGGCCGGGCGGAAGGTCGCTCGCAAGCCCGGCGTCCGCGTGCAGCGCCCCTCGGTCAAGCGGGCCCGTTCGGCAAGCCGCGTGAAGGCGGTTCAGACCGTCTCCTTCACGGCGTTCAACGCCGGGGCGCCGCGTCACCGCGAGCTGCCCGCCGGTATCCGCCTCAACGGTCCCGGAGCGAGCGTCGCCCAGGATCTCGAGCCCGAGTTCATCACCATCGGCCCGGACGGCACGGCCTACGTGACGCTGCAGGAGAACAACGCGATCGCCGTCATCGACGTCAAGTCGGCCCGGGTCCGCACGATCGCCGCCCTCGGCACCAAGGACCACTCCCTGCCGGGCAATGGCCTGGACGCGAGCGACCGCGACCGCCAGATCAACATCGCCAACTGGCCGCTCAAGGGCCTCTTCATGCCCGACGCGATCGCGACGTTCACCGTCCGGGGCACGACCTACCTGGTTTCCGCGAACGAGGGTGACGCCCGCGACTACGACGGCTTCGTCGACGAGGCGCGCGTGAAGGACCTCACGCTCGACCCCACCGCGTTCCCGAACGCCGCGGACCTCCGCAAGGACCCGAACATCGGCCGCCTCAACGTGTCGGCGACGGACGGCCGGAACGCCGCGGGCGCGCACACGGCGCTCTACTCGTTCGGAGCCCGCTCCGCCACGATCTGGACCACCTCCGGCCGCATCGTCTGGGACAGCGGCGACACGTTCGAGCGGATCACCGCCGACGTCATCCCCGGCTCCTTCAACGCAAACAGCGACGCCAACGCCTTCGACGACCGCAGCGACAACAAGGGCCCGGAGCCGGAGGGCGTCACCACGGGTGTCATCAACGGCCGCCACTACGCCTTCGTCGGCCTCGAGCGCACCGGCGGGTTCATGGTGATCGACGTCACCAACCCCCGCGCCCCGAGCGTCGTGCAGTGGGCGAACAACCGCGACTTCACCGCGGTCCCGGTCGGCCCGGACACCGGGCCCGAGGTGCTGAAGTTCATCTCGCCCAAGGACAGCCCCACCGGCAAGCCGCTGGTGATGGTCGCCAACGAGATCAGCGGCACCGTCACGTTCTACGAGGCGAAGCCCCGGTCCGACGCGGGCGTGCTGACGCTGCTTCACAACAACGACGGTGAGTCGTCGCTGCTGCCGATCGTCAACACCACGCCCTCCGGCGCGGTGGACACCGGCGGCGTCTCGGCGTTCAAGACCCTCACCGACCGGCAGATCGCCGCCGCGCGGGCGAGCCGCAACTCGGTGCTCAACGTCTACGCCGGCGACTCGTTCCTGGCGAGCTCCACCCTTGCCTGCAGCCTCCCGCCCAACCCGGACACCACCCCGGTGTACGACGCGGTCGCGCAGCGCCAGATCGCCTATGACGCGCACGTCTTCGGGAACCACGAGTTCGACTTCGGTCCGGACTTCCTGCTGCGCTACGTCAGGGGCTTCACGCAGAACGGCGTGCTCGACCAGCCGTTCCTGTCGGCCAACCTCGACTTCACGGCCGAGCCGGCCTGGAGCGGCCTGCTGGACGCCGACGGCCTCATCGTGGGCAGCACCACCGAGGGCCGTGTCGTGGCGCGCTCGCTCATCCACGTCGACCCGGCCACCGGCCAGGCATTCGGCGTCGTGGGCGCCACCACCCCGACCCTGCCGACGATCTCCTCGCCGCGGGGCGTGAAGGTGACGCCGGACCTGCCCACCACCGCGAAGGCGGTCCAGGCGGAGATCGACCGCCTGCGCTGGAGCAAGGGCGTGCGCCGCATCGTGCTGGTGAGCCACCTCCAGGACGTCGCCAACGACCGGGCGCTGCTGGCCCTGCTGAAGGGCGTGGACATCGCCGTGGCCGGCGGCGGCGACGAGCTGCTCGCCAACAGCCCGGCGGATCTGCTGCCCGGCGAGGCGGCCCCGATCGTGGGGGCCTACCCGGTGAACACCCCGGACGCCGAGGGCCGCCAGGTCCCGATCGTCACGACGGCCGGGAACTACAAGTACCTGGGTCGCCTGGACGTCCGGTTCAACGCGGCCGGAGAGATCGCCGAGGTCATCACCGCGACCAGCGGCCCGAAGCGGGTGATCCCCCAGTCGCAGACCGTGCCCGGCATCCTCGGCACCCTCGGGGTGACCGACGCCGTCACCACGAACGCCGGAATCGATCAGACCGTGACGACCCCGGTGAAGGAGTGCCTGGCCGCGCTGGCCCAGCCGATCCTGCGCACCGAGGTGCAGCTCGACACCTCCCGCCAGAGCAACCGGAGCGTGGAAACCAACACGGGGAACACGATCACGGACGCCTACCTGGCCTCCTACGATCGCTACGGCCCCGCCGCCGGCCTGCCGGCGCGCGGCCCGGGCAACCCGGTGATCGCCGTCCAGAACGGCGGCGGCATCCGCCAGAACGCCGGTGACATCCTGCCGGCCGGGGGTGCGCCGGGCACGCTCTCACGTCAGAACACCCTCGACGTGCTGGCGTTCCTCACCAACACGATCACCGTGGTGCGGGACGTGACCCCCGCCGATCTGAAGGCCACCCTCGAGCGGTCCGGGGCCAGCCTGCCCGGTCAGGGCGGCCAGTTCCTGCAGGTGGGCGGCTTCACGGTGACCTTCAGCACGGCCTTCGCGGCGCAGTCGACGCCCGCGGCGGACGGCAGCGTCGCCACCCCGGGCCAGCGTGTCCGCGCCGTGACGCTCGCCGATGGCACGAAGATCGTCGAGAACGGCGCCGTCGTCCCCGGCGCGCCGAACGTCACGCTGGTCACCAACAGCTTCACCGCCGACGGCGGGGACAACTACCCCTGGCTGAAGGCCAACGCCGCCAAGGTGAACCTGCCGGCGACCTACGAGCAGGCGTGGGTCGAGTACCTGCTGGGTCTCCCGGCGACCACGATCGCGGGGGCTACGTTCCCGACGGTCTCGGCGTCGAACCCGGACTACGCGACCGGTACGCCGGCGCGGCGGATCGCGATCACCGCGGCTCCGTGACCTGAACGCGGCGGGCCGGGGGCGAATGCCCCCGGCCCATCGCGATCAGTCGTTGACCAGCAGCGGGTTCGTGGCCGCGTCGTAGATGCGGACGCAGTTCCGGCCCGCGGACTTCGCGGTGTAGAGCGCCTCGTCGGCGTGCAGGAGCACGTCGGTGGGGTGCAGCGCGTGGTCCGGGATGGCGGCCACGCCGAGCGAGCTGGTGACGCCGCCGCCGGGGATCACCCGGTCGGCCGCCTCGCTCACCGCCACGCGGATGCGCTCGGCGATGCTGGCGCCGCCCTCGCCGTCGGCGTCGGGGGCGATCACGACGAACTCGTCGCCGCCGAGCCGGCACAGCACGTCACCCGTGCGGATCACGCCGGACGCCGCCGCCGAGACCGCGGCCAGCAGGTCGTCGCCGGCCCCGTGCCCGAACGTGTCGTTCACGGCCTTGAAGCGGTCCAGGTCGAACGAGATGAGCGCGAGCGGCTCGCCGGAGCGCATGGCGCGCGCCGCCGCCCGGGTGAGCTCCGCCTCGAAGAAGCGCCGGTTGTTGACCCCGGTGAGCGGGTCGGTCACCAGCAGGCGGTCGCGCTCCTCGATGAGGCGCTGGTTGATGCGCATGGTCTCGACGATGCGCAGGCCGGCCAGGCACCACACCGTGCCCGCCACCAGTCCCAGCACGCGGGATCCGGACAGGAAGGCGGCGAACTGCACCGCGCCGGCGCCGATGAACGGCAGCGCGCGGCTCCATGCCGGCGGGGCGCTGTGCAGCCCCGGCTGCCAGGAACGCTCGTGGCGGGCGAGGCGCCGGCGGGCGGCGGTCACCCACATCAGGGCGGCCATCACGTAGCCGGCTGCGGAGACGGGGCCGGTGATGGCGGTGACGCCCAGCACGTGGCCCTCCAGGCTGGCCATGCCGGCCAGCGCCTGGCAGCCGAGCGCGGCGACGATCCACCGCAGCCAGTCGGGGGTGTTGCGGCCCCCAGCCCAGGCCGATGCAGCTCAGCAGGTCGAGGGCCGGGTAGGCGACCGCGACGGCCAGGCCGAGGGTGCCGGTGCTGGCCTCGGAGGTCGCCGGTGCGACGAGCGTGACCCACGCCAGGCAGCCCACGCCCACCACGAGGGCGTGGGCGTCCAGCAGCCCCTGCCAGCCGCGCTCCGGTCGCAGGCGGCCGTACAGGAGCACGACGCCCACCAGGACGAGGGGGTAGAAGCCGAGCCAGCCCACGTCCAGCAGGCTGACGTCGGGGGTGGCGTGCCCCTGCAGGGAGCGGACGCCGGCGGTCACGTCGGTGACCGCCCACAGCGCGAGCCCGGCGGCGAAGAGGGACCACACCAGGCGGGCACGGCCGCGCACGTGGCGGGCGGTGAGCAGACACGCCGTCGCGGCGGCGATCTCGGCGAGCCCCTGGGCGAGGTGGCTCGTGGCGGTGGCCGTCGAGCCGTCCGGGATGAGGGCGAACAGCAGGATGAGCAACCCTGCGCTGGGCAGCACCCAGCGCGGGCCGATGCGGGGAGTCGGCATGAGAGGGCTTTTTTCGGGAGCGGGGAACGGCGTGCCCGGGGGCGCGCCTCGGGGGATGTATCGGTCCGTTCTGCGAAACGCTCAACATGCGTTTTCGTCCGGATCTCAATTCGCCCCCGATCGGGGCTCAGCCGGAGCCGGGCCGGACCCCCTCCAGGTTGAGCCGCCAGTGGTCGAGCGTGAACGGCGCGTCGCCGGCCGCTGAGCGGGCGGTGACGGCGTCCAGGAGCGCCGTGCGGGCGTCGTCGTCCCCCAGGCGCGCCAGGTGGGATCGCAGGGTGACGGCCCGCAGGTGGTCGCGGAAGGGCTCGGGTCCGCCCAGCGGCACCGGCGCCGCCTCGACCCAGGTCCGCACCCGCGCGAACCCCGCCGCCCGCAGGCGCGCCGCGGCGGTGGTGGCGTCGGCGAACTCCCAGTGGCCGGGCCATCCGCGCAGCGCGGCGAGGCGCGGATCGTCCTCAGCGGCGCGGCCGACCAGCTCCCGGACGCCCGCCAGGTTGGGGCCGCCGCCGCACTGGGCCACCAGGCGGCCGCCGGGGCGCAGGCACCCCAGCAGCGCCGCGAACAGGCGCGGGTGGTCGGGGATGTGGTGGAACACCGCGGTGCTCACGATGAGGTCCACCGTCTCCGCGAGCTCGATGTCCTGGAGGTCCGCCACGCGCACCCGCACCCGGGGCGCCAGGTCCGCCAGGGTCCGCCGGGCCTCCTCCACCATGGCCACCGAGGCGTCCACCGCCAGCACGGTGCCGTCCGGCACCGCGGCGGCGAGCTCGGCGGTGAGGCGTCCGGTGCCGCAGCCCGCGTCCAGGACGTCCTCGTCGCCGCGCGGCCGGAGCCGCTCCAGCACGCGGCGGCCCCAGGCGAGCTGCGGGTCGGAGAGACGGTGGTAGGCGGCCGCGTCCCACTCCCGAGGCGCCCCGCTCACACGGCGATCCCCAGATACGCGTCCACCCGGGCGGCCCATGCGCCGGCGGGGTCCGCCTGGATCGCGGTGATGCCGATGGCCTGGGCCGCGCGCACCGCCTGCGGGCGGTCGTCCACGTAGAGGATCCGGGCGGGATCCGTCCCCAGGCCGGTGAGCTGGGCGAACGCCGCGGGGTCGGGTTTCAGGAGCCCGGTCTCGCTGGAGATGAACACCGGGCCCAGGAGCGCCAGCAGCCCCTCCCGCTCCAGGACGGGCCGCACCCACTCCGCCCGCTGGTTCGATAGCACGCCAACCGGCACCCGCCCGGCCCACCGCCGCACGGTCGCCGCGGGCAACCGCAGGGTGAGCGTCGAGGCGACCAGCTCGCGCTGCCATCGCCCCTCGATGCCGGGCACGCCCGCATGTTCGGTGAAGGCGGCCCAGAAGGCGGCCACATCCATCGCGCCACTCCAGAAGGGGTGGAACAGCCGGTCGTTGAAATACCGCCAGAGGAACTGCTCGCCGCGGCCGGAGCGCGCGGCGAGCTCCGCCACGATCTGGGGCATCGCCGATGTCAGCACCACCCCGCCGAGATCAAGCACGAGCCGCTCGATGGGCGCGGCGGTGGACGGCTGCGGGGACGGCATCGCGACGGAGTCTAGGAACCGTGGCGTGGATGCCGCGGGTGCGCGTACATTGACCCCCGTGGGACGGAGCGCC
>LNFM01010875.1_pt1 | contig 12605 bp, 10 predicted proteins | sample 596031 | NCBI WGS metagenome assembly LNFM01 (sample SAMN04254537, study PRJNA301005) | activated carbon metagenome | isolation source: dual media filters at the Ann Arbor, Michigan drinking water treatment plant | place: USA: Ann Arbor
GCCGCCGTTTTCGTTTGGACTTAGTGCGGCTCAGGTCGAGCGGTGCGGATCGGTCAGCGCTTCATGGAAATCCTGGGTTGCCCCGGGCTGCGCCGTTGTGATGGCGTCGGTCTGACGCTCGATCATCCGATGCACGCGGGGCGTTTCGGCACCCTTGTGCAGCAGGCGCAGTTCTTCGCTGATCCTGGCGTCGGCCTGGGTGATCCGGCTGTTGTGCCGGATATAGTCCTGCCAGGTCGGCGTGTGATAGCGCTCCACCCAAATCTCCGGATCGTTGAGGTCGCGCAGCAGCGTCCAATGGCGTGCGCCGTCGCGCTTGCGTACGCGGCGCCGCTCCGCCATGACACGGAGAAAGGTCACGATGTCTTCCTCGCGAATCTTATATTCGATGGTGATGACGATCGGACCGCTGCGCGGCTCGATATGCACGGCGATCTCAGGTTCCTTGAAGCGATTGAGCGGATCGAGATTGAGGCCGGCGAACTGCGGCAAGGGCAGCCAAAAGCCGAGCGCCAAATTCGCCAGCAGCACCGCCGTTGCGGCGCAGAGCGCTATGGGGATGCCGTTGTACTCGGCGACCAAGCCCCAGCACCAGCTACCGAGCGCCATGCCGCCGAACGCCGACATCTGATAGAGCGACAGGGCGCGCGCGACGACCCAGCGCGGCGCCGACATCTGGACCGAGGTGTTGAAGGTCGAGAGCGCCAGGACCCATCCCGCGCCGGCGAACAAGAAGCCGGCCATGGTCAACAGCAGATAAGGGCTGAAGGCCGCGACGACGGCCGCCAAGGAGAAGGACAGGCAGGCGCAGCGCACCACCGCTTCGGTGGAAAAGCGGCGGCGCAGCTTAGTGCTGGAAAAGGCACCGCCGACCGCGCCGACCCCGAAGGCGCCGAGCAGCAGGCCGTAGCCGAGCGGACCGCTGGTGACATGGTCGCGCGCGATCAATGGCATCAGCGCCTGCACGGCGGTGGCGGCGAAGCCGAAGACGGCGCTACGCAGCAGCACGACACGCAGATGCGGCGACATGGAAACGTAGCGCAAGCCGGACGCCATAGCCGGACCGAGCGGCTCGACGGGTAGCAGCTGCGGTGGCCGGACGGGCTTCCAGCGCAAGAGCACGACGATCAAGCCGAGGTAACTGAAGGCATTGAGCACGAAGGCGAAGGCCGCGCCGACGGCCGCGACGATGGCGCCGCCGACGGCCGGGCCGACACTGCGGGCGATGTTGAAGCCCATGCTATTGAGGGCGACCGCGTTCGGCAGGTCGCTGCGCGGCACCATTTCGCCGACCGAGGCCTGCCAGGCAGGGCCGTTGAAGGCCGTGCCGCAGCCGATCAGGAAGGTGAACAGAATCAGCAACCAGGGCGTGATGGCGCCGCCCCAGGCGATAGCGGCCAGAGTCACCGAAACCAAGAGCATGAAGCTCTGGGCGATCAGCATGATCTTGCGCCGGTCGAAGGTGTCCGCGAGCGCGCCGGCCATCAGCGAAAACAGCATGATCGGCGCGGTGACCGAAGCCTGGATCAGGGCGACGGTGTCGGCTTCCCTAGCGATTGAGGCCATCAGCCAGGCGGCGCCGACCGATTGGATCATGCCGCCGAAATTCGATGCCATGCTGGCGAACCAGACGGCGCGGAAGATCGGATGCCTGAGCGGCGCCAGGACGGTGCCGGGCGGAGGTTTCGGCTTGTCGGCGGGAATGGCAACCACGGGCGTGACGTCTCGATCTGGCTCGGGAAAGGGGCGCTCTCCCGATCGGGCGCCAGAATAGGCGACCAAGTAGAAGGAACGCTCCAGGACGCTTTGGGTTCTGTCAGCCTAACAGTTTATGTGCCCTGGCGAAAACCGCCCATGCCGAACAGGCCATAAAACAGCTATTGCCATTGAATTGATGGGCCGAGGGCGGCCCATTCGGCCATGCCGGCGCGAAGCCCAGGTCATGCCGTTGAAAACCGTGAGTCAGCGACAGACTCGGTTCGGCAGGCCCGCTCAGATCGATGGTTGGAATCGCTAAACGCTGGGTCAAAAAGGAAAATCGGCGGGCCTCCTGTCGGAGAGCCCGCCGATCGGTCGTAATCGCCGAGACGGTTCGTCGCCTATTCGGTCACTTCCTTGGCACGCTTGAGCGCTGCCGGCGGGGCGTTATAGATCACCTGCAGCAGGGCGACGACTTCGTCCGCTGTCATCGGATCGATCGGCAGTTGCGCCTTGGCGCCATCGGCCAGGAAGGCGGGGTCTTTCATCGTGTCGTCGAAGGCCTTGCGCATGATGGCGACCTGGGCCGCCGGTACTTGCTTGGACAACATGTACGGACGACCGATTTCGCCGGCGCCGTTGATCACGTTGAGCACGGCACGGTCCTCGTCGTTGGCGGCGAGATCGTTGGCCCAGGGAACATTCTTCGGCGCGTCGGGCGGCAGTTCTTTCGACAGCTTGACCACGGGGCGGACGAGGTTGTTCTTGCGATGGTCTTCCGGAATCGACGTCCAGGAGCCACAGTCGCCGTCCAATTCGCCGCGCTCGATGGCGAGGCGCTGTTCCGGCGAGCCGGGGAAGCCGGTGATGATTTTCAGGTCGATGTTGAAGACGCGCTGCAGTGTGCGCTGATTGATCCAGTTGGCGGCGCCGACCCCGGTGGTGCCGAATATCCAGCTTTTTTTCCGGAATTCGTCGAAGTCCTTCACCGCCTTGGTGTGCCAGACATAGCAAACGCGCTGATCGCGCGCGATGTTGCCGACCCAAGCGAAATCGGTGAACTTCAGATTATTCATTTTTTCGGGCTCAAGCAGCGACTGCGTGATCAAGCCCGGATTGTAGGCGGCGATCGCGGTGCCGTCCTTCGGGGCCGGGCCATCGAGCCAGCGCACGGCGGTGAGCGAGCCGGCGCCCGGCATGTTCTCGACGATGACGTTCGGCTTGCCGGGAATGTGGTTGCCGAAATGGCGCGACAGCAGGCGGGCATAGGTATCGTAGCCGCCGCCCGGCGAGAAACCGACGACCAGGCGGACGGTCTTGCCCTGGTAGTAAGGCGTTTGCGCATCGGCATTCGGCGCGGTCAGCGCGGCGGAGGCGAAAAGCGCGAGCGCGGCTGCGCCGGTACGGACGTAGGGCTTCATTGTGAATGGTCTCCCTGTTGAAATGACCCTGTGAAAAGAAATATGTGCCGGCCCGGCATTGGGTGCGAGCCGTTGCAAAAGTTTACGCGGCGAGGCTGGTCAAGCCTGGACTATGGTGAGCGGACGTGTCCGGCAAATGGTAGTGCAAAGCTGCGGGTGGTGCCAATCGCGATCATGCTGCTGGGAGGGGACATTTCCGATGGAGAAATGCGCAAGAAGGCGGCTTTTCGCATTTTTTCTAGACCAAAAGCGGTATGGACGGCTCGGTCTTAAGTGGACCGATCCCTGTCCCGCAGCGCCATGTCGATGGTACGGGCCAGGTCCCTCTCGCTGAAAGGCTTGGCGAGTTTCAAAATTTTGCGGCTCGCGCTTGCCGGCAATTCGCCGTAACCGGTGGCGAGAATGACGGGCATGGTGGGCCGATCGCGGCTCACGACTTCGGCGAGTTGAACGCCGGTCATTTGCGGCATGGCCTGATCGGTGATGAGCAGATCGATCGAGGGGCATTGCTGGAGGGCCTCTAGCGCTTGCTGAGCGCAGGAAGCTTGCAGGACTTTATGGCCGAGTTCTTCGAGCATCTCGACGGTGTTCATAAGCACCAGCGCATCGTCGTCAACCGCCATGACGACGAGCGGACGCACCGTGGCTTCGGCGCTGTTTGCGCTGTCGAGGTTCTCCGACGCGGCAGGCGCGAGAGCGACCGGTAGCCATAGTTCGGCGACCGTCCCTTCGCCTCGGCGGCTTTTCAGCATGAGCTTGCCGCCCGATTGTTCTGCCAGGCCCAGGACCATCGGCAGGCCTAGGCCGGTGCCTTTGCCGACACCTTTGGTCGTGAAGAACGGCTCCAAGGCGTGCTGCAGCGTATCCTCTTCCATGCCCTCGCCGCTGTCGGCGACAGTGAGGCAGACATAGCGTCCGTCCGGCAGACCGGTGGCGTGCCCGGCCGCGAGGGTTTGCGCTTGCGCCGAGATCATCAGAAAACCCCCTTTGGGCATGGCATCGCGCGCGTTGAGGGCAAGGTTGAGCAACGCCATTTCCATCTGGTTCGCGTCCGCCTGCACTTTTTCCAAGTCCGGCGAAAAACGGGTATCGATGAAGATTTCCGGTCCGAGAGAACGTTGCAGCATTTCGGTCATGCCCAGTATGAGATCGGATAAGTCGATAGGTTGGAGGTCGAGCTCCTGGCGTCGGGCAAAGGCCAGCATGCGCTGAGTCAGGGCCGCGCCGCGCCGCGCAGCCTGCATGGCATTGTCGATCAAGGGTATCACGCGGGGATCGTCGGGCATTCGCTTGCGGGCCAGTTCGAGGCTGCCGAGAACCGCCATGAGCAGGTTGTTGAAATCATGCGCGACGCCACCGGTCAACTGGCCGATGGCCTCCATTTTCTGCGACTGGAAGAGGGCTTCGCGCGCAGCTTCCAGTTCCTGCTGAATCTTCAGCCGATCGCTGATGTCGCGGGTGATCTTGGCGAACCCGATATGAACGCCGTCGTCGTAAATCGGGTCGATAACGATATGAGCCCAGAAGTGCGCGCCGTCTTTGCGCAGGCGCCAGCCTTCGCTTTCGTACGTTCCATCCCGCAGGCTGGTTTCCAGCGCGCGCTGGGGCAGGCCGGCAGCGCGATCTTCCGGCGTGTAAAATCGCGAAAAATGCTGGCCGACGATTTCGGGCGCCGTATAGCCTTTGAAGCGTTGAGCCCCAGGATTCCAGCTCGTCACCAAGCCCTCGGGACTCAGCATATAGAGGGCGTAATCGTTAATGGCTTCGACGAACAGCCGGTAACGATTATCGTCGCCCGTTATCGCAGCGCGATCAGAGGGTTGCTGCATAGAGCTTGTAGGCTTTCTATACGACGACCGTTACTAGAACGGAATCTATGCAAAACCTATAGACAACGCCGCAACCTCGTAAACGTTCCCATTTGGTTTAACCGTTTCTGAGCCTTTGCCGCTTGATCGCCAGGGCGACGAGCTGCTGCAGCAAGTCGGCGTAGGACGTGCCGTCATGCAAGGCCGACTGCGCGAATTCCTGGCTTTCGGCGATCTCGGGATTGGGATTGGCTTCGAGGAAATAGGGAACCCCCTCGGCCGATAGGCGATAATCGATTCGGGCGTAGCCGTCGAGATCGAGAATGCGGCAGATGCGCTTGGCGCTGCGGATGATGGCGGCGCGCAATTCTGGCGTCAGGTCCTCCGCCGGCCCCTGCATGATGAGGCGCTTTTCCTGATAGTCGGGGTCATGCTTGACGCGCTCTGTGGCGATCGGCCGTTGGCCCTTGGCGAGGTTGTCGAAACGCAATTCCCAGATCGGCAGCACGCGCAACCGCAGGTTGCCCATCACGCCGACATAAAGCTCGCGGCCTTCGATATATTCTTCGGCGATGGCATCGGTGCCGATCCGTTCATGGATGAACAGCACGCGTTCGGCGAGCTTCTCGTCGCTATCGACCACGGACGCCTGGGCGATGCCGACGGAGGCATCGTTGCTGACGCTTTTGACGATAAGCGGCATCTTGAGCTTGGTCTGCCGTTTAACGGTATGGCCCTTTTTGAACACGGCGAAATTCGGCGCCGGGATGCGATGATAGCTGAGCAGCTTCTTTGACAGATCCTTGCCGCGCGCCAGCATCATGCCGCGCGGATTGCAGCCAGTGTAGGGGATGCGCAGCAGTTCGAGATAGCTGGCGACATTCTGGTCGTAGGCGGTGTCGCCGTGGAATTCCTCCAGCAGGTTGAAAACGGCATCGGGTTTCCATTCCTCGATGGCGTCGCGGATCGGCTTCAGTTCGTCCTGCACACCGAGCGGACGCACGTCGTGACCGGCCGCGCGCAGCGTGGTGACCACGTCATACTCGGTCTTCCAGACGTAGCTTTCTTGTTCGCTGTAGCCTTTGATCGAGTCCGGGGGGACGAGGTCCGGATGCATCAGCACCAGGACGCGGAGCCGCTTCATAATGCGTACCATTGCCTCCGTGACGGCCTATAGAGCGCGTGCACCGTCTGGGCCGTCACCAGAACGGTGAGATCATGCAAGAGCTTCTTCTGCGAGCCGGGCGCGCGCAAATTCATCTCCCGGCACCGCAGGATCATATCGTCCAATATCGAATCAAGGGTTAACTGATATTCCCCCGTCCATTTCGAGACGACGGGCCGGATATCGGCGCGATGTTCGCGGATGAAGCTGGATGCCGCCTTGGCACGGGCATGACGCGGCGAATTGGAGAACAGCCGCAGCAAATCCTTGTCGTAGGCCTTGGAGGGGTCGAGCAGGTAGGTCGCCTGCTTCTTCTCGTAATGCTCCGCCAGCGTGCGCGTGATCGAACTGGCCGGATCGACGCGCGTTCTCTCGCGCAGCTTGGGCCGCTCTTCGGCGACTTCGGCCATCAGCGCTTCGACATATTCGAGCTTCTTAAGGGCTCCCCAGCCGGCATATCGCTTGCGCCAGCCCGACCGCGGCTTGAGCCAGACGGCGAAAGTCTCGGCGAAATCCTCGTCGGGATGGCTTTGCGCGTACCACAGGCGCAAGTGCTCGACGTAATTCTTGCTCGCCGGATTGGGCCGGTAGTAGTTCGGATAGCGTTTGGACGCGGGCCCGAAGGTTTTTTGCCACTGCCGCCGGCGATGCAGCTGATAGGCGGAACGAATCGCATGACCGGCCTCGTGCCGCAGAATCTGCATGCATTCGGCGTAAGTGCCGCCTTCGACGTCGATGATCATCTTGCGCTCGAGGCGCATGAGACGCGGATGGGCCAGGTAGAAGGGGATGGCGATGCCTGGCGTGGTGTCGGGGCTGAACCATTCGTCGGAGATCCAGGCATGGGGCTTGAACCGCCCGAGGCCGCGCGCGGCCAATTCGTCGTGCAGTTCATGCAGGCAGCCTTCAAGCCAGGTGCCCTCAATCGTGACTTTGAGGTACTTGATGCGCAATTGCAGCAATTGGCTTTCGGGCAGGGAAGCCCAGGCAAAGCGGCGCGCCATGAGATGTCAGATCCGCGGCTGAGGCGAGCGTTCAGTCAACGCCCTCGATGGCGGCAAAGTAGCGGTCTTGCCGCGGAGGGTAAAGCGCCGGGGATGGCGGCTAATCCGGCGAGAGGTTGGATTCGACCAGCCACAATTGCTGATCGATGCCGCGCGACATTTCGGTGAAGAGGTCCGCGCTGTCGAGATCGCCGAAATCGGTGGCCAGGGTGATCGCCTCGCGCGCAGCTTCGCCGAAAGCGGCCAGCGCTTCAGCAACGGCGAAGAGATGCTTTTTGGTGTCGGCGATGCCAAGGGCGTAGGGCACCAGATAAGAGCGCTGGGCGGCGATTTGGATGGTGCCTTGCGCCGTGCCGCCGAGCGCCCCGGCCCGTTCGGCCAGCATATCGGAATAGTTTTCGACCTCTGTGGAAACCCGGTCGAACAGTTCATGAATGGCGATGAAACCGGGACCGCGCACGTTCCAATGGGCTTGCTTGATCTGGCCATGCAGATCGATGGCGGCGGCGAGATGCTTGTTCAAAAGCTCGATCGCTTGGGCGCGAACATTCTCGGACAGGGTGTTGTGGGTGTTTTGCATGGCAATCTCCAGAACTGCGAACGCAGCGTTATTCAAGCTGGGACTGCACGCCTGTCGGCCTGTCTTGTCAATTGCCGCAAGCAGGGGCGTCCGCATGGCGGACGCCCCGTTGTCGCATCAGCTGCGGGCCGGCAGTACCGATTTGACCTTGTCCTTGATGTCCTGCGGCGCGCCCATGACCTCGCCGATCAGGCCTTGCAGCGTCTCGCCGTTCATCGGGTTGATCTCGGCGCCGATCTTCTGGGCATCCGACAAGAAATCCTTGTCGAGTAGGGTCTGATCGAAGGCCTTGCGCAGGGCGGCGAGGCGGTCGGCCGGCACGCCCGGCGTGGTGCCGATGGGGCGGCCGACGGCCAGCGCTTTGGAGATGAAGCCGAGCACGGCTTTATCCTCGGCGGTCGTGCCGAAGTCGCTGAGCAGCGGCACGTCGGGCAGGTCCTTCTCCTTGCGCACGCCGACCTGCACCAGAATGGAGATCTGCTTGTCGCGCACCAATTGGGGCGATGCCGACATCAGCGCCGAATAGGGATTGCTGCCGAAGCCCTCGACTTCGCCGCGTTCCATGGCGAGCTTGACCTCGCTGCCGCTCTTGTAACCGTCGATGGTCTTGAATTTAGTGCCGATTACCTTGTTGTAGACCGAGGGAATCCACGACGAGGTGTCGCCGGAGCCGGTCGCGCCGAGAGTCGTCTCGCGTTTTTTCGCGTCTTCCATCGTCTTGGTCGGCGAGGTGTGCCAGACGTAGGTCAGCACGTTGGAATCGCCGATATTGCCGATCCAGCCGAAGCTGCGGAGATCGGCCTTGAAGGTCGGCGTCAAGCCGAGCGCCTGATCCATCGGCAGGGCTTGGCCGATCATGGTCATATGCGTGCCGTCTTTCGGCGCGATTTCGCCCATGTAATTGGCGGCCTGGATGCCGCCGGCCCCCGGCATGTTCTGCGGCGTCATCGTGGGCTGGCCGGGAATATGCTTGGTGATATGGCGCGCGAGCAGGCGCGAATAGGTGTCGAAACCGCCACCGGGGGCGGAGCGGATGATGAATTTCATCTGCTTGCCCTTGTAGAAGTCTTCGACGGACTGTTGAGCCTGAACGGCCGAGGTTCCCGCGACGATGGCGAGGGCGGCGAGCAGGGACAGGCGCCCAGCTTTAACGATGGCGGTTTTGGCGGCGGGGGTTTTGGCGATCACGTAGCATCTCCTTGTGGCGGCGGCGGTGCGGCAGGCGAGAGTTGCGATGCCGTGCCGCGATGAAAGGCTCCCGGCGGGTACTGTGACCCGATTCGGGGATTATGCAAATATGCACGGCGCATGCCATGCTCGGAGCGTTTCGCCAGATGGATTTCTGAGCGAAACGTCCCGGATCGGCGACTTTGCCGACGTCTCCGGCGATCAGCCTTGCTGCTTCTTCGGGCAGTGCGGGTAGTAGTCGCACATCACGCAAGCCGCGCCGGCGGCTTCCAGTTCGGCGACGAAGTCGCAGTGGATTCGCGGATCCTCATCCTCGAAATCGACCTGATTGCCGCCGTCCTTGATGCTGGTGTAGCTCGCCTGCAAATCGGCGTTCTTGGCGAGCGGCTTGTAGGCCCAATTGTTGCGATGAATGGCAAGATAGCGCACGCGCTCGGCGCCGCTGTTGAAATGCTGGTGAAACCACTGGTCGGGCGGCACAACAATCGTGCCCGGCTTCCAATCCACCTTCATTGCCTTATCTTTGCCTGGCTCCCACAGCAGGGTATAGCCCTTGCCGTTGAGAATGATGAGATGCGCGCCGGGACCGTGCCGGTGCGACTTCTTGTAGGAGCCGACCGGAAACTCCGAGATATGCGCGCCCATCGACTGGCTCGCCAGATTGAACTTCAGGTTCGTGCTGTCCTTGCCGCGCATGCTGTAGTCGTAGAGCTTAATCGTGCGCGCATCGGGCACGAAGTTCGTCGTCATGAAGAGGCGGCCCTGAATACGGCCTTCGCCGCTGAAGAAATCGCCGCTCTCGCCGTCGAAGCGATCCTTGAAGACGTAGTTGTTGTTGAAAATGTAATCCACCGAGTGGAACATGTTCATCATGAAGCAGCAGTTGGTCACGGCGTAGAACCGCGCGCCCTCCAGGCCGCTCGAGTTGAAATGCTGGTAATTGGCATTGAGCGGGATGGCGAACAGGCTACCCGGGCCCCATTCGAACGTGTGCTTTTTTCCATCCGGTTGCCAAATCGTCGTCGCGCCATGCCCCTTGGTGACGTAGACCGTCTCCTCGTACATATGGCGCTGCGGCTTGGTCTTGGCGCCTGGCGGAATCTCGCAGACATAGCCGTCGTTGACGCCGCCGGTGCCTTCGAGGATGACGAAGGCGGCCGGAACGCCCTTCATGTCCCAATGTTCCAGCGGCAGTTCGTTGACGTCGATATAAAAGCCGCGATTGATCGGGATGCCCTGAAGCTTGAGCCATTCGTTGTAGGTGTCCTGGCGGTCCGGGAGGATCAGCGGGTTCTTGTCGTTCTCATCGGCGCTGGCGGCCTCGGAAGCAACCGTCTCAACTTGCAGGGTCGTCATGAGCGAATCCTTGGGCAAATACTGCGTGGGCTTAGGCAAAAGGAGAGCGGGGCGTCCTGGTGAACGCCCCGCGTTCGTTTATTCGCGATCGGGCATGATGGCCTTGACCTTGTCCTTCAGCGACTGCGGCGAACTCATGACGCTGTCGATCATGCCTTGCAGCTTTATGCCGTCGATCGGCTTGATCTCGGCATCGACCTTGGCCGCGGCGGCGAGGAACACGGGATCCTTCACCGTGTCGAGGAAGGCTTTGCGCAGCGCGGCAAGGCGCTCCGGCGGCACGCCCGGCGTCGTGCCGATCGGGCGGCCGACGGCCATCGCCGTCGAGATCCAGGTCAGGATATCCTTGCTGTCCTTGTCGATCGCCAGCTCGCTGAGCAACGGCACGTTCGGCAGATCGTCTTCCTTGTCGAGGCCGACCTGCGTGAGGATATTGAGCTGCTTGTTCTTGATGAGATCGGGCGAGGCGGAGACCAATGCCGCCCAGGGATTGGCGGCATAGCCTTCGACTTCGCCACGCTCCATGGCGAGCTTGACGTCCGAGCCGCTCTTATAGCCTTGGATGAGCTTGAACTTGGTGCCAAGCAATCGGTTATAGACGATCGGCAGCCACGTCGTGGCGCTGCCGGCGCCGGTCGCGCCCATGGTGGTCTCGCGCTTCTTGGCGTCTTCCATCGTCTTGGTCGGCGACGTGTGATAGGTATAGGTCAGGATATTCGAGTCGCCGAGATTGCCGATCCAGCCGAAGCTGCGCAGGTCCGCCTTGAAGGTCGGCGTCAGGCCGAGCGACTGATCCATCGCCAGCGCTTGGCTGATCATGGTGAGGTGCGTGCCGTCCTTCGGTGCGATATCGCCCATGTAATTGGCGGCGATGATGCCGCCGGCGCCCGGCATGTTCTGCGGCACGATCGTGGGGTTGCCGGGAATGTGGCGCACGATATGCGCGGCGATCAAACGCGAGTAGAGATCGTAGCCGCCGCCGCCAGCCGAGCGGATGACGAAACGCATCTGTTTGCCCTTGTAAAAATCCTCGACCGACTGCTGGGCTTGTGCCGGCATGGCAGCCACGGCGCAGGCGAAGGCGAGAGGCAGGGCAAGCAAGCAACGCGCAACGCTGAAACGAACGGCGGGTGTCTTGGCGATCACGTGACGTCTCCTTTATACGGGCGGTGCGCGATGCGTTGTCGCACGGTTATCCGCCTGTGAATCTCCCGTGGGTCACTGTGAACCAAAACGGTAATTTTTTAAATTATGCAGAACATGTGCCAGGACGAAGTCGTGCCGCTGCCTGGACTTCGTGCCGCATCTTGAAACGTAGCTTATAAGTATTGGGCCAATATGTATAAGATCGCAGCTATGGCGGCAGTGATATATTCGCTATCGAAGGAATAGGCCGGCAAGGCTCATCACAGAACGGGAGGCGTGGGCATGGCCGCGATCGAGCTGCAGAAACTCGTGCATTTCACCATTCCGGTAACGGACCTCGACCATGCAGAGGCCTTCTACACCGGACTGCTGGGTCTTACGAAGGTGCGGCGCAGTCCGCATATGTGTTTCCTGCGCTGCGGTGACGATCTGTTCGTGCTGACGCATTCCGAAAAACCCATCGATCCCAATCCGCCGGATCGTCATGAGATTCACACGGCTTTCTTGGTGCGGGGCAGCGCCTTCGACGCGGCGTTGCAGACGCTGGCCGAGCACGGCATCCGGGTCTTTCTCGAAGAAAATCGTGCGCGCGGCACGTTCCAAGGCCGCAGCGCCTATTTCCACGATCCGGACGGCAACGTGCTCGAGCTGATCGATCTGACGAACGATCCCTTGGCCGATACGGAATAAGAGTTATTCGGTGTAAATTTGTAGCCGAGACGCGAAAATTCCGTCCGGCGGAACAGGCCGTGGTGCTGAGAATCGCTAAGGCACCGAATGATTGTGCCCCCTGCGGTCCGGGTGGATAATGCGCACATACGCAGTCCGGGGACGCTGGCCTTGGGTGTTGTTTTGTTTCGCCATGTGGCTTTGTACGCTCATGGATAAGTACCATCCCTAAAGGATGCTTCGCCGAAGACAATGGCGCCGCAGGCTTAGATGACGTTTGTATCGGCGGTTAGGTTTGTATCGGCGCCGCGACGCGGCCGCCGCAGAGAGGAGCAGAAAGCATGGCCACCCAAATCGACGAAAAGAAGCTCAATGTCGGCAAAATGGTCGAGACGACCGACGATGCCGAGTTGATCAAGTTGATGGACTATCCCGACTCGACCGAAGAGGTTCCTCTCATCGACATCGGCGATTATCGCGCCGGCAAGCCGGGCGCGGCCGACAAGGTTGCCGCCGATCTGCGCCATGCGACCGAGACGGTCGGTTTCTTCTACTTGAAGAATCACGGCA
>LNFM01010876.1_pt1 | contig 12603 bp, 13 predicted proteins | sample 596031 | NCBI WGS metagenome assembly LNFM01 (sample SAMN04254537, study PRJNA301005) | activated carbon metagenome | isolation source: dual media filters at the Ann Arbor, Michigan drinking water treatment plant | place: USA: Ann Arbor
CGGATCCGCGGGCGGACCGTCGTCGGTGGGCGGTTCGCCCGGATCCGGCTCTCCGTCGCCGTCGCCCTCACCGGGATCCTCGTCACCGAGGTCCTCCTCGCCATCCCCGGGCGCGGGCAGGTGGAGGACGATCCTCTTGGCGGTGACCCTCGGCCCGGCGCCCGCCCGGCGCCCGGTGCGGGGCGCGACCGTCGCGCCGACCGTGACCGAGAGCACCTCGGCGCTCTCGTCGAGCTCGGCGAAGAGCACGCCGGCTCCGATGCGCGCGCGCACCCCGTCGTCGCCCTCGGCCACGATCCGCGTGCGGGGCCCGATGGCGACGCGCACCTCGTCGAGGGGCCGCAGCATCCGCTGGACCCGTCGCGAGCCGCCCACCACCCGGGGATCGGCGATCGTGAGCGACCGCGCGGCCGCGCTCCAGTCCACGACCTGCCCCTCGACGACCGCCTGTGCGGGCGCAGGGCGCTCGGCACGCGGCGTCGGGGCGGCGCTCGCGCCGAACGCGAGGCCGGCGGTGATGAGGGCGGTCGCCACGGCGACGAGTGCTCGTGTGCTCATGGGGGGTCCCGATCCGGGGGCTGGGGTCCCAAAGGGCATCGGCACCGATCGCCGCGGGCCGCACCCCCCACAGGGTCAGAGGGCGCCCCCGGCGCGCGCGCGGTAGCCCCGCCCGGTGACGAGCTGCACGGCCTCGCGGGCCGCCTCCGCCCCGCCGACGACGAGCACCAGCTCACCCTCTCCGTCGGGCGGCCCGGGGCGGAGGCTGAGGTCCTCGATGTTGATGTGCGCATGACCGAGCGCAGTCGCGATCTCCGAGATCGCCCCGGGGCGGTTGGGAACCGCCACGAGCACCCTCACCGGGGCCGATGTGCCGGGCTCGCCCGCGCGGCGCAGGCGCTCGCGCGCGGCGGCCGCGTCTCCGACGAAGCCGAGCAACCACGTGCGGTCGCGCCGCTCGAGGGCCGCCGCCACGTCGTCGAGCCGCGCCGTGAAGTCGTGCAGGACATCGAGGATCGACGCGGAGTTGGCCAACAGGATGTCGGCCCACAGCGGCGGGTTCGAACCGGCGACCCGGGTGAGGTCGGTGAACGACGGCCCCGCCGAGCGCAGGGCCTCCCGGCCTCCGGGCGCGGTGTCGGCGGCCTGGTTGACCAGTGCCCCGGCGAGGACGTGGGGCAGGTGCGAGACGAGGGCCATCAGGTGGTCGTGGACACCCGCGTCGATCGCGACCGGACGCGCGCCGACGGCGACGACCAGGGCGTGGAGATGGCCGAACAGGTCCGACCGGGCCTCGGCGCCCGGCGTCAGGAACCACGTGGCGCCCCGGAAGAGGTCGGCGCGGGCGAACGCGACGCCGGTCCGCTCCCCGCCGCACACCGGGTGGCCGCCGATGAACCGCCCGCGCTCGTCCGGCGCCAGCGCACCGAGCACGCCGGACTTGGTCGACCCGATGTCGGTGATCACGCAGTCCTCGGGAGCCACGGCGAGCGCGCGCCGCACGAGGGCGGGCAGCTCGGGCACCGGAGCGGCCAGGACGACCGCCCGGGCGCCCGCGACCGCCTCCTCGGGGGAGTCGCACGCGACGTCGATCGCCCCCATGGAGAGCGCGGTCCGCAGCGCCTCCGGCTCGCGATCGGCCCCCCGCACCTCGACGCCGTCGAGGGTGCGGAGGGCCAGGCCCAGGGAACCTCCCATCAGCCCGACGCCGACGATGGCGACCGGGCCCATGGTCAGGGCATCAGGCGACGGCCACGGGGGCGTCGGCGCTCTCGGCCATGATCTTCCCCATCAGGTCGATGCACCGCTTCACGTCGGCGACCCAGGCGCCGAACGTGTCGGCGTGCAGGGCCTGCGGGCCGTCGCACAGGGCGTGCTCGGGCGCGGGGTGCACCTCGACGATCAGCCCGTCGGCACCGGCGACGACGGCGGCCCGGGCCATCGGCAGGATCAGGTCGCGCTTGCCGGCCGCGTGGGACGGGTCGACGATCACCGGCAGGCTCGACTGCGTCTTGGCGACGGGGACCGAGGAGATGTCGAGCGTCGAGCGCGTCGCCGTCTCGAAGGTGCGGATGCCGCGCTCGCAGAGGACGATGTCCGAGTTGCCCTCGCGGGCGATGTACTCGGCCGACAGCAGCCACTCCTCGATCGTGCTGGCCATGCCCCGCTTGAGCAGGATCGGGGTCGAGGTGCGCCCCACCTCCCGCAGCAGGTCGTAGTTCTGCATGTTGCGGGCGCCGAGCTGGATCATGTCGGCCACCTCGAGGACGTCCTCGAGCTGACGTGCGTCCATGAGCTCGGTCACGATCGGCAGCCCGGTCTCCTCACGGGCCTCGGCCAGGATCTCCAGGCCCTCCTTGCCCAGGCCCGAGAAGGCGTAGGGCGAGGTGCGCGGCTTGTAGGCGCCGCCGCGCAGCATCGTCGCACCGGCGGCCTTGCAGGCCCGCGCCGACGCGAGCGTCTGCTCGCGCGACTCGACCGCGCACGGGCCGGCGATCAGGCCGAACGAGCCGCCGCCGATCGCGCGCCCGGCGACCCGCACGACCGCGTCACGGCCGCGGAAGTCGCTCGACACCAGCTTGTAGGGCTTCAGGATCGGGACGACCTTCTCCACCCCGGGCTCGCCCTCGAGCTGCAGCGAGGCGACGATCTGCCGGTCGTCGCCGATGGCGCCGATCACGGTGACGAACTCGCCGCGCGAGGGATGCGCACGGGCCCCCGACTCCTCGATCCGCTCGACGACGTGGCGCACCTGCTCCTCGGTCGCGCCCTCCTTCATCACGATCATCATTTCGCTGTCCGTCCTGGTTGGGTCTCGCGGGGGGCCGGGCGGGCGAGCTGCGCCTGCGCGGAGAGGAATGCCGAGTTCTCGTCCGGGGTCCCGATCGAGACCCGCAGGCGCCCCGGACAGCCCAGCGCTGCACCGTCGCGGACGATGATGCCGAGGCGCAGCAGCTGCTCGTGGACACCGGATGATCCGGCCGCCGGATCGGAATCCGGCCGCACCAGGATAAAGTTGGCCTGGCTGGCGGTAAAGCCCCATGTGGTCGCGGCCAGTGCGGAGGCCACCCGTGCACGCTCCGCCATCACCTCGCGGACGCGCCGCTCGAGGGCGTGGGGGTGCTTCAGGCTCTCCAGCGCGGCGGCCTGCGCCAGGGCGTTGGTGTTGAAGGGCTGGCGGATGCTGTCGATGGCCGCGATCCAGCCCGCACCCCCGACGCCGTAGCCGACCCGCAGCCCGCAGAGGCCGTGCGCCTTGCTGAACGTGCGCGTGACCAGGAGGTTCGGCCGGGTGCGCGCGAGCGACATGATGCGCCCGGCGTCCGGCCGGTCGACGAAGTCGTAGTACGCCTCGTCCACCAGGATCGCCAGGTCCTCCGGCAGGGAGTCGACGAAACGCTCGATGGCGTCGGCCGAGCGGTAGACGCCGGTCGGGTTGTTGGGGTTGCAGACGATCACCAGGCGCGTGCGCTCGTCGACCGCGGCCGCCATGGCGTCGAGGTCGTGGCCGTCGTCGGCGGCGAGCGGCACGGCGATGCCCTCGGCGCCGGCCGCCGTGGCGAGGTGGGGATAGAGCGCGAAGGAGGGGTCGGCGTGCACGACCGTCGTGCCGGGGTCGAGCAGCGCCTGGCCGGCGAGCAGGATCAGGTCGCACGAGCCGTTTCCGATCACGACCTCGTCCGGGCCCACCCCGTGCCGCTCGGCCAGGGCGCGCCGCAGGGCGCGCGCGGCGCCGTCCGGATAGCGGTTGAGGCCCTGCATCCCTGCGGCCACCACCTCGACCACCTCGGGCATGGGCGGGAAGGGGCTCTCGTTGGACGCCAGCTTGATCGCGCTGTCGATGCCGTAGCGGGCCAGCACCTCAGCCGTCGTCAGGCCCGGCTCGTAGTGCGGGATGGCCGCCAGGCGCGGCGAGGTGCGGATGCTCACGGGTCCAGTGTAGACGCCGATACCGAATCGATCGCGAGGGGGCATCGGTGCCCTTCCCACCCTGGCGCGGCGGCGCTATTGTCGTCTCGACGTCAATTCGGCGACGCGTTTGCGTCAAAGGAACATGAAATGGCCTCAGCCCGTGAGCTCGACCCCGTCATCGTGGTGGGGAGCGGCATCGCCGGGAGCCTTCTCGCACTGACCGCCGCCGAGACCGGCCCGGTCGTGGTGATCACCAAGGAGGCGCTCGGCGACGGCAGCACCCGCCGCGCGCAGGGGGGCATCGCCGCCGCCATCGACGGCCACGACTCCGTGGAGGCGCACGTCGCCGACACCCTCGCCGCCGGCGCGGGCCTGTGCGACATCGACGCCGTGACCCGGATCTGCCGCGAGGGGCCCGGCCAGGTTGCGGCCCTGCTCGCCCGAGGAGTCGACTTCGACCGCCGCGACGGGGTGCTGCGGCTCGCCCGCGAGGGCGCCCACTCGGCCGCGCGGGTCGTGCACGCCGGGGGCGACGCCACGGGCGCGCACATCGTCGGCGCCCTGAGCGCCGCACTGCGCCGCGACCCCCGCATCGAGCTCGCCGAGGGCGAGTCCGCCCTCGAGGTGATCGTGCACGACGGGCGCGTGGTCGGACTCCGGTCGGAGGACTCCGAGGGGCGGACCCGCGTCCGCGCCGCGCGCGCGGTCGCGCTCGCCGCCGGCGGCATGGGGCAGCTCTACTCGCGCACCACCAACCCGCTCGGCGCGACCGCCGACGGGCCGGCGCTCGCCGCCCGGGCCGGCGCGGCCCTGGCCGACCTCGAGCTCGTGCAGTTCCACCCCACCGCGCTGGCCCTCGGCGAGGGCCCTCTCGCCCTCGTGAGCGAGGCGGTCCGCGGCGAGGGCGCGATCCTGCGCGACGCGGCCGGGCGGCGTTTCATGCCCGACGAGCACCCGATGGCCGAGCTCGGCCCCCGGGACGTCGTCGCGCGGGCGATCGCGCGCCACGCCGCCGCCCTCGGGGCCGACGTCACGCTCGACCTGCGCCATCTCGATGCCGACGCCGTCCGTCGCCGCTTCCCGACGGTCGCGGCGATCTGCGCCGAGCACGGGCTCGATCTGGCCCGCGATCTCATCCCCGTGACCCCTGCGGCGCACTACGCCATCGGCGGGGCGCTCGCCGACATGTCCGGGCGCACCACCCTTCCGGGCCTGTTCGCGGTGGGCGAGTGCGCGGCCACCGGGGCCCACGGCGCCAACCGCCTGGCCTCGAACGGGCTGCTGGAGGCCGCGGTGCTCGCCGCGGGCGCCGCCGAGGCCCTGCGCGGGGACCTCGACGACTGGCCCGACGGGCCGGTCGCCCACGCCTCGCCGGTGCCGGAGATCGTCCGCGACGACGACGGCGCCCGGCGCGACCTGCAGAAGGCCATGTGGGAGGGCGTCGGCGTGGAGCGCGACGCGCCGGGACTCGCCCGGGCCGCCCGCGAGCTCGCGGCGATCCCCGGCGGGACCGGCCACGCGACCGACAACCTGCTGCTGGTCGCGCGGCTCGCCGCCGCGGCCGCGAAGCTGCGCACCGAGAGCCGCGGCGCCCACTTCCGCAGCGACCACCCCGAGGCCGACCCGCGCCAGGCGCGACGCATCGCCTGGGTCGGCGACGAGCCCTGCATCCTCCCGCCCGCAATCGCCCGGCCCCGCCGCGCCCTCGCCATGGAGGCAGCATGACCACCGCCGCATCCGCACCGGCCTGCCTCCTCCCGGCCACGGAGACCGCAGCCGGCCAGGAGGAGCTCTGGGAGCGCGCCTGGGCCGCCCGCCGGGCCCTCGGTTCGCGGGCCGTCATCCTCGGCCACCACTACCAGCGCGACGAGGTGATCGCCTTCGCCGACGTGACCGGCGACTCGTTCCTGCTGGCCCGCCGCGGCGCGGCGGCGACCGAGGCGGAGCTGGTCGTCTTCCTCGGCGTCTACTTCATGGCCGAGGCGGCCGACGTGCTGCGCGCCCCGCACCAGACCGTCGTGCTGCCGGACCTCGGCGCCGGCTGCCACCTGGCCGAGTGCGCCGACATCTTCACGGTGCGCGACGCCTGGAAGCAGATGACCGCCGCGCTGCCCGGCAAGAGGGTCATCCCGCTCACCTACATGAACTCGGGCGCCGACCTGAAGGCGTTCGTCGGCGAGCACGGCGGCGCGGTCTGCACCTCGGGCAACGCCGAGAAGGCGTTCCGGTGGGCGCAGTCGGAGGGCGACGCGGTCTTCTTCTTCCCCGACGAGCACCTCGGCCGCAACACGGCCTGCCGCCTGGGCATGACGCCGGACCAGCCGCTGGTGTGGGACCCGCGCAAGGCCGAGCTCGGCGGCATCGCCGAGGCCGACCTGGCCGGCGCGGAGGTCATCCTCTGGAAGGGCTTCTGCAACGTCCACACGGCGTTCACCACGCGCCAGATCGAGGACGCGCGCGCGGCAGACCCGTCGGTGCGGGTGATCGTGCACCCCGAGTGCCCGCGCCCCGTGGTCGAGGCCGCCGACGAGGACGGCAGCACCGAGTACATCATCCGGCGCTGCGAGGAGCTGCCGGCCGGCGCGAGCGCGGTGATCGGCACCGACTGGAACCTGGTCAACCGGCTGCGCCTCCGCCACCCCGACAAGGCGATCTCGTGCCTCAACGAGAACATCTGCCCCTGCGTCACGATGAACCGGATCGACCTGCCGAAGCTGACCTGGTGCCTCGAGTCGCTCGCCGCCGGCGAGATCGTGAACGTCGTGTCGGTGGACGACGAGATGCGCCGCCTCGGCCGGCTCGCCCTCGACCGGATGCTCGCGCTCGCGTGAGCATCCGGAGGCTGGTGGCGGAGGCGCTCGCGGAGGACCTCGGTGAGCGTGGTGACATCACCTCGGAGCTGCTGATCCCGGCGGGACGGCGCGCCACCGCGCGGGTGGTCTCGCGGGCCGACGGCGTCCTCGCCGGCCGCGCCGCGGGCGAGGAGGTACTGCGCCAGACCGGGGTCGGAGGGGACTGGCGCGCCGAGGACGGGGACCGCCTCTCCCCCGGCACCGTCGTCGCGGAGATCGAGGGGCCGGCCCGCGCCGTGCTGACGGCGGAGCGGACCCTCCTCAACCTGCTCTGCCACCTCTCGGGCATCGCGAGCCTGACCGCCGAGTACGTGGCGGTGTGCGGGGACGTGCAGGTGCTCGACACGCGCAAGACGACGCCCGGCCTGCGTGACCTGGAGAAGGCCGCCGTGAAGGCGGGCGGTGGCGTGAACCACCGGATGGGGCTCCACGACCGGGTGCTCGTGAAGGACAACCACCTCGCCCTCGCCGGAGCCGGACTGATCGACGCCGTCGCCCGCGCGCGCCGCGAGATGCCGGACGTCCTGGTCGAGGTGGAGGCCGACGATCTGCCGGGCGTTCAATTGGGTCTCGACGCCGGAGCCGATTGGATCCTCCTCGACAACATGTCTCCCGATGAGATGCGCGAGGCCGTCGCGCTGGCCGGAGGGCGTGCGCTGCTGGAGGCCTCCGGCGGGATGACGCTCGAGGGAGCGCGGGCGGCGGCGGCCACGGGAGTGGACGCGGTCTCGGTGGGTGCGCTGACGCACTCTGCGCCGGCACTCGACCTGGGACTCGACATCGACGTCTGAGCGGCGCGGAGACCGACGGCGCCCAACCGATGGAGTGACGTGCTCGAACTCCGCCCGATCTGCGAGAACTGCGCCACCGACCTGCCGCCCGAGGCGACGGACGCCATGATCTGCAGCTTCGAGTGCACCTTCTGCGCGACGTGCGTCGCCGGGGTGCTGGCGGGCGTGTGCCCGAACTGCGCGGGGGGCTTCGTCCCCCGCCCCGTCCGCCCGGCGCGCGACTGGCGCGGCGGGAACTCACTTCCGGCCTTCCCGGCGGCGCGCGACCGCCGTCACCGTCCGGTGGATGTGGTGGCGCATCGGGAGCTCGTCGCGAGGGTGCGGGAGATCCCGCCGAACGAGCGCTGAACCCGGGCGCCGTCGGCGCCGGACGGGGACGCCCCGGGCGCGGACGGACCCCGGGCGCCCCCGGGCCTGCGCCTCTCGCCGTTGCCGGTCCCGTCTGCGAGGAGCCTTCGCCGGGAGGCGCCGGCGGAGGGTCGGTCGGGGAGGATGTATCGGGAGGTGCCTCGTCGAGCCACCTCCCCTCCCGGAACCACCTGTTCATCGTCTCCCGGCTCGGAGGGCGGGCGCGACCTCCGGCCTCGCGCTCGCGCAGGCGGCGGATGACCGCCGCCGGCCGCTCGCCGGCGGCGAACGCCTTCTCGGCCTCCCGGCGCAGCTCCGCCCACGAGTAGGACCCCGGGAGATCGCGGGCGGGCACCGGAGCGGTCAACCGCGCCTGATGGATCGAGATCGCCCGGGATCTCCGGGCGGTGAGGCACCCCGCCGCGCGCCAGACGTGGGTCAGGCTCGCCGAGAAGTCACGCCCCGCCCGCCGCGTGAGGAACTCCCGCGACCGGTGCCCGGCGCACAACCACACGCCGACGCCGCCCGGCAGGTGCATCTCCGCGCGGGGCCCCGACCCGGCTCCACCGCAGATCGCGCACGCCGGAAGGCTCCCGAGGGGCTCCCCCTTGTAGAAGCTCTTGAGCACTGGCCGACGATGACACCGGAGGTCGCGCGCGGGGGGTCCAGGGCGTGACGGCGGCGTGGCCCGTCGGTGCCGGGGTACGTGCGATCGGGCGAGGCCGCGTCGTTCAATCGACCACCACCCACGAGCGGTCCCGCCCCCCCGAACCCGCGCGCCGGTCGCCGCAGGCGGCCTCGGCTACTGGGCGTCCCGCTGCAGGTCGGGCCTGAGGCGGCGGGCTTCCCGGAGGTAGACGTGCTGGATCTCGCGGTCGCGGGGCACGGTGCAGTGGATCATCACGCGGATGCACATCCCGAGGGATCCGGGAACCGGGATCTCGCTGGCGCACAACAGGGGGATGGTCGTCAGGCCCGCCTCCCGCGCCGCGACCGCCGGGAACTCGGCGGTCAGGTCGGGGGTGCAGGTGAAGATGATGGAGATCAGGTCGTCGGTCTCCAGCGTGTTCCGCGCCAGGACCTCCGTCAGCAGCTCGGTGGTGCTCTCGAGGATCGCCTCGGACGTGTCGGTCTCCACGGAGGTCGCTCCGCGGACCGCTCTGACCGTCAGCTCGCTCAGCGGTCGAGCCCCACCATGGCGCCGAGCTTGCGCCACTCGGCACGGGTGAGCGGCCGCCATCGGCCGGTGGCGAGCTTGTGCACGCTGATGCCGGCGTAGCGCGAGCGGTGCAGCTTCAGCACGCGGTGGCCGACCGCCTCGCCCATCCGGCGGACCTGGCGGTTGCGCCCCTCGGTCAGCTCGAGCTCCAGCCAGGTGCCCCCCGCGGCCAGACGGTCCATGGCCTCGACGCGTGCGGGCAGCGTCACCCCGTCCTCCAGCGTCACCCCGTGGCGGAGCTTGCGCAGGGTGTTCGCCGACACCTGGCCGCGCATGAGCACCTCATAGGTCTTCGGCGCCTTGGAGGAGGGGTGCATGAGCCGGGCCGCGAGCTCGCCGTCGTTCGTCACGACCAGCGCGCCCGTCGTGTCGATGTCGAGCCGCCCGACCGGGTAGAGGCGGACGTCGTCGGGCAGGTCGTCCAGCACGGTCGGGCGCCCCTGCGGATCCTGCGCGGTCGACACCACCCCGGGCGCCTTGTTGAGCAGGTAGGCGCGCATGGGCTCCTTGCCGCGCACGGGTCGCCCGTCGACCGCGAGGGCGTCGCCCGGATCGACCAGCTGGCCGACCGTGGCCGTCGCCCCGTTCACCGACACACGCCCCTCGGCGACCATGGTCTCGGCGGCGCGGCGGCTGGCGACGCCCGCCAGGGCCAGCGCGCGGTGCACCCGCATGGACTCACTCGTCATCGGCCGGGCCCTCACCCTCGGGAAGATGGCCCGCCTCGACCAGATGGCGCCGCACCCGCTCGGCCTCGGGACCCGTCAGCTCGAAGTTCTCGAGGGGCGGCAGGTCGCCGGCCTTGCGCAGGCCGAACCGCTCCTGGAACAGCCGGGTCGTGCGGTAACGCATGGCGCCTCCGTCCGGCGGCCGGCCGGCCTCCTCGAGCAACCCGCGGTCCAGCAGGGAGACGACCGTCGAATCGACCGACACACCGCGGAGGCGGCTGATCTGGGGCCGGCTGATCGGCTCGAGGTAGGCGACCACGGCCAGCGTCTCGAGCGCGGCGGGCGACACGCGGTCCTCCGAGGGCCGGTCGCGCAGGCGGTCGACGACCGGCGCGAGGTCCGCTCGCGTGCGCAGGGCGAAGCCGCCGGCGATCTCGGCCACCTCGAGCCCGGCCTCGGGACCATGACGCTCCCCCAGCTCGGCGAGCGCCCGCTGAACCGCGCCGGGCGACTCCTCGACGATCTCGCAGAGGGTGACGAGAGGGAGCGGCTCGGGCGACAGGAACAGCAGGGCCTCGACCTGGCGTGCGAGCTCGCTCACCGGCCGGAGCCCGTGATCGCGATGTCGCCGAAGGGCTCGGGCTGGGTGAGCGTCACGTCGCCGCGTCGCGCGAGCTCGAGCGCCGCCATCAGCGCGATGGCCTCCTCGAGCGGCTCGAGGCCCGCGGTGAGGGCGTCGAAGCTGACCGACCGGGCGCGCGCAAGGGCGCTCTGCAGGCGCGCGAGTGCCGCGGGCAGGCTCACGCGGCGGCTCGTGAGATGGGAGAGGGACGGCGCCGGCGGAGCCGCGATGAGGGGCAACATGGCCTCCCGGAGGCGGACCGCGTCCTCGGCCGGGGGTGGCGGGGGGGCCGCACCCGCCAGGGCGACCCGCCGGTAGCGCGGCCCCGCGCAGTCCCGCGCGCGCTCGCCCAGCCAGCCCGCCGCGCGCTGGAACGGGGCGTAGGCCACCAGGCGCGCGGCGAGGCGCTCGCGGGCCTCGAGGGTGTCGGCGTCCGGTTCCTCCTCACCGGGCTCCCCGAGGAGACGGCGCGCCTTCAACTCGGCCATCGCGGCCAGAAGCACGATCAGCTCGCCGGCGGTGTCGGTGTCCCACCGCTCGCGCGCCCGCTCGCCGAGCGACGCCGTCACCACCTCGAGGAGCGGGACCTCGAGCAGCTCCACCTCGTCGCGGAGGACCAGCGTCAGAAGCAGGTCGAACGGCCCCTCGAAAAGGTCCAATTCGATCGGCTGCCGGAGTGCGTCTGGCGGAGACATCGCGATGCCGGGAGCATAGCCGTGCGGTCCGGCCGCACCCGCCGCGCGTGCGCGTCGTTCAATCGAACGACGCATCGTCGCCCAATTGGGCCGATCCGTAGCATGGAGGCCATGGCGACCACACCCCGGCCGATCTCGCTGACCGGCATCAAGCCCACGGGCGTCCCCCACGTGGGCAACTTCGTCGGGGCGATCCGCCCGGCGATCGAGCTGACCGCCCGCTACGACGCCTTCTACTTCATCGCCGACTACCACGCGCTGACGACGGTGCGCGATCCGGCGGTGCTCGACGAGTACACGCACTCGGTGGCGGCCTCATGGCTCGCCTGCGGGCTCGATCCGTCGGCCGTGACGCTCTACCGCCAGTCCGACGTGCCCGAGACGTTCGAGCTGCAGTGGGTCCTCTCGTGCATGACCGCGAAGGGCCTGATGAACCGGGCGCACGCCTACAAGGCGGCCCGGGACCGCAACCAGGACGCCGGCGTCGAGGACCTCGACTCGGGGGTCTCCATGGGCCTGTTCAACTACCCGGTGCTGATGGCCGCCGACATCCTCATCATGGCCGCCGACGTCGTGCCGGTCGGGCGCGACCAGGTGCAGCATGTCGAGTACGCCCGTGACATCGCGGAGCGGTTCAACCTGGCGTACGGCGACCGCTTCGCGCTGCCGCTCCCCGAGCACGTCACCGCCGACGACCGCGAGGAGAGCACCCTTCCGGGGCTCGACGGGCGCAAGATGAGCAAGTCCTACGACAACACGATCCCGCTCTTCGCGGGGCGGGACGCCCTGCGCAAGCTCGTGCGCCGGATGAAGACCGACAGCACCCCCGTCGAGGAGCCCAAGGACCCCGACTCGTCGGCCCTGTTCGCGTTCTACCGCCAGTTCGCGACCGCCGACGACTGCGCCGCGCTGCGGACCCACATGCTCGCCGGGGGGATGGGCTGGGGTGAGATGAAGGACATCGTCTTCGAGCAACTGGACGCGGTGCTCTCGGGGCCGCGCGAGCGCTACGACGCCCTGATGGCGGACCGGGGCGAGCTGGACGCCATCCTGCGCTCGGGGGCGGGGCGGGCCCGCGAACGCGCCGACGGCGTGCTGGCGTCCGTGCGGACGGCCATCGGCATCGCGTAGGACCCCCGCAGGGGTCCGCTCCCTACACTCGATCACGTGGTGACCGCCGACCAGGCTCCGCGTCAGGCCCGCCCCGCGCCGCCCGGCTTCGCCTGGCGCGTCGCCTCGCCGATCGGCGCGGTCGTCCTCGCCTTCATGCTCCTGATCGTCGGAGCGGGCGTCCTCAGCCTGTTCGACCTCTCGGACGACTCGGTCGGCGCGATCCTCGCCTTCGGCACCAGCCTGCTCCTGTTGCTCTTCGGCATCGCGCTGTGGAGGCGGCTGCCCGAGCACGAGCGGCGATGGGCCGTCGCCCGGCCGGAGTCGTGGCTACGGACGGTGGGTGTGGGCGCGGGAATGGGCGTGGTGATCATCATCGGCGCGGCGAT
>LNFM01010878.1_pt1 | contig 12602 bp, 8 predicted proteins | sample 596031 | NCBI WGS metagenome assembly LNFM01 (sample SAMN04254537, study PRJNA301005) | activated carbon metagenome | isolation source: dual media filters at the Ann Arbor, Michigan drinking water treatment plant | place: USA: Ann Arbor
CCGGGGCGGACGACATGGCCGATCGAGTGTACCTTCAGGCCCTGGACGACGCCGTCCTGCGGGGCACGGACGTCGACACGGCTCAGGACGTCGCGCGCGACCTGGATCTTCTCGCGCAGGTCGGTGAGCTTGCCCCGCACGTCGCCGAGCTGTTGGGCTGCTTCCTGCACCTGGGTCTGGAGCGTGTTGCGGATCGAGACCTCGTTCTCGGCGATGGTCTGCTGGCTGCGGCGGATATCGTTGCGGATGAGGCCGAGCTCGCCTTCCTGGCGCAGCAATTCGCGCTCCTTGTCGGAGAAGCGATTCTTGGCGAAATACCCGGCGGCCACCGTCGGGCGGAGGCGGTTCAACTCGTCGCGCATGCTGGAGACCCAGCCGCGGAGGGCAGCTTCGCGCTCCTGCTTGCCGGCGATGTCGCTCGTCGTCTGATCGATGCGGCGCTTGAAGATATCGACTTGGCCGGCCAGCATCCGCTTGCGCTCGGCGAACTGCTTCTCCTGGTCATAGATCGTGGAGGCCACATCCGCGAGGTGGCGGGCGGCCTGGAGTTGCTCGGGATATTCGATGCGGGGTTTGAGATCGCGCTCGGCGAGCAGCCGCGCCTCCTGGGCGAGAGCGCCATTGAGTTGCTTGCGCAGAACCTCGGCGGTGGACTGGGCCTGCAACGGCTGCAGTTTGAAGAGCATCTGGCCGGCGCGGACACGCTGGTTCTCGACGACCAGGATCTCCTGAACGATGCCGCCTTCCAGGTGCTGTATCGGCTTCTTGTCGGAGGTCACGGCGACCGTGCCGGACGCCACTGCGGCGCTATCGAGCGGCGCTGTCGCCGCCCACAGGCCAAAACCGCCGAAGGATATGAGAATGGCGATGTAGCCCATCCGGGCGATGCCGCGAAAATCGGTCAGCTTCGCCTTCGCGTCGAGCGCGCTGGTCTCTGTGATCGCCGGAAACGTGATGTCGGTCATGCCCTAGTCCTCCGCGCCGATTTGGTTCGGCTGTCCGAGGGCACAATGGTGAGACGAGCGCGGGACCGCAGTGCCGGCGGGAACAGATCAGCGGGGGGCGTCGCGCTTTGCCATGAGGTCGTCGATCGCTTTTTTCTGCTCGGCTGCCGACTTCGGTTTGACTCCGCCTTCCGGCACGGCCGACTTGGCCTTCACATCGGGCAGGGGCGTCGACACGTTAGTGCCGCAACCGGGCAGGGCGGCCGTGATCGCGAGAGCGACGGCAGCGATGACAGCCGTCGATGGTGTCGCGCACCTGTGCGTGGCGGCTGGCGAACGGGATTTCAACCGGGCCTCATTTGGAAGTCGGCTCCAGACTGCGTCCATTGTAGGCTTTGACCGGATTGCTGCAGTGCAATACTCATGATTCCCAGGATTCGCCAGCTTCGCCAGGGTTAACCTTGGCGGCGGCCCGAGTGTGAGCAATTCTGTCGCCGAATTGTGGCGGGGCGACGTTCACGATACCAAGCAGGGATCGGTGCGGCGTTCGGCAGTGCTGAAATGTTCGTTTACACCGTCATCGTTCATATCGGCTTCGTTCACATCGTCATGGCAGAGTGAGACTTCAACGAGCCACAGGCACAGTGGGGCAACAGTCCCGCCTGGAAGCCTTGGCCCTATCCAGAGGCACTTCCATGCAGAAGGCGCTCCCTCCCGGCACCCTCGACCTCAGCGCTTATCAGGTCAAGGACCCGGTCGAACTCGGGCAGAACATCCTGCGCGCGATGGAAACGGGCGCGAAGGTGTGGGCCGAGATGGTCGAAAAGCAGGGTGGTATGGCGGCCATGGTCAAACCGGCCGCGGGGGCCTCCGGCGCCGGCAGCATGGAGATGCCGGAGCCATCGAAGGCATTTGCGACTCTGTGGCAGGCTTGGCTGTCCGATCCGTCGCGATTGTCGGAAGCGCAAGGCGAACTGGTCGCGGGCTATCTCCAGGTCTGGCAGAACACGCTGCAGAAGATCGCTGGTGTCGACAGCCACCCGGTCGCCGAGCCCGAAGCCGGCGACAACCGGTTCCGCGATCCGGAGTGGAACTCCAACGCCTATTTCGACTTCTGGAAGCAAAGCTACCTGCTGACGGTCCGTTGGGCCGAACAGTTGCTCGACGACACCTCGGGGCTCGACGATCGCAGCCGCCATCAGGCGGAGTTCGCTCTGAAGCAGGTCGCCGCCGCTTTCTCGCCGACCAATTTCCCTGCGACCAACCCGGAAGTGATCCGGGAGACGATGGCGAGCAACGCGGGCAATGTCGTCGCGGGCATGAAGCAACTGCTGGACGACGTGCGGCGCTCTGACGATCAGCTCAAGATTTCGCAGACCGACACGTCGGCATTCGAGGTGGGCAAGAATATCGCGGTAACGCCGGGCAAGGTCGTGTTCCAGAACGATCTGCTGCAGCTGATCCAGTACACGCCGACGACGGACAAGGTCCGCGCCGTGCCGTTCCTGATCGTGCCTCCGTGGATCAACAAATTCTATATCCTCGATCTCTCACCGCAGAAGTCGTTCATCAAATACATGGTGGACCAGGGCTTCACGGTGTTCGTGGTGTCGTGGGTCAATCCGGACGAGCGTCTCAAGCACAAGGCGTTCGAGGACTACATGAAGGAAGGCATCCTGGCGGCGGCCGATGCGGTGAAGCGGGAGACGGGCGAGAAGAAGTGCAACGTGCTCGGCTATTGCGTCGGCGGCACGCTGCTCTATGCAACGCTCGCGTGGCTCGCGGCACGTCGCGAGGACGTGTTCCAATCCGCAACGTTCCTGACAGCGCAGGCCGACTTCACCAAGGCCGGCGACCTCAAGTTGTTCATCGACGACGAGCAACTGAAGAGCCTCGATGCGCGCATGGAAAAGACCGGATACCTCGAAGGAGGTGCGATGGCCGGCGTTTTCAATATGCTGAGGCCGAAGGATCTGATCTGGCCGTACATCATCAACAACTACATGCTGGGCAAGAAGCCGTTCCCGTTCGATCTCCTCTATTGGAACCAGGATTCGACGCGGATGCCGGCTGCGAACCACAGTTTCTACCTGCGCGAGTTCTATCTCGAGAACCGAATGGCGAAGGGAGAGCTGGTGTTGAGCGGAGAGCGGCTCGATCTGAAGAAGATCAAGCTGCCGGTCTATCATCTCGCTGCGAAAGAAGACCACATCGCGCCGGTTCGCTCTGTCTATACCGGCGCGCTGATGCTGGGCGGCCCGGTCGAGTTCGTGATGTCGGGATCGGGCCACATCGCCGGCGTGGTCAATCCTCCGGACCCCAAGAAGATCAAGTACCAATACTGGACCAACTCCGATCGCGTCGACAATCTCGACGAGTGGATGGAGGGCGCAAAGGAGACGCCGGGCTCGTGGTGGCCCCATTTCTCGGCATGGCTCGCCAAGCAGTCTAAGGGGATGATCGAGGCGCGGACGCCAGGCAAGAAGCTCGGCACGCTCGAGGACGCGCCCGGCAGCTACGTGAAGGCAAAGGGAAAGTAAGGCGAGCGCTACTCTCCCTCGTTGCGATGCATCGCCGAGGCGCCCGTCGCAACCGGCTGCCATCGATACTGTCGGGGTAGGCGGGCTTGCGTTTGTCCGCGAGCGCCTGCATTCGTTGCTCCCGATAAGGAATAGCGATCGGTGCAGCGCATGATCACTTCCAGTGCAGACGTTCTCATCATCGGTGGAGGCCCGTGCGGGCTGATGCTCGCCAACGAGCTCGGCCGTCGCGGGGTTTCGGCTATCCTGGTCGATCAGAAAGAAAGCACCGCCTTCAATCCGCAAGCCAACGCCACGCAAGCCCGAAGCATGGAGCACTACCGGCGTCTCGGCTTCGTCGAGGAAATCAGGGCGATGGGGCTGCCGGACGACTATCCCACCGATATCGCCTACTTCACCCGCTACGCGAAGCACGAGATCACTCGGTTCAGCCTGCCGGCCGCCGGCGAGGCGCGGCGCCTCATCAAGAAAATGAGCGGCTCGTGGAGTGCCGCTGAGCTGCCGCATCGCGTGTCACAGAAGTTCGTCGAGCAGGTTCTGCGCCGGCATGCGGAGAAGTTGCCGGGCATCTCGATCCACTACGGTTGGCGGCTCGTCTCGTTCCGCGATACGGGCGAACGCATCGAAGCGCGCATCGCCGACGTGAAGAGCGGCGAGGAGCGCGACATCACCGCGGCCTATCTGTTCGGAGCCGATGGTCCGCGCAGCTTCGTACGGCGGCAGTACGGCTACGAATACGGCGGTGAAGCGAGCGCGGCACGCGACTTCATGGGCGGCCGGATGCACGCGATCTACCTTTCGGCGCCGGACTTTTACAAGGCATGCCCGCATCCCAAGGCGTGGATGTATTGGACGTTCAACCGGGACCGGCGTGCGCTGATGGCTTCCGTCGACGGCAAAGGCGAATTCGCCTTCCATACGCAGCTCCGCGATGGCGAACCCGACGAGGCGATCACTGACCAAATCGCTCTGGGCATGTTCGAGCAAGCCATGGGAGCGAAGATCGATGCGAAGATCCTTTCGCGCGACACCTGGCTCGCCGGCCGCGCACTCGTCGCGGAAACGTTCCAGAACGGGCGCGTGCTGCTCGGTGGTGATGCGGTGCATCTCTTCACGCCCACGGGCGGCATGGGCTACAACACCGCGATCGAAGATGCGGTGAACGCGGGCTGGAAGCTCGCAGCTGTCGTCAAGGGGCAGGCGCCGGAGTCGCTGCTGGACACCTACGAGCTGGAACGGCGGCCAGTTGCGATCCGCAACACGGGAAATGCTCGGAAGTTCGCCGACTCGATCGGCCTTTATCGCGCGTCACCCGCGCTCGAGACCGACACGCCGGCCGGTGAGGCCGCGCGGCGGCGGGCGGGCGAGTACCTCGGCAATCACGCCCGCTCCGAGTTCAACATTCCCGGCTTCACGTTAGGGGCGCGCTACGACGGCTCTCCGATCGTGTTCGAAGACGGTACCCCGCCGCCGCCGGATGGACCGAACGTCTACGTTCCGACCGGTAAGCCCGGAGGGCGCGCACCGCATATCTGGCTCGAGGACGGCCGCTCACTCTACGATACGTTCGGCTTCTATTGGACGTTGCTGCGTCTCGGCCCGAACCCGGGAGATGCGGGACCGTTCGTGGCGGCGGCTGCGAAACGGGGCATCGACCTCGAGGTCGTCGATTGTGCCGACGAAGTCGCCTACGATCTCTACGAGACGGATCTCGCACTGATCCGGCCCGATCAGGTGGTCGCGTGGCGGCGCACCGAGCAGACCGACGTGCCCGCCGAGGACGTGATATCGCGGGCACTCGGCTGGATGTGATGAATAGCGTGATCAGAGATCGCGTGCGATGCGGAAGCCGACGAATGGGCTGCGGCTATCGGCGGGAAGTTGCCTGCGCGCAGACAGCCGTGACAGGACGGGTGCCTCGCCCGATGCGGCATCGCGGACGACGACATTGCGGCAGCGCAAGTTCGCCAGGGACCGGGCGGCATCGCGCGACATGGAAGCGTGGCCGGCGGTCCAGCATGCTCCAACCAACTCCGCGGCGCCGCCATGCAAGCCCGCCATGCCGATCGCGTTCGTGACGGAAGGTGTCAGCGGCGGCGAGGCGCCGGTGACGTAACGGGCGTCGTTGCCGCCGCGCGCGGCCCACTCCCACTCGGTCTCGGCCGGCAGGCGATAAGCGATACCGCTGATACGGGTCAGCCACTCCACATAGGCGCGAGCGTCCGCGATCGTCACGCACGTGACAGGTGCATCGGGGCCACGGGGGCGGGCGCCGGTTCCGCAATCGGGAGCCGCGCGGCCTGTCGCCTTGGCGAAAGTCTGGTACTGGCCAAGAGTGATTTCGTTGCGGCCGATCGCGAACCAGCGCGGAATAGTCACGAGACGGCGCGGGGTCTCACTGTCCTGGGCTTCGGTATCGCCCGGTACGGCGCCTATTCTCAGAAAGCCCGGGGCAACGGCGACCAGATCGGGACATTCGGCACAATCCTTGATGCCATCACCGTGCTGGACCCGGCCGTCACGTGCGACCGAATTCGAGACGTTCGAGAACAGGCTTGCCGCGGCGGAGCGGGACGGGGTGCCCGAAGACGAGCCGCTACTGCTGCCGGACGCGCCGTCAGACGGGCCTCCCGAAGCGGCACCTGCGGATGAGGACTGGCCCGAGCCGCCGCCGCCGCCCCCGGCACTGCCATCTTCCTTGTCGACATACTCGAATGCGCCTCTGCGCTGGATCACGCGGCGTTCGATAGGGCCGGGACGCTCGTAGACCAGCGGCGGCTCACCATTGTAGGCGGCGAGCATGCTGTAGTTGGCGCCGCACACCGATGCGATCGACGACAGCGCCAAAACCCGGCCGAGGCGGTTCTGGCCGGCCCTGCTGGCGCATATGAGAAGAACCGCCGTCAGAGCGAAGAGCACGACTGCAAATATTGTCGCGGTATCACTCGCCGCATAAATCGAGCCGAACATGGTGCACCTTCCAAACCGCGAACTGGTTCGGATGCGCCGCAATCGGCATGCCACTTCGAGGCGGCCCTTTTCGGAAGGGTTACCTTTGGAGTTGGCCTGCAAACTGGAGATCGGCGAGGCGAGAGTAGAGCCCCCCCGCCCGGGACAGGGTGGCGTGCGTGCCTTCCTCGACGATACGGCCGTCCTCGATCACGAGAATGCGGTCCGCCTTCTGGACGGTTGCAAGGCGATGCGCGATGACGATCGTCGAGCGGCCCTTCATCACCGTTTCGAGCGCGGTCTGCACATCCTTCTCGCTCTCGGCATCGAGCGCGCTCGTGGCCTCGTCGAGCAGCAGGATCGGCGCGTCCCGGAGGATCGCACGGGCGATCGCGACGCGCTGGCGCTGCCCGCCGGAAAGCGACACGCCCCGCTCGCCCAATCGCGTATCGTAGCCCTGCGGCAGAGCACGAATGAAGCTGTCTGCCTGCGCCAACACGGCGGCACGTTCGACTGCCGCACGATCGGCAGCCGGCGAGCCGTAGCGGATGTTCTCGAGGACGGTATCGGCGAACAGCGCGACGTCCTGGGGCACCAGCGACATGCGCCCGCGAAGGGCATCCAAATCGGCCTTTTCGACGGGTACGCCATCGATCTCGATGCCGCCGGACTGAGGATCGTAGAATCGCAGGACGAGGCTCAGGATCGTGCTCTTGCCGGCGCCCGAGGGGCCGACCAGCGCCAGCGTCTCGCCAGGGGCGACGTGAAGGCTCAGCGCGGACAAGGCCGGCACGTCTCGATTGGGGTAGGTGAAGGTGACGTTTCGGAATGCGACCTCGCCGCGCGCCGGGATGGGCATCGGGACGGGATCGGGTGGCGAACGAACTTCTGGCTCGGTCGCCAGCAATTCGGTGATGCGTTCAGCGGCGCCAGCTGCCTGCTGGACCTCTCCCCATACTTCGGCGAGTTCGGCCAGCGCACCGCCGGCGAACAAAGCATAGAGAACGAACTGGCCAAGGCGGCCACCGCTCATCTCCTGATCCACCACGGCAGAAGCGCCATACCAAAGCACGCCGACGACGCTGGCGACGATCAGGAAGATGACCATCGCAGTCAGCCCTGCGCGCGCCTTGAGCCGGTCACGGGCAGCTACGAACGACTTTTCAACGGCCGACGAGAAGCGCTCCGACGCCGCATTTTCGTGCGTGAACGCCTGCATCGTTCGGACCGCCGCAAGGTTCTCGGCAGCGTAGGCGGAAGCGTCGGCCAGCGTATCCTGCGCGCGGCGCGAGAGGCGACGGACGAGCCGGCCATAGGCCAAGAGCGGGAAGACGATGAGCGGGATGGCGATCAGCACCATGAACGACAGCTTGGGGCTGGTGACGAACATCATCACCATCGCGCCGATCAACATGATCGTGTTGCGAAGGGCCTGGCTCAGGGCCGAGCCGGCCGCCGACTTCATCAGGGTGGTGTCGGCGGTCAGGCGGCTCATCACCTCGGCGGAATGGGTGCGTTCGAAGAACGCCGGTCCCAGTCGCGAGAGGTGGCGGAAAACATCGGAGCGCAGATCCGCGACGACGCGCTCGCCCAGCCAATTGACGAAATAGAAACGAGCGCTGCTCGCCACGGCAAGTGCGGCACCGATGCCGATCAGTATAAGGAAATAGCGATCGATCAAGGCCCGATCGGCGCTGGTGAAGCCGAAGTCGATCATGCGGCGGACCGCGGTCGGGACTGCCAGCATTATCAGCGCCGACGCCAGCAACGCGACGAAGGCCAGCGCCATCGTACCGCGATAGCGCAGCAAATAGCGAGCCAGACCCGCCAGCGGCTTCAGCGAACGACGCTTGGCCGCTGCCTCCGGCGTATCGCCGGTTGCAGGCGCCGCATCGCTGCCTGTGGTAGTTTGGGAGGCCTTCTGCTGCACGCCGTCGTCCTTCCTGGTCGAAGGGGGCGGACAATGCCCCGTACGGCCAAGGCGTGCAAGGGGACGGATCGACAAGGGTACAGTCCAACCGAATGGAATCGCTTTCGCGGTTCTCCGGCCGAGTGAAACCCTTGCATAATCCTACGCTTAATTCATTCCCAGCCCCCCTGGGATCGCCCAGGGCCGCTGCTGCGCCAACGCTGACGGATGAACGGCGCAACGGCACGAGGGCCTGATGCCGGAACAGATCAGGCCGCCGACGCCTTCTTCGCCGCAGCGGACCGGCGGAACTGCTTGCCCGCACGGGGGGGGCTTGCTGCCGGCGCTACTCCGCCGATCTTGCGGCTGTCGCGACCGCCACCAAAGCGCTTGGCGTTAGACAATCGGTCGGCCAGCTTCGGGATCTTCTCGGCCGCTTCACCGACGCGGCTGACCAGCATCACATCGGGTACATCGCTGGCCGGCTTGTTCGCCTTGGCGGCATCGCGCAGGTAGAGGCCAATCGCCGAGCGTCCCCCTTCGTGCCGACCGAAGTCGCCGAAAGTCGCGCCGGGATCATAAAGCTCTACGCGTTCGATATGGGACCAGTAATAGCTGACGCTGCCCAGCAGCCGGCGACAGGTAACCCCTTGGCTCGACCATTCGATCGTGACAGCCGCCATTTCCTCGATCGCGTTCCTCAGGAGCACGGCGCAGCAGCCAACGACCGCGAACAGCAGAACCATCAGTGGGATCGGAAGGCGGGTCGAAAGGAACGTAACCAGGGCGAAGGCTATGGTCAGGCTCGAGACGATGACGAAGAAGACACCGATCGGCGAAATGCGCGTCGGGAAAAGGATCTGCTCGGGCGTCGTGGGGGTGGCCGACATCGAGTTGCCTCCGCAATTGTAACGGGAACGGGTTCTATCGGCTGCCAACCCTACAGGCGAACTGCCAACAGAGCGTTCATGGCGTCGAGAAATTTCGTCACTCGCATACCGATGGCTCTTCGGTCGTGAACGGCGTGAAGTTTAACAGTTGGGAGGCACAGTTCGCAGCAGAACCTCATCACAGGCTCCCCCATGCATCCGATTCGCCTTTTCGCCCGCGACATTCGCGGAGGTATCGCCATCGCTTTCGGCCTGTCACTGGCAGTCATGGGAATGGCTGTCGGGCTCGCGATCGATACGGCACGCATCTACAGCGTCTCCAACAAGGTGCAGGCAGCGCTCGATTCGGCCGCACTGTCGGGGGCCAAGTGGCTCGCCGAGCATGACGACGACACATCCAATCTCCAGCAGGTCGCCCAATCCGCATTCAACGCCAATGTCGCAAGCTTGGGCCTGGGTGACGTCACTCTGTCCAACTTCTCGGCCACTCCGGACACCGCCACTTCCAGCGTCAACGTCGGCGTGCAACTCCGTGTGCCGGCTACGCTGGCGAAGTTCGCAGGGCTGAACGAGTTCAGCGTCCAGAAGACTGCCGGCACCAGCTACTCTCTCGCCAAGCTCGAAGTCGTCCTGTCGCTCGACGTCACGGGGTCGATGAACGAAGTTCCGTCCGGAGATTTCGTGTCGAAGCTTCAAGCGCTCAAAGGCGCTGCAACTAGCCTCGTCGACTCGCTGTTCGCCGACGCTACGACCGACTCCAACGTTCGTATCAGCGTCGTGCCGTGGAGTTCAGGCGTTCATGCCGGCAGCTATGCGGCTGCGGTCTCGGGCAGTTCGTCGGGTGGAAGCTGCCTTGCCGAGCGCGCTGGCGACGGGGCCACAACCGACAGCACTCCGTCCCCACTCACCTTCGCAAATCCTCTTCCGGCCAGTTCCATCGCCCTGGGTTACGCGTGCCCCACGGTAGCCGTATCGCCGCTCAAGGGACGCCGGGAAGCAAACAATATCAAAGGCCAGATCAACAGCTTGACCGGCATCGGCGGCACCGCGGGACATCTCGGCACCGCCTGGGCCTGGTACATGCTGTCACCGACCTGGACCGATCTGCATCCGACCGGCAGCCGGCCCGAGGCCCCATCGCGCACCGTGATCAAGACCGCCGTGATCATGACCGACGGCGTCTTCAACACCACGCATATCGGGGGGGTACTGGATTCGGGAGCGGGCGGTTACAGCCAGCAATCGTACGAGATGTTCAAGACGCTGTGCGATGGTATGAAAGCACAGAATATCCGGGTCTACACCATCGCCTTCGACCTGACAGACAGCTACGCGTTGAGCAAACTGGAGGAATGCGCAGGGGCGAACGCGCTGACCGCCTCCACATCTACGCAACTGCACGAGGCGTTCCGGCAGATCGCCGCCGACATAAATTCGATCCGTATGACCCGCTGACCGAGACGTCCCAGTCGTCGTCATATCCCTATGAACGACAGATGCCTTCGCTCAGCTGATCCCTTCGCATTCCATCGCATTGCCCCCTTCGATCGCCTCGGCTAGTCTCATCTCCGTGGTGGGGGCTCGCTTCGAGCGCGCGAGGGCCGCAGGTATTGGCTGGCTAGCATTTCCCCGGAAAATAATGGGGCCGTGCGTGAGAGGGAGAGAACTATGACTAAACTTACGAGGCGTGAGGTCGGATTCGGGCTCGGCGCGGCCGTCGCTGGCAGTGCCGGCGCCGGCAGCTTCGCAATCGCTCAGGGTGCGGCGAAGGTCGTCATCATCGGCGGCGGTCCTGGCGGTGCCACCGTCGCCGTACAATTGAAGCAAGGCGAGCCGAAGCTCGACGTGACACTGATCGAGGTGTCGAAGGTCTACACGACCTGCTTCTTCTCCAACCTCTATCTGGGCGGCTTCCGGTCCTATGCGTCGCTGCAGCACAATTACGAGGGGCTGAAGAAGCTCGGCGTCAAGGTCGTCCACGCACTGGCAACCGACGTCGACACGCAGGGCAAGCAGGTGACGGCAGGCGGCCGTTCCTATGCCTACGACCGCCTCGTCGTCGCACCGGGCATCGACATCAAGTACGATTCGATCGAGGGCTATTCGCAGCAAGCGGCACAGATCATGCCGCATGCCTACCTTCCAGGCGCGCAGACCCAACTCTTGAAAAAGCAGCTCGAAGCGATGAAGAATGGCGGCACCGTCGTGATGGTCGCGCCGAACAATCCCTATCGCTGCCCGCCGGGTCCCTATGAGCGCGCATGCATGATAGCGCACTACCTCAAGACCAAGAAGCCGAGGTCCAAGCTCGTCATCCTCGATCCCAAGAAGGCGTTCTCGAAGCAGCCGGTGTTCCAGGAAGCGTTCGCGAAGTACTACAAGGACATCGTCGAGCTGAACCTCACGAACGAGATCGACGACTTCGCGGTCACCAAGATCGACGCCAAGACGAAGACGCTCACGACCAAGATGGGCAAGAGCTGGAAGGCCGATGTCGCCAACGTCATTCCGCAGCAGCGTGCCGGCGCGATCGCGCACAAGATCGGCCTGGCACAGGGCGACTGGTGCCCGGTCAACGCCGAGAACTTCACCTCGACCAAGGTGAAGGAGATCTACGTTCTGGGTGACGCCACGATCGCAGCGGAAATGCCGAAGTCGGCGTTCTCCGCCAACAGCCAAGCGAAGGTCGTCGCCAACGACATCCTCGCCGCGCTCGCCAAGAAGCCCAAGTTCGCGCCGAATTACCGCAATACGTGCTGGTCGATGGTGGCGCCCAACGACAGCGTCAAGATCGGCGCGGGCTATCTGCCCAAAGGCCAGAAGCTCGATCCCGTCGGGCCGTTCGTGTCGAAACCCGGCGAAGACGCCGCCCTGCGCAAGCAGACGTTCGAGGAGAGCATCGGCTGGTACGACGGCATCGTCACCGATATGTTCGCCAAGGGCGCGAAGAAGGGCTGAGCATTTTCGTCGCGAAACGCGATGCGCGATCAGAGCAAAGATTTGGGCCGGGATATATCTCCCGGCCCATATTTTTACGGAAGAGAAGAGGCATTTCAAACTGGACTGGCAGCCGCCCGTCCTGCGCGTTGGCGCTGGCGTCGCAAGGCTCGTTTCGCCCATATCATCACGCCCGTGACCAGCAAACCGATCAAGGCGATCGAGGTCACAATATTGAGCAACGATGAGAACGCTCCGGCGAAATTGCCTTCATGCAACAGGCGTGGCCAATTGCGCGGAAGCGCTTCGAGGCCGTTGGGCGTCACCCGATAAGTGCGATACTCGCCGTCCTCGACGATGCGGGCCACCATGCCGGGACCTTGTGGCCGGAGCCAGACGAGGCTCGACAGATCCTTCGAGCGGCCAACGATCT
>LNFM01018241.1_pt1 | contig 12601 bp, 9 predicted proteins | sample 596031 | NCBI WGS metagenome assembly LNFM01 (sample SAMN04254537, study PRJNA301005) | activated carbon metagenome | isolation source: dual media filters at the Ann Arbor, Michigan drinking water treatment plant | place: USA: Ann Arbor
CCACCGCCACGCAGAAAACCGTGGACGGCCCGAGCAACAAGGACTGGCGCGGCGGCCGCGGCATCCTGGAAAACATCATCCCCAGCAGCACCGGTGCGGCCAAGGCCGTGGGCGTGGTCATCCCTGAGCTCAACAAGAAGCTCACCGGCATGAGCTTCCGCGTGCCGACCTCCGACGTGTCGGTGGTCGACCTCACGGTGGAGCTCAACAGCCCCGCCACCTACGCCGAGATCTGCGCCGAGATGAAGTCGCAAAGTGAAGGCGCGCTCAAGGGCGTGCTGGGCTACACCACCGACAAGGTCGTGGCCACCGACTTCCGTGGCGACACCCGCACCTCCATCTTCGACGCCGATGCCGGCATCGCACTGGACAGCACCTTCGTCAAGGTGGTGAGCTGGTACGACAACGAATGGGGCTACTCGAACAAGTGCCTGGAGATGGTTCGCGTGGTCGCCAGCTGACATCTGTTGCCCGTCAACAAAAAAGCGCCTGCGGGCGCTTTTTTGTTGGGCTTCGTGGCCTGGAATGTTTCCGTCAGCAGCAGATCGTGCTGCTGACGGTGCGGGGGTCGTCGCCCTCAGGCGATCAGGCGTTTTTCGATCTTGGCCTTTGTCTCCTGCAACTCCTGTGGCAAGTGATGGGCCAGTTGCGTGAACAGCTCGCTGTGCAGTGCAAGTTCCTTCGTCCACGCGGCGCTGTCAATGTGGGTGACGGTGTTGTACTGCTCGGTCGAGAAGTTCAGGCCGTCCCAGTGGATGTCTTCGTAGCGCGGGCTGACACCGAACGCGTGTTCGGTGCCCTGGCCACGGCCCTCCAGTCGGTCGATCATCCACTTGAGCACGCGCATGTTCTCGCCAAAGCCCGGCCAGACGAATTTGCCGGCTTCGTCCTTGCGGAACCAGTTGACGCAGAAAATGCCGGGCAGCTTGGCGCCCTGGTTTTGCAGCTTTGCGCCCATGTCCAGCCAGTGCTGGAAATAGTCGCTCATGTTGTAGCCCGTGAACGGCAGCATGGCGAATGGGTCGCGGCGTACCACGCCCTGTGCGCCGAAGGCGGCGGCGGTGGTCTCCGAGCCCATGGTGGCGGCCATGTACACGCCTTCAGTCCAGCTGCGGGCTTCAGTCACCAGCGGCACCGTGGTGGAGCGGCGGCCGCCGAAGATGAAGGCGTCGATCGGCACGCCGGAGGGATCGTCCCACGCAGGGTCGAGTGCGGGGTTGTTGGTGGCGGCCACGGTGAAGCGCGCGTTGGGGTGGGCGGCCTTGGCGCCAGTCTCCTTGGCGATCTGCGGCGTCCAGTCCTTGCCTTGCCAGTCGATGGCGTGCGCGGGAGCGTCGCTCATGCCTTCCCACCACACGTCGCCGTCGTCGGTCAGGGCCACGTTGGTGAAGATCACGTCCCGGTCCAGGCTGGCCATGCAATTCGGATTGGTCAGGGTGTTGGTGCCCGGCGCCACGCCGAAGTAGCCCGCTTCGGGGTTGATCGCATAGAGGCGGCCATCGGCGTGCGGCTTGATCCAGGCGATGTCGTCGCCGATGGTGGTGACCTTCCAGCCTTCGAAACCCTTGGGCGGGATCAGCATGGCGAAGTTGGTCTTGCCACAGGCGCTGGGGAAGGCCGCGGCCACGTGGTACTTCTTGCCTTCGGGGTTGGTCACGCCCAGGATCAGCATGTGCTCGGCCAACCAGCCTTGCTGCTTGCCCATGGTGGAGGCGATGCGCAACGCAAAACACTTCTTGCCCAGCAGCGCGTTGCCGCCGTAACCCGAACCGTAGCTCCAGATTTCGCGAGTTTCGGGGTAGTGGACGATGTACTTGGTGGTGGGGTTGCACGGCCAACCGGTCTGGTCGGTCTCGCCGGCGGCCAGCGGTGCGCCCACGGTGTGCACGCAGGGCACGAATTCGCCGTCGGTGCCCAGCACGTCGAACACGGCTTTGCCCATGCGGGTCATGAGCTTCATGTTGACAGCCACATAGGCGCTGTCTGACAACTCGATGCCGATGTGCGCAATCGGACTGCCCAGCGGACCCATGCTGAAGGGCACCACGTACATGGTGCGGCCGCGCATGCAGCCGTCAAACAGCGGCTGCAGCGTGGCGCGCATCTCGGCCGGGGCTTTCCAGTTGTTGGTCGGGCCGGCGTCTTCCTGCTTGTCGCTGCAGATGAAGGTGCGGTCTTCCACGCGGGCCACGTCCGAGGGGTCGGAGCAGGCCAAGAAGCTGTTCGGGCGCTTGACTGGGTTGAGCCGCTTCATCGTGCCGGCGTCCACCAGCTGGTTGCACAGGCGCGCGTATTCCTCGTCGCTGCCATCGCACCAGACCACGGTGTCTGGCTTGCACAGCGCGGCCATGTCGGCCACCCAGGCGATCAGCCGGGCGTTTTTCACGTACGAGGGAATGTTGAGGGTCAGGCCCTGCATCACGGGAGAGTTCATGGAAAGACTCCAGAGGTTGATAACCGGTGCGCACCAGAGACGCCAACAGCCGCGGGCCGCAGGGCATGCGGCTGGGCGGCTGTCAGGTGTCCCTCATGCTTGAAAGGGTGGTCGGCGCAGTGGGCTGCAGGGCGGTTGGCGCCCGGCAGCAAGAGGGACAAGGGGCGGGTTGGTGATCTCGCGGCTCGGTCCGTGTGTCGTCCTTGCGATGATTTTATGAAACCGTGCGCCGGGTTACGAAGTGGTTACATGCAAAACCCGCATAACGTGATGCATTCAACGGCTGTAGGCGCGCGACCGTTTCATCAAGCAAAACGGCCGAACGCCCTTGGAGGCGTTCGGCCGTTGCGCTGGCAGCAGCGGCTTCAGGCCATGAACACGGCGATGAAGGCCAGCAGGAACATCAGCACGCCGCCGGCGACCGGCAAAACGATGGGCATGAGGGGAACGATGGACTCGACCACGTCTTCGGGCTGGTCGCTGGGGGTGTGGTGATCGTGCTGGGACATGGGGTTCTCCGCGGGATGGTTCAAAACTGCGGGAATTTTAAGGCAGAGGCCTCACAGCAGGGCGTAAGTGGTGCTGGCGCGGCACACGCTGCGGCCGTCGGCGGCGCCCGTGATGTCGATCTCGCCGAACACCAGGTTCTTGCCCGCGCGAATCACGCGTGCGGTGACCCGGGCATCCTGACCCGAGAGCGGCTTGAGGAAGCTGGAGTTGAGTTGCACGGTGGTCATGGGTCGCTGGTCCCCGAGCTGCGTCACGATCGCCAGCACCATGGCGGTGTCGGCGGCCGACATCATGGCCTGGCCACACAACATGCCACCCACGCGCGACAGCTGATCGTTCCGAGGCAGACGCAGCGTGACCTCACCGTCGGAAAATGCCTCGACCTGCAGGCCCAGTGCTTGCACCCACGGCGCAAACCAGGCAGACAGCAGACCCTGCAGGGATTCAACCGAAACAGGTGTGGGCGGGTTGTGGGGCATTCAGTCCTCCTTGCGCAGACGGGTGAGCCAGTGGTCCATGAGTTTGCCAGCCGCCTCGCGCCCGCCCAGGCCGAATGACAGCGCAAAGGCCACCGCCACGGCACCCAGCGTGAGCCCGAAGGCCAGATTGACGATGTCGTCGGCAATGCCCATGGCGCGCAGGCCCATGGCGATGACCAGCGCGAGGATGGCGTAGCGGCCAATGCGAGCCAAGCCCTGCGTGCGTGCGCCGCTGGCGCGGTCAATGGCGTCGTGCGCCAGGTTGGCCAGCCAGAAGCCGATCACCAGGATGGCCGAGCCCAGCAGGATGTCGCCGCCGAAACGGATGAAGCTGACCACGATGCCGCTGACCTGGTGAAAGCCCAGTTGAGCAGCGGCTTCCACAGTGGCGAACAACATGGCGAAAAACAGAACCACCCGCCCGACCATGCGCGAGGCGCTGGTGTGCTCGAACGCATGCGCCATCTGCACGCGCCCGGGCAGCGTGTCGAAACCGAGGGCGGCCAGCAGGCCGGCCAGCAACTGGCTGGCAAAACTGGCCACCAGCCATGTAACGACCAGGATCAGGCCGGCGGCCACGATGTTGGGCACGGCCAGCATCAGCTTGCCCAGCATGTCGGTGGCCGGCCGCGAGATGGCCTCGATCTTCAAGGCGTCCAGTGCGGCAATGAGCGAGGGCAGGAACACAGCGATGAACACCAGCATGCCGATCACGCTGGACAGCTGTACCGTGTCGGTCAGGCAAGCGCGGCTGCCGAGTCGGTCGATGCCCGCTGTGCGGCTGAGGTGGGTGGTGAGTTTGCGCAGCACGGTGGCCACGATCCAGCCCACGCCGCCGATCACGATGGCAGCCACCGCGTTGGGCAGCATGTCCAGGGTTTTGGTGACCATGCTGCGCAGCGGGTCGAGCAGACCCTCGAGCTGCAGCGCACCAAGGATGGCCGGCACGAACAGCAGGATCACCAGCCAGAACAGCGCGCCCGACAGGCTCTCGCTCATGGGCGCCATGTCGGCGTGTCTTGAGAGCGTGTCGTCCAGCGTGCTCTTGTCGAGCAGTTTTTGCGTGACGGCTCGCACCACGCTGGCCACCAGCCATCCCACCAGCGCCAGCACCAGGCCACCGAGCAGGCGCGGTGCGTATTCAAACAGCTGTGTGGTGAACGCCGAGAACGGACCCGAAACGATCGCCAGGTTCAGCGAATTGAACACCGCCACCAGCGTGAGCAGGATCACCACCCAGAACAGGGCGAGCGCGACAGCACCCTCGATGTCCACCCCTGTACCGGTGAGTTTGCCGAAGCGGTGGTTCACACCGCTGAAGCCCAGCGTCTTGCGCGTGGCCGCCCGCACCAGCACCGCGATCAGCCAGCCCAGGATGAAGATGGCCAGCGCCCTGGGTGCCCAGGTTGTTTTGCAGTGAATCCCACAAGGCGTTGGTGTTCATGGCGCTCCTCCGGTTTGTGGTTCAGGAACAGCCCATGATGCAGAGCACCTCTGCCAGCGTCAACCAAGGCCGCCGCCGTCGTTCAGAGCAGTGAGGTCTCGAAACCCGCCTGCTGCAGGCGCTCGATCACCTGCGCGATGTGTTCCCGTCCGCGCGTCTGCAACACCAGCTCGATCGCGACGTTCTGCGCCGCCAGCAGCGTGAAGGCTCGCTGGTGGTGCACCTCGTCGATGTTGGCGCCGGCGTCCGCCACAGTGGCGGTGATGCGCGCGAGGTTGCCGGGCACATCGCGCGCATTGACCTGGATGCGCGCCAGCCGGCCGGCGCGCACCATGCCGCGTTCAATGATCGAGGCCAGCAGCATCGGGTCGATGTTGCCGCCGCACAGCACCAGGCCCACACGTTTGCCGGCGAAGCGCTGCGGGTGTTTGATGAGCGCGGCCAGGCCGGCGGCGCCTGCCCCTTCCACCAGCGTCTTCTCGATCTCCAGCAGCATCACGATGGCCTGTTCGATGTCGCCTTCGTCGACCAACAGCAGGTCGTCCACCTTCTGGCGCACGATGGCCTCGGTGATCACGCCTGGCGTGCCCACGGCAATACCTTCGGCGATGGTGCTCGTGCCCTGCGGCAGGTGCGTTCCCTTGATGGCGTTGACCATGGCCGGAAAGCGCTCGGTTTGCACGCCGATGATCTCGATGGCCGGCTTGATCGCCTTGGCCGCGGTGGCCATGCCGGAGATCAGACCGCCGCCGCCGATGGCCACCACCAGCGTGTCCAGCTCGGGCTGCTCGCGCAGCATCTCCAGCGCCACCGTGCCCTGACCAGCCACGATGTCCTCATCGTCATAGGGGTGCACGAACACCAGGCCTTGCCGCTGCGCCATTTCACGCGCATGGGTGCGCGACTCGTCCAGCGTGTCGCCATGCAGCACCACCTCGGCACCGAAGCCCCGCGTGCGCTCGACCTTTACGCCTGGTGTGAAGCGCGGCATGACGATCACAGCCCGAAGGCCCAGGCGCTGCGCGTGGTAAGCCACACCCTGTGCATGGTTGCCCGCGCTCATGGCGATCACGCCGCGCGCCTGCTCGTTGGCGCTGAGCTGCGCGAGCTTGTTGCAGGCTCCGCGCTCCTTGAACGAGGCGGTGTACTGCAGGTTCTCGAACTTGAGAAACACCTGGCAGCCGGTCAGCTGCGAGATGGTGCGCGATTCCACGAAGGGCGTGTCCAGCACATGCCCACCCAGGCGGGCGGCGGCGGCTTGAATGTCTTTGAGTTCCAGCATCGCGCGATTGTGAACCCGGCGGCGTCGCGACGCGTCGACTTAAAGCCGGACAAATCCCACAAACACCGACCATCAGTCACTTCCATGATTCATCAAGCTGGGTTATGGTCTATTTGAATGCCGGATGTCCCGGCACGGCGTCACTGGAAACGTGTTCTGGAGGTGTCTGGATGAGCAAGCGTTCCGTGCAGCCCACGATCCCTGTGGGCCGCACCCCGACCGACCCACGCGAGGGTCGAGCGGCCTTTCTGGGTGAAGGGCGCGTGTTCGTGCCACACGGGTTGCGCCAGGCGCCGGTGCTCGACCTCATGTGTTCGCACTTCGTGCTCACGCTGGCCGCGCGCCAGGGACCGCGTTTCAATGTGCGACGCGATCTCAACACCCTGCTCTCGCTCGCCGGGCGCCACCTGGTCTGGCCGCACACCGTGCTGTTGCGACTGCGCGAGTTCCTGCAGCGCCGCTGCAAAGACAACGAACTCTGGAGCGGCCACGACAAGTTGCCCACCAACGCCTTCATGGAACGCTATGGCGTCTGGCGCGGCCCGTACGAAGAAGGCACCCTGTTCTTCTACCTCGACGAGTACGCCAAGGAGTCGCCGAAAGACCTGCTCTCGGTGCTGGCCGTCACCGGTGAATGGCTCAGCCATTCGCTGAAGAAACAGTCCACCCTGGTCGAGAAGAACATCGATGCGCTGGCCGGCCTGCTGCAGCTCAACCGCGCCGAGCGCGCGCTGCTGCTCTACGGAACGCTCGCGCGTTATCAGCGCGACCTTCGTTCCATCCTGGTGGAGTTCAAGGTGAACAACGCGCCCGAGGCCTATGCGGCCATTGCCGACGTGGCCGGCGTGAAGGCCAGCGAAGTGGGCGAGGCCCTGCGTGCCGGCTCGCGGCTGGAACGCATCGGCATGGTGGAAAACCTCATCTCCGAGCACAACATCACCGACCTGGCCGACCTGATGAAGGTCAGTGAAAAGCTGCCGCCAGTGCTGATGCGCGAGTACCGCACGCAGAGCGAACTCATGGCCGTGTTCACCCGACCGGCCGCACGCTCCGCGCTGAGCCCGAAAGACTTTGACTACGTGGGCGAAGACGTGCGCCTGCTCTGCGGCCTGCTGCGCGAAGCCGTGGCACGCAAGGAGCCCGGCGTGAACGTGCTGATGTACGGCCCGCCCGGCACCGGCAAGACCGAGCTCGCGCGCGTGCTGGCGCAGGCCGCCGGGCTGGAGTTGTTTGAAGTGGAGTACGCCGACCGCGACGGCAACGCGCTTTCCGGGCGCGACCGCTACCGCTCGCTGCAGATCGCACAGGTGTTCCTCAAAGGCACGGCGCACTCGGCGCTGCTGTTCGACGAGGTCGAAGACGTGTTCCCGCCGATTTCCAGCGAGGCGGCGCAGATCATGGCGCGCGCCGAGCACGTGGCGGCTTCGCACACCGGCAGCGTGAGCGGCAAGGCCTGGGTGAACCAGATTCTGGAGACCAACGCCGTCCCCACGATCTGGGTGACCAACCGCATTGAACAGATCGACCCGGCGTTTCGCCGCCGTTTCGCTTACCACCTGGAACTCAAGAGCCCGCCGCCCGGTGCACGCGAACAACTCGTGCGCAAGACGCTCGAAGGCGCGCCGGTGTCCGACGCGCTGGTGGCCAGGCTGACCGAACGCAAGGGCCTCACGCCAGCGCAGATCCGCACCGCTGTGCGGTTTGCCGAACTCGCTGCCAGCCCCGCCAAGCCCACCGCGCGGCGCAACGCCAAGGCCCGCGCGGCGCAGGCGCCGATGCTCGACGACCTGATCGAACGGCAACTGAAAAACGCCGACCTCGCGCTGGGCCGCAAGCCCGACCTGGTGCAGCGCCCCAGCGTCACGCAGTACAGCCTGGACATGCTCAATGTGGAGTCGCGTTACGAACTGCCGCGCGTGATCGCCGCGCTCAAGGCGCGCGGGCACGGCTGCCTGTGCTTCCACGGGGCACCCGGCACCGGCAAGACCGCGCTGGCCGAGCATCTCGCGCAGCAACTGGAACGTCCGCTGATGATCCGCCGCGCGAGCGATCTGGTCAGCAAGTTCGTGGGCGAGACCGAACAGCAGATGGCGGCCATGTTCCGCGAAGCCGAAGCGGAGAAGGCCGTGCTGCTGCTTGACGAGGCCGACAGCTTCCTGCAGGACCGCCGCGGCGCGCAACGCACCTACGAGGTGACCGAGGTCAACGAGATGCTGCAAGGCATGGAGCGCTTTGCGGGCATCTTCATCTGCACCACCAACCTGATGGACAGCATTGATCAGGCGGCTCTGCGGCGTTTCACTTTCAAGATCCGTTTCAAGCCGCTCACCGCGGCGCAGCGCGAAACCATGTTCGTGGTGGAAGCGCTGGGGGGTGACGTTTCAAGGCTGACTGCGCCGCACGCTGCGCGCCTGTCGCGGCTGGACCAGCTCTGCCCGGGCGACTTTGCGGCGGTGAAGCGGCAGGTGGAGATCCTGGCCGAGGCGCTCGAGCCCGAGGAGTTCATCGCCCAGCTGGAAGCCGAGCACCGCATCAAGCCCGAGGTGCGTGAGGCGCGTGGCATGGGTTTTGTGCACTGAGCCCGCAAGTCTCCAGCGCAAAAAGGCCACCGTGAGGTGGCCTTTGCTTTGTCCGGTGGTGCCGCGGAACCGGCTTTGCCGGGCCGCTGGCGCCGCCCCCTTGAGGGGGTGACGCACCGCCGGTGCGGCGCGGGGGTGTGCCCTAGTGCAGCAGCGTCATGGGCTTGCTGGGCAGCTCATCCGACGAGTAGTCGGGGTGGTTGTCCACAAAGAAGCGCAGCTTCTGGTCGAGGCGGCCGATGCGGGTGTTGGCCACGCTCTCGCAATGGTGTTTCGAAATCAGTGCAAACAGCTTGCTGCGCAGGAACCAGAGGTCCTTGGGGCTTTGGCAAGACAGGAGTGCAGCATGGATGCGCACGCGGATCGGGTCCTGGATGTCGGCCATCGCAGCGTGGAACTCGTCCACCAGAAAGTCAAGCTCCAGCACTTGCGTGTCGTGGTACTGAACCTTTTTGCCTTTGCCCATCCAGGCCAGCCAGGAAAACATGCGGTGCTCCGTTCGAGAGGTTCGGGGTGAGAGGGGCGAACCCCGGGTACACCTCATGCATCGTCAGGCGCGGCGCATTCTTGAGCGGTGAAGGGCCTGAAACCGGTGTCTTGCGATGAGCGGTGGCGCCTGTCAGCCGATGGTGCTGTTCGGGAGCCGAACAGCACGGGTGCGATCACCCGAAAGCACTCACTACCCGCAGCACCTCGTCGCCGTAGGCCTCGCGCTTTTTCACGCCCAGCCCGGCGATGCCGTCCAGATCGGCCAGTGTGCGGGGCTGGCGCGCGGCGATCGCGCGCAGGGTGGCGTCGTGAAAGATCACGAAAGCGGGCAGGTTGTGCTCCTTCGCCACCCCGGCGCGCCAGGCCTTGAGCGCGTCCAGGCTGTTGCGCGCGGCCAGCGTGAGTGGCTGACCATCGTCGGCCACGGCGGCGCGGGCGCTGCGCGGGCGGCTCATGCGCCCGGAGCCGGCGGCCTTCTCGGCCAGCGACTTGAGCCACACCGCGCTCTGGCCCTTCAAGATCTCACGCGCCGCGTCCTGCAGGTGCAGGGTGTTGTAGTGCGCCGCGTCCACCTGCACCGCCTCGCGGGCGATCAGCTGGCGCAGCAAGGCGCGCCATTGCGTCTCGGACAAATCAGCGCCGATGCCGAAGGTGGAGAGCTTGTCGTGCCCGTGCTGTGTCACCTTCTCGGTGACCTTGCCGCGCAGGATGTCCATGATGTGGCCGGCGCCGAAGGCCGTGCCGCTGGACTGCTGCACGCGGTAGATGCACGAGAGCAGCTTGCGCGCAGACTCGGTGGCGTCAAAAAGCTGCGGCGGATGCAGGCAGTTGTCGCAATTGCCACAGGGCTGGCTGGCTTCACCGAAGTAGGCCAGCAGGCGCACGCGGCGGCAATCGCTGGCTTCCGCCAGCGTCAACAAAGCGTCCAGCTTGCCGCGCATCACCTGCTTGAACTCGTCGGCTGCGGGGCTCTCGTCGATCATGCGGCGCTGGTTCACCACGTCCTGCAGACCGTAGGCCATCCAGGCGTTGGCGGGTTCGCCGTCGCGCCCGGCGCGCCCGGTTTCCTGGTAGTAGCCCTCGATGTTTTTGGGCATGTCCAGATGGGCCACAAAACGCACGTCGGGCTTGTCGATGCCCATGCCGAACGCGATGGTGGCCACCATGATCAGGCCCTCTTCGCGCAGGAAGCGGTCCTGGTGTTGCTGCCGCACGGCCACGTCCAGGCCGGCGTGGTACGGCAAGGCATTGAGTCCCGCCTCGCACAACATCGTGGCCACCTCTTCCACGCGGCGGCGCGACTGGCAGTACACGATGCCGGCGTCGTGCTCGTCGCCGCTGGTGTGTTCGTCGCGGATGAAGCGCAACAACTGCGCGGTGGCGTCTTTTTTCTCCACCAGCTGGTAGCGGATGTTGGGCCGGTCGAAGCTGCTGATGAAGGTGCGCGCGTCCTGCAACTGCAAGCGCTCGACGATGTCGGCGCGTGTGAGGTCGTCGGCGGTGGCGGTGAGGGCCACGCGGGGCACGCCGGCAAAGCGCTCGTGCAACACCACCAGCCCACGGTACTCGGGGCGGAAGTCGTGGCCCCACTGGCTCACGCAGTGGGCTTCGTCGATGGCAAACAGCGCGAGCTTGCCGCGTTCCTTGAGCGAGTCGAGCAAGGCCAGAAAGCGCGGCGTGGTCAGGCGCTCGGGCGCTGCATACAGCAGGGTCAGCTCGCCGCGCAGCATTTCCTTTTCCACGCGTTGCGCGTCTTCGCTGGAGAGGCTGGAATTCAGGAAGGCCGCGGCGACACCGGCTTCCAGCAGGGCGCCCACCTGGTCGTGCATGAGCGCAATCAATGGCGACACCACCACAGTGAGGCCATGACCGGCGCGCTCGCGCACGATGGCGGGCACCTGGTAACACAGCGACTTGCCGCCGCCCGTGGGCATGAGCACCAGTGCGTCGCCGCCGCCACCCACATGCGCAACGATCTCCGACTGCGGGCCACGGAAGGCCTCAAACCCGAAGACCTCTTGCAGAACGCCAACACTGGCCTCCAGGATCTCGCTCTCGGGCGCGATGTCGATCACATCTGCTCCCACGGCAGTCCGTCGTGGCGCCAGCCGTTCAGGCTGGAGCGTTTGAATTCTTCATTGAGCTCACCCTCGAAGCCGTGCACCACGTGCGCCACTTCGGTGAACCCCGCGGCTTCCAGCGCCTGGCCGGCGTCCAGCGTGCGCTTGCCGCTGCGGCAGATCAGCAGCACCGGGCGCTGTTTGTCGCCCGCTTCCCGCTCCACCGCTTGCGCAAAACGTTCTGGGTCGGGCGTGAGATCGGGGTATTCGTACCAGGGAATGTTCTCCACGCCGGGCGGGCGGCCCACGTAGAGCGACTCGATTTCCATGCGCACGTCCACAAACAGCGGTGGTGCTTCGCCGCGGGCTTCGCGCTGCTCGCGTTCGGCCTGCAGCCAGGCCCAGGCCTGTGTGGGCGAGAGGTGTTTCATGGCGCCTATTGTCGGGGAAAGCCTGAGTCCGCCCGTCCGTCCGCGGCCTCCGGGTCGGGTCGCTTCTTACAATCCAGGCATGACATCCCTCGCCTACACCCGCGCCCAGGCGCTGCCCGAGATCCTGAAACACCGCATCGCCATCCTCGATGGCGCAATGGGCACCATGATCCAGCGGTTCAAGCTGGGCGAGGCCCAATACCGGGGCGAGCGCTTCAAGGACTTCCACAAGGATGTGAAGGGGAACAACGAGCTGCTGAGCCTCACGCGCCCCGACGTGATCCAGGACATCCACGAAGGGTATCTCGCCGCCGGAGCCGACCTGATCGAGACCAACACCTTTGGAGCGACCACGATCGCACAGGACGACTACGAGATGGGGCACCTCGCCCGCGAGATGAACCTGGCCTCGGCGCGCATCGCCCGCGCGGCCTGTGACAAGTTCAGCACGCCCGACAAGCCGCGCTTTGTCGCTGGCGCTCTCGGCCCGACACCCAAGACCGCCAGCATCAGCCCGGACGTGAACGACGCCGGCGCGCGCAACGTGACCTTCGAGCAGCTGCGCGCGGCCTACCTTGAGCAGATCGAGGCGCTGGTCGAAGGCGGCGCCGACGTGTTGCTGGTGGAAACCATCTTCGACACGCTCAACGCCAAGGCCGCGCTGTTCGCAATCGACGAGTTTTTCGAGAACAGCGGCGAGCGCCTGCCGGTGATCATCAGCGGCACTGTGACCGACGCCTCCGGCCGCATCCTGAGCGGCCAGACGGTCAGCGCCTTCTGGGCCAGCGTGCGCCACCTGCAGCCGCTGGCCGTGGGCCTGAACTGCGCGCTGGGTGCCGCGCTCATGCGCCCCTACATCCAGGAGCTGGCCAAGGTCGCGGGTGACACCTTCA
>LNFM01010879.1_pt1 | contig 12600 bp, 16 predicted proteins | sample 596031 | NCBI WGS metagenome assembly LNFM01 (sample SAMN04254537, study PRJNA301005) | activated carbon metagenome | isolation source: dual media filters at the Ann Arbor, Michigan drinking water treatment plant | place: USA: Ann Arbor
CCCGCGCCGATGATCATGATCGACTTGATATCGGTCCGCTTCGGCATGCTGGCCCCCACCTATAGCGCAAAACTTCGCGGGTTATAGCGAGGGCGGGCCGGGGCGCAAGGGTGGAAGTTGCGCTGCGCCATCGCGGCGGGCTGTCGTTTTCCAATCGGGAATCGGGCGGGAATGGCTGGCGCGGCGCAGGTGATCGGCCTATCTCGGTTGAGGTGAGGATGGGGCGCGCGGTGATCCTGGTTGAACATGGGCCTTCGGGCGAGCCGGTTCTGTTTCGCCACCCGCGCGAGGTGATCGCTGCGGCACGGCCCGGTGACGTGGCGCGGGCGCTGGCGCGGGCCGAACGGGAGCGCGCTGCCGGGGCGTGGGTGGCGGGCTATGTCGCCTATGAGGCGGGCTATGCGCTGGAGCCGAAGCTTCGCGCCCTGATGCCGCGACGCCGGCAGGTGCCGCTGGTGCTGCTTGGGGTATTTGACGGGCCGGTTGCGGCCGATGCCCTTTTGGCCGAGGCCGCCGAGGCCGGCAAAGACAGCTGGATGACCCCACCGCAGCCGGTGGTGCCGCAGTCGGTCTATGATGGGGCGATGGCGCGGGTGCTTGGCTACATCGCGGCGGGTGATTGCTATCAGGTGAACCTGACCTTCCCGATGACGGCGCGGCTGGCCTCCGGCACTCCGCTTGGCCTTTACGGCGCGCTTCGGCGGACGGGTGCTGTGGGGCACGGCGCCTATGTCGACCTCGGGCAAGGGCCGGTCATCGTCTCCCGCTCGCCCGAGTTGTTCTTCAAACTGGAAAAGGTGGGCCGCATCGTCACCCGTCCGATGAAAGGCACCGCGCCGCGCGACCCGGACCCCGCCCGTGACGCGGCGATTGCGGCGGCCTTGCAGGCTTCGGTCAAGGACCGGGCGGAAAACCTGATGATCGTCGATCTTCTGCGCAACGATATCTCGCGGCTGGCAAAGGTCGGATCGGTGACGGTGCCGGCGCTTTTCGCGATGGAGAAGTATTCGACCGTCCATCAGATGACCTCGACCATCGAGGGCGAGTTGGCGGAACCCGCGAGCCTGCCCGCTGTGATGGCCGCGCTTTTTCCCTGCGGCTCGGTGACCGGGGCGCCGAAGATCCGGGCGATGCAGATCATCCGTGAGGTGGAGCCTCTGCCGCGTGGGGTCTATTGCGGGGCGGTGGGCTGGATGGCACCGGACGGACGGGCGGATTTCTCGGTGGCGATCCGCACCCTGTCGATCACCGGGCAGGATATCGTGATGAACGTGGGCGGCGGGGTGGTGCATGGCTCCACCGCCGCAGGTGAATGGGAGGAGGCGTTGTGGAAAGCGCGCTTCGTGAAGGCGGCCGTTCGGGCGTAAGGCTGATCGAGACGATGCTCTGGGACGGCGCGCGGTTTCCACGGCTGCCTTTGCACATGGCGCGGCTGGCGCGGGGTGCCGAAGCCTTGGGTTGGGACGTGCCGCGCGTCGATCTGGCCGGCACAAGACCGGACGGCCCGGCGCGCGTGCGGTTGACCTTGGGCGCGTCGGGCGACGTGACGGTCGAAGTGGCCGACCTGCCGCCGGCAAAGCCGCTGTGGCGCGTCGGTCTGGCTGAGGCGCGGCTCACCTCGACCGACCCGTGGTTGTCGGTGAAATCGACCCGGCGAGGGGTCTATGACAGCGCCCGCGCCGCGCTCCCCGTATCGCTCGACGAGGTGATCTTCCTCAACGAACGCGGCGAGGTCTGCGACGGCACCATCACCACGGTCTTCTTCGACCGAGGGCAGGGCATGCGCACCCCACCGCTTTCTTCGGGCCTCTTGCCCGGCGTGCTGCGGGCCGAACTCGCCTGCCGGGAAGAGGTCCTGCTGGCCGCCGACCTGCCACGCGTCCGGCTCTGGGTCGGCAACGCCCTCCGCGGTCTTGGCCATGCCGAATTCATCTGTCGCTAAATATCCCCGCCGGAGGCTCCCCTGCCTGCCACCTGAAGCCTCCGGCGGGGATATTTAGTGACAGATGAAGCCGGGGCCGGGCTTGACTTGGGACGGCGGGCAAGGTGTATCGGCCCAAAGCCGCCAAAGCCCTCGGAAGGGGAATGAGAATGCACGCCTACCGCAGCCACACCTGTGCCCAGTTGACCAAAGCCGATGTCGGACATGAGGTCCGGCTTTCGGGCTGGGTGCATCGGGTGCGCGACCACGGTGGTGTGTTGTTCATCGACCTGCGCGACCATTACGGCATCACTCAGGTGATCGCCGACAGCGACAGCGCGGCCTTCGCCGATCTGGAAAAAGTGCGCGCCGAATGGGTGGTGCGGATCGATGGGCGGGTAAAGGGGCGCGACGCGAGCCTTGTGAACCCGAAACTTCCGACCGGTGAGATCGAAGTTTATGCCACCGGCGTCACCGTCCTTGGCGCGGCGGATGAATTGCCGATGCCTGTGTTCGGTGACGTCGAATACCCCGAAGAAACCCGGCTGACCTACCGCTTCCTCGACCTGCGGCGAGAAAAGCTGCACCGCAACATGATGCTGCGCTCGAATGTGGTGCGCTCGATCCGCAACCGGATGTGGGACCAGGGTTTCACCGAGTTCCAGACCCCGATCATCACCGCCTCCAGCCCCGAAGGCGCGCGCGATTTCCTCGTGCCGTCGCGGCTGCATCCGGGCAAGTTCTACGCCCTGCCGCAGGCACCGCAGCAGTTCAAGCAGCTGATCATGGTCGCCGGTTTCGACCGCTATTTCCAGATCGCGCCCTGTTTCCGCGACGAAGACCCGCGTGCCGACCGCTCACCCACCGATTTTTACCAGCTTGATATCGAGATGAGCTTCGTCGAGCAGGACGACGTCTTTGCCGCCGTGCAGCCGGTGATCCAGGGCATCTTCGAGGAGTTCGCGCCGGGCAAGAAAGTCTACGCCGACTGGACCCGCATCGCCTACCGCGACGCGCTGAAATGGTATGGCTCGGACAAGCCTGACCTCAGGAACCCGATCCGGATGCAGGACGTTTCCGAGCATTTCCGGGGTTCGGGCTTTGCGATCTTCGCCAAGCTTCTTGAGCAGGACGGCAACGAGATCCGCGCGATCCCGGCACCGAAGGGTGGCAGTCGCAAGTTCGCCGACCGGATGAACGCCTTCGCGCAAGCCCAAGGTCTGCCCGGCATGGGCTACATCATCTGGCGTGAGGCCGAGGATGGCTCGGGCATGGAAGCGGCCGGTCCCTTGGCCAAGAACATCGGGCCGGAGCGGACCGAGGCGATCCGGCAGCAGCTTGGCCTTGGCCTTGGCGACGCGGCCTTCTTCCTTGGCGGCAAGCCCGAAACCTTCGAGGCGATCGCAGGGCGCGCGCGCAACGAGATCGGGCGCGAACTGGGTCTGACCGAAGAAAACTGCTTCAAGTTCGCCTGGATCGTCGACTTCCCGATGTACGAGAAAACTGACGAAGGCGGGATCGATTTCAGCCACAACCCGTTCTCCATGCCACAAGGCGGGCTCGATGCGCTGAACGGAGATCCCTTGAACGTCTACGCCTACCAGTATGACCTTGCCTGCAACGGCTATGAGCTGATCTCGGGCGGCATCCGCAACCACAAGCCCGAGATCATGTACAAGGCGTTCGAGCTTGCCGGCTATCCGAACGACGAGGTCGACAAGCGCTTCGGCGGCATGGTCAAGGCGTTCAAGTACGGCGCGCCGCCGCACGGCGGCTGTGCCGCCGGGATCGACCGGATCGTGATGCTGCTGGCCGATGAGCCGAACATCCGCGAGGTCATCATGTTCCCGATGAACCAGCGCGCCGAGGACATGCTGATGAACGCACCCTCGGAGCCCACGCTGAAGCAGCTGCGCGAGCTGAACCTGCGCGTCGTGCCGAAGGACAGCTGATGTATGACGCCTCGGTCACGGTGTTTCGCCATTATCTGACCCGGATGTCGGGGATGGTGGAGCAAGCCGGACGCGAGGCGATGGAGGCGCGGATCGCCGACGCCTTTCCGGCAAACCGGCAGTTTGCGGTGGCAGCGGGTTTCGCGATGCGGGTGGCCTGCCCGCTTGCCGGGCGCGAGGTGCCCGACCTGCCCGAGGCGCTGGGCCCGCGACTAGCCGTCGCGCGGGCGCTTCTGGGGTCGATGAAACCGGCGGAGTTCGAGGGGGCCGAGGAACGGATCATCCGGCACCGCGCCGGATTTGCCGATCTCGAACAGACCGGCGTCGAGTTTCTGTATCTTTTCGGCCTGCCCAATTTCTTCTTTCATCTGACGATGGGCTATGCCGCGCTGCGGGCGGCGGGGGTGCCGCTGGGTAAGGCGGATTTCGACGGGCTGCACAGCTATCCCGCAGGGTTCAGCTTCGAACAGGGCTGATTGGCAGCGGCTCTGCGGTTACCGGTCTTTGCGAAATGGCGTGTTTGCCCGGATGCGTTCGTCGATCAGCCGGCTCATCGCGGTCGTCGCTGCGTCGGGGTCGCGCAGCCGGGCCGAGGCTTCCCCGAGCGGTGCATCGACGGTATGCCGGGCAATGCCGGCCAGAAACCCTGACAGATAGGCGCGTTCGGCAAGGTTCGGCCCCGCGGCAAGGGCTGTGGCGGCGCGGGCCAGATCATCGCGCAGGGCCAGCGCATCGGGCGGGGAGCCGGCGTCGGGCGCGGCAATCGGCTGGCGGCTGTTGCCATCGGGCAGGTGCGCCAGAATCGCCGATTGAAACGCCAGCAGTCCGGGCAGCGGCTTTTCCAGAAACGCTGCCGCGCCAGCGGCCAGCGCCGCTTCCCGACCCTCCGGGTCGCCGCTCATCGCGATGACGAGTGGCGGGTGCGGTCCGGCGCGGCCCGAGGTCAGGCTGCGGATCAGGGTTTCGCCACGGCCATCGGGCAGACCGAGGTCGACCAGTACCACGTCGGGTCGACAGACCGCCAGATGCGCCCGCGCCGAGGCAAGCCCTTCGGCCCGGCGCAGCCGCGCGCCCGAGCGTTGGCACATCAGGCGCAGCGCCTCGCAGGCCAGACGGCTGTCCTCCACGGCCAGAAGCACAAGCCCCTGCAGCCCGTTCAGACCAACCGCCTGGGATTCCGTGACAAAAGGTGACGCGGGCGGAAACGGCATCGGCAAACCTGCTGTGCGACAGCATGAGCCTACCTGCCGAGCGGTTAACGCGCGGTAAATCGCCCCACTTGTCATGCGCGCAAGTCAGCCGCATAACGCGGCAAATCCAAGGGAGGGACCCGCCATGATCGGACGCCTGAACCATGTTGCCATCGCCGTGCCGGACCTTGAGGTCGCCGCTGCGCAATACCGCCACGCGCTCGGTGCCAAGGTTGGCCCTGCCCAGCCCGAACCAGACCACGGCGTGACGGTGATCTTCATCGAACTCCCGAACACCAAGATCGAACTTCTGCATCCCTTGGGCGAAAACTCCCCGATCCTCGGCTTTCTGGAAAAGAACCCGGCGGGCGGCATCCATCACATCTGCTACGAGGTGGATGACATTCTTGCCGCGCGTGACCATCTGAAGGCCACGGGTGCGCGGGTGCTTGGGTCGGGCGAGCCGAAGATCGGTGCGCATGGCAAGCCGGTCCTCTTCCTGCACCCCAAGGATTTCAACGGCTGTCTGGTGGAACTGGAGCAGGCATGAGCATTACCGCAGCGATGGTCGTCTATGCCGTGACGTGGTTCATGGTGTTCTTCATCGTGTTGCAGGTCCGGGTGACGGCGCAGGGCGATACCGATACGGTGGTGCCCGGCACCCCGCGCGGCGCGCCTGCCCAGGAAATCGTCGGCCGCAAGGCATGGATCACGACGCTGATCGCCACGGTGGTCTGGGCCGTCATCTGCGGCATCATCCTGTCGGGCTGGATCACCATCGAGGATCTCGACGTGTTCGGCCGGATGACCCCGCGCGAGGGCTAACGCCCGGCCGCTGAAAGGCGGTGGAACAGGTGGGTGAAGGTGGCCACGCCCAGCACCGGGACGATCAGGTTGACCAGTGGCACCGACAAGGGCAGCGTCATCAGCGTGCCCGCCACCCAGATTGCCGCACGGTTGCGACGGCTCATGGCGCGGGCGTCGGCGCGCCCGATGCGACGCATCGCAACAAGGGTGAAGTATTCCCGCCCGAGCAGAAACCCGTTGATTGCCCAGAACAGAAGCGGGCTGAACGGCCCGGCGAACGGGTAAAGAAACAGCGCCGCCACGTTGACCGCGATCACGAGGCCAAAGAAATTGACCGCATCGCGCAGGCTGTCACCCAGCCCGACACCTGCCGGCGGGGGAAGGGCCGGGTAATGCCGGTCTTCGACCGAGCGCACGATGTCTTCCAGAAAGATCCCTGTGAATGCCGAGGCGACCGGCACCATCAGGAACACCGATAGCCCCAGCATCAGAAGAAAGGACGCGACGCCCAAAAGCGTATCCACCCCGGTGACCGGACCGATCAACGGCAGGTCGACGCTTTCGGGCGTCAGATACTGGATCACCATCAGAAACAGCGCATAGACCGCCGCCAGCAGCGCCAGCGCCAAGGCCGCGCCAATCAGCGTCACCCGCCGGAAGCGCGGGTCGCCAAGCTGGCCGAGAGCCTTGAGGAAATCGCCAAGGATCATGCGCCCATCCATGTCACGAGGCGGGCAAGGTCGGGGCGCGGCCGGTCGGGCGCATCGGCGGGGGGCGTCGCGATATGGACGATGCCGGCGACCGTTTCGCCGCCCGCACAGCCAAAGGCTTCGGCGGCAAAGACCGGGTCATGCGCCGGCCAGCCGGTCAGCCAGCACGCGCCCCAGCCCGCCGCCGTCGCTGCATTGACAAGCCCGAGGCACAAGGCACCCGCCGACAATACCTGTTCGGCGACCGGCACCTTTTCGGCGGCCTTGGGTGACGAAATCACCACCACAGCCAATTGCCCCAGATCATACTGCCCCCGCCCCTTGGCGATCTTCTCGGCATCCCCGCCAAGTGCCCGCGCCCTGGCTTCGGCCAGATCGGCCAGCCGTGCGAAGGCCGGTCGTTCAACCACGATCAACCGCCAGGGTTCCAGCTTGCCATGGTCCGGCACGCGCAGGGCTGCGGTCAGTATCTCCTCCAACTCCCCCCGCGAGGGGACTGGCGCGGTAAAAAGCTTGGCCGGGCGCGACCGTCGGGTCAGCAGGAAATCAAGGGCGGGCTGGTTGCGGGCAGGCATGAAACACTCCGAAAGGGTTGGCGCGACCGTAAGGGCAGCCGTGGCCAAATTCCAGCCTGCGCCGCGTCACAGCCCATGTTCGGCGGCAATCTCGTCGATCCAGCCTGCCACAAACCGATCCGACCGTCCGTCGGGCTGGCGCTTGGCCAGCGTGTCGCCCAACGGGTCGGCGGCATGAACCGGCGCGCCCGACAGCTCCTCCAGCACGGCATGGCCACAGAAGGGGACATAGACTTCTGAGTAGCCGCCCTCATGCACCAGAACCAGCCGCCCGCCGCACAGCGCATCCGCCGCCTGCATCATCGCCTTGGTCATGGCGCGGAACGTCGCGGCGGTGGCCAGCATCCGGCCAAGGGGGTCAACCGCCGCCGCATCAAAACCGCAGGCGACGATGATCACATCGGGCTTGAAGCGATGCAGCGCCGGCACGACGATCCGTTCGATTGCATGCATGTAACCGGCATGGCCGGTTCCGGGCGGCAGCGGCACGTTGATGTTGCTACCGAGGCCCGCGCCCGCGCCCTTCGCCTCGACCCCGCCGGTGTCCATCGGATAGTTGCGGTCCTGATGCAGTGACAGGGCCAGCACCTCGCCATCCTCCCAGAACACCGCCTCGGTACCGTTGCCATGATGCACGTCCCAATCCACCACCGCGACGCGGCGGGCAAGCCCGGCGGCCTGGGCGGCGCGGACCGCAATGCCGATGTTGTTCAAAAGGCAAAAGCCGTTCGGCCAGTCGGGCAGGCAATGGTGCCCCGGCGGGCGAGACAGCGAATAGGCGTTGCGCGCCGCGCCGGTCAGCACGTCGAACAGCGCGGTGCGCGCCAGCCCGGCGGATAGCGCCGCGATCTCGAACCCGCCACGACCAAAGGGCGTGCGCAAACCCAACTCGCCGCCGCCTTCGTCCGACATCGCCTTGAACGCCTCAAGGTAGGATTGCGGGTGAACCCGGGCCATTTCCTCCCAGCTTGCAGGGGCCGCCTTGCGCATTGACAGATGGTCGGCAAGGCCGGTGGCGTTGATCAGGTTCAGCAGCCGCCGCTTGGTCTCGGGGTTTTCCGGCAAGCCGCCCGCAAGCGGTTGCACCAGTCCGCCCACCGGCAGCGTGAAGGCATAGTTGCCGCCGCCGTGCCAGAAACAGCGCTCGTCGGAATAAAAACCGGTGGTCATGGGCGCGCTCCTTGGCGATTTGGGGCAGGGTCGGAGGGGGGGTCAGTCAGGTGTGCGGCTGAGACGGTAACTGCCTTCCGGCAAATCCAGCGCAGCGGCGAGGTCGCGGATCTGGCCAAGCGACAGCGTGATCCGCACCGGCGCGTCCAGCCTGGGGTCAAGCTGGTCGATGGTGACGCAATCCTCGAAGGCGTTGATGATCACGTCCTCCTGCAAGGGCAGATCGCCGCCCTCATCAACAAGGGTGATCACGGTGGCGTCGAATTCGTGCTCGATGGTGAACATGGGTCAGAGGTTACGCCTGACCGCCGGTCGCGGCAAGCGCCGCTGACAGCTGCGTGAGGCGGGCTTTCGGCGCGCGCTGGATTTGCTACTGTGCGGTCCTCGGGCGGGCATCACTGCCGCCCTGACCAAGGGAGTGTCGATGCGCGCGTTTTTCATCCTTGCCCTCGGGCTGGTGCTGTCAGGCTGCGTGACCGTCGCGCCACCGGTCGTGGCACCACCCGATCCGGTTGTGATTTCGGATGGTCGCCAGACCCCGCGCGCTGCGGCAGAGACCTTCCTCCAAGTCGTTGCGGCGGTTGAACCGGTGGCCGAGGCGCAGTGCCGGGCACGCGCCGCCGCGCGTGACTGCGATTTCCGCATCGTGGTGGACGACCGTCCCGGCCAGCCGCCAAACGCCTTCCAGACCGTCGATCGGCAGGGCCGGCCCATCGTCGGCTTCACCCTCGCGTTGATCGCCGACGCGCGCAATGCCGATGAACTGGCCTTCGTCATGGGCCACGAAGCCGCCCATCACATCGCAGGGCACATTCCGAAACGTGCCGATCAGGCGCTTTCGGGCGCGCTTCTCGCGGGGGTTCTGGCGCAGGCCAGCGGGCTTGGCGCCGACGAGATTCGCGCCGCGCAGAACATGGGGGCCGAGGTTGCGGCGCGCAGCTATTCCAAGGAGTTCGAGCTTGAGGCCGATGCGCTGGGTGCCGAAATCGCGCTGATTGCGGGTTTTGATCCGATCCGCGGCTCAGCCTTCTTTGACCGGTTGCCCGATCCCGGCGACAAATTCCTTGGCAGCCACCCGCCCAATGCCGACCGCAAGGCGCTGGTGGTGGCCACGGTGCGCCGGATGACAGGGTCGTGACCTGACGCGCGCTTGATCTGGGTCAAGGCCGTGGTGGGCGACCGACCGCATCCTTGCAGTCAATGTCCCTAGCGTCACTGACTTCAACACGAGGCTGAAATGATCGGATACCCGGATACTCCCCGCGCCTGGTGGCTGACGCGCGGGATGGCGCGCGTCAGCGGGGTGAACCTGTCGCAAGCCGTGGTGGAAGGCTGGCTGCGGCGAAGCGAGCTTGCCTGCATCATCGAGCGCTGTGCCGCCTGCACCCAAAGCGATGCCTGCGACAAGTGGCTTGCGGCGTCAGGCAGCGCACGGAAGATGCCCGACTTCTGCCCCAACAAGGCGGATATCGAGGCGCTGGGCGGGTGATGGCGCGGGCCTTCGGCCTGCGCTAGACCGGCGGTCTGGGCCGAACCGGCCGCTGAGGGGTTCCCGCATGATCCGTATCGACGAGGTGTTGCGTGACCGTGGGTCGCGCTACGGGGTAGCGGTCGGCCCGGTTCGCGGCCGTGCCGGGGTCGCGGCGTTTCTGGCCGACCTCCGCCGCATCCGCAAATATGCCAAGGCCACGCATCTTAGTTGGGCCGCCGTGCTGTCGGAAGACGGCCCATTGAAGGCCGACGATGGCGAGGCGGGCGCCGGGGCGTTGATCCTGAAGATGGTGCAGCGCGCGGGGATCGTCGATCAGATCGTTGTGGTGGCGCGCTGGTATGGCGGCGTGCCGCTCGGGGGCGACCGCTTCGCGCATATCGTCACTGCGGTCAGGGCCGGGTTGGCGGAAGCCGGGGTCGACGGAGCGCACACGCCGGACTAGGCTCGCCTCGGGGAAATCCGGGGGGCAGCGATGTCGGGACTATTGCGCGCCGAGGCGCGACGGTTTGCCAATACGGTCCTGTGGTCCTGGGCCGGCTGGCGGGCAGCCTGGGCCAGCGAAAAGACGCTGCGGCAATGGACGCTGGTGAACATCGCATCGGCGGCCTTGGCGTTCTGGCTGGACCTCGCGCCGGGCGAACGCGCGCTGATCCTTGCATTGGGACTTCTGGTCCTTGCGGCGGAGCTTCTGAACACCGCGATCGAGGAAGTGGTCGACTACATTTCCACGGCTGATCACCCGCGGGCGAAAAAGGCCAAGGATTGCGGTTCGGCCGGGGTGGCCCTCGCGGCCCTTGCGGCAGGTGTGGCCTGGGTGGTGGTGCTGTTGGGGTGAAACAGCCTGACTGCCCAGCCTTGATAGGCTGGGCAATGGCTTAGCGCGCCGTACGGAACAGATTGACGGCCCACAGCAAGGCACCAAGAAGCACGGCAAGTTCCGCAACCGGGAACATCGGCCCGATGGTTTCCGCCGCCACGCGGCCTGACATCATCAGAAAAAGGCCGACCAGCAGCAACAGCGCCCCGATCTGGTGCAACCAGAAATGCCCCTTGGCCAGCATGGTGTCAGCTAGGCCGGGGATAAGCCGGTAAGCCAGCCCGAATGCCGTCATCAGCGTGAAGCCAAGCAGGTTGATGTGGGCATGGACCGGAGAGAGCGAGTGGTCGCCCGACCCGCCCATGTAGCTGCCAAGACCGATGCCGATGAGAAGATAAAGAGAACCAATTAACAGGAACGAGCGTGAGATGTTCATGGTAATCTTCCTCGATCTGCCGCGGGTCTAATCCCCGCAGACCGGATGATAGCATGCGCCGGAGCCGCTGCTAATATATCAGGAACACCGTGGCAGAGCGCGCGACGCAGTCGCCTTAAACGCGCCGACCCCAGAGGTCATATTCGCCCGCTTCCTCCACCTCGACCCGGACGATATCGCCCGGCACCAAACCCTCGAAGCCATCGTCGACGAAAAGGTTGCCGTCGATCTCGGGCGCGTCGGATTTGGTCCGGCAGGTTGCGCCTTCGGCATCGACCTCATCGACGATCACGTCGATCTGACGGCCCACCTTCGCCGAGAGCTTCGCCTCGGAGATTGCCTGCGATTTCGCCATGAAGCGGTCCCAGCGGTCCTGCTTGATCTCGGCAGGCACCTGATCGGGCAGCGCGTTCGACCGCGCCCCGGCGACATTCTCGTATTGAAAACAGCCCACCCGGTCCAACTGCGCCTCGTCCAGCCAGTCGAGCAGGGTCTGGAATTCGGCCTCGGTCTCGCCGGGATAGCCGACGATGAAGGTCGAGCGCAGCGTCAGGTCGGGCGCAATGGCGCGCCATGCGGCGATCTCGTCCAGAGTTTTTGCTGCAGCGGCAGGTCGGGCCATGCGGCGCAGCGTATCGGGGTGCGCGTGCTGGAACGGAATGTCGAGATACGGCAGCACCAGCCCCTCCGCCATCAGCGGGATGAGGTTGCGGACATGGGGGTAGGGATAGACATAGTGCAGCCGAACCCAAGCCCCGAGCGACCCCAGATCGCGCGCGAGATCGGTGATGTGGGCGCGGTGGCCCTTCGCCTCGGCGTGCTTGAGGTCGACACCGTAAGCCGATGTATCCTGACTGATGACCAACAGCTCCTTCACCCCTGCCGCCACCAGCTTTTCCGCCTCGCGGACAATGGCATGGGCCGGGCGGCTGATCAGTTTGCCGCGCATGTCGGGGATGATGCAGAACTTGCAGGCGTGGTTGCAGCCTTCGGAAATCTTCAGATAGCTGTAGTGCCGTGGTGTCAGGCTGACGCCCGTTGCCGGCAAAAGGTCGATGAACGGGTCGGGCGCGGGCGGCACTGCGGCATGCACGGCATCCAGCACGGCCTCGTATTGATGCGGCCCGGTAACCGCCAGAACATTCGGATGCGCGCCGGTGATATAATCGGGCTCTGCGCCGAGGCAGCCGGTCACGATCACGCGCCCGTTTTCGACCAACGCCTCACCGATCGCCTCAAGACTTTCGGCCTTGGCACTGTCGAGGAAACCACAGGTGTTCACGATCACCGCATCCGCGCCCTTGTAGTCGGGCGAGATCGCGTAGCCCTCGGCGCGCAATCGCGTCAGGATGCGCTCGCTGTCGACCAGCGCCTTCGGGCAGCCAAGGGACACCATGCCAATCGTCGGCTGACCCGCGCGGCGCGTGTCAGGGATCAGCGAGCGGGCAAGGTCGGGGCGCAGGAGCGGCGGGTTCTCGGACATCCGGCGGATATAGCCGAACCCTGCAAGCGTGTTAAGGGCCGTGTTGT
>LNFM01010880.1_pt1 | contig 12599 bp, 10 predicted proteins | sample 596031 | NCBI WGS metagenome assembly LNFM01 (sample SAMN04254537, study PRJNA301005) | activated carbon metagenome | isolation source: dual media filters at the Ann Arbor, Michigan drinking water treatment plant | place: USA: Ann Arbor
AATCTCCCAATAGTTTCCTGCGACAAAAGCCGTATGCGCCTCAAATACGTTCTGGGCGTCGTGAAAGTACATCACCGGATAGCGTTGCTGCAAATTCTCGTCGTAGCCGGGCGGAAGATACACTACGAGCTCACGATGCCCCGCAAGGATGCGGGAGGCAAAGTCTGCCCTTTTGTGAAGTTTGCCCTGGAGACTCTCTCTCACGATTCTTTCTCTATCTTCTCATCGAATTGAAACCCCATTCGGCCCACAAATTTGCATAAAATGAGGACGTTTGACCCGAACCTTTTGGCCTCCTGCGCGTACTTGATAGCGTAAGGAGTCGATTCGATATGGCAAGCATGGTCTTAGAGGCCCCCGTTTTGGAAGAAACCAGTCACGACGTAACACAACTTTTGCAGAGCTGGTCCCATGGGAACCGTGAGGCACTGGCCGACCTGCTTCCGCTGGTCTACGACGAATTGCGACGCCTTGCCTCCAGCTACATGCGCTTTGAATCCCCTGGCCACACCCTGCAGGCCACTGCGCTGGTTCACGAAGCTTACATGAAGCTCATCAATCAGCGAGATGTCAGCTGGAAGAGCCGGGCCCACTTCTTTGGAATCGCGGCGCAAATGATTCGGCGTATCCTTGTCGACCATATCCGCGCCACCCGCGCGCAAAAGCGTGGCTCCGGCTTTGCCGCTCTTTCTCTGGATGAAGCGCTCGGGGTGGGCGAAAAAAAGAATTGGGAAATCATCGCGCTCGACGACGCCCTCAAGACGCTGGCCAAGGTAGACCCACAACAGGCGCGCATCGTAGAGCTGCGCTTTTTCGCCGGTCTTTCGATTGAAGAAACAGCAACCATTGTGGGCATTTCTCCAGCGACGGTAAAAAGAGACTGGGTTACGGCCAAGGCATGGCTCTTCCGCGAGTTGTCTCGCACCAAGCCCGGTGAGGGCATAGGAATGTGATCGATCGCTGGCAACAGGTCAAAGAGATCCTGCACGACGCCTCGGAGCTTCCTCAGGCTGAGCGCAGTGCCTTTGTCCTTAAAGCCAGTGGCGGCGACCCGCAGTTGATCGAGGAAGTCGAAAGCCTGCTCAGCAGCTTCGATGACGCCGCTGATTTTCTCGAAGATGCTCCCGTTCAGTTGAGTGGCCTCGGAGACAGTCTCGAGGGCCGGTGGGTTGGCGAATATCATATTGAGAGCCTGATTGCCAAGGGTGGCATGGGCAGCGTTTACCTGGCACAAAAAGAGATGGACGGCGTTCCGATGAAGGTCGCCCTTAAAGTCATCCGCTTTGCTGCAAGCCAGGTCTATCTCGCCCGCCGCTTTCGCTTGGAGCGACAGATTCTCGCCCGCCTCACGCACGAGAATATCCTCAGGCTTCTCGACGGCGGAGTGACCGCAGAGGGCCTTCCCTACATTGTTACCGAATATCTCGATGCCCAAAATCTGGAACAATGGCTCGCAACGCAGCCCACTCTCTCCATGCGTCTCAAAGTCTTTCAGGGCATTTGCGACGGTGTCGCCTACGCTCATCGCAACCTGATCGTTCATGGAGACATCAAGCCCAGCAACATCCTGATCACCCGTGAAGGAGTACCAAAGCTTGTCGACTTTGGAATTGCCCGTTTGCTCTCAAAGCAGGAAGATAGCGACCCCGAAGGCGGCCAGCTCACCATCACGATGACCCCGGCGCTTACCCCGTGGTGGGCTAGTCCGGAGCAGTTGCGCGGCGAGCCGCTCACCATCGAAAGCGATTGTTACGAGCTGGGGCGAATTCTGTTCTTCTTGCTGACAGACCAAAAACCCTTCGACTTCGCCGGTCTTGGCTCTCAGCAGATTCTCGACAAGCTAAAACGCGAGCAGCCACCCAAGCCGAGCGCAATCACCGGAGATGCCAGGCTCGCCGGTGACCTCGACAACATCACCCTCAAGGCGCTTGAATATGAACTCGGCCATCGCTACCGCAGCGTGGACGCACTCGCCGAAGACATTGAGCGCCACCTTGCGCTACGGCCCGTTTTAGCCCGCCGCCAAACCAGAGGCTATCGTCTACAGAAATTTGTACTTCGTAACAAAGGGCTGGTCAGTGTTGCCAGTATTGCAAGCATTGCGCTGATCCTCTCGATCGGCACTGCTCTTTATCAGGCACGACAGGCTCGACTTAGCTACGACAACTCCCGCCAGCGCTTCGAACAACTTCGAACTCTGGCCAACTCATTGATCTTTGAAACAGACGAAGCACTAGTGGGCCTACAGGGTGCCACCAAGGTTCGCATGCGGCTGGTGCGAAGCTCCCTTGGTTACCTCGATGAGCTAGCAAAACAGGACACGACCGATCCTCAGCTGAAGGAGGATCTTGCCGCTGCTTACGAGAAGATTGGCGAGATTCAGGGCGGAAATAGTTCTCTCAATCTGGGACAAACCAATGAAGCACTGGCCAGCTTCCGCAAGAGCGAGGCTCTGCGCGAAGCGATTCGCAAAGAAGCTCATTTGGCTCCTGAGTTTCTCGCTGCAAGCAATCATCTGGCGCGGATCTATGCCCGCATCAGCGCTGCCCTGCGCGATGTAGGCGACATTGAGGGGGGCCTCGCCTATGAGCGGAAAGCTCTGGGCATCCGGCAGGCTCTATTTGAAGGCGATCCCGGAAACCTTACTTTCAAGAGAGCGCTCGCCTCGAGCCTCACCACCTTGAGTGGCAGCCTCTCCCAGATCGGTGATTTTGCCGGTGTTATGGAAACCCGGCGTGAAGCTCTCAAAATGCATGAGGAGATCGTTGCAAGCAACTCAAAAGAAGCCGCGGATCTTCGCGGCCTGGCCTTGGCGCTGGCCCGTCTGGGCTCTATCGAGATGCATGAAAATCTGCTCAAAGAGAGCCTCGAACACTACAAGCGCGCCCTGGATATTGATCTTGGCATTCTCGAACGCAATCCCACCCATGTGCCTTACCTGTTGAGTTCAGGATGGTCGCACAACAACTACGGGGTAATCCTGGTGAAGCTGGGTCGAGCCGACGAAGCCCTCGGCCACTACGCCAAAGCCCGCAAACTTTTTGAGGCTGTTTCGTTTGCCGATGATCGCGATGTGAGAAGTAAGACCCTGCTCGAATCCTGCCGCATTCGCACGGCTGAGGCTTTACTCAGCCTTGGCCGCAACCTGGAAGCCCTGCACTTTGTCCACACTGCACTCAGCGGTCGTCAAAAATTGGCTGCCCTGAATAGAGCCAGTGCCGGCGTACAGGGGGAGGTGGCGGAGGCACATGCCGCTTTGGGCAATGTCTATGTGGCTTTGCGTCAGCCGGACAAGGCTCGGATTGAGTATCACACCGCTCAGGATATGCTCGAGTCGATCATCCAGTCCAATCGAGGCAATGCCGCAATGAAAGAAGACCAACTGGCGATCGAGAAGCGTCTCAAGGCGCTTGGTGAGCCAGTCCGGGCGGGATATTCGCCGCGTCCCAGTGCGAACTAGCCCAACCCCAAAGTGTTTCAAGGCTTAATCCAACGGGGGGCTCATGTCCCAAAAATCGCAGGGCCTGATCGAGTAGCCGGTGCGGTTCTCCGGCGTCGAGCGCTGGGGCTAGCGTCTGCTTGGATAACTTCTCTCCATCCGGGCCAATCGCAACCGGAACATGCATGTATTTCAAGTGCCGGTAGCCCAGCAGCTGCTGCAGATAGATTTGTCTCGGCGTTGAATCCAGCAAATCAGCGCCACGTACCACGTGCGTTACGCCTTGCGCCTCGTCATCCACCACTACAGCCAACTGGTAGGAGAAAATTCCTGTCCCGGGGCGCAAGAGCACAAAATCCCCAGGATCGTGTTCGAGATTTGCCCGGTATCTTCCCTGCAAATCATCCTCAAACTCGAGGATCTGATCGGCGACTCGCAACCGAATTGCGCGAACCGGTTTTCCTGCCTCGATGCCATTGCGGCAAGTACCGGGGTAGCGCCCTTCGGCGCTCTCGCTGATTTCTTTGCGGCTGCAGGTACAGGCGAAAACATGAGGCCCCAGCCGTTGCAGCTCTTTTCGGTATAGCTCCGTCCGCTGGCTCTGGTATTCCACCTCTCCATCCCAGCGAAACCCGAGTTCAAACAATACGCGGACGATTGCCTCGGCCGCAGTTGCGCTGCAGCGGGGCGTGTCGGTATCCTCCATTCGCAACAGCCACTGGCCGCCGTGACGGCGGGCTTCAAGATAGCTGGCCGTAGCAGCGACAAGAGAACCAAAATGTAGGGGACCGGTTGGGGAAGGGGCGAATCGTCCACGATACATGGATGGCCACAATTCTGAGGATGGTGGGCGCGCAGGGACTCGAACCCCGGACCCCCTCGGTGTAAACGAGGTGCTCTAACCAACTGAGCTACGCGCCCGTAACAGCAGCTTCACCTTCTAGTCTAACATCGACCAATGGCATACCATGAGGGGTGCGGTCTCAGATGCGTCTTTTTTTGATTTTGGCAATCGCTTGCGTGCTCAGTTCCTGCACCAGCAAGTTGGTGCAGGCCAGCGGCCATACAGAAGTCCAACTCAGCGGAGTGGCTTCTTTGCGCCTGCCCGCTCAGTTTCTGCCCATCCAGCAGCCAGTTTCTGCCGAGCGTCCGCAACTTGGTGTCGCATTCCTGGGTGATGTAGCCGGTGACCCAACAGACCAGAACTTCTGGGCGATCACACATGCTTTTGCTTTCCGCGAAACGCGTTCTCCCGAGGGGCTGCCAGTGTTTCCCGCCATGTTGGTGGTCAGCCGGGTCGCCAATCCGCAATCCTTCGCCTCTGCCCAGCGCTACTACGAAGCTTCGATCCGCTTCTCTTCCGATCCACGATGGAGCACGCCGCTGCGCCTCGAATGGAAATCCCGCCAGGTCTCGAAGTCTCTGTCTATCTTTGAAGCAGAGCTAACCCCAGGCAAACTCGGCTCCAGCGTCATGGTGATGGTAGACCGGGAATCTCTCCTCCAGGCTCTGCTGCTCGGTGAGCGAAGTGTTCTTGAGGCAGAAGTTGCCCGACAGGTATTGAGCGACCTCCGCTCCGGCTTCCGCCTCGACAAGCCGCTCGATGACTACTTCCACAAGGTCAACCAAGCGGTTCAGGCTAGTGCCGATCTGCGGCGAAAACACTACCTCGCTTTGCTTGAAATGCTTCAGAAAGAAGAACTCGACTATAGCCCCACTCCCAGGGTTGTGGTGTTTAATGCAAATCTTGCGGGGCAATTCTGGTGGCCGTTATTTGATCGAAGTGGCGTCCCTTCTCACTTTGCCATCGCCGGGCGGCTCGGCAACCTCAAGAAGCCCGACACTGCCGTCTGGCAGCGACTCGAAGCACTATTTCCGAACATGCGTCTGGCTTCGGCTGAACAGGAGGCTGAAAAATGGCAATGGAAGTCTCTCTCCGGGGCCGGAGCCGTAAGCGCCAGAACAGCTTCGCTCCTGCTCGATACTCGCTGGGCCGGGCAGAGCGAGAACAACGCCAAACAGGCATTCGCCACCCTGGAGTTTCCCTTTACCAGCGAGCCGCCCAACCTCTCAGACTGGCTCACCGCCCTTGAGGCTGCCGGCAAGCAGGCGATTTCGCAAGGGCTCGTCTCGGTCGATGAGCTCCGCTAAAGGGAGCGCGCAAACACGATCGTCCAAATCGTGACCACTAGTGAATGCGTGATCATCGCAGCGCGCAGCGAGTTTGCTTTCTCAAAAGCAAGCCCGTAAAAAATGCTTGCCACAGTCGATAGCAGCGCAAATCGCCAGTTCGGAAATTCTCGAAACGGCAAATGAACCGACCCAAAGCAAAGGCTCGCCAAAATGAGCCCCGTCCATTTGCTTCCAAGGCCCTTGATCAACACCTGCTGCAAGACGCCACGGAACATGAACTCCTCGAGCAATGCCAAAAAAAGGTACACGCCTAAAAAAGTTCCCACGGCAGCAAAGGGAATTACCCAGGTGCTGAGCTTCGGAAACTGGATCCGCAGGATGTTGAAATAGAAGCCCACTGGCAATAGGATGGCGAGGAAATACAAAAACTGCTGAGTCCCTACCCACCAGTCCTGCCTGGTGGGCATCAGCCCGAACCCTGGCACCTTCATCCGCCGCAGATAGAGAAAAACGCTAATGCCCACTCGCATCCAGAGCTGTTTGTTGAGAAAGCCCATCTTTGTAGTTCCTGGGGGAGAAGGGAACATGTCCTTAAACCAGGGCAACAAAATGAAAGCCCCCAGCAGGGCCAGCAACAGAATGTCCGCCATTGGTTTGTGGGGCAAGACTAGAAACCAGATACAGACGATGGCAAGCGCCACTGCTAGCAATGCAAACTCGTCCGGTACCAGGTCCTGCGCCCAGTGAAGCAACAGCATCGGCGCGATTCCGCTTACCCAGATCAAGATTGCCTGCACCGGCCTGTACAACTTTTTGAACCACTCGGAAAATTTCGGCCACAGAGGAAGAAAGTAAAAAACTGCTTCCAGCAGCAGCGCGGGGAGAAGAATCAAGGGGAAATTGTTCAAGAGACTCTGGAACCTTCCTCACGATGGTAATAAAGACGAATCAGCACCAGCAAAAGAACACTTAACAACACCATGCAGGGCAGCCCGCCTTCTGGCCCGTAACTGCCTCCGGTCCAGATCTCATCCACTTTCCATCGAATTGTAAAAGGCACCACTGGGACGGGCATCCCGCTGACGTTCAGGCCGAAAAGTACACACGCAAAATTCCATCCGAAATGCGCGCCTGCAGCCGCCCAAAGGCTCCGCCTCCAAACCATCAGCATGCCTAGCGCAGCGCCTGCCAGAAAGGTGTTCACCATTGTGTATTCGTTGGCCCCGGGATTGTTCCAGTGCAGCGCTGTAAACGGAGCACTTGTTACAAGGATGGCTCCCAGCATATGGATCGGCTGAACCAGTGTTTGAAATACATAGCCGCGCAGGATCAATTCTTCGCTGAAGGCGGCAATGAACATCATCACCATCAATACCACCAAGCCATAGGGGCCGCGTATTTTGGTCTCTGCGCTTACAATCTCGCCCATTCCCCCAACTACAAATGGAACCACGAGCAGCGCTATCATCAGCCCTCCAGCCAGCATCGAAACCAGAGTTTCGGTGATGGCACTACGATCCAGCCGGAGGCCCAAATCACGCAATTTGGCCTTGTGAGCGAAGCGCAGGAGCAACCACGAGATCAGCAATCCCATGATGAGGTCGGGTATCGACTGCAACAGATTCGCAGCAAGCTTCCTCGGCATCGGTACCAGGAATCGCAATTTTGCAAGAACGAGGCCGAGCAGGATCGCACTGGTCCCCATCGCCAAAAAGGCACCTGTGCTGCGCATCAACGCGGCAAAGGCCACCAGCGTACGAAAGATCCCCCCTTCAGGGATCGGTGGCTGCTGCGGATGGTCATAAAGCACTTTTTCCAAACCTAACACAGCAATGTGCTCTGAATCGGAAGAAGAGCTTATCGGCTGTCAAAGAGGCGTGCAGCACCTTCTTCTATGGGAGGCAAGGCAATCGATCGGATCTTCGGTTGAGCGGTAGTCAGGAAGAGGCTTACCGGGAAGACCAAACAGACAACGGCGAAGCAAATCACCAGGGCCTGTTCGAGAATCGAATAACGGTAGAGCTGCGGGAACCAGCCCATGAACACATAAAAAAGCAGCACCTGCCACGCAAAGACCGGCAAGGCATAATGTCCCACCGCGACGAAGACTCTTCCCTGCCGCGCCAACCTCAGTAACGGCCCAGGTACCAGCCACAGAAAAGCCACCCACAGGTAAAGATTCAAAATCACCAGCGGTCCGGCATGGCTTCTATCGATCCACCAGGCCGGAATGGTCTGCGCGAATCCCTCAAGGCCGAAGATCTCCGCATGCCTGAGCATCACCAGTGTGGTCATACAGCCGAAGAGCGCCAGATTGAGCGTCTTGCTTTCTTGCGGCTTCTCAAGCGGCTGCGTGGCCTGTGTGAACCCAAGGTAGAGCGAAGTTACATACAGGAACTGCCACCCCGCGCTGTCGAAGACCGTTGTGAACGGTGGCAGCGGCATGCTGTAGCCAGACTGAGCAGCCAGCCAAAGAAGAAAACTCGGGCCAAGAATCGCTTTCTCGTGGCCGCCCTGAAATCGTTTCAGGATCCAGGGCGTGCACAGCAGAAAGAAAATGTACATCGGTAGAAACTCAAGCAAAGGCGCATCCGAGTTGAGGAGAGCGGAACTCATCAGCGCCTTCCAGGGACGATTCACCGCGCCCTCGACTTCCCTGCCAAAGGGAGCATATACGGCTAGCGCCAGCGTGATTACCGTAACGCAGAGATGCAAGCCATAGGCCTCGGCTGCACGGCGCCAGATGTGGCGATAAATGCTGAAGGGGTCTGGAGCGCCCAGGTAGCGAGTGTGATGCCTGGCCAGAGAGAAGCCCGAGAGAAAAACGAAAACCGCCGCTGCGCAGAAGAAGCCGAGTGGGCGGTAGGTGAAAATCGCAAGCCAGTGGTTCCGCAGATGATCAATCATCATCAGCGGAAGGCACAACCCACGAACGAAATCGATCGTGAGATCACGTGCACCGTATCTAGGCTCCTGGAGATCCATTTTTCCTATCCATTGAATCGGCGTGGCATAGAATTACAGGCTGGGTAAAATAGCTGATTTTTATATCGCGTCTACCTTAGCGGGAATGGAACATAATCAGAGAGGAACTTCAAACCCTTTCTTTCTTATGGAACCTACCACCCCCTTTAGACTCGACGGAAAAGTTGCGCTCGTGACCGGCGGCGCCAGCGGTATCGGTGAGCGAACCTGCCGCGCCTTCAGCCAGGCCGGCGCGAGTGTGATCGTCGCAGACATCGATACAAACAAAGCCGAGGCTCTCGCCGCAGAACTGCCCGGTAGCCGGGCGATGCATTGCGACATCACCAGCGAAGAATCAGTGAAGCATGTCTTCCAGCAGATTCCTCATCTGGATCTTCTGGTCAACAACGCTGGCATCGGCCTCGTTGGAGGCGTAACCGAAACAGAAGTCTCTGATTTCGAGAAGATCTTTAAGGTCAATGTCACAGGCATGTTTATCGTGACCAAGCATGCCGTGCCACTCTTGATTGCCAGCCACGGCTCGATGGTGAACATTGGCAGTGTGGCCGGCTTGATCGGCGTTCGCCGCCGCTTTGGCTATTGCGCCAGCAAAGGCGCTGTGGTTGCAATGACTCGTCAACTGGCCGTCGACTATCCCACTGAGTTCCGCGTCAATTGCATCTGCCCAGGCACGGTCGACACTCCTTTCGTTGAAGGCTATCTCGAGAAGTATCACAAGCATGAAAAGGACAAGGTTCGCGGCGAGTTAAACCAGCGCCAGCCGATTGGCCGCCTTGGCAAGCCCGACGAAATTGCCCACCTTGCCCTCTACCTTTGCTCGCAGGAAGCAGCCTTCGTCAACGGCAGCGTCATCACCATCGACGGCGGCTGGACCGCAGCTTAAGCGAAACAGATCAGCCGTGAGGCTCGTCTTTCTAAAAAGAATTGCCTATGAAATTACTACTGTTTTCCCTTTGCCTCGGACTATTCGCTCAGGATCCTCCGATTGTCACTTTTAAGACAGAGGTTGTTGCCAAAAGCACGAAAGCGGTGAACTACCGCCACCGTATGGGAGCGACCAACGTCGACTTCAAAGGCACTGCGCAGATGCCGCAGGCACTGGGCAAGGCCAAAGTAGAAAGCAAGGCTGGGCGAATCGAGATCGATTTCGAGATTCGCAACATGGAAGGCGCAACCAAATTTGGCAACGAGTATCTCACCTATGTTCTGTGGGCAATCACCCCTGAGGGGCGCCCGCAGAACCTGGGCGAGGTGCAGCTCTCGGGCGGCCGGGGCAAGCTGAGTGTCACTACTGAGTTGCAGGCCTTCGGTCTGCTGGTGACGGCGGAGCCGTACTTTGCCGTCACGATGCCAAGTGACCTGATTGTGGCCGAAAACGAGCTTCGGCAGGATACTCTCGGACGCTTTGAGACGATCGATGCCAAATACGAACTCCTCCAGCGCGGCGAGTACGCCAAGATGGCGAATCCGATCAAAATGACGCTCGACCCCAAAGTGCCACTGGAACTCTACCAGGCCCGCAACGCCCTGCTGATCGCCAAGAGCGTCAAGGCCGATAAGTATGCGCCTGAGGTAATGGTGAAGGCCGAAGCGAGTCTGAAGCAGGCCGAAGAATACCAACTGCGCAAGCGCGAGGCCAAGCCCACCGCAATGATGGCCCGTGATGCCGTCCAACGGGCTGAGGATGCCCGGGCAGTGGCAGTGAAGCGTGCCGAAGAAGAGCGCCTGGAGGCCGAGCGCGCCGCTGCAGCAGCGCGTGAAGCCGCAGCCAAAAAGGCCACTGAAGAAGAAGCCAAACGCCGCGCTATGGCCGAAGAACAGCAGCGGCAAACCGAAGAGCAACGCAAGCTGGAAGAATCCCGGCGCGTTACTGCCGAACTCGAGCGGGCCAAGGCCGAAGCAGCCAGTTTACGCGCGCAAGCAGCGCGTGAGGCAGAAGAGCGCCGCCGCGTTGAAGCGGAGCTGGCAAGCGCAAAACTCGAACAGGAGCGCGCCCGCCTCGAAGAAGAACGCCGCAAAGCTGTTTTGCAGGAGGAAGCTTCGCGCAAACTGGCCGACGAAGCCCGTGCCCTGGCAAGCAAGGCAGAGGCTGACAAAGTGGCACTGCGCGAGCGGCTCTTCGCTCAGTTCAATCAAGTGCTCGAAACTAAAGAGAGTGAGCGGGGCCTTGTCGTGAATTTGGGCGACCTGCTTTTCGATATCGGCAAAGCAACTCTGCGGCCCGACGCTCGCGAGAAGCTGGCCCGGCTCTCCGGGCTGGTACTGGCTCACCCGGGCTTGAAACTCGAATCAGAAGGCCACACCGACGCCACCGGAAGCGACTCAATGAACCAGCGTCTCAGCGAGCAGCGGGCCGAGGCTGTGCGGGCCTACCTTGAAACTCAAGGCATCGCTGCGGCCAACTTGACGGCCCAGGGCTTTGGTAAAGAGAAGCCGGTTTCAGACAACACCACCGCCAAGGGGCGCCAGCAGAATCGCCGTGTCGAGATCATCGTCTCCGGCGAAGTCATCGGCACGAAGCTGCGCTAGAGCGGCTTCTGTCCCAAATGCAAGGCGACTATGCCTGCATCAAAATACCGGAAGCTCACTTGAGTAAACCCTTGCTCGCCCATCATCCGCGCTAGCAAGGGCGCGTCGGGAAAGCGGGATACGCTCTCGGGCAAATATTGATAGGCGTCCCCCTGGCCGGAAACCAGCCGCCCAATCGGGTCCATCACATAACGATTCCAGAAGCCCATAAAGCCGCGAACCAGCCTATTGGGTGGCTGCGTAAACTCAAGGATTGCCAGATGCCCGCCGGGCTTCAGTACCCGCAGCAGTTCCTCAAGGCCACCTCGATAATTGACGAAATTCCGGAAGCCAAACCCAATCGTGACCAGATCGAGACTATTCGATTGCAGCGGCAGATGCAGGCCGTCGGCCTCCATCAGCGGTGCGCTGGACTTCTCGTTGGTTCGCACCAGCATCGGGAAGCAGAAGTCTGCTCCAATGTAACGGGCAGGTGCAACTGCTTCGAGCGCAACCAGCAGGTCTCCCGTTCCGCAGCAGAGGTCCAGCACGCGGGCTCGGGGGCCGAGCCAGGGCTTCAAAATTCTTGCCGTGCGCCAGCGCCACACCCGGTCAATCTGCATGCTCAGGATGCGGTTGAGCAGGTCGTATCGCGGCGCTACCCGGCCAAACATGTCCCGCACCCAGGCTGACGATTCCGCCTCGGTAAATTCAGGCTTCGGCTTGGTACCGCTTACTGCCATCTAGCTCGCCGCCAATGCCGCCGCTGTCGCTTGGCGAATCAATCCCGTGTCAATGCCAGTAACGATGGTGACCTCTCCGATGCGTGTTGGCAGCACAAAATGCACCTTGCCGTGCAGCGTCTTTTTGTCGGAGGCGAGGCGACCAAGCAGCATGTCTGCCGAGATCCCTTCCAGCTTCGGGATCGGCCCAAAGAGTTCGATGCAACTCAGGATCGAGTTGCAATCCGCCAGCGGCAGCGTGCCATTCAAATGAGCAAGATGTGTAGCAGCGTTCATGCCGAAGGCAACAGCTTCACCATGCAGGAAGCGCGTGTATTTGGTCTCTGCTTCCAGAGCATGTCCGATCGTATGGCCGAAGTTCAGGATACGGCGCAGGTCGCCTTCCTTTTCGTCAGCTGTGACAACTTCGCACTTGATACGAACACTTTCGCAAATGATCGATTCGACGATTCCGGGGTGTTGCCCGAGAATATCGGCAGATTGAAATGCCATCTGATCAAAGAGGGTCTTGCTGCGGATAACACCACACTTGAGAACCTCATAAAGCCCAGCCCTGTATTCGCGTTCCGGCAACGTGCGCAGTACCTCCGGGTCAATCAGCACGGCCAGTGGCTGGTGAAAGCTACCAATCAGGTTCTTGCCCGAAACAAGGTTTACCCCGGTCTTGCCGCCGACGGCTGCATCCACCTGCCCGAGCAGCGTCGTAGGGATCTGAAGCACGGGGATACCGCGCAAAAAGATCGCAGCAAGAAAGCCTGCCACATCGGTGACAATACCGCCACCAAAGCCGA
>LNFM01010881.1_pt1 | contig 12599 bp, 10 predicted proteins | sample 596031 | NCBI WGS metagenome assembly LNFM01 (sample SAMN04254537, study PRJNA301005) | activated carbon metagenome | isolation source: dual media filters at the Ann Arbor, Michigan drinking water treatment plant | place: USA: Ann Arbor
GGTTCGAGGTCGCGCAGCCGTTCGAGGTCATCCTTGAACGCGGGACCGATCGCGTCGGTGATGAGCGCGGTGAGCCCGGGGTTCGCCTCGAAGAGCCAGCGGCGGAAGGTGATGCCGTTGGTCTTGTTGACGATCTTCTCGGGGTAGAGCGCGTTGAAATCCCTGAAGACCGTCCGTCGCATGAGTTCGGTGTGCAGCGCCGAGACGCCGTTCACGCGGTGCGCCGCGAGGAAGGCGAGGTTGCCCATCCGCACGGAGCGGCTCCCGTTCTCCTCGATGAGCGAGACGGTCGCGAGCTGGTGCACGTCCGAGGCGCCGCGCGCGCGCAGCGCGTCGAGGTGCTCGGCGTTGATCAGGTAGATGATCTGCATGTGCCGCGGCAACAGCCCTTCCATGAGCGACACCGACCACTTCTCGAGCGCCTCGGGCAGCAGCGTGTGGTTGGTGTAGTTGAACACCGCCCGCGTGATCGCCCAGGCCGCGTCCCACCCCATGCCATGCACATCGACGAGCAGGCGCATCAGCTCCGGGATCGCGATCACCGGGTGCGTGTCGTTGAGCTGGATCGCCGCATGGTCCGGCAGCGACGAGAGCTCGCCGTACTGGCGCAGGTGCCGCCGGACCAGGTCCTGCAGCGACGCGCTCGCGAAGAACATCTCCTGACGCAGCCGCAGTTCGTGTCCCGCAGGCGTCTCGTCGCTCGGGTAGAGCACGCGCGAGATCGCCTCGAGGCGGACGCGGTCGGCGAGCGCGCCCACATGGTCGCCGCGGTTGAAGTCGGCGAGGTCGATGGGATCCATCGCGCGCGCGCTCCAGAGGCGCAGCGTGTTCACGTGCACGCCGCGCCAGCCCGTGATCGGCGTGTCGTAGGCGACCGCCTTCACCGACTCGGCAGGAAGCCAGACCGCTCGCGAGGCGCCGTCGGGCCCGTCCACCACGTCCACCCGTCCGCCGAAGCCGATCGTGTACGCCACCTCGGGCCGTTCGAACTCCCACGGGAAGCCCGCCGAGAGCCAGTCCTCGGGAAGCTCGATCTGCCAGCCGTCGCGCAGCTGCTGGCGGAAGATCCCGTGGTCGTAGCGGATGCCGTAGCCGTAGGCCGGCACCCGCAGTGTCGCCATGCTCTCCATGAAGCAGGCGGCGAGACGGCCGAGGCCGCCGTTCCCGAGGCCCGGATCGGGCTCGAGGGTGCGCAGGCGGTCGAGGTCCACGCCGAGGCCGCGCAAGGCCTCGCGCGCCACCGCGGTCAGCCCGAGGTTGCCGAGCGCGTCCATGAGCTGGCGCCCGATGAGGAACTCGAGCGAGAAATAGTAGACACGCTTTGGACCTTCGTGGTAGGTGCGCCGCGTGGCTTCCATCCAATGGCCGGTGATCTGGTCGCGCGTGGCAAGGGCCGTCGCGACGTACCAGTCGCGCTCGCGCGCGTGCGCGGTGTCCTTGCCGACGGAGTAGAGGAGCTTGTTCACGACGGTCGCGCGAAAGGCGGCGACGGCGTCGGCATCGACCGGAGCGGGGGCCTGCTCCGGGGTCGCGGTGGGGCTCGTGGACATGAAGAAACGTGTGAGGAACGAACCGTCGACTTGGAACGTGAAATATGGCTAGGGAGTCACCCATCCGCGCCGTCGAGACCGCATTCACCCCCGCGGGGCGCGCCGCGTGAGCGCACGCCTCACCGCCCCCGCAGCGCCCGCTCCACCGCTTCGAGGCACGGCTCCAGCGTATCCACGCTGTGGTCGCCCATGTGCCCGATCCGGAAGGTCCTCTCCTTGAGCGCGCCATACCCGCTCCCGATCACGAAACCCATCTCGGCAACGCGCTTCACGAGCGCGCTCGACGTGATCCCCTCCGGCAGCGTGAGCGTGCTCACCGTCGGGGAACGCTCGCCCGCACGACAGAGATACCCGACCGCGACGCCGGTGCCACGCAGGTGATCCACCCACTCCTCCGTGCGCGCGAGCATCTCGCTGTGCCGTGCCCAGCGCGCCTCGATCCCCTCGCGCCGGATCTCCTGCAACTGGTAGTCGGCCGCATAGAGCAGCGAGAGCGCCGGCGTGTTGGGCGTCTGCGAGCGCCGCGCGAACTCCTCGAACTCCACCACGTCGAGGTAGCGGCCCCGGGAGATCGAGACGCTCGCTTGCAGCACGTACGCCTCGCTCGCCACCGCGAAGGCCAGGCCCGGCGGGAGCGCGAGCGCCTTCTGCGAGCCGGTGAGGACGAAATCGAGCCCCCAGGCATCGGTGTCCACGCGCGTCCCCGCGATGCCGGTGACGCTGTCCACGAGGCACATCGCGCCATGCCGGTGCGCCATGTCGGTGATCGCATGGATGTCGGTGAGCGCGCCGGTGCTGGTCTCCGAATGCACCACGGTCACCGCCGCGAAGGCCGCGCCGCCGGCGCCGCCCTCCACGAGCGCCTCCTCCACCTGTTCGAGGTGCGGGGTGTCGCCGAGCGGCACTGACAGCACGCGCGTCGAACGGTCGCAGGACTGCGCGATGCGCGCGAAGCGCTCCGAGAAGGCGCCGTTCACGAGCGAGAGGATCGGACCCTCCGGCGCGCCGCGCACGGCCATCTCCATCGCGCCGGTCGCCGAGCAGCTCATCAGGTAGACGGGGCGATGCGTGCGGAAGACCGACTGCAGTCCCTCGACGATCCGTGCATGCATCGCCTCGTACGTCCTGCCGCGATGCGGGATCATCGGGTGCAGCATGGCGCGCAGCACCTCGGCGCGCACTTCGGTGGGACCGGGGAGGAAGAAGGTGCCGTACTCGGCTGGGGGCATCATGGCAGTGGGAGCAGGAGGGCGTGGAGCGCCTCGAACGAGTCGGCACGGAAGTCGGCGCCGCGGACCACCGCGTCGCGCGTGACGAAGCCGGTGTAGGCCACGAAGGCGTCGACGGCGCCCGCGGCGCGGATCGCCAGGTCGGTGCTGCCGTCACCGACCGCGACGACCGGCCGGGGGAGACCGAGCGACGCGACGAGCCTCGCCTTGCCGCGCTGCTCGGCCAGGGGGCTCGATCGGTCGAAGTCGCGGTAGGTCCCGGCGTCGGTGAAGTGCACCCGCACACCATGCACGTCCCGGGCCGGGATTCCAAGATGGGCGGCCAGCGGGAGCAGCGCGTCGTGGATGCCGCCGCTCACGATGACGGGGCGGATCCCCTCCGCGCACAGCGCATGCACGAGCCCGGCGGCACCGGGCGCGACCGCCTCGACGTACGCGGCCCCGAGTGCGGCGATCTCCTCGCGTGCTGGTGCGACGGCCGCCAGGCGCTCGCCGTAGACCGCCTCGAGCGGTCGCACGCCGGCCATCGCCTCCGCCGTGAGCGTGGCGATCCGGGCCGCCACCGACGCCGGCCTCCGCTCGGCCAGCCAGTCGATCCCCTCGATGCCGACGAGCGTGGAGTCGGCATCGAACACCACCGTGCGCGGTGCGGCGGCGAGGCGCGCGTCAGACAAGGATGTTCCCCGGCGCCATCCGGCCCGTGGGATCGAACGCCTGCTTGGCCGCGCGCATGAGCGCCACCTGCTCGGCGTTCGCCTGCAGGCCGAGCCAGCGCGCCTTGAGCTTCCCGATCCCGTGTTCCGCCGCGACCGTGCCGCCGAGCTGGATCACCGCGCGCAGCGTCCGCTCGACGATCTGCTCGAGGACCTTCACCTCGTCCGGGTCCTTGGCGACCCAGTTCTGATGGGGATGGCCGTTCCCGATGTGACCGTACGTGACCGCCGGCGGATGCCCCGCCTCGAGCGCGAAGCCGTTCGCGAGGAGGATCGCCTGCTCCACGCGCTCGAGCGGGACGGCCCAGTCGGTCGAGATGCGACGTCCGCCCATTGCGAGGAACGGTGCCGTGCGCTCATGCATCGCCGCCGGCACGGCGTGCCGCAGTCGGCGCGCCTCGCGGATGGCCGCGTCGCCCTCGAACACGCGCACGTCGGCGTCGCTCGCGCCGTGCCTCTCGGCGAGCGCGAGCCATTCGTCCATCGCGAGCTCGCCGGCCGAACAGTCCTCGACGTAGATCATCACCTGGCCGTCCTGCCCCCAATCGGCCGCGGGCGGCTCCCCGTTCCCTCCACCGCGCGCGATGCGGAACGACTCGGCGTCGAAGAACTCGAGGCAGCGCGGCGTCACCGCGCGCGAGGCGCGGGCGGCGCGCACGAACGCGATCGCCTCGGTCTGCGTGGGAAAGGGGATCCCGAGCCCCGTCTCACGCTCGGGACGCGGCAGCAGCGCGAGCTCGGCCGCGACCACCACGCCGAGCGTCCCCTCGCTCCCCACGAACCAGTCGACGAGGTCGTGCGTGGGCATGTAGCCGACGGTGTTCTTCTCCACCGGCGGCCGGTGCAGCTCGCGCACGGTGCCGTCGGCGAGCACGACGGTGAGGGCGCGCACATGGGCGCGCGTGGCGCCGTACATCAACGTGCGCGGTCCTGACGCATTGCACGCGATGGCACCGCCGAGCGTGCAGCTCTCGTCGCTCGTCGGATCGGGCGCGAAGAAGAGGCCCTCGCCGACGAGCTGGTGGTTGAGCGCGCCGAGCAGCACGCCCGGCTCCACGCGTGCCGTCCGCCGCGCGCGGTCGAACTCGAGCACGCGGTCCATCGCGCGGAGCGAGAGCAGCAGGCCGCGCGCGGCGATCGAGGCGCCGGTGGTGCTCGTCTGCGCGCCTGCCGGCGTGATCGCCGTCCCCGCCGACGCCGCCTCCTTCATGATCTCGACGACCTCGGCTTGCGAGGACGGGCGCGCGAGTCCCTCGGGGACGTGTCGGAGCCCGGAGGCGTCGCGCGCGTACCCCTCGAGCACCGCCGGGTCGCGGACGATCGCGGTCATGTGTCGCGGAATCGCACGATCGTCGCGGTGAGCACGTCGGGCAGGGAGAGGAGGATGTCGCGCACGTCCTGGCCGACGTTGCCGTCGACCGCGATCACCGCGAGCGCCTCGCCCCCCTGCGCGAGGCGCGCCTGGTGGTACTCGGCGATGTTGACCTTCGCATTGCCGAGCGCGGTGCCCACGCGGCCGATCACGCCCGGGACGTCGTGGTTGGTGAGCACGATGAGCTGGCCGCGCATCGCCACGTCCACGTGGTAGGGGCCGATGCGCGTGAGGCGCGGCGGCCCGTCGCCCGTGCCCACGCCGCCCACGCGCAACTCGTCGGCGCCGGCGCGCAGTCGTACCTCGATCGCGCGCGGGTGCGGTGCGTCGCCGCCCTCGGAGATGGAGAGCTCGATGCCGCGCGCCGTCGCGATCGCGCGCGCATTGATGAGGTTGAGCCGGTCGTGCTCGACGGCCCCCTCGAGCGCGCCGGCGGCGGCGGCCGAGAGGAGCACGCGCCGGGCCGACGCGAACTCGGGACCGGCCTTGATGGTGATGCCGGTGACGGCGCGCGCGCCGCCATCGGCGAGCCGGGCGCGCGCGACGCTCGCGATGCGGCGCGCCGTCACGAGTGCGGGCTGGAGCGTCCGCCAGTCATCGGGGCCGCCCGTGACGTTGATCGAACGGGAGAGCTCCCCTTCGAGCAGGGCATCACGCACCGCTTCGCAGACGTCCACCGCCACGTTCCGCTGCGCCTCGACCGTGGAGGCCCCGAGGTGCGGCGTGAGGAACAGGTTCGGCACGTCGCGGAAGGCGTGCTCGCCGGTGAGTGGCTCCTGATCGAACGCATCCACGGCCGCGCCTCCGAGATGTCCCGCGCGCAAGGCCTCGGCGAGGGCCCGCTCCTGGATGATCCCGCCGCGCGCGAGGTTCGCGACGACGGCACCCTGGCGCAGGCGCGCGAGCTCCGCCGCGCCGATCATGCCGCGCGTCTCGTCGGTGAGCGGGACGTGCAGCGAGCAGACCTGCGCCTCGGCGAGCAGCGCCTCGAGCGTCGCCGTGCGCCGCACCTGCATCGCGTCGAAGCGGTCGTCGGCGATGTAGGGGTCGTACGCGATCACGTCCATCCCGAAGGCGCGCGCCCGCGCGGCGATCGCCGATCCGATGCGCCCGAGCCCGATGATGCCGAGCACCTTGCCGCGCAGTTCCGAGCCCATCAGCGCCGAGCGCTCCCAGCGTCCCTCGTGCATCGACCGGTCGGCGCGCGGCAGGTGCCGCAGCAGGCCGATGATCACGCCGAAGAAGAGTTCCGCGACGGCGACGGTGTTGCCGGCCGGGGCATTGATGACCGCGATCCCGAGTTCGGTCGCGGTGTCGAGCGCGATGTTGTCCACGCCCACGCCGGCGCGGCCGACCACCCGGAGCTTCGTCGCCGCGCGGAGCAGCGGCGCGGAGATGCGGGTGGCGCTGCGGCCGATGATCGCGTCGTAGTCGCCGATGCGGCGAAGCAGTTCGTCGGCCGGGAGGGTCGGGACGTCGTCCACCTGGAACGAGGGGACGGCGCGCAGCAGGGCGAGGCCGTCGGGGTCGATCTCGTCGGTGACCAGCAGTCGGTGCGACACGCGCTCTGGGTTTGCGATGGGTGCGCGACGGGCGCCCATGAAGATAGCACTGGCGCGCTGGCCGCGCCGTCCGACTCAGCCGCCTTCGCGCCAGAAGACGCCCGTGGCGATCGGGCGCGCCGGCAGCGTAAGGAGGAAGGCGTAGAGGTCGTCCACGTCCGCCTCGGAGAAGTGCACGAAACGGTTGCGCGCCGTGCCGCTCATGAGTCGCAGGTCCGGCCGGCCATCCTTGCTGACGCCTTCGCGCAGGAGCGCGCCGAACTGCGCCCTCGTGTAGCCCGCGACGATCGCGAGGTCAGGTGTCGCCGTCGGCGGCGCGCCGCTGCCGCGGAGGTCGAATCCATGGCACTCGATGCAGCTCGTCATCGCGGTGTACTCCCCCCGAACGGCCGCGGCGCCGTCCCGCGCGAGCGACGTGACCAGGGGCGGGACGGACGCCACCCACTCGGCCATGTGCGTGTCCCCGCCGAAGGCCAGCGCCCAGCGCACCTCGAGCGAGAGGGCCGCCTTGGTCAGCGTGTCGCCGAGCACCGGGTGCGCCCGCAGATACGCGATGATCGCGGCGACGTCGTCGTCGGTGAGATGCCTGAAGTTGTAGGAGGGCATGGAGTACAGCGCCCGTCCATCGCGGCCGACACCGCGCCGCAGCGCCCGTTCGATGGTCGCCGGGTCGTTCTCGCGCGCATAGCGGGCGAGGTTGACCGCGACCACGCGTCCGATCCCCGTCCACTCCTCGGACCAGTCCTTGCCCTCGAGGTTCACGCCGTGGCAGGAATGGCACCCGCGCGTCCGCGCGAGGCGCTCGCCTCGGGTGCGCGCCTGCAGGTCGGTCGTGTCGGGGAGCGCGAACGGTGGGGCATCCACATACTCGCGCAACCGCATCTCGCTCGCGCCGTAGAGCACCGCGGTCGCCACGAAGGGGACCAGGGCCGCGGCGAGGCTGACGAGCAATCCGGGGCGCACGGTGGCCATCGGGGGAGATTGCGACCGGCCGCCCGGGATGGCAAGCTCCGCAGATGTCCGAACACCACGACGTCCTCATCGCCGGCCTCGGCGCGATGGGCAGCCAGGCGCTCGCCGAGTGCGCGCGCCGCGGGCTGCGCGCCGCCGGCTTCGACCGCTTCTCGCCGCCGCACGACCAGGGATCGAGCCACGGCAGGTCGCGCATCATCCGCGAGGCGTACTTCGAGGACCCGATCTACGTGCCGCTCGTGCAACGTGCGTACGAGCGCTGGGCCGAGCTCGAGGCCGAGACGGGCACGACGCTGCTCCGGCGCACCGGGGGCCTCTGCTACGGGCCGCCGGAGGGCGAACTCGTCTCCGGCGCGCGCCGCAGCGCCGACCTCCACGGCCTGCCGTACGAATCGCTCACGGCCAGCGAACTCCGTGCGCGCTTCCCCGCCTTCGTCGTGCGCGACGAGTGGGTCGGCCTCCTCGAGCCTCGCGCCGGCATGCTCGCGCCCGAGGCGGCGATCGGTGCGGCGCTCACCGTCGCCGAGCGCCTCGGCGCGCAGGTGCACCGTCACGAGCCGGTGCTGCGCTGGCGGCAGGAGGGGGACGGGGTCGTGGTCGAGACCGCGCATGGGACGTATCGCGCGTCGCAGTTGATCATCTCCGCGGGCATGTGGGTGCGCGCGCTGCTGGAGGAGCTGCGGCTCCCGCTCGTGGTGCAGCGCAACGCGCTCTACTGGTTCTCGCCGTCCCACGATCCGCAGCTCTTCGCCCCGGAGCGATTCCCCATCTTCCTCGGCGAGCTCGGCCCGAACGTGATGTGGTATGGCTTCCCCGACACCGGCGACGGCGTGAAGGTGGCGCTGCATCATCATGGGCCGACCACGACGCCCGAATCCGTGGACCGCGTGGTCACGCCGTCCGAGGCGATGCACCTGCGGTCGTTGCTCGACCGCTACCTGCCGGCGGCGAGCGGGGCGCTGCGCGAGACCGGCGTCTGCACCTACACCAACGCTCCGGACGACCATTTCATCATCGACCGGCATCCGCTGGCGGACCGCGTGATCGTCGCGTCGCCCTGCTCGGGTCACGGGTTCAAGTTCTCGCCGGCGATCGGCGAAGTGCTGGCGGACCTCGTGCAGACGGGGCGGTCGCGGTTCGACCTGGCGCCGTTCGCGGTGGGGCGGGCGGGGCTCGGCGGCTGAACCGTTGCGCGCCCGCGCCGAGGATCGTCCATCGTAATCGCCACTCACGCCGGAGGACCCGTGCTCCGTTCCTTCTCGCGCGCATCTGCCGCCTCGTTGGCCGCGATCGTATCACTTGCCGCCTGTGCGTCCGCGGCCGAACCGGACGGCGCCACGCCCGTGTCGCAGGTCCAGGTCACACCCGGCGCGGCGGCGCTCGTCCTCGGCGGCACCGCCAGCGCGCAACTCACCGCCGTCGCACGCGATGCGGAGGGGGGCGTGCTCGCGGACCGCGAATTCACCTGGTCGTCGTCACAGGCGAGCGTCGCGACGGTCTCCGCGAGCGGACTCGTCACCGCCGTCGCCGCTGGAAGCGCCACCATCTCGGCGACGAGCGAAGGCGTACAGGGGACCGCGACCGTCACGGTGACCACGGGCGGCGGGGCGTCGCCGACGATCCTCTTCCAAGAGGGATTCGAGGACAACGCATGGGCGTCGCGTGGCTGGTATGACACCGGCGCGATGGCGACCACCACGACGGAGCGCGTCGGGGGAAGTCGCGCGCTCGTCGGCGCCTTCGCGCTCGGGGCGACGAACGTCACCGGGGGACTCGGTCGCGTCGCATTCGCCCCGACGACCTCGCTCTACCTGAGCTACTGGGTGAAGTACAGCGCCAACTGGGTGGGTTCGGGCGGCACGTCGCACCCGCACGAGTTCTTCTTCCTCACCACGGAGAACACCGCTTTCACGGGCCCCGCACGCACCCGGCTCACCGCCTACGTCGAGCACAACTACCAGAACGGTGGCCGTCCGGTCCTTGCCTGGCAGGACGGGCAGAACATCGACGAGACGCGTCCGAATCAGGACCTCATCGGCGTGACCGAGTCGCGGGCCGTCGCCGGATGCAACGGCAATGCCGACGGGATCCAGAGCTCGTGCTACACCGTCGGGGGGCAGTACTGGAACTTCAAGCAGATGCGCGCGGCCGCGCCCCGCTTCATGCCGGATCCCGGCCCCGGCTACAAGAACGAGTGGCATCGCGTCGAGGCCTACTTCCAGCTCAACACCATCGTCGGTGGCATCGGCCAGAGCAATGGCATCGCGCGCTACTGGTTCGATGGTGCGCTGGTGCTCGAGGCGACGAACGTGCAATTCCGGACGGGCGCGCATCCGGACATGCGCTTCAACCAGATGATCCTCTCCCCCTACATCGGCCCGGGGTCACCGGTCGCGCAGACGATGTGGATCGATGACATCATGCTGGCGACGGCGCGGCCGTGATGCTGCGAGCCTGACGAGGTGGTGCAGGCGCGTGAGCAGGCTCAGCGCCCGCTCGCGCAGAGCCGCGCCGCCCGAGCCACCTCGCGCCACGTCACCACGACCGCACCGTGTTCGCGCGCCAGGTCCCGCAGGGCGCCGGTGAGCGCGATCTCGGCGTCGCGGGTGCGCCAGTCGGCGCCGTAGTCGGCGTGGTCGCGATAGAGCGACCGCTCCTCGGCCGTGTCCTCGCCGAGGTGCACGATGAGCATCGTGACGCCCGGGCGAAGGCCCTCGATCGCGCCCGCGTAGAACTCGCGCCACTGCGCCGGCGGGACCGACGCCTCGATGCTGACGAGGTCCGCGAGAGGGATCTGTCCATCGTCGAGCGCGTCGGCGAGGTACGGGAACGTCCCGAACACGCTCTCCGGCACCGGGATCGGCAGGCACTCGCGCGCGGCCACGCGACGCAGCGCGCCGAACCGCTCCGGGCCGTGGAAGAGCAGGGCTCCCTGATGCGAATCGAGGTGTGTCGGCGTGATGCCGAGCGCGCGCACGCGCGCGATCTGCGCGGAGAGCTCGCGCTCGATCTCGGCCGCGCGCGCGCGCTCGGAGACGACCACCGGCAGGTTGCCATCCGGCGCGACGAGCGAGCGCACGCCGCTGCGCGCCGCCGGCCGCCAGCTCATCGCCTTCGTCTCGCTCGTGAGCGTGAGGTGCACGCCGAGGTCGAAGGGCTCCCCGCGCGGCAGCGCCGGGGCCAGTCCCTCGAGGAACGATGAGGTCGCGAGGATGGACGCCGAGCTGATGCCTCGCGTCAGCAGGGCCTGGACCGTCGCCCGCGTGCCACCCGGCGTGATCGCCATGTCATCGGCGTGGAGGATCACCAGCCGCGCGGTGTCGGGATAGCCGAGGCGGGCGAGCACGTCGCGTGCGGTGAGGCGCACGCCGGGCGCGATGCCTGCCACGGCAGTTCGCGCGGAGACCGCGGCCGGCGTGCAGGCGGCCGGCGATCCCGCGAGGAGCACACTTGCGATCCACATCATGATCGGTGACGCGAGCCGGGCGCGTCGTCGCATCAGGCCTTCTCCATCCAGGCCGCCAGCGACCGCGCGGCCGTCGCGCGCACCTTCGCGCGCAGGTACGGCGTCCAGCCGAGCAGCAGCCCTGGTGGCCCCAGTGCCTGCCGCGCCCAGCGCCAGAAGTCGAAGCGGTCCACGTGCCTCACGATGCGGCCGTCGCGGAACGCGAACTCGGCACGGATCACGTTGTGCACCGGCCGCCCGGTGCCGGAGAAGGTGTACCAGGCCTCCCACGTCGCCGCGCCGCGCGCGTCGTCCGCGGTCACAACGGCGAACGCGAGTCGGAGGTCCTTCCCGCGCGCGACCAGCATCGCCCACATCGCCGAGGCCTGCTCCCCGCGCAGGTCGGGGAAGACCTCGTCGGAGAACCGGATGTCCGCGTGGTAACACCCCGCCATGGCGGCGACGTCGCGGCGCTGGAAGGCCTCGTAGAAACCGCGGATGAGCGTCGCGTTGGGATGGGACATCAACAGACCGGTCGCGGTCGCAGGGAGGGTGTCGTCGCGCAGGGAGACCGGGGAATCTATTGCCCGGCGGACTTGCCGTCCCCACCTGAACCCCCATCTTGGAGCGTCACCGACCGGAGGGCGCATGACGCGTCGCATCACCGTACTCTCCCTCGTCACGATGTTCCTGTTCATCGGCCGCCCCGTCGCGACCCCTGCGCAGTCGGCGAGCAGCCGCTTCGAAGCCTGGAACATCGCCTACGCCGTCCCGAGCGGGTGGCGGATCACGCAGCAGCAGGGGCGCGTGCACACCCTCTCACCCGGCAGCACCGACATGGTGCTGTACGTGGTGCCGGGCCTGTACGCGACGTTCGAGGATGTCGCCGCCGAGCTGCCCAAGGCCTTCCAGCTCCTCGGGATCACGGGCATGCCGACCAGCCAACCGCAGTCCTCGACCGTCAAGGGCATGCGCGCGATGTCGGCCGACTACATGGGACAGGATCGCATGGGATCCCCCATCCAGTCGCGCGTGATGGCCGTGCTGACGCCCCACGGCAGCGGGCTCGTCGTGCTCGGCTTCGCGCGCGCGGGGAGCGCGTCGCAGTTGGCGCCCGCGATCGATCAGGCCATCCAGGGGATCGAAGCGACGGCCGCCCCGATGGTGAACACGCAGGCCGTGCAGGCGCTGCGCGGCAAGTGGATCATCTACAGTGGGCGGGCGGAGGGCGTCACCGGAACGCTCGGTGGATCCTCACGCAGTTTCGAGGAGAACGTCGAGTTCGACGGCGCCGGCCGGTTCGCGTGGTCGTCGTCGGCGTCGGTGAGCGTCACGGCGCCGGGAAGCGTCGGCAGTGCGAGCGGCGCGAATGCCTCGTCCGACCGCGGGAGTTACACCGTGATCGGCACGACACTGGTCGTGCGTGGCCAGTCCGGGATGTCCGCCTTCGAGCTGCAGATCCAGGGCGACCGGTTCGTCGCGGATGGGCGGACGTACCTGCGAACCAACTGAAGGCGGGGCGGTGGGCCGTCACGCCCCGCATTCAGTCGGCCTCAGCGGCGCGCGGCCGCCTCGAAGCCCTGCCGTGCCGTGGCGTACATGCGTCGGAGCGCGCCGCTCACGAGCGGACCAGCTCCCGCCTCGGTGCCCGCGTCGAAGATCGGGTCGGGATCGTACTCGATGTTGAGCTGCTCCGCCTTCGCGTAGTTGTCGCCGGCGAGCCGGGCGGTCACCATCAGCGCGAAGTCGAGCCCGG
>LNFM01010882.1_pt1 | contig 12599 bp, 12 predicted proteins | sample 596031 | NCBI WGS metagenome assembly LNFM01 (sample SAMN04254537, study PRJNA301005) | activated carbon metagenome | isolation source: dual media filters at the Ann Arbor, Michigan drinking water treatment plant | place: USA: Ann Arbor
AGATCGTCGATCAGCTTTGACTGGGGTTCGGTCAGAACAACGTTGCGGGTGGCCATGCCGTGATCTCCATTTGATTGGCAATATATGCCAATGGTGCCTATCTGTCGAGAGAGGCTCGGCCAAACCGCAAGCTGGCAGTGGCCGAGCCAGAAATTAATCCCCTCAGGCGGCGATAGCCGCCTCCCCTGCCCCATCGTCGTCCTCAGCTCTGACGATCTCGAGCCGCGCGTTGCGATAGCCTTCCTTAGCGATCCAAAGCTCCGCCGCTGTGACGGACGCCGCCAGATGCAAAAGCTCGGTGCTGCCCCCGAAATCCAGAAGCACGCGGATCTGCCCCACCGTGGGCTCCTCGACCACTTCAAAGCTGAGCCGGCTGTCGGCCGAATGGCTGCGCATTATGGTGACAAGGATGACCCCGTCCGAGGAGAAGTTCCCCTCATGCAGTATGAAGGACGCCGGAGCCGTCCAAGTCGGATAAGGCCGCGGCGGTTCCTTCTTCACGAGACGGCCAACACCGTTGGACCTTTCCCAGGCCGCCAGCTTTTTGGTGAAGCGCGCGGGCGGTTTTGGGCTGCCGTCGGTGTAACGAATGAGCGCGCCCAAGGGCGCTTGGTCGATGATTGTGTTTGCGGACATGATTCCTCATCCTGAATGCGAGCACTCGCACTCATCATATTGATATTGTTGTGTTTTGTTATGCGTGAGGGCGGGTTTCCCCGCCCTCGGAGGCTCAGATCACTCCGCAGCCATCATAGCCGTGCTTTCCACGGGCAAATCGGCCATCAGGAAGGCGGGCAAGTTGATCTCAGCGTCAATGCCAGCAGCGCCCAAGGGTTCTTCGTTCAAAGCCCCCTGCCCTTCTGCAGCGCCATTGCCGTCCAGAGCGGCAAGATCACTGCGCCGCAGAACCTCCGGCAACCAACCGCAGCCCTTCAGCAAGCGCTCGGCTTCGGTGGCCATCTCGCCCTTCTTCAGATGGTCAAGCAACTGCGCAGTGCCTTCCCCCTTTGCCTCACGCACGGCCTCGAGAATGCGCGCCTTGGGCACCCGATTCAGGTAGCTATCCGCTGTCGGCTCCCAGCCTGCCGTGACCATGTCGAGGTCGACGGCTTGGGCCACGATCTCCGACTGCGCCATGCGCCGGGTCAGCCCGCTGGCCGAGATGCCCGCGCCGTAAGGGTTGACCTTCTCATGCAGCGCGTTGACCCCAAAGCTCAGGCAATGCGCGAGCAGAGCCAGACGGCTTGCCTGATCAAGGGCCGAGAGATAGTCCCAAAGCACGGCATCGTCGCCAAGCGGCAGCTCGGCCTCCCAGGCAGCATGTCGATCGTCCACGGCCTTGGCCACCGGACTGTCCTTCAGATCAGGCGCCTGAGCCGACATGTAGATGGGGCGCACAGAAGCCTCCAAGCAACTGCCCGAAGCCCCGGAACTGCGGAAGGTGTCATTGACCAGCTTCATCAGCAGCAGCGTCAGGGCGACATCGGGCGAACGCCCAATCGCCTCCCGCAACGCAAGGGTGCGATGCGCGGTCAGCTCCATGACCAGACGCTCTGGCAAGGGCTTCAAAGCGCCATCATCGTCGTCGTCAGGAAGACCGGCACTGAACGGCTGGCCCCCGGAAGTGATGACGGTGGCCGCAGACAGACCAGCGGGAAGCTGACAGGCGGAGACACTGGCATCAGCCCCCTGCCCTGCCACACCCAGATCATCCCCACAGTTGGCCACGGTCTCTTCCCGAGGCTCATCCTCCGGCCGGACATAGCCGCGATAGACAGCCAGGCTGCCATCCCGATCCAACGTCACGAAGACGCCTGCACGGACAATTTCGGCTGCATCAAAGATCAGCGGACGCTGCTCGAAGGCTTCGATGGCAGCTTCCAGCTCGCCGAGCCGGGCGTCGATCTCCTCGGGGTATTCGTCCTGACCAGAATATTCCTCTTCAAGTGCGCGATACTCCGCGAGCAGCTTGGCGTGGTCTGCAGCTTCATCAGCGCTCAGCGGAGAGGGATCGCCAACCAGACGCCGCAGACCGTGGCTGTAGCCGTAGGGCAGATCGGTTGACACCTCGATCCACTTCCAACCCTCAGCGGTGATTGCCTGCGCCTCGGCTTGCAGCTTGTCCGCGGCCAAACGGTCGAGCAGGGCAGGGTCCTCCAACCAGCCACCATCATCGCCTTGGAAGAGGTCGCGCAGGACAACGCCACCCGCCGCCTCATAGACATCAACACCAACAAACACCGCGCGCCGGTCCGAGGCCCGCACAGAGGTCTCAGTCAACATGCGCCGGATCGAGTAGGGCTCTTTGTTCCAGGAATTCTTCACTGCATCCCAGACCTGCACCTGGCGTACGTGATCGGGGTTCACCGTAAAGGCCATCAGTTGTTCCAGCGTCATGCCATCCTCGGCATAGACCTCGAGTAGGGCAGGGGCCACGGACGCGAGCTTCAACCGCTGCTTCACGATCTGCGGCGTCACAAAGAAAGCCGCCGCAATAGCTTCCTCACCCTGACCCTTTTCGCGCAAAGCAACAAAGGCGCGGAACTGATCGAGCGGATGCAAGGCGACGCGCTGCATGTTCTCAGCCAGGGAGTCGTCCTCGGCCAGAATATCTGATGTCACATCACGCAACACACAAGGCACAGGCACCGTCTTTGCCAAACGCTTCTGCTTCACCAGCAGTGCCAGCGCCTGAAAGCGTCGACCGCCGGCCGGGATCTCGAACTTGCCGGTCTCGACGCCATCGGCATCCAACACAGGCCGCACACTGAGGCCTTGCAGCAGGCCACGACGAGCGATGTCCTCAGCCAACTCCTCCACCGACACGCCTGCCTTGATGCGACGGACGTTGGACTGGCTCAGCACCAGCTTGTCAAACGGGATGTCCCGTGAGGACGACAGGGTTATCTTTTGGGCAGCTTGGGCCATCAGGTCTTCTCCACGACGGGCGCCGGGAGCCACTCTCCCAACCTCACTTCCCGCCACCCTCAAACCAACCATTCTCAAACTCTTCACCGTGCAACGCGACGGATTCATGTTTACCCCGGTATACATCGCGCACTTTGAGTCGAGCCAAGCACCCCCCAGCAATGTTTACCGGGGTAAACATCTTAGTTCTAAGCGAAAGCAGCTGTTGGCTTACCTGGCCGAACGAGGGAACGAAACATTCGGACGAGATCGAGGCCTTGCTTGAGGCGCCGCTGAACAAGAGCGGTTAGATAGGCTTCTGGGTTGCGAACTCTGCCAAATGCCTCGACAAGACCAAGAACGGCCAAAGCGCAGCCATGTCTGCCCAAGTGTTTCTCTGCTTCATGGATCACCGTGCCTTGAAGTCCGATTGCAGGGGCAAGGGTTGTTGAAAGATCAATCAGATCCTCCCAGCATCGTGGCTGTTTAGGGGCCATTTCTCTGGCAGTTCGGGCAAGGTCCATGCATTCATCGACTGTGATGTCGGCATGATCTACGTTGGCCGATTTTTTTTCACAGGCAGGGTTGCGCAAAGTTTCACTCTCAGCCCTTTCAGATTCTAAACTATCTTTACACGAACTCTGAATATGCCGGTCATTTTGACCGTCGCTGACGGACATGTATGTTGTCGGCAGAGTTACGTTGTCCGTGAATTGAGTGATCATAACGGGCGCAGCTTCTTCAAGCTGAGACAGGATTTGCTGCAACTGATTGCTATCGAGCACTCTCCTAAGTGCGCGTTGCGCTTCTTTTTGAACGTCAGTGATTTGATGTGGTGGCGTTTTGAACAAAGCATCTCTGATCAGGGAGCGAAGCACTTTGGTCCTTACGGCTTCGTGGCGGCAGTCTTCTGCGAGTGCCTCTAGATGGCTCTGGATGTGAAACAAAGGAGCGAGATCGATGCCATAGGTTAGTAGCGCGTCGTGGTGTTCGTTGCGGACTTGATATCGTTTGCCGTTGGGGCTCGTCCGGCGTTCAAGCATCCCGCAGTCTTGCAAGTGAGCAAGCCGACGACGAAGAGTTCGCTCGTCGATACCATCGCAGCGATTCATCAGAACCCGGTTGGATGCAAAGACCACCATTTGGTCAGGTCGCGCTTGCGAGGGCAGGAGGGACAGCAAGCCCCGCAAGACCGCAATGTCGCGATCACGAAGCTTCAGGCGCTGGCGGCAGATCTTTGCCAGATCTAGGATGTGCCAACGCTTGTCCTTGTCGGCTGCAAGGGTCGGCGCGTGAGGTTTTTGAGACGACAAATTGGGGCGCCGGGCATGCCGAAGCATGGGCGTGGAGGTGATCTGTTCCATGATTTATTCACGCGGAACGTTCAGGGCTGTCCGAATGAGGACCGTTTTGCGCAGATTTCTGCCGGTGTTCTGGGTCTTTTGTTCAGATAAAAGATAAAAGACATAAGATCACCGCGATGCGATGTTGCTTGCGATTCGGGCCTGCGCTAACTTGCTCTGGCTAGTGATGAGCATTCTCAGGGTTGGCGCCCTGTGTTTTGCGCGGGCCTTCCGGGTGGGTTCCATTCGGGAGGCCTATTCTTTTCCGACACTGCTCCTCTGTTGTTTTCGTTGCATCGCTTGCTCACTCCGGCTTAACGGAGCGGGAGAGGAATTCTTCATGCAGCCGCGGGAATACGGTCTCGGCATTCCCATGCAGCCAGGCCGTGAACGGATCGCCTTTGGAGGCGGCCTGAAAGCTCAGCGAGTCTTTCTGTAGTGCAATGGTGCCAATGACCGAACCATCTTGCGCCTTGACCAACACGGACTGTGCCTGCTGGACTTTGCGAGTTGTGCTGTTCTTTCCAGTTATCACCGCCAACTTTGACCAGGCGTCGAACCTTTGGTCAGAGGTCAGGCTAGCCGGGAACGGGGCGGGGTGCACGGCGGTCGCATCGATCTTTTCATCGAGAAGGCGGGAAGCAAGTTCGTACCAGCGCTTCCACCCTATCGACGGCGCAGCACCGATGCGTTCGATTACTTCGCGTGGCATGGCCTCGCGCACCTTGCGCATGTGAGAAGTATGGCTTCGATTGACGTTCAGCGCGTCCTGCACGACCTTTGCATCGTAGCCAGCTTCTTCGAGGTCGCCCGCAAAAAGAGCCTTTTCGATGAAAGAGGGGTCCTTGCGAAGGTTGTTTTCTTGCCCTTGAGCAAGGACGGCTTCCTCATCAGACAAGGTTCGGATGAGTGCTTTGACGGGTGTTCGCAAGGCACGAATGGCAGCAAGCCGCCGACGTCCGTAGACAACCTGATAGCGGCCGCTGAGTGTCGGATGGGGGCGCAAGAGAATGGGAACCTGCTGTCCGTGCTTGGCAATGCTATCCCGAAGTTCTGCGACATCGTCGTCCAGGCTGCCCAAACGATCCTTGAGGCCAGTGTCCTCGATCATTTCGGGGTCTATTTCTTGCACTGAACGGCTGCTTAGGCTGCGCAGATCGTTGCGAATTGCGGCAATCGGACCTGCGCTTTGAAATACCTCCGGCATTTTTGCAGCGCTGCGGGGTAGGGCAGGTATCTCCGGGTCTTCAGACCGCTGAGCCGGGGTAATGCCTTCGAACATGTTCTTTCGGGCCATATCAGTGCCTTCCCCAAGCTTTGTGGATCTCTTGTTCCAGCTCGCGCGCGACCGCGTTCACCGATTCCATCGAGCGGTCATAGGTGTTCCGGTTCATGCTGCCACGCCCGACCTCAAACAGGGTTTGATGAGTCAGACCAGCATCCGAAATGGCGGTCGATTTCAGGAAGGTTTCGGTCATCACACGCTTGCCGAAGTTTGCACGTAAGAGGCCGGCAACCTGCGCCTGGGGGCCATCTGAAGGCTCGAACCGCGAGACGAGGTAACGGAGGAAATCGTAGTCCAGCGTCATTCCGGCATCCCGGATGGTGTCGAGCAAAGATGATGTCATGGTCAGGAACTGCGCCAACGAGGCCACGTCGATAAAGTTGGGCACGACCGGGATGATGATCGAAGTAGACGCGACTAAAGAAGACAAAGTCAGAAAGCCAAGTTGTGGCGGACAATCAATGAAAACAAGGTCATAGTTCGCCTCGACCGACTGGATCGCCTCGCGCAGACGCAAGTAGAAAGGCGGCTCAGCACCGCGGCGCAGCGCGTAGGGTGTTTCAGTTTCATACTCTGACAGGATCAGGCCGCCTGCAGCGATATCGAGGCCATGAAAGTAGGTTTTCCGGATGACCTCGCTCATCGGCAGCGGGTCATCATAGCGTATGGCGTCGTAGATGGTCCCTTTGTGCGTGAAATCGATCTCAGGACGCAGGCCTGTCATCGAGGACAGCGATGCCTGCGGGTCCATATCAACCACTAGGACACGGTAGCCATGAAGGGCATACCATTGGCTGAGATATGCCGCCGTTGTGGTCTTTGCCGACCCGCCCTTAAATGAGACGCAGGAGATAATTTGAAGCGGTTCTTGCCCGACCCGCCCGCGCAGGTAAAGCGACGGATCCCTCGTGTTGCGTGCGAGAGCCAGCCGGATCTGCCCCAAGTCTTCGGCGGAATAGAACTTGCGGCCTCTCTCGTCCAAAGGAACGTCCGGGATCTTGTTCTCGGCATGCAGTTTGCGCAGGTGCCCGGGCGCGAGCCCCAAGAAGTCAGCGGCCTCGGTGGACGAAAAGGTCCTCAGATACTTCCTTGCGTCAGGCGCAAAATTGCGCTCCAGATGCAAGCGAATGGACGCGTGCAGTGTTGATGCGTCGGTTTGAAGCTCGGCAAATACTCGCTCTGCTGACATACTGCCCTCACGTTTTATGCTGTCGCAACCGAGGTGTACGCAGCGCGCTCTTTCCGAGCTTTTCTTTTGTAGCGCAGAAACCTGAAATTCTCACCTTTCCGCGCTACGGGTAGAAATGCGCCAACTTTTTCGTTCGCGCAAGAAAATTCTACTGATAGACGCAGGCCAGTCGCATGGCGGGTAGCGAAGACTCGCGCAACTTAGTCTTAACCTTCTGAAATAAAAAAACTAAACTTGAGGCTTCCAATTTGTAGGCCATCAACATCTTGTAGCTAGGTCGTCAGCTTCAAGGGTTAGGTGAGGGGATTGGCGAAAGTCTGTTCTTGGCGTGCACTTCGATTCGAAGTGCGTCGACTGCAAGGGCCGTCAACTTTGATTGGGCCTCCGCCCCATGGGGTGGGCTTAAGTTTGGAGGCGTAGTTGCTGCACTGCTACATCGAGTGGCATAGCCCGCAAACCCTCTCCGAGAGGAACCTCACGCTCTCCCGCATAGACCAAGATGCGTCGATCAGCTTTGATGTCTGCAATAGCGAGGTGAAAGCCGCGCGAGACTTTGGGGGCAGTGGTACGCTTGATCTCCATTGCCCAAGTTTCCCCGCCGGGAAGGCGAAGTACAAGGTCGAGTTCTGCCCCAGCCGATGTCCTGTAGAAGAAGGTCTCCGTGCCAGCGGGCGCGGCGGCGATCAGGGTTTCTAGGCAAAACCCCTCCCAGCTGCCGCCAACCACCGGATGACCCAGCAAGTTTTCCAGTGAACCGAGGCCAAGCAACGCATGCAGCAGGCCAGAGTCGCGGACATAGATCTTGGGTGATTTGACAAGGCGTTTGCCGACATTTTCATGCCAGGGCATCAGGCGCCTCACCAGCATAAGATCGACAAGCAGATCGAGGTATCGCCCAATCGTCTGACCTGACACGCCCAACCCCTCGGCCAAAGCGGCAGCGTTCAGCAAGCCGCCTTGGGCATGGGCCAGCATCGTCCAGAAACGACGCAAAGTGGTGGCGGGAATACGCGGGCCAAGAGCAGGGATGTCGCGTTCAAGATAGGTGCGCAGGAAGTCTTCGCGCCAAGCCAGGCTTGCCTGATCGGTGAGCGCCTGAAAGCTGTCAGGAAAACCGCCGCGCAGCCAAAGGTCGTTCAGACGGTCATTGCCCACTTCCTCCAGAAGCAAGGGTGGCATCTCGATGTAGCGGACACGACCGGCAAGGGACTCTGCAGACTGTTGCAGAAGCACGTTTGACGCGGATCCCAGCAACAGGAACTGTCCTGTGCGCAGGCCCTTGCGTCGCCGCATGTCAATCTGTCCGCGCAGGCTTGAAAATAGGCCCGGCATCTGCTGGACCTCATCGAGGATAACCAGCGTTCCGGCCTGTTCGTCCAGATAAAGGTCCGGCTCGGCCAAGATTTGTCGATCTGCCGCCCGTTCGAGGTCAAGGTAGACTGACGGGCGGTGTTCTGCAATTTCGAGTGCAAGAGTGGTCTTGCCAACTTGCCGAGGGCCCAAAAGGACAACGGCCGCTTGGCTCTCAAGAGCGGACAACACAATTTGATTGGTTCTGCGTTCGTACATACCTTGCAAATACTCCACAGTATGGATGATTTGCAAGGTTAAATTGGCCGTTCAGAGCAAACCAAGCCTTTCGGCGCGTTCCAAGAGCATCTTGACCGAAGAGGGCCCCCACTTGCTTCGTCCCCTTGGCGTCCGTTCGCGCATGGTCTCTAGCCGGTCGCAGATGGCTTGAAGAGTCATCTTGGGATCTGCGCCTTTGATGCCCGCGACGATGGCGGGCAGGCGATCATCCTTGTCGGACGCGGAGGCGCGGGAAAGGATGTTGTCCGGCAGCAGGCCTTCGTGGACGAAGGTTTTGGCAGCACGGATCAGGCGGGGCAGGGACCAAGGCTGCGCCTCGCTCGGCAGACCTGAATTGACGATGCGCAGCACGTCTTCCCAAGGCAGGCCCGGTCTCAGACGGCGCACTTCCGGCACCCACTGTTCAGCACTGGCATTAAGCTTCTGGAAATGGCTTTCCACTCGCGCGGCTCTTGCCTTGCGGATTGCCACGGGATCGCCCGCCTTTAGCCCTGGGTTGCCGCCAACCCGCCCTGCCGCCTTCGCAGATCGCAGCCCGGCTGTCGCGTTGCCTTTAAATGCGAGATGACGAGTTCAACAAAATCAATGGGTATGCTTTGCCATTAAATATGAGATTTTGTCTTTAAATGCGATACTCTTACCCTTAAAGCTGAGACAGAGGTTAAGGGGGCGCGTGGCCAAGGGCTATGGAGAGTGACGGAGACGAATTTGGTGCAAATGGAGCGGAAGCCGCGCGCAGGGCGGCGGTGCTGCGTCCACTTGTTCGGGACTATCTCGCAGGCACCGGCAGCTTGGAAAGCGGAGTGCGCGATGCGGTCTGGGAGCTCGGTGTCAGCAGGGCGACGGTTTGGCGGTGGATTAGACGGCTTGCAGAGGAAGGCGGGCGAACCAGCTCCTTGGCTCCCCGGAAGCGTGGCCGCCGCGCGGGAACAGTTTTGGTTTCCCGCGAGGTCGAAGTCGTCATCGAAGAACACTTGACCCGGTACTATTTGCGGCGAGAGCGTCCTAGCTTGGGGCGTGTGGTGAATGAAATCCGCAATGCCTGCGGGGCACTGGGATTGCAGATGCCAACACGGCGGACGGTTCAGCGTCGACTTGATGCAATGGATGCCCGCGAGGTGATGAAGGCACGAGAGGGTGCCAAGGCGGCGCGACATAGGTTTGCGCCTGTAACTGGAAGCAACCGAGCTGAATTGCCGTTGGATATTGTTCAGATCGATCATACGCCCGCGGACATCATCCTTGTAGACAGTTTCGAGCGCAAGCCCATCGGCCGACCATGGGTGACACTGGCGATCGACATCGCCACGCGCTTGGTCACGGGCTATTATGTCAGCTTTGAAGCCCCCTCTCGACTGTCGATTGCACTATGCCTGACCCGCGCGGTAGCACCGAAGGCGGAGCTTTTGGCCGATCTGGAAAGCAAGGCTGAGTGGCCCGCACAGGGTAAACCACGCAGCATTCATGTCGACAACGGCAGTGACTTCCAATCTCGGGTTTTCAAGGGGGCCTGCGCGGAATGGGGGATCGACCTTCGGTACCGACCGCCGGGAAGCCCGCATTTTGGCGGCCATATCGAGCGATTGATCGGCACCATGATGGGGGCCGTGCACCTGTTGCCTGGTACAACGCAGTCTTCTGTCGCGGCCAAGGGCAGCTATGACGCCGAGGCCATGGCCACGATGACCCTGAGCGAGTTCGACAGCTGGTTTGCCCTCGAGATCTGCCGCTACAACAACAGCATCCATTCGAGCCTTGGCTGCACGCCCGTCGCCAAATGGGAGGCACTCTCTGGTGAAATGGCCGGGGACATTCCGTTCGATATGGAGGCGTTTCGGGTGAGCTTCCTGCCGAGTGAACTGCGACAGGTTCGGCGTGATGGCATACATCTGTTTGATCTTAGATATTGGTCCGATGCGCTTGCAGGGCATGTTGGTCGCAAGGACGGAAAGGTGGTCGTCCGCTACGATCCCCGCAATCTCTCAGTGATCTGGGTCGAATTGGATGGTGGACGGTGTATTGAGGCGCGGTACCGCAACCTGGAGATTCCGCCCGTGTCTTTGTGGGAATATCGTGAGGCGATGAAAACAGCACGGGCGTTGGGCCGAACGGGGTCCAATGAGTTGGTCCTTGCCGAGTTAATCCGGCAGCAACGCCAGATCGAGGGGGAAAGCCGCCAGCTCACCAAGGCCGAACGACGATCCCGTGAAAGAAAAGGGACTTTGAAAGGTTCGCGCCCGGCTGATTCAACCTTCGAAGGGCTGCGTCCGGTCGACACGGGTGATACATCGCGCCCGCTGTTTAAAGTGGAGAGATGGTGAATTGAGGACAAACGGAACTGGGGAAGACGGCCGTATTGCCCTTATTCAATCGGACATCTGGATCGGCTTTCCGCGGGCGGAGCAAGTGTTGGCTAGGTTGCAGAGCCTGATCGAGGCGCCACGACAAACTCGCATGCCTGGCCTTCTCGTGCATGGTGCCTCTGGCATCGGCAAGACCATGATCGCCCGTAACCTATCGCGCAGGTATGCGCCGGAATATAATTCCGAATTGGGCATTACTCGCACCCCGCTTCTTCTGCTTCAGGCGCCGCCGGCCCCTGACGAGCGGCGGTTCTATCTACATATCCTCGCCGCGGTAGGTGCGCCTGCAGCGGCCTTGAGTTTGCGCGCCCAAAGCGTTGCTTCACTGGAGGTTCGCGTTGTGAGCCTTCTTCGCGACCTTGGATTGCGGATGATCATGATCGACGAGGTCCACAATTTGTTGGCTGGCACGCACCGCGAACAGCGCCGCTTTCTGAACGTCCTGCGGTATCTCAGCAACGAGTTGGAGGCGTCGCTGGCTTGCTTTGGGGTCAGCGAAGCGGTCGATGCCATTCGCGGCGACGTTCAGCTAGCGCGGCGATTGGACGAGCATCACTTGCCGAATTGGCGTGATGACGCGGAGTTCTCGGACATGATCCAGACCCTGGTCGCGGCTTTGCCGCTGGAGAAAAAATCTAACCTGAAGGTCAAATCGCTCAAGCAGATATTGGCACAGACCGGCGGGGTGACCTCACGCATCTTCGCTTTGGTCAAGGATCTGTCCATCGATGCCATACATTCAGGCGAGGAATGCATCACCGATGATGCTATCGCGAAATGGACGCCGGTCTGGTCCCGCCACGCTACGCATCAACGGCGGCTCGAGAGGGCAGGGGGGTGACGCTCCGCCCACTGCCGAAGACCGTCGCACCTGTCCCGGATGAACTACTTTCTGGCTGGCTGATACGGTTGGCGACCATAAACTACTGTGAGGTCGACGAGCTGCTGGCCCATATCGGTATCTCCGTTCGGCATCCCGCCACGTTTGATTTTGAAGTTGATATGGCAACTTTAGAGAAGATAGCCATCGCTGCTCGTCTTGATCCGAAAACTGTGGGGTCTCTGGTTTTTCCGCCAATGTCACAAGCAGAAGCACTGTTGACGGCACAATTCCCGTTTCAATCTTGCCCCGATTGTTCCCGCCAGGGCCTTGCGCTGAGGCACTGGCGGCGGGCATGGGCATTCGATTGCCAGATTTGCGGCACAAGGCTTCTTTCGATCTTCGCCATTCCACATGGCGAGCTCGCGTCCGAAAAGCTGCTCCACCGCGCGCGCCGCGGGGCAGGGCATCTCGAACTCGCGATTGCGTCCAACAGTGCCGCCCACCTTCGACGTGCCATGCGGGCAGTGACCTTTGCCATGGCACTCAAGACTGTCCGTGGGGATAAGGCATTCGCGCTGCAGCACCCCAGACCAGGCGTCAGGATCTTCTGCCTTGCCGCCATCGATGCAGCTCAGGCACATCCGCTTATCAAAGCGGCGATGTTCAGCCGCAGTATCGACGGATTTGCAAGAGCCGCCTTACTGCGCACCTATGGAAAGGAGCCACGTTTACTTGCCGCAGTTGATCAAATAGTGAAACAAAACCTGAGAAGCGCGCTGCTTCCGGAAGCAGAATCTCACATTTAAGGGTAAGGAATAGCCTCCAGCGCGCGCCGTCTCGGATTTAAGAACAACGCGACAGTTGGGCGCTCTTGTGAGGTGAGATCACGCATCACCGAGAGGCAAACGTACAACTGCTTCCAGTCCACCTGCCAGCACATTGCGGAGCACGACTGTCCCGCCGTGTGCCTGAATGATCGTGCGGGCGATTGCCAGGCCGAGGCCGACGCCGCCGGTATCTCGGCTGCGAGACCCTTCCAAGCGTACGAACGGCTCAAAGACCGCTTCAAGCTGGTCTTCGGGCAATCCCTGGCCCTTGT
>LNFM01010884.1_pt1 | contig 12598 bp, 7 predicted proteins | sample 596031 | NCBI WGS metagenome assembly LNFM01 (sample SAMN04254537, study PRJNA301005) | activated carbon metagenome | isolation source: dual media filters at the Ann Arbor, Michigan drinking water treatment plant | place: USA: Ann Arbor
CCCGCTTTGATAAGTTGATCTCGTCCCAGGAAATTATTTCGCTGATTACCGCGCTGGGAACAGGTATAGGCAAGGATGAATACAACCCGGACAAGCTGCGCTATCACCGCATCATTATCATGACCGACGCGGACGTAGACGGCTCGCATATCCGCACCCTGTTATTGACCTTCTTTTACCGGCAAATGCCCGAACTGATCGAACGCGGCCACATTTACATTGCGCAACCGCCGCTGTACAAAATCAAACATGGCAAAAAAGAACGCTATGTCAAAGATGACCATGAATTAAAACAGCACATGCTGAGTCTGGCTTTAGCCGATGCCGAGCTATATACCGGTGAAGAAAAGCCGCCTTTGACCGGCGACACACTGGAAAAAATCGCCAATGAATATATTCTGTCAGAATCGGTAATCGAGCGCATGAGTCGAATGATCGACAGTAACGTGATGCATGCACTGCTGCGCCAGCCGGATGTTAACTTAAGCAGCGAGCAAGCGGCAATAGACAGCGCAGCCCGGCTGGCATCACGGGTAAAAGACATAGAAATCGTCGCGGAATACGATGAAATACATGAACGTTATCGCCTCAAAATCATGCGTATGTCGCATGGCAATGTGCTGACCAGCTATCTGGATAATGATTTTGTCGAAAGCGGAGATTATGCGCAAATCCAGAAAACCGCTCAGGTGTTTGAAGGCTTGTTGAGTCAGGGTGCCTACATTCAACGCGGAGAACGCAAGCAAAGCGTCAGTGAATTTAAACAAGCCCTTGAGTGGATGCTGGAAGAAGCGAAAAAAGGCGTGAATGTGCAGCGTTATAAAGGCCTGGGTGAAATGAATCCGATCCAATTGTGGGAAACCACCATGGACCCGCAAAACCGCCGCCTGCTGCGCGCGCAGATTGAAGACAGCATTTTGACCGATGAAATTTTCACCACGCTGATGGGTGATGTGGTGGAACCGCGGCGCGCGTTTATTGAAAAGAATGCGTTGCGGGCGACGAATATTGATATTTAAAGCAGGCTGGTCATGAAGATAATTGATTGCTGATTACACGAGGCTTTTGAAATAAACCTTATCAAAGGTTAACGAAATCAGTAATCAGTAATCGGTTTACGTTTGAACCTAAATGCAAAGAGAGCCGCTGTTGATTAAGCAACCGCTATTAACACCGTATCAGAGCCTATACTTTGCTTGGCTGCTAACCCGTCGCGCAGCAGGCGGCTCAGTCGAATCACTGGCTTCAACGCTGGTCGATTCGCAAGTCGACCTCAATCCACACCAAGTTGATGCAGCACTCTTCGCATGCCGTAATCCCCTTTCACGTGGCGTGATCCTGGCAGACGAGGTTGGTCTGGGTAAGACCATTGAAGCCGGGCTGGTCATTTCGCAGCGCTGGGCTGAGCGCCGCCGCCGTATTTTAATCATCGTTCCGGCAAACTTGCGCAAGCAATGGCATCAGGAACTACTGGATAAGTTCAGCTTGCAAAGTCTGATCCTGGAGACGAAAAGCTATAACGCAATCCGCAAGCAGACAAGTCAAAGCCCGTTCGAGAATCTATCCGGTCCGGTGATATGCTCCTATCAGTTTGCGAAAGCCAAAGCGAACGATATCAAGAATATTCAATGGAATCTGGTTGTACTCGACGAAGCCCACCGCATGCGCAACGTCTACAAAACCAGCAATGTCATCGCCAAAACGCTGAAGGAGGCACTGGCGCATGTTCACTCCAAAATACTGTTGACTGCGACACCATTGCAGAACTCGTTGCTGGAGCTCTACGGCCTCGTCAGCATGATCGATGATCGTGTATTCGGCGACCTCGACAGCTTCCGCACGCAATTCACTATTTCGGGTAAAAATCAAAACTTCGCCAATTTGCGCGATCGCCTGGCTCCGGTTTGCAAACGCACCTTGCGTAAGGAAGTGCAGCCCTATGTTTCATACACCGCCCGTAAAGCCATCGTCGAGGAATTCACGCCATCCTTTGAAGAGCGGGAATTATCCGGGCTTGTTGCGGACTACCTGCGGCGTCCAAACCTTAAGGCGCTACCCGATGGGCAGCGGCAACTGATCTCCCTGGTGTTGTGGAAACTGCTGGCGTCGTCCACGTACGCGATAGCCGGTGCGCTGGATACCATGGCAAATCGTCTTCAAGGCGTGCTGGATGATGCAGCCAATCTCCCCGATCTGGCTGAGGAACTGGATGAAGACTATGAATCGCTGGACGAAACCGCCGACGAATGGAACGACCAAGCCCTTGATGCATCATCGTCTGCACGTAACGAACACGATGCCATTTCCAATGAAATTGCAGATCTGCGGCATTTCAAGACGCTGGCGGCCAATATCCGTGACAACGCCAAAGGCATGGCCCTGCTGACCGCTCTGGATCGTGCTTTTGCTGAACTGGAGCGCCTTGGCGCGGCCAAAAAGGCGATCATCTTTACCGAATCGAAGCGGACGCAGGAATATCTGTTCTCCCTTCTGGAAAATACCTCGTACGGTGAAGGGATCGTCTTGTTCAACGGCACCAACAGCGATGCACGCGCACAGACCATCTACAAGGAATGGCTGAAGCAGCACGAAGGCACCGACCGCATTACCGGTTCCAAGACCGCCGATACCCGTGCCGCCCTGGTTGAGTACTTCAAGGAGCGCGGCACGGTGATGATCGCCACCGAGGCCGGGGCCGAAGGCATCAACCTCCAGTTCTGCTCGCTGGTCATCAACTACGACCTGCCGTGGAATCCGCAACGTATCGAACAGCGCATCGGGCGCTGTCATCGCTACGGGCAAAAGTTCGACGTAGTCGTGGTGAATTTTGTTGACCGCAGCAACGAAGCCGATGCGCGGGTGTACGAACTGCTGGCGCAGAAATTCCAGCTTTTCGAGGGCGTATTCGGCGCCAGCGACGAAGTGCTGGGTGCGATCGGTTCCGGGGTGGATTTCGAGCGGCGTATCGCCGAAATTTATCGGAACTGCCGGGAACATGGGGAGATCAAGGCCAGTTTTGAACAGTTGCAACTCGACCTTTCCGATGAGATCAGCGAGGCAATGGTCAAGACCCGCCAAATCTTGCTGGAAAACTTCGATGAGGAAGTTCAGGATAAACTGCGCGTACGCGCCGAGGACAGCCGCGCCGCGCGTAGCAAATACGAGCGCATGCTGATGGACTTGACCCGAACGGAACTGGATGGCTGCGCCGCGTTCGACGATGACGGGTTCGTGCTTGGCAATCCACCAGTTGGAATTGAAAACAGCGGCCTCGCGGGAATCGAGCCTGGGCGCTACGAGCTGCCCCGCCGTTCCGGTGACGCTCATCTGTACCGGATCGGACATCCGCTGGCTGAATGGGTAATCAGCCAAGCGAAGACCCGTAATCTACCCGCCGCGCGGCTCGTGTTCGACTACGAAGCCTATGGCAGGAAGCAAAGCACGCTGGAACCATACCGTGGCAAAACAGGCTGGCTGATTCTGAAGTTGATTTCCGTCGAGGCGCTGGGCAATCAGGAACAGCACTTGGTGGTTGCGGCCTGTACAGCGGATGGTATTGCACTGGCAGAAGACGATCCGGAAAAGCTGCTGCGCCTGCCCGCAACCGTACAGGATGCAGGCTTGTTCAACGATGGTGAAATGACTCTACAGGCCGATATGGAAACCCGTCAGACCGTGCTGCTGCGCGACATCAATCAACGTAACCTCGGCTACTTCGAGCAGGAAGTCCAGAAGCTCGATGCCTGGGCGGACGATCTGAAACTGGGGCTGGAACAGGAAATCAAGGAAATCGACCGCGAGATCAAGGAAGTGCGCCGCACCGCCGCCACCGCACCGGTGCTGGAAGAAAAGCTGTCATGGCAGAAACGCCAACGTGAACTGGAAAGCAAGCGCAGCTCGCTGCGCCGTGAGCTGTTCGTCCGGCAGGACGAAATCGAAGCCCAGCATAACGCGCTCATTGATCAATTGGAGATACAACTCCAGCAGCAGGTTGAAGAGCGCACGTTGTTTACCGTCGAATGGGACTTGAAATGAGAAGACGGATGATCACTAGTGAGGCAAACAACCACACAGTTGAGTTAGTGTTTTTACTTCATTCAAATACGGAAAATAAATATAAATTCATTAAAATCAATAGATTTTTATATTCACTATGAAACACTGGATACTGTCGAATGGGAGAGGTCTATGAATAAAAATGTGACGATAGCTGGAAAATCTTTTGAGGATCTGAAACAAATCAACGAACATGGAGCAGAGTATTGGAGCGCTCGGGCTTTGCAATTTCTATTGGGCTACAGTCAATGGCGGCGTTTTGAGCAAGCCATCGATCGTGCCATAAGTTCTTGCAAAGAATCGGGAAATCCCCCGGAGAACCATTTTGCCGGCGCCGGCAAAATGGTCGAGCTGGGATCTGGTAGTGAGCGTATTGTCGAGGATTATCACCTTTCCCGCTTCGCCTGCTACCTCATCGCTCAAAACGGTGATCCACGTAAACATGAAATCGCTCAAGCACAGAAATACTTCGCTATTCAAACTCGCCGTCAGGAATTGAGCGACCAAGCTGCTGCCGATATGGAACGATTAGAGTTACGAAAGCAGACCGCAGAGGAATTCAAAGCACTTTCCGGTGCTGCGCAGGACGCCGGTGTACAAAACAAAATGTTCGGCGTCTTCCACGATGCGGGTTACAAAGGCTTGTATGGCGGATTGGGGCGCGACGCCATTAAGCGGCGCAAAGCCATTCCTGAGAAAGACAATCTGCTTGACCGCATGAATGCTACTGAACTGGCCGCCAACCAGTTCCGCATGACCCAAACCCGCGATAAACTGGCACGCGACCGGGTACATAACCAATCGCAGGCTATTCAGACCCACGAACAGGTTGGGCGTGAAGTACGCGATGCAATCAAGCGTATTGGCGGTGCGTTTCCCGAGAATATTCCTGCTGATGAACATATTAAAATGGTAGAAAAGCGTATCAAAACCGCTACTCCAAAATTAGAATTGGATGAGCGAGATGCTACGGGATTGTTGGGAGGAAAAAAGAAAAAATGATGCAAATAGTTCAAAGTGTAAGTAATGGCTGCACTTAAGTCACAGTACATGATCATTCTGAAAAAAGTGCTGGCAGACCGTTTCGTGCCGTTTTTGCCTCCGCTGCTTGGCAATGCGACTCCTGTCGACCAGAAGGCCAAGCAATTGTCGCGAGCCTTCAGCGCCTTCGCCCTTCACAAGCTGCTCGATATTACGCCACAGGTGGCGGCCGCCTCAGTCGTGGATGATTTCACCGACAAGGGCATCGACGCGATCCATTATCACGCGTCGTCGGAGACGTTGTACCTGCTGCAAGCCAAGTTAAAGGAGTCTGATCAGTTCAAGCAGGAGGATGCACTACCGTTCTGCGAGGGCATTCGCCTGTTGCTCAAGCAGGATTTCACTGCCTTCAACGGGAATGTGCAAAGCAGGCAGACCGACATCGAAAGCGCACTTGATGCGTGCAGTCACATCAAGCTGGTCGTACCCTATACGGGCGATGGCGTTTCGAAGACCGCCAGCGACGCCTTACAGGCGCTACTCGACGACGAAGATCTCGACGAAGAACGACTGGTGAAGCAGGTGGAATACTACACGGCAACTGAAATAACTCGCGATCTGTTGGCAGAACAAGCTTACCAGCCGGTACACACAGACATCGCTTTGCAGAAAAGTCAGAAAATCGAGATTCCACGCGTGACGTACTACGGCATTGCGCGATTAACCGATTTGGTAACCCTCCATATCAAAGAGGATAAAGCTCTTTACGAGCGCAATATTCGATATTTTCTAGGTAGCAGCAAGTCAGATATCAACAAGGCGATCAAGGTGACGCTGCGTGATGATCCTGCGAACTTCTTTTATCTAAATAACGGTATTACTGCTGTTTGCGATGAAATTGAGCCTAAGAGTAAGAATCCGGGTAATGGTTTCAAGAAATTCAAGATTAGAGGGCTTTCCATCATTAACGGTGCGCAAACTGTAGCGTCGGCTGCCGAGTTTGTTCGCCAGAATCCAGATAAGAGCATCGACGAGGCGAAGGTTATGCTCACGTTGATCAAGGCTCCTGCCGATGGGCAGTTCGGCAAACGGGTGACGAAAGCCCGCAATCATCAGAACCCGGTACAGACATCCAATTTTGCATCTCTCGACGAGAATCAGGAACGTTTGCGGCAGGAGATAGCGCACCTCGGCTTTGATTACCACTACCGCCCGGAAGTGGTAGCGGCGATGGGCGCTAAGGCGATCACACTCGATGAGGCGCTACGGGCGCTCGCCGCGCAACAGAGCGACCCACGCTACGTCGTCTGGCTGAAGAGTGATCCGGCACGGCTTGCCAACCCTGACTCTACCGAGTATCAGGCGCTGTTCACCGCCGCGCTGCCGGGAGTGGCGCTGGTTAACGCTGTCTTATGCCACCGTGCTATCCGAGAGCTCGTGGTAGACTACGAACAGAAGGCCCCGACGCGCAGCCAGGAACGCTTGATCTATCGTCACGGCATTCATGCCGTCACAGCGACGATGATGAAGCGCTTGCGCAGCCGCATCGGTGCGGCGGCTATCATCGACCCGGCTACAATTCCTGCATTGATCAGTCAGCCGCTCGATCTGCTTCGGCAGCAAGCTTGTGATTTCGGGCAGCAGCACCTCTTATGGGTGGGGCCGCTAGCCTACTTCCGCAACCAAGGCAACGTTGTAGCTTTCCTGGCTGACTTAATGGAAATGCACTATGGGCTCGCTGCCGATCCGGCGATCACCCCGTTGCGCAACATTCAGAATGCAGCGGACGTGTACCCGCGTAAGCGCCTGATCGATTATTTATCAAGTCGTGCGCCACAAGTATGAGAGCGATGCCATGAGCAAACAAAAACTCGAACTCACCAGGATCGGGAAGGATAAAAGTCAAAATCCGGAATCGCCCATCCTGCGTGAAGAACAGACGCTATTCACCGTCGAATGGGCGTTGAAATGAAGCGCATCCCCCCTTCGCAAGATGACACCTTGGAATTCCTGGCCAGTCAGATTGCCGAGATCGTTCAGCAGGCGCATAGCCAGGTACGCCAAAGCGTCAATCAGGCCATGGTAGCAAGCTACTGGGAAATTGGCCGTCTGATCGTCGAGCATGAGCAACAAGGGCAGACCCGCGCCGCCTATGGCACACGGCAACTGGCAGCGCTTTCCGAACGACTGACGGCTCAGTTCGGGCGCGGCTTCGATGAGCGCAATTTGAGGAATATGAGACTGTTTTTTCAGTTCTTTCCAATTCGGAACGCAGTGCGTACCGAATTGGGCTGGACGCACTATCGCGTTCTGCTGCGCGTGGAAAATCCCTCTGCCCGCGAGTGGTATCTGCGTGAAGCCATCAGCCAGAACTGGAGCAGCCGGGCGCTGGACAGGCAAATCGGCGTGCTCTATTACGAACGTCTGTTGAGCAGCAAGGACAAGGCGCTGGTACAGGCCGAAGCCGCGCAGTACACGGAATCCCTGGCGGAAACCCGCAAGGATTTCCTGCGTGATCCCTATGTGCTGGATTTTCTCAACCTCAACACCGGCCGCTTTCTGGAAGGCGATCTGGAGCAGGCCATCATGGACAACCTGCAAAACTTCCTGCTGGAGCTGGGCAAGGGCTTTGCCTTTGTCGCCCGCCAGCAGCGTGTGAGTTTTGCTGATGAAGATTTTTATCTCGACCTCGTGTTCTACAACTACAAGCTCAAATGCTTTTTGCTGGTGGATTTGAAGCTGGGCAGGCTCACCCATCAGGACATGGGGCAGATGGATACTTATGTGCGCCTGTACGACGAGCAAATCAAAGGCGCTGACGACAATCCCACCATTGGCTTGGTGTTGTGCAGCGAAAAAAGTGAAGCCGTAGTGCGCTATTCCGTACTGGCGGAACAACAGCAACTGTTTGCCGCCAAATACCTGCCTTATCTGCCGAGCGAAGCAGAGCTCAAACACGAACTGGAACGCGAGCGCGAACGCGCCCTGCAAATGCTGGCGCAGCGACAAGAGGCACAAGAATGAGCGGCAAACAAAAACTCGAACTCACCTGGATCGGGAAGGAGAAGCGGCCCAAGCTGGAGCCGCGCATTTTGCTGGAAGATGCTTCGCTGTCGTATCACGCCAAGCATCGGGTGTCGGATAACGATAGCTTCGACAACCGGCTGATCTTCGGCGACAACCTGCTGGCGCTGAAGGCGTTGGAGCAGGAGTTTTCCGGCAAGGTGAAGTGCGTGTTCATCGATCCGCCGTACAATACCGGCAGCGCGTTCACGCATTACGACGATGGGCTGGAGCACTCGATCTGGTTGGGGTTGATGCGGGATCGGCTGGAGATTATCAAGCAGTTGCTGTCAGAGGATGGATCGTTGTGGATCACAATTGATGACAACGAGGCGCATTACCTGAAAGTGCTTTGTGATGAAGTATTTGGGCGCACAAACTTCATAGCAAATGTTGTATGGCAGAAGGCCTACACATCAAATCAAACAGCAAAACATCTATCAAACACACACGACCACCTTTTCTGTTATGCCAAAGACGTAAATGCCTTCCGCATTGGTAAGTTCCCGAGAACTGAAGAGCAAAAGCAGACATTTAGTAATCCTGATGGTGATCCTCGTGGCCCATGGAAGGCAGAAAACCTCTCTGCAGGTAAGTTTTATGCGGCAGGACAGTTTGAAATTCTTGGACCGAACGGCGGCATCTTTCTACCACCGAAAGGGCGTTATTGGCGGTGTAACGAAGAGCAATATCTGAAGTGGCTAAAGGATGGACGAATAACTTTCGGAAAAAATGGCGATGGTCGCCCAATGCTCAAAAAGTTCTTGGTGGAAATGGAAGATGCGTTAACTGCGAACACATGGTGGGTACATGAGGAGGCTGGAAGTAATAAGGAAGCTAGTATTGATTTGAAGAAGATGTTTGGTGACCGTGAAGACGTCTTTCAAAATCCAAAGCCAGAAAAACTATTGCACCGTGTGCTGACGCTGGCGTCAGCGCCAGGGGACCTCGTCCTCGACTCTTTCGCCGGTTCCGGCACCACCGGTGCGGTGGCGCACAAAATGGGCCGCTGCTGGATCATGGTGGAGCTGGGAGAACACTGCCACACGCACATCATTCCGCGCCTGAAGAAAGTCATCGACGGCGAGGACAAGAGCGGTATTACTGAGGCGGTGACCTGGCAAGGCGGCGGCGGGTTCCGCTACTACAAACTGGCACCCAGCCTGATCGTCAACGACCGCTGGGGCAATCCGGTGATCAACCCGGAATACAACGCGGCGATGCTGGCCGAAGCACTGGCGAAACTGGAAGGTTTCACCTACGCACCGTCGGAAGTCCATTGGTGGCAGCACGGCCATTCCAGCGAGCGCGATTTCATTTATGTGACCACGCAAAATCTTTCCGCCGCGCAGTTGCAGGCGCTGTGCGATGAGGCCGGGGGCGAACAAAGCCTGCTGGTGTGCTGCTCGGCGTTCCGTGGCGTGAGTGCGGCTCAAGCCGCCGAGCGCTGGCCGAATCTGACCTTGAAAAAAATTCCCAAAATGGTGCTGGCGCGCTGCGAATGGGGGCATGACGATTACAGTCTGAATGTCGCGAATCTGCCCATGGCGCAACCGGATCCGGCCGAGCCTGCCGTGAGCAAAGGGAGGAAAGCCAAGACGGACCGGCGCACTGCCGATTTGTTTGGCGATGGCGGGGAGGAAGCGTGATGGTGAAGAAAAAGAAAGAAGCCTCCATTGTCCGCTCTTCGGCGGCGGAGTATCTGACCTTTGTGGCGGCCAGCGGCCAGGGCGGCGTGGAGACGGTCTATGCCGACGAGAATGTCTGGCTGACGCAGAAGATGATGGCCACGCTCTATGATGTAGATGTGCGCACCATCAACTATCACTTAAAAAAAGTATTTGAAGACAATGAGCTACAGCAAGATTCAGTTATCCGAATATTTCGGATAACTGCCGCCGATGGCAAGAACTACGACACCAGGCACTACAATCTGGCCGCCATCATTGCGGTGGGCTACAAGGAGAATGAAGCATGAGCGCCCGCGTCCAACACCATGTTGCCGGGCGTTTGTCGCTCCGCCCGCCGCAAGCCGAATCGTTGGAAAGACTGAAACAGGCATTGGATGCCGCGCCGGAGATGCTGACGCAGGAGCGCAATGTTCCGGCGGTACTGGCGACGCTCAAGGCGCAGTTCCCTAAGCTGGAAGACTTCGAGCGCGAATTTCCCTCGCTATGCTTTGCGCTGGCGACAGGTGTGGGCAAAACGAGGTTGATGGGCGCTTTTATCGCCTACCTGCATCTGGCGCACGGTATCAACAACTTCTTTGTGCTCGCGCCCAATCTCACGATCTACAACAAGCTGATTACGGATTTCACGCCAAATACACCGAAATATGTGTTTAAAGGCATCGGTGAATTTGCCCTCAATGCGCCCCGCGTCATTACTGGGGACAACTATGATCAGCAAAACATCTTTGGCGGCGAGTTATTGGGCGAAGTTCGCATCAATATTTTCAACATCGCTAAGATCACCTCGGAGGTGCGTGGCGGGAAAGAGCCACGTATCAAGCGCATGAAAGAAGTGCTGGGCGATAGCTACTTCAACCATCTGGCTAATTTGCCGGATCTGGTGCTGCTGATGGATGAATCACACCGCTACCGCGCGCAGGCAGGCATGCGGGCCATCAATGAATTACAGCCTTTGTTTGGACTGGAGGTGACGGCAACGCCTTTTGTGGAATCCAGCCGCGGACCGGTGCCGTTCAAAAACGTGGTGATGGATTACCCGCTGGCACGGGCAATGGAGGACGGTTTCGTCAAGGAGCCAGCCGTTGTTACGCAGCGTAATTTTGATGCGAAAGCACACACGCCCGAGGAAATCGAAAAGATCAAACTGGAAGACGGCGTGCGCTTGCACGAAACTACAAAAGTTGAGCTGCTGACCTATGCCCGGGAAAACGGTGTTGCGCCGGTCAAACCCTTCATGCTCGTGATCGCACGGGATACCACGCACGCCGGGCAACTTTTGGTGCTTCTGCAGTCAGAGGCTTTCTTTGACGCACGCTATCGGAGCAAGGTGATTCAGGTCGACTCCAGCCGCTCAGGCAGCGAAGAAGAGGAAATGATTTCCCGTCTGCTCGCGGTCGAGAGTGTGAACGAACCGACTGAGATCGTGATTCACGTCAACATGCTCAAAGAAGGCTGGGATGTGACCAATCTCTATACCATCGTTCCGCTGCGTGCCGCCAATGCCCGCACGCTGATTGAACAATCCATCGGCCGCGGTTTGCGGCTGCCTTATGGCAAGCGCACCGGCGTGGCGGCGGTGGATCGCCTGAATATCGTCGCGCATGACAAGTTTCAGGAAATCATCGACGAAGCCAACCGGGGAGATTCACCGATTCGCTTGAAGCACCTTATTCTCGATGCGCCAAGCGCTGACGATAAAAAAGTCAGCGTACAAGTTGGTTCGGGCGCAATGACACGTCTGGGTTTGACGGATGCGCCCGTGGTAGCCGGTGCTCCGTCGAACTTCGGGACGGCTCCAACGGCCCCGGCACCCGCTCCCGTCTTCACCACTGAAGCAGAGCGACAGGCGGCTCGCGTCGTGATGGAGGTAATTGGAAAGTACGAAGTCAGACGCGATCTGGTACCCACCAGCAGCGCACTGCTCACCCCTGAGGTTCAATCAGCAATCTTGACTGAGGTTACCGAGCGCCTGTCTTTATTAAATCGGCCGGTGCAAGGCAACTTGCTGGCTGGCGCCGATGATGGGCAGCCGAAGCTTGATCTGTCAGCCGTAGTGGCAAAAACGACGGAGATTGTCGCTCAGCAAACTATCGACATTCCGCGCATCGCCGTGGTGCCTACTGGCGAAGTCACCACGGGCTTTCATCCGTTCAAACTGAGTCTATTACCCAATTTTCAACCAGGACAACGCGAAATTGTGGGGCAAGAACTACGTACCAATGAGCAGTTTACGTTAAGCAGCGAAAGAGGACTTCGCGAAAAGCGCTTCGAGGATTACATTGTTAAAAAGCTTATCGACTATGACAACATAGATTACTTCACTCAAGCTGAGTTGCTATACGACTTGGCGGGCCAAGCCGTTGCTCATTATCAGGGGCAGAATTACTCTGAAAATGAACTGCACGAAATCCTCGATACTTTTGACAGTGAGCTTGCTCGCTTAATTCGTGCCGAGATGATGGAGCACTTTTGGGAAGAAGCAACCGAGTATGAAGTGCAGGTCAGTCGTGGTTTTACTGAACTGAAGCCCTGCAACTACACTGCCACGGCAGGACAGACGGCGCACCATTTCCGTGAAACGCTGACCGAGACCGGGCGTATCAAGCAAATGCTATTCGGCGGTTTTTCGCGTTGCTTGTATCCGCTGCAAAAGTTCGATTCGGATACCGAGCGCCGCTTTTCCGTCATCCTGGAGCGCGATGCATTGAAGTGGTTTAAACCCGCCAAGGGGCAGTTCCAAATCTATTACAAGCTGGGCACGGAGCAGCCGGAGTACATCCCTGACTTTGTCGTTGAGACGGATACGA
>LNFM01010885.1_pt1 | contig 12598 bp, 8 predicted proteins | sample 596031 | NCBI WGS metagenome assembly LNFM01 (sample SAMN04254537, study PRJNA301005) | activated carbon metagenome | isolation source: dual media filters at the Ann Arbor, Michigan drinking water treatment plant | place: USA: Ann Arbor
ATCCCAAGTAAAGCCCATGCCGCCATGTGTCTGGATGTTTTCCTTGGCGCAGAAATAATAAGCGTCGCTCGCAGCGACTCGCGAAGCGGCGGCAGCAAATGGAAGCTCGGCGGCTTCGGTCGATAGCGCCCAAGCGCCGTAATAGGCATTAGAGCGCGCGACCTCGTTGTTGACGTACATATCCGCCAGCTTGTGCTTGATGGCCTGGAACGAACCGATCTGACGCGAGAACGCGACGCGGTTCTTGGCGTAGTCGATCGCCATTTCCATACACGCTTGCGAACCACCCAATTGCTCAAACGCAAGCAGAACAGCCGCACGATCGAGAACCGCCTCCGCCAGTTCCCAACCTTGGCCAGCGCCGCCGATTCGCTCGGCCTTCGCGCCTTTGAACTCAAGCTTGGCATGGCCACGCGTTGGGTCGAGCGTCTTCAGCGTCGTGCGCGTGACGCCCGCCTGGTTGAGATCAACCAGGACCAGGGAAATGCCCGAACCCTCTTTCGCCACGACGACCGCGTGCGTCGCGCAATCGCCGTCCGTCACCGGGATCTTTGCGCCGGTGAGCGTCGAGCCATCGAACTTTGCTTGGATGCCGCTTGCCGTCGGCGTGCCCGGACCTTCGTTGAGCGCGAAGCAACCGATGACCTCGCCCGCCGCCACCTTCGGCAACAACGCAGCCTTCTGCGCATCGCTGCCGGCGAGCATCAGCGCCTCAGCAAAGAAATATACCGTCGATGAAAACGGGATCGGCGCCACTGCGCGGCCCAGCTCTTCCGCCAGCACGCAGAGTTCGAGGCGCCCGAGCCCCAAACCGCCATGCTCTTCGGGAATAGCAGCGCCCAGCCAGCCCATCTCGGCGACAGCGCGCCACAAGCCGTCGTCGTAAGAGACATCAGCATTGTCCAGAACACGGCGCGTGACTTTCGAACCGGCTTTGTCAGCCAGGAACCGCCGCGCCTCGTCCTTGAGACTCTTCTGGTCGTCGGAGAAGTCGAAGTTCACCCATTCCTCCCGGGCTTTATGGTTGCCCGCACCCTAACGCCCAGGCGGGGCAAGGCGAAAGAGTGTCTTGGCGTCAAGCTCTGTTCACGAAGGTTCAACGCCGCTGCGTTATGGTCGCCGTTCGAGTTTCAGGGTGAGTAACCAATGGCGAAGGCGGTATTTCATAAGGGCCAGCGCGTCTACGTAAAGCCGGTGGCGACGTGGGCGGTGGTCGAGCACGTCAACCCGCAATGGGTCAAAGGCGTCGAAGAGCCGCTGCGCGTCACGTACGACGCGGGCCTTGGCCGCGACTTTCACGCACATGAATTGGCCGCCGAAGAGCGTGGCCCCGACAAGCCCGACCTTATCGAAACCGAGAATTGGCGTGTGCTGCGCGCCGTGAACCGCCTTTCTGCCGACGGCCGTGATCCGCGTCACCCCTTCCCCGGCACCTATCCCGTCGTTGTGACGGATGAGAAAGATTGGGGCGGCTGGCGCGTGCCGATGGCGGAATATGACCGCGACCCTCTGCGGATCGAGCATCAATCGCGCGTGGTCGCCAACGCCCTGCGCTTGATGCGTGTCGCGCGCGAACTGACCGAGTTCGCTCAAGATTACCCGCACGAAACGCCGGGCCAATTGCAGGACCTGGCAAAGCAAGCCGAAATGCTGCTGACGGCCATCTACCACGAGCCGGCGCCAAAGATGGATTCCGCTGTAGCCGCCGAATAAAGGCGCATTGATTTCCGCGCACTGACGGCTCATTTCAGGGGCTCCCTAGGAGAGCCTCATGCGTGACGCTGAAACAGCGACTGTCCGTCTATCTGAATACCGGCCGCCGGCCTATTTGATCGACGAAATCGCGCTGGTGTTTGCGCTGGAACCGGACGCGACGATCGTTGCCGCCAGCAGTCACGTACGTCGCACAGCGGCCGCCCCTGAGCCGCTCGTGCTCGTCGGCGAGCGGCTTGAACTACAGAGTGTGTCCATCGACGGAACGCTGCTCGCGACGGATCAGTACGCACTCGAACCTGGCAAACTGATCATACACACGCCGCCCGCCAACTTCCGGCTCGACATCATCACGCGCATCAATCCGGCCGGCAACACGCATCTCGAAGGCCTCTATATGTCCGGCGGCCGCTTCTGCACGCAGTGCGAGGCGGAGGGCTTTCGCGCCATCACCTACGCGCTCGATCGCCCCGACGTGCTGGCGCGCTACGCAGTGCGCATCGAAGCCGACAAAGCCGCCTACCCGACGCTTCTGTCGAACGGCAACCTCACCGAAAGCGGCGATTTGGAGGATGGGCGCCATTATGCGGTGTGGGTCGATCCACACCCTAAGCCGTCATACCTCTTCGCGCTCTGCGCCGGCAGCTACGAGTCGATCCACGACACGTTCACGACGAAGAGCGGCCGAAAAGTCGATCTCGGCATCTATGTGGACAAGGGCGATTCCGGCCGCGCGCTTTACGCCATGGACGCACTAAAGCGCTCGATGAAATGGGACGAAGACGTCTTCCAGCGCGAATACGATCTCGATCTCTTCAACATCGTCGCCGTGCGCGACTTTAATTTCGGCGCGATGGAGAACAAGGGTCTCAACATCTTCAACTCGTCGCTGATCCTGGCCGATGCCGAGACCGCGACGGACGCTGATTTCGAAGCGATTGAGGCCGTCGTCGGCCATGAATACTTCCACAACTGGACCGGCAACCGCATCACCTGCCGCGATTGGTTTCAGCTCTGCTTGAAGGAGGGACTGACAGTCTATCGCGAGCAGGAATTCTCCGCCGACCAACGCTCGCGCCCAGTACAGCGCATCAAGGACGTGAAGCGTTTGCGCGCGCGTCAATTCGGCGAGGACGCAGGGCCCCTTGCCCACCCCGTCCGCCCGTCGAGCTATCAGAAAATCGACAATTTCTACACCGCGACCATCTATGAAAAAGGCGGCGAAGTGATCCGTATGCTGAAGCGGATCATCGGCAAGGACGCGTTCGATCGCGGCATGCAGCTCTATTTTGAACGCCGTGACGGCACAGCCTCGACAGTCGAAGATTTCATCGCGTGCTTTGAGGAAGCCTCCGGCCAAAGCCTCGCAGGCTTCATGGCGTGGTACGAGCAGGCCGGCACGCCCGCGCTCAAAGTCACAGGGCGCTACGACGCCGCGGCGAAGACCTACGATCTAACTGTCTCGCAGCGCACCGCTCCAACGCCAGGGCAGTCCAACAAGAAGCCCGTCCCCATTCCGCTTCAGATCGGCTTCATCGCGAGAGACGGCGCGATCATCGCCGGCAAGCGGGAGGGCGATGAGATCGCTCGCGTCGAACACCACGTCGTTCTGACCGAAGCGGAGAAGACCTTTCATTTCACTGGCGTACTCGAAGAGCCAATCACCGCGGCGCTGCGTGGCTTTTCCGCCCCCGTGACGCTCGATCAGAACCTAAGCATCGAGGATCGGCTAGCGCAGATCGCGCACGATCCAGATCCGTTCACACGCTGGGAGGCCGGCCAATCCATCGCGCGCGCAATTTTGCTCGGCGATGCGCCGGACGCGGCGCCCGCACTCGCGCAGGCGCTTGGGCGCGAACTCGATCGCGCGCAAGAAGATCCCGCATTCGCGGCGCTTGCACTCCGATTGCCTGATCTCAATGAGTTGGTTCTGTCGTCAGCCGCGCCCGATCCCGAAAAGCTGTTCGCGGCACGCGAAACGTTGCGCCGTGAAATCGCGTCAACACTACGCAACCGGCTTGAACCCATCGCGATGGCGCCAAGCGAGACACCGTTCTCACCGAGCGCCGATGCCGCTGGCCGCCGCTCGCTCAAATCAGCTGCACTCGATCTCCTCGCAGCGCTCGGCCCCGACCTTGGCGACCGTTTTCTCACGGTTTTCGACGAGGCGAAAAGCATGACGGAGAGTATCGCTGCGCTCGAAGCCTTGGCGAACGCCGACAGCGCCTTGTTCGATGACGCCCTCGCGCGCTTCTACGAGCGCTGGCAATCGAACCCGCTCGTCATCGACAAATGGTTCGCCGTCCAAGCGGCTGCGCCGCGCACCGACGCGGTCGAGCGCGTCAAGCGCTTGCGCGAGCACGCCGCCTTCAACACACGCAACCCAAACCGGGTCCGTGCGCTCGCTGCGGCGTTCGCAATGCGCAACCCGCGCGCTTTCCACAGCGCTGATGGATCGGGCTATCGCTTCCTCGCGGAACTCACAGAAGCGATTGATCCGAACAATCCAGCGCTTGCAGCACGGTTGTTAACACCGTTCGAATCATGGCGGCGATTTGATTCGGATCGGCAACAACATGCCCGCGCAGCGCTCGAGCGCCTCGCTGCTTTGCCAAAACTCTCGAACAACACCCGAGAGATGGTGGAACGCACCCTGACGTGAGTCCTTGGAGTCACGTTAACTTTTGCTTTTCGGCATAGGCCAGTACTGGCCTCGACATGGCGTTTACGTCTCACTTACGATTACAAATCTTGAGGATTCCGAACGGCGATTCGGGGCGGCCGGGGAATACTGTGTCGAAGAAAGAAAACACCGACGCTGTTTCGGGCGCTCAGCCCGATAAGACCGCACGGCCATTCATTTGGCTCGTGTTCTTGTTCATCACCGCATTCGCGGCGGCGATAAGCGCGCAAATCAAAGCGCATCACGACAATGCAGCGCAAACGATCATTGCCGCGCAAGCGTCAGCAGCAGGATTGGTCGCCGAGCGCGTCAACGCGAACTTCGCCGTTGCGATGGGCGCAACCGCTGGCGTTGCTGACTTGGCGCGCCAAACCAATGCTGACCCACAAAGCCTCGTCACGAGCGCCGCAAGCGCGCCGCAAGTCGCTGCAGCGGCCATCATCGCAGCGAATGGTGTCATCGAAGCGACGACCGACCCCACCCGCACCAATCTGATCCGCGCCGCCGCCAATGCCGCGGGCGACCAGCCTGTATGGACCGGCGCGCCGGAAATCGGTGAGATCGCCTCCGCGCCGACGATCGTTCGCCAAATCGGCGGACGCACCCTGGTGGTCGTGATCGATCCCGCCCGCCTCCTGCCAGATTTGGACACAAGCACGCGCGTCATGATCACGGCGCAGAACGGCGACGTGCTCTACGCGTCGCCCGCGCTCCTGCAAGCTGGCGCGCGCGCTCAGCAGCAAGTGCTTTCGGCCACACGCAATCGCGAAAGCGGCGCAGCTCTCATTAGCGATAGCGCCGGCGCGACATGGGTCGCTGCGGAGTCGCGATCTCAGATCGGCGATCTTCGCGTCATGGTCGCAGCACCTTCGCCGAATGATCTTGCGCTTTGGCTGGCGGCATTGCTGCGCTTTGCGCTCGTCACCGCAGCGCCGTTAGCGGCCATCGGCGTACTTTATCTGCTTATGCGCCAGAACGCTCAACGCGCGCGTTACGCTGAGGCTGAAGTCGAGCGCGCAGAGACACACTTCCGCATCGCGGCGGACGGCGCGCGTGTTGGCGTAATTGAGTGGAGCGCCAGCGGCGACGAGGTGCAGCTCTCGGAACAAGCGGCGCGCCTGCTTGGCACGCCTCGTGACACTTTGCGTCTGCGCGAATTCCTTGAGCTGATGCTCAGCGACGATCGCTTCGCTGTCGAAGAGGAGTTTCGCCGCGCCCGCCAGACCGGGATGCTTGACGCCCGCTTCCGCGTCACGCGCGGCAATGGCATGGCGTGGATCGAGGTGCGTGGCACCGCTGTCGAAGATGGCAGTGGCCGGCTTGAGACCCGGGTGTTCGGCACTGTCGTCGACGTCACGCAGCGCTATGAAGCCGAAGCGCGCGTGTCACGCCTCGAGCATCAATTGCGGGCCGCGATCGAGAACTTCTCCGGCCCGTTTGCATTGTGGGACGCGCGCCGGCGCTTGCTGCTCTGGAACCAGAGCTTCGCCGACGCCTTCAAGCTTGGCCCGGAATTGCTGCGTCCGCGCGTCTCCTACGAGGCGGTGGCGGCCGCAGCCGCGGCAAACATTCGCCGCGAGAAGCACGACCCAGCAAACCCGGACGTTCGCGTCATCGAACTTTCGAACGGCGAGTGGCTGCACGTGGTCGAGCGCCGCGCGGCCGATGGCGGCATCATCACAGTCGGCGTCGACATCACTCCGCTGAAGCGTAAGGAAGAAGAACTCGCGCGCAATGAACGGCGCCTCTCGGACGCGTTGGCGCGCGCAGAAAGCCAGGAATATCGCATCAAGGCGCTTGCGCGTGAGGCGCACGAAGAACGTCAGCGCGCTGAAGAGGCGAGCCGCGCCAAGAGCACCTTCCTCGCCAATATGAGCCACGAGCTACGCACGCCGCTCAACGCCGTGATCGGCTTCTCGGAGATCATGTCGAAGGAACTCTTCGGGCCGCTAGCGAACCCGCAATACAAGCAATACTCGACCGACATCTATGATAGCGGCAACCACCTGCTCGATCTGATCAATGACATCCTCGACATGGCCAAGATCGAGGCTGGAAAGCTTACGCTGTCCCCTCGCCCGCTCGATCCCAGCGTCGCAATCGAGCAGGCCGTGCGCTTGACCAAGCGCAAGGTCGAAGAGAAGGGCTTATCAATCGTCGTCGATGCGGAAAATCTGGGCGAGATCGAAGCCGATCATCGCGCCGTGAAGCAGATCCTGCTTAACCTCTTGTCGAACGCCGTGAAGTTTACCGACCAAGGCGCGATCATGGTGCATGCGCGGGGCAGCGCTTCAAACATGACGCTGCGCGTTGTCGATACTGGCTGCGGCATCCCGCCTGAACACTTGCCGCGCCTCGCGCGTCCGTTCGAGCAGGTCGAGCAAGAGCTCACGCGTACCAATGCCGGCACCGGCCTTGGACTGGCGCTCACCAAATCGCTCGCTGAAATGCACGGCGGCAAGCTCAGCATTCAAAGCGAAGTTGGCCGCGGCACGATCGTCACAGTGACGCTTCCGCGCACGTTCGGCGGCCAACGCGATGTGGAAGCGACGGCGGCGGAGTAAGCTACTGCCCGCCCTGCTGGCGGCGCTCGCGCATTTCCTGGCGCCGTTCGCGCAAACGCTCGCGCAAGTTCTGCCGCTGCTCCGGCGTAAGCGCCGGATCCGCTGCGACCGCGTCATCCTGCCCCTCGACCACCGGGGCCAAGCTCTGCCGCGTCGCGGGCGGCGCCTGCCTCAGGCGCTGCATCACATCACGGCGCTGCTCGACCGATAGCGTCGACAGAAACTGCGCCATGTTCTCATGGAAGACACCAACCACGGCTTGATCCGCCGACCGCATGGCGGCGAACGCGGCGCGGGCGCGCTCGATATCGTATGGCTCCGCCTCGGACGCCACGAGTGCATCGCGACGCGCTTCTAGCGCGGCGCGGCGCAAATCACGCGTCTCGCGCCAGCTTTCGCCAAGCTCACGACGCAGCTGCGGCCGCGTTTCCGGCGGCACGGCGGCGATAAAGGCGCGCACGCCCGGAATGCGCGCGACGACGGCCTCCGGCGCTTCCGCGCGCTGCAACCGCGCGCCCGAACCGAGCGCGCCGCCAATCGCGCCGAGCACAAGGAGGTTCAGTGCAAGCGAGACGAAGAAGAGCGTCCGCCAGGGGAAGCGCTTTTCGCTCATCCCTCTTCCCCTTCCTCAAGATCATAGACCGGCATTTCGAAGGTGCTCGCGAAATATGCCGCCTCATCATCAGCCACGGGCGCCATCAAGCCGCCGCTATATCCTACGAGCACGCCAAAAACGGCGCACGCCGCTAAAGCTGCGACGGCACGCCAATCAACGCCGCTGCGCTGCTTTTTGTGCGCCGCCATAACGCGCGCCGCCAAAAGCTCAGGCGCAGCCACAGACACGCGACGCGCATCGAGCGCCGCATCGAGACTCTGCGCCTCAGCGAACAGCGGCGCGACAGCATCGGCATGCGCTGCCGCATAGGCTTCGCCCGCTTGGCGCTCCTCAGCCGGCCAGCGCGCGAAATCCGCGCCGTAGGCCTCTAGCAGGTATTCGAACCGCTGCCGGTCCATGCCCGTTCCTTCCTCGTCACAGTCTTGGGGCGCCATCGGCATCCCCGATCAAATCCTGGGCCACATCTGCCAAGGCCGCCTTCAACGCGCGCCGCCCGCGCGCGAGAAGCGACTCCAATGCTTCAACGCTGATCTCCAACGTTTCCGCCGCAGCAATGTTGGTGAGTTCCTGAAAATGCACCAGTTCAATCGCCGAACGCTGGCGCTCTGGCAGCTTAGCCAGCGCCGCGCCGACCTTCGCTGCCCGTTGCTGCGCCAACCAGGCGTCGCTCGCCAGGGGAGCGGCATCGGCCACATTGAGGCCAGCGTCCGGGTCGGCCTTCTCACGGCGGCGGCGAAGGCGATCGTAGCACTGGTTCAGAGCAACGCGGTGCATCCACGTCTCGAACTTCGCACCGCCCGGTTTCCAGCGCGGGGCCTCCCGCCACACGCGGAGAAACACCTCTTGAGCCACATCTTCCGCCTCAGCGGAATCGTTGAGCATGCGCCGCGCGAGCGCGACCATGCGCGGCAGATGCTTGCGCACGAGCGCTGACGCGGCATGAGCGTCTCCCGCCCCCGCGTTCCGGACGAGTTCGGCGTCCGGATCAATCATCCGCCGTGCCGCTCCTTAAGCTAACGCGATGACTTATTGCCTCGCCATGAGGCCACGTACAGCCTCGATCTCGCTGGAAGAGACCGAACCATCGTTGTTCGAGTCAAGGCGATCGAACCCGCGATAAGGCGCGGCCATCGCCTCGGTTCGGCTCAGGCGGCCGTCATTGTTGCTATCGGCGCGTGCAAAGCCTTGAGCTGCGCGACCGCCATTGCCGCGCTCCGTCTCGGATAGAAAGCCATCATCGTCCGCATCGAGGCGATCGAACTGAGCAGCCCGCACACGCTCCGCCTCAGCGCGCGACACAGCGCCGTCGCCGTTAAGGTCCATCTGCATGAACTGATCGATGCCGCCACGCTGCGCCCAGGCGGGCGTCGTAAACAGAGTAAAGGCAACGGCAAGGCTTGCGCCAAAACGCATGGAAATGCTCCTCTTTGGCATTCTAACGGGAGGGTTTGGCGTTTCCGTCGCTCGGCGGACCGACGATCTGCAGAAAGTCGGCGCGGACGCTGGCTTGTAAGGCTCTGAGCTTGGCTTCGCTTTCGTCTGCGCCGGCCGCGCCGATCACGCCGGCCAGGCGCGCAAGCAACGGCGCAGGCGCCGTCTCTGGAGAAAAATCGCCGTCCACTGCGATCCGCAGGATTTGCTGCACGTCACTCAGGACCCGCCAAGCGTGCAGCAGCCGCGATCCCGTCTCGCTCGCGATCACCCCTAACCCAGCCAAGCGCTGAATGGCCTCCCCGGTGTTTGCCGCGATCACGTCGGGTGTGCGCGCGGCCTCGGTCAGCTGAAGGGCCTGGGCGATGAACTCGATATCTACAAATCCGCCCGGCGCGAGCTTCAAATCCCACACGCCACGCCCGCGCCGCTCACGCTCCATGCGCGCGCGCATATCGGCGACCTCAGCCAGTATCTTGGCGCGATCGCGCGAACCCGCGAGTGTTTTGTGCGCCGCGCTCATCACCCGCAAACCGAGCGCAGCATCGCCCGCCACGGCACGCGCGCGCGTCAATGCCTGCAATTCCCAAGTCCAGGCTTCTTCCGCGTAATAGCGCTCGAACGACGAAAAGCGCACCGCCACGGGGCCTTTTGATCCGGATGGCCGCAACTGCGTATCGATTTCGTAGAGCGACCCTTCTTCCGTCGGCGAAGATAGAGCCGTGATCAAACGCTGTGTCAGACGCGTATAGAAATCGCCGGGCGCTGCGGCATCGCTGGGCGCATCGTAGATGAGCATGATGTCGAGGTCTGAACGCTCAGCGAGCTCGCATCCGCCAAACTTTCCGAGCGCCAGCACAACGAACACGCCTGGCTGTTTGCCGTACTGGCGCTCCGTCTCCGCTAACGCCGCCTGCGCCATTGCCGCGACGCACGCTTCGGCAAGATCAGAGTGCGCAGCGCCGGCTTCCGCAGCACTCGCCACGCCTTCGAGCACTTGGACGCCAATGCGGAACGCCTCGTCGCGATGAAATCGGCGCGCTGCGTTGAGTTTTCCCTCGAAGCCGCCCGCGTCCGCCATCAGCGCTTCGATCTCAAGTCTGCGCGCGCCCATGGCGTCCTGCGCAAGCGGCACGTTGAAACGCGGCTCAATCAAGGAGTCGAGCAATGCCGGACGGCGCGCGAGCGCATCGGCGAGACGCGGCGCAAGCGTCAACAGACGCGCGATAAGATCGAGCAGCGCCGGGCGCGCATCAAGCAACGCCAAGACCTGAACGCCTGCCGAAAGCCCGCCGAAGAAAGACGAAAAACGCGCAAATGCTTGATCTGGCTCGCCAGCGCTGGCGAATGCACGCAAGAGTCTGGGCGTCAGACGCGTCAGCAGTTCACGCGCACGTTCGGAACGCATCGCGCGAATGCGGCCGTGGTGCCAGCCACGAATGGTTTGGCTGACATAGCCGGGGTTCGTAAAGCCAAGCTTCCCGATCGTCGACAGAGTCTCTTCGTGGTCTTCGACACCTGTGAAGATCAAGCTGCCCAGTGGATCAGCCAGACTATCGCCTCGTCCAAAGAGCTGGTGATCGATATCCGATACGATCCTGCGCTGACGCACTAGCTCCGCATCGAATGCGGCGAGATCACCGAAGCCAGCAAGTGCAGCGACATGCGCGCGCGTTTCCGCATCGCGCGGGACATGATGCGTCTGGGCATCTTCCAGCATCTGGATGCGGTGCTCAACTTCGCGGAAGAACACGTACGCCGCACTCAACGCAGCGCGCGCCGATTCTGCGATCGCGCCCGCCTCGGTGAGCGCCATCAGTGCGGCAAGCGTAGAGTTTGAGCGCAGCTTTTTGTTGCGGCCGCCGAGAATGAGTTGCTGGGTCTGGGCGAACAACTCGATATCGCGGATGCCGCCCCGGCCCAGCTTTACGTCAAAAACCGGATCGGCCAGCTCGGCGCTCTTATGCGCCGACAATATCTGTCGCTTGATCGAGTGCACGTCCTCGACTGCGGCAAAATCCAAATGCTTTCGCCATATGAACGGTTCAAGCGAGGCGAGAAACGCACGTCCGCAAACACGATCTCCAGCCGCCGCGCGCGCCTTTATGAAGGCCGCGCGTTCCCAGTTTTGCCCAAGCGTTTGGTAATAGTGCTCAGCGGAAGCAATCGATACAGCGACGGGCGTAGAGCCCGGATCGGGACGCAAGCGCAGATCGGTGCGGAAGACGTAGCCATCCGGCGTCACTTCTTCCAGCGCCCGCACCAACGGCGCCACTAATCGCACGGCGGCAACGCGCGGCTCCCGCGCTTCGGTTACAGCGAGCGCCTGAGCATCGAAGAAAACCGAGAAGTCGATGTCGCTTGAATAATTGAGCTCTCCCGCGCCCATCTTGCCCATAGCGATCAAGGAGAAACCCGGCACGGGTCCCTCGTCGGCGCCGGCGGGATGCGCGACCAGATCTCCCGCGGCAGCGCGCTCGCGCGCCGCCAATGAAAGCGCTGCGCGCAAAGATGCATCGGCAAAATCAGTGATGGCGCCGGTCACGCGCTGCAGCGGCCAAGCGCAGGCAATGTCGGCGATCGCAACCGACAAATGCACCGCATCCTTCGCGCGGCGCAGGATGCGCATGCCTTCCTCTAGCGCGGGCGGATCGGCGGCAATAGCGGCAGCATCCGCAAGCGCCCGCGCGAGAATGCGTTCGGGCCAGTCTGCGCTCAAATCTTCAAGAAGGTCGGGACGACGGAGGCCGACGCGCTTGAGATACGGCGCGTGCTCAAATGCGGCCGCCGCAGCATCGGCCCAAGGCCCGCCGGCAGACGTGTCGCTCACGCCGCCGCCGGAAGCACGAGCGCAACATCGAGCCCTTTGCCGCCGCTCGTATTGTCGAGCCCGTCGCGCAGATGCAAGCCGCCGCGGTGTAGCCGCGCAACGGCTGCAACCAAGCTCAGACCGAGACCAACGCCCGCACTCGAACGCGCCGATTCCAAACGCACGAAACGCTCTTGCACGCGATCGCGATCGGCCACCGGCACGCCTGGGCCACTATCAGCTACAGCGATCTCGATGCGTGCGTCTGCCCTGCGGATCGCGCGCACTTGAACGCGTCCGCCGTGCGGCGTGTACTTGATAGCGTTTTCGATCAGGTTGGAGACAGCCTGCGTAAAGAGGCCGTGATCGCCTTGGATAAAGAGGTTGTCCTGCACTTCGCCGGAAAAACTTAAACCCTCATCTTCCGCGGCGGGCTCGTAAAACTCCAGCAGCTCGCGCAAAATCTCCGCCACATCGACACGCGTGAGCCGCCAGTTGCTCGCCTCTTCGACACGCGACAGCTTCAGAACGGCGGCGAACATGTTGAAGAGCTTGTCCGCTTCCTCCAGCGCTTTGCGCAGCGCTTCGCGATCCGCTTCCGAGTCCGCAGGCTTTTCGAGCGCAGCTTCGAGCTTTTGCCGGAAGCGCGTTAGCGGCGAGCGCAGATCGTGGGCGATGGCGTCCCCGGCCGTGCGCGTCGTGTGCATGAGTTGCTCGATGCGATCGAGCATGGCGTTGAGCGCTTCGGCGAGTTCATCAAACTCATCGCCGGCGCCACGCAC
>LNFM01010886.1_pt1 | contig 12598 bp, 7 predicted proteins | sample 596031 | NCBI WGS metagenome assembly LNFM01 (sample SAMN04254537, study PRJNA301005) | activated carbon metagenome | isolation source: dual media filters at the Ann Arbor, Michigan drinking water treatment plant | place: USA: Ann Arbor
TTCGACGATTTCGCCGACGCGGACTACGTGTTCTCCGCCGTCAAGCGCCGCAACCTGGGCGACGACGAGGACGAGCCCACCGACGACGACGATCCGAAACCCGACGAGAAGAAGCCCGACAAGAAGAAGTCGAAGAAGGCCTAGGCTGCGATCAACCTGCGTTAGAGTCCCCGTCAGGGGATGGAAACGCAGGACAAAGAGATCGCTGATCAGTGGATCGCCGCCGAGCTCAATCGGATCTGGATGGTGTCGGAGCGTGCGCTGCGCTCGTTCCAGCGCGCCCAGATCCGGCCGCAGCCGGGTCACCCGTCGATGGCCGAGACCGAGGCCATCCTGACAGCGCGACGCACGGCGCGGCTGGGCGCCAACGCGACGGCCGTCGAGGACGAGGCCGCGCTGACCAAGGCGATCGAGGACGCGGAGTCCAAGCTCGCTCCGTTGCGCCGCAAGGCCCTGCTCGGCCGCCTCGTCGAGAACCTCGGGCTGCGTCCCCTCGAGGTCGAGACGCTCGTCGTCGCCATCGCCCCGCACCTCGATGCACCGCTCGCCGAGATCTTCAACGTGCTGAAGGGCCCGTCGACGGGTCGGCGCGGGGTCGACATCGCGCTCGTGAGCCAGCTGTTCCGCCTGAAGCGTCACGACCGCGTGGCGCTCCTCGACGCCCTCGACCCCGAGCGTCCCCTCCTCCGCTGGCGCCTCCTCCAGGTGATGCCGGCCGAGGCGTTCGAGGCATTCAACTCGATGTCGCACCGCGCCCTGAAGCCGACGTTCGACCTCGTCTCGACGCTGTGCGGCCGTGGCGACCTCGCCCCCGAGCTCATGCGCGTCGCATCGCTGACCAAGCACGACGCCACGCTCGACGACCTCCGGTTGGACGAGGCGATGCGCACCGAGGTCGAGCAGCTCTGCAAGGCCGCGCGCTCCGCGAAGGCCGGATCCATCGCGCCGTGGCTCGTCATCTACGGGGCCGAGGGTGCGGGCAAGCGCACCATCGCCGGTCGCATGGCGGCCTATGGCGGCCAGCCGCTCCTCGTGTTCGACACGAACGCCGTCGAGAAGACCCAGTTCGACGACATGCTGGCCCGCGTCCAGCGCGAAGCGCTGATCCGTAACGCCGTGCTCTACATCGGCCCGCTGTCGGCGGAGCTCATCGGGAATGGCGGGCTCGAGCTCGCCCGTCGGCTCGAGGGCTACAAGGGCCAGATCGTCCTGGGGAGCGACGCGCTCCAGCCGCCGCGCCTGATGCTCAACCACCCGGTCTGGGAGCTCTTCGTACGCAGCCCGTCGGAGCCCACGCGCATCCTGATCTGGGACGACATGATCCCGAAGAGCGTGCGCCAGCCCGACGTGAACCTCGAGAGCCTGGCGCGCGGGTTCAACCTCACCCCGGGCGAGATCCAGCGCTCGGCCCGCGAAGCCCGCATGATCGCCGAGCGCAACGGGCGTGCGGTCACGCAGCTCGATGCCCGTGGTGGCGTCGAGCGGCGCCTCCGGAATGACCTAGGCGACCTCGCCCGTCGCATCACGGTCGTCACCACGTGGAACGACCTCGTTCTCCCGCAGCAGGACATGGACCGCGTCGACGAGTTCGTCGCGCGCAAGAAGTACCAGGACACCGTCTACCGGCAGTGGGGCTTCGGCGACCGCGTCGGGTACGGCAAGGGTCTCATCGCGCTGTTCTCGGGGCCGCCCGGTACCGGCAAGACGATGCTCGCCGGCATCATCGCGCAGGCGCTCGATCTCGACCTCTATCAAGTCGACCTCGCGCAGGTCGTCTCGAAGTGGGTCGGCGAGACGGAGAAGCAGCTCGGTCAGGTGTTCGATCGCGCCGAGCGCGCCCACGCCGTCCTCCTCTTCGACGAGGCCGACTCGCTCTTCGCGAAGCGCACCGAGGTGAAGGGCGCCAACGATCGCTACGGCAACATGGCGACCAACTACCTCCTGCAGCGCCTCGAGCAGTACACCGGCGTCGCTGTCCTCACGACGAACAAGGACACCGCGCTCGACGAAGCGCTCCAGCGCCGTCTGACGCTGCACCTGCGCCTCGAGGTCCCCGATGTCGCCGAACGCGAGCGCCTCTGGCAGTCGTTCCTGCCGCCGAAGGCCCCCGTCGAGTCGAACCTCAACCTCACCGCGCTCGCCAACGAGTTCGAGCTGTCGGGTGGCTACATCAAGAACGCGGCCGTGCGCGCGGCGTTCCTCGCGGCATCGGTCGGCGCCCCGATCGGGATGGACATCCTGCGCCTCGCGTCCGCCCTCGAGCTCGAGGACATGGGTCGCGTGGTCGTCAATCGTCAGAACTCCGACGCGTACAGCTGATCACGCTCGACGGCGAGCGTGGCGTGGCGGGCGAACGTCTGGACCTGCAGGTCCGCGAAGCCCGTCCCCGTCCACCCGCGATGGATCACCGAGACCGCCTGCGGCGAGAACGACAGCCGGTTGTAGCCGTTGGCCTCGCCGCGCAGCCGCGACGAGATGGCGGTGCCGGCGTGGACGGAGATGATGTCGTGGCCGGCCGGCCGCGCCGCGGGCTGGGCCGCGTGCGCGATGTGAAAATGTCCGGTCAAGATCACGTCGGTGTTCGCGCGTTCGAAGCGCGCGAGCGCAGCCTCGGCGCCCTCCACGACCTCGGCCGCGTGGTTCGCGACCTCGAACGGGTGATGGGCGACCACGAGCTTCCAGTGCGAGGGAGACGCCGCGAACAGCTGGCACGCCGCCGCGGCCTGCACGGCGCTGATCTTGCCGTTCTTGGTCAAGCCCCCGTACGCGGTCGTGATGCCGGCGACGGCGAGGTCTGCGTTGACGAACGTCGGCGCGAGATTGCGCGTGATGTAGTCGGTGTAGCGCGCGAACGGGCGCAGGAACCGCCGCGCGAGGTCGTACAGCGGCACATCGTGATTCCCCGGCACGACGAGGGCCGCAATGCCCAGGCGCTCGATGCGGCCGAGGAAGGCGCGCGCGGCCTTGAACTGCTCGGCGGTCGCCCGCTGGGTGAGGTCGCCCGAGATCGCGACGAGCGCGGGCGGGGCGGCCCCGAGGTCCGCGAGCAGCGCCTCGACGAGCACCTCCGACTCGGTGCCGAAGTGCAGATCCGACACGTGCACGACCTCGCTCATGCGGCCGCTCTCGCTTCCTCCACCCGCGGCGCGATCACGCGGAGGGCACCGGGCCGGATCTCGTAGCGAAGCGGCGACGTCATCTGCACCACCTCGCCGTCGACCGCGACGCGCAGCATGCGCGGGCTCGACTCGATACAGGCCCGCGTGCCCGTCAGCACCTCGAGCTCGGCGACGTGCTCGGCGCGCCCGAACATCGCGCGGAGCGAATGCCACAGGAGGCCGAGGGGACTGCGGCTCCGCGCCGCGTAGATCGACAGTACGCCGGCGTCGAGGCGCTCGCGCTTGCCGAACCCACGCGGCTCGACGATGAACTCGTTGTTGCCGACGAACACGATCGGCATGCGTCCGGTGAGGACGCGGTCGCCGACCGTCAGCGTCACGCGCTGCCGCGGGAACTGACGCAAGATCTTCCACACCGCGCGGCCCATCGCGACCCACTTCCCCGCGCCGGTGCGCTTCTGTTCTGCGTCGCGCTCGACGACCGCCGCGGCGTAGAGCCCGATCGACGAGTTGTTGATGAGGACCCGATCGTTGACCGTCGCGACATCGACGGCCGTCAGGCGGCCCTCCGCGATCGCACGGGTGGCGTCGACCAGGTCCGTCGGCATCCCGAGGTCACGCGCGAAGTGATTCAGCGTACCCATGGGCAGCACGGCGAGCGGCATCTCCGTACCCGCCAGGGCGCTCGCGACCGCGCTCACGGTGCCATCCCCGCCCGCGGCCACGACGGCGTCGACGCCGAGCCCCGCCGCCCGCCGCGCGGTCGCGACGAGATCCGCGGGCTCGCAGCGCTGCATCGTGACGTCTACGCCCACCTGCGAGAACGCCTGTGCGATCGCGCTCGCCTTCTGCTCGCACTGGTCGGCGCCGACCGAACCGGACTTGCCGTTCAAGATGACCGCGACTCGCATGCCCCCTGGCTACAGCAAGCCGCGTGCTAGCTACCTACCTACGAGCCGCGAGACTACTCGCGCGGACGCTTCGCTTCCTGCGCCAGCAACTCCATCACCTGCACCGCCCGCACCTCGCTCGCCTTGCTCCACTCGGTATCGACGCCGAACGCCTTCGCGAGCTCGATGTTCATCTGATGGCCGTCGAGCGCCTTCACGAGGTGCTCGTGCATGTTGGCGTGGACCTGGTTCACGTACAGCTTGCGCTTGTCGGCGGGGAGCTGCGTCGGCAGCGGCGCCTTCACCGTCGCGTCCCAGAGCTCGACGTAGATCTCCGACATCTGGAAGCCGGCCGCTGTCGCCCAGTACGCGTGACGGAACCCGAGGGCCTCCTTCCAACGGTCGTAGGCGGCGACGGCGAGGGTGCGCTTCGCCTCCATGGCCTTCATCAAGGCGTCGTCCGGGAGTGCGGGTGTGAGCGCCTTGAACTTCCGGTGCAGGATCTCGCCCCGGTAGTAGAAGGCCATGGCGATGTAGTACGGCTCGTCGATGCGCGGCGCGCGGCGCCACTCCGAGACCGCCGCCTCGAGGGCCGCCTCGGCCGCATCGAACTGCGACTGCTCGAGCTTCACGTAGCCGAGGCGCGCGTTCGCCTCGACGCGGTCCGCGGCGGTGAGGCCCGTGCGCAGTACGACCTCGGCGAGGGTCTGCTCCGCCTCCACCCAGTTCTTGTGCTCGGCGTAGAGCGCCGCGATGTACATGTGGCCTTCGATCGACTCCCGCGAGTCGGGATATTTCGTGACGAGCTCGCGCAAGGTCGAGATGGTCTGGTTCGTGTCGCCCTGCCCGTCGTAGATCGCCGCGATATTGAAGAGCGAGATGGGGGCGTAGAGGGAGTCGGGGAACTCGTCGATGAGCTGCTGGAAGCGGCCGATCGCCTCCTTCGACCGGCCCGCCTTCAGGGCCTCGTGGGCCGCCTTGAAGAGGTCGGCGGTCGCGACGGTGCTACCGGCCGGCTCGTTGCCCGTCCCCGTGCCCGCGCCGCGCACCCGGATGATGTCGAGGTCGACGATGCGCGGATCCTTGGCCGCCAGGCCGTCGTCGTCCGGGGTCTCGGGCGTGACGGTCGGGCCCCCGGTGCCGATGTCCTCGTTCGGGACCGTGGGGGCGGGCGGCAGGGTCGAGGTCTGAGCACGACCGCCGCACGCCGCGGCGAACAGGAGGGCCAGGCAGGCGAGGCGCATGCCTGATCATGACGCACGAGGCGGTCGTTCGCTCCGTGAGATCCCGGGGCCGCGGCCAGCCGGCCGGCGGGAGTCGCGGCTCCAATGAACGCTTGACCTTCCGCGTGTCAGACGGCTTTGTTATGGGGTGATCACTCCATGAAGGTCGCGTTCACGCACAATCTCCGGCTGACCGACGTTCGCGAGACCGAAAAGGAGGCCGAGTACGACACGGCCGAGACGGTGACGGCGATCGCCACGGCGATCGAAGCCGCCGGCCACGAGGTCGAAAAGGTCGAGGTCTCCGGTCCGGCATCGAACCTCCTCGAGCGGCTCGAGGCGATCGACCCCGACATCATCTTCAACACCGCCGAGGGCGGCGCGGGCGTGCGCGGCCGGATGCGCGAGGCATTCTACCCCTCGCTGTTCGAGGAAGTCGGCATTCCCTACACCGGCAGCGATGCGTACACGTGCGCGGTCACGCTGGACAAGTGGCTGACCAAGCTCCTGTGCGACCGCGCCGGGATCGACACGGCCCGCGGCCAGCTCGTCACGCCGCGGAACTACGAGACGATCGTGGAGCGGGGGGCCGGCCTCGCATTCCCCGTCATCGTGAAGCCCAACCACGAGGGGTCGAGCAAGGGCATCTACAACGGCCTCCTCGGCTCGTCCGTGGTGAAGGAGCCCAAGGACCTGGCGGGCGCCCTGCGGTCGGCCCTGCGCCAGTACCCCGACGGCGTGCTCATCGAGGAGTACATCGACGGCATCGACATCGCGGTCGGTTACGTCGATGGCGTGGGCCACGACAACGGCCTCCTGACGCCGGTCGAGCTCCAGTTCGAGGGGATGCCGTCGAACGAGCGTGGCTTCAACATCTACGACTACCGCCTGAAACACGTCGACACGTCCCGCGTGTCGTTCCGCTGCCCGGCCAACCTGCCCCGCGACGTGGCCGCCCGCCTCCGCGCCATCTCCTCGGACGTCATCAAGACGCTCGGCCTGCGCGACCTCGCGCGCCTCGACTACCGGGTCACGGCCGAGGGCCGCATCTTCCTCCTCGAGGCGAATGCGCTCCCTGCCCTGTCACCCGCGTCGTCGCTGTTCGCGGCCACCGCGCAGGTGGGCCTGACCTACAACGCGACCATCGCGTCGATCCTCGGCTCGGCGGCCGTCCGCACGGGCCTCGCGACCGCGTCGCAGCTCGGCACCACCCGCCGCCAGAAGAAGGCCCAGCCCATCCGCGTCGGCTTCACCTACAACGTGAAGCGCAGCAAGGAGGGAGACGACGAGGCCGAGTGGGATCCGCCGGAGACCATCATCGCCATCGCCAACGCCCTCGCGCGGCAGGGCCACATCGTGGTCCACCTCGAGGCCACGCCCGACCTGCCCCGCGTGCTCGCCGAGGCCGATGTCGACCTCATCTTCAACATCGCGGAAGGTGTCGAAGGCCGCAACCGCGAGGCGCAGGTCCCGGCCCTCTGCGAGCTCCTCGGCATCCCGTACACGGGCTCCGACTCGGCGACCCTCGCCATCGCGCTCGACAAGGCCCTCGGCAAGAAGGTCCTTCTCCAGCACGACATCCTGACGCCCAAGTTCCAGCTGATGGAGTCGGCGCGCGAGCGCCTCTCGCCCGACATGAAGTTCCCGCTCATCGTGAAGCCCAACGCCGAGGGCTCCTCGAAGGGGATCGACGCCACGAACGTCGTCGACACCGAGGAAGAGCTGCGCGCGGCGGTGAAGCTCTGCGTCGAGAAGTACCGCCAGCCGGCGCTCGTCGAGGAGTACATCGCGGGTCGCGAGTTCACGGTCGGCCTCCTCGGGGACAAGCGCCCGCGCGTGTTGCCCCCGATGGAGATCAAGTTCAAGAAGGACAACCCGCGGCCGGTCTACGACTACGGCGTCAAGCAGGAGTGGGAGGAGCACGTCTACTACGAGTGCCCGGCCAAGCTGACGGACGCCGAGCAGAAGGCGATGGAGAAGATCGCCCGCGCGACCTTCTGGGCGCTCGACTGCCGCGATGTCGCGCGTGTCGACCTCCGCATGGACGCGGACGGTCGCATCTACGTCCTCGAGGTGAACCCGCTCCCGGGCCTCACCCCGGGCTACTCGGACCTCGTGCTCATCGCCCAGGCGGTCGGCATGGAGTACGACCAGCTCATCGCCGAGATCATGGTCGGCGGCCTCCGCCGCATGCGTGACAAGCGCCGCGAGGAGCGCGAGCTCGAGCGCGAGCGCGAGGCCAAGGACGCGAAGGACGCCCGCGAGAAGGCCGAGGCGAAGGAGCGCGAGCGAGCCGCCGACCGCGCCGCCGACCGCGACCGCGACCGCGAGCGCAGCGCGGCCGCTGTCGACCGCAGCGACAAGGCCGACGCCAAGGACCGCGACCGCGCGTCCGACAAGCCCGACGCCAAGAAGCGTCCGGGCAAGCCCGCGGCGGCAGTCGAGGCTGCGCCCAACGGCAACGGCAACGGCAACAACCCGGCCGTGAACGGAATCCCCGGTGCCGCGATCCGCAAGGAGCGCTCCGAGCCGGTGGCCGCGCGCCGCGACGCCGAAGGCGACTCCGACTCCGTTCCGACGCCGGCCTCGCTCGGTAGCACGACGACGCACTAGCCCTCGTGCACAAACGTCGCGTCGTGGGATGCGCCCACGAGCGACCGAAGGCAACTGGGTCCCTGCGCAGGGACCTGACAGCCGCGCGGACGAGACCCTGCACAGGGCGACGAGAGCCCCGAAAACACCAAGTCCCTCGATCGCACGGAGGCGAGGAGGGACGTGGTTATGCTTGGGAGGCTCGCAGCCTCGCGCGGGGTCCGGGCCCACGAGAATCGGCACCAGCCTGCTAAGCCGGCGAAGAGCCGGGGCGGTACTGGCAGTCGAATTCACATGGACGCGCGGTTCGCGCCTGTGACTTGGTCGCTACGGATCGTCTCGTGCGTGCAACGCATCCTCCGTCGGTAGCCCGGCTGACTCGAGGAGTCCCGTGGCTTTGCGTAGCCCGCTCGCGCGGGGGTTGCCGTTTCGTGGCGCGGGTCAACGAGCGTCGTCGTGCCCGCCTGGCCGAGAACTCAGTCGTGGGCTCAGCCCGAAGGACCTGCCCGGTCGCGAATCGTCTTCTTCACGCTCCTCCTGCGAGAGAGTTTCCTGCGTGTCGTGATCGTCGCTGCAATTCAACGCTAGACGAGTCGCATGTGACTTGTCACCCGAAATTTTGTGGCGCGATCACGATTGGGGCGGCGCTGTGTGGGCATCTGCTACTGCGCCTCCGCCGTATAGTGCGGCGGTGAAGGTCGCGACCCGGATCACCGTGGCGACAGCCGTCGTCGTGGCGATCGCGTCCGCGGCGTACTCGGCGCTCGATCTGCGGGCCCGCGTCGACGAGCGGCGCACCGCCATCGAGCGCGAGGCGAAGGCGGTCGCGAGTACGCTGCGCGTGGGGCTCGAAGCCCGGCCGTCGTCGGTGCGCTCGCCGAATGCGGCCGAGCTCGCGGGACTCGTCCGGGCGACGGGCGGCTGGAAGGTCCAGGTGATCCCGCGGGAGCGCGCGAGCGATGCAGCCGGCCCCGACTTGTCGGAGCCTCAGCTCACCCGCCTGCGGACGCTCGTCGAGGTGCCGGAGCTGACCTTCGATGCGGTGGAGGGTGACCGCTACTTCTATGCCCTGCCCTTGCGTACCGAGGCGCGGACCGACGACGGCAGCGAGGTCGTGGTCATGGGCATGCTCGAGCTCTCGAAGCCCGCGACGGCGCTCACCGCCACCGGGAGCGACTGGTTCCGTGCAGTCGTGCTCGTGCTGCTCATCGTGATCGTCTCGACGTCAGTGGTCGGGGTCCTCGCGAGCCGCTTCGTCAGCCGACCGATCACGAAGCTCCTGCGCGGCATCGACGACGTCGCCAAGGGCGACCTCTCGCACGTCATCCTCTCGGAGCACGACGACGAGATCGGGTCGATCGCGACGCGCTTCAACGAGATGACGTTCTCCCTGCGCGAGTCGCGCGCCGAGACGGCACGGCAGAACGAGTCGAAGCTGGCGCTCGAACAGCGCCTCGGGCAGACCGAGAAGCTCGCGACGCTCGGTCAGCTCGCGGCCGAGATCGCCCACGAGGTCGGGACGCCCCTGAACGTGATCGCCGCTCGCGCCCGGTCGATCCAGAAGAAGGCCGCGCACCCGGAAGCCGTGGAGAAGAACGCGCTCATCGTGGCCGAGCAGACGGCGCGGATCACCCGCATCATCCAGCGCCTCCTCGACTTCACGCGTCGCAAGGTCGGCGTCACCGCGCCGGGCGCCGTCAACCTGAACGAGCTCGCGCTCACGACGATGGAGCTGCTCGCCGGTCAGTTCTCGTCGGCGAAGGTGAAGACCCGTCTCGAGCGTACCGAGGGCCTGGCGCGGATCGCCGGTGACGCGGATCGCCTCCAGCAGGTGCTCATCAATCTCCTCTTGAACGCCGCGCAGGCCATGCCCGATGGCGGCTCGCTCCTCGTCGAGACCCGCCCGGTGCATCGCGCCCGGCCCGGTCTCGAGGGCGGCGCCGAGCAGGACTTCGTGATGCTCGCCGTGACCGACAGTGGCGTCGGCATCCCCGCCGAGATCCGCGACAAGGTCTTCGATCCCTTCTACACGACCAAGGAGGGCCAGGGCGGCACGGGCCTGGGCCTCGCCGTGTGCTCGGGCATCGTGAAGGAGCACGACGGCTGGATCGACATCGAGGACGGGCCGGCGGGCGGCACCATCTTCCGCGTCTATCTGCCGGCCTAGCTGCCGGCCTAGCCAAGTTCGCCTACGGCGTGCCTCGGTACGTGATGGCCCGGGTCGGGGTGATGAAGCCGCTCGACCGTCCGCTGCGCTAGCGCTCAGTGAAAGTAGCGCGGGTAGTAGTCGTAGTTCCCGCCGTATCCGTAGCCGCCGTAGCTGTTGTAGGCCGGGCCAGCGAGGGCCGTGACCGCCTTCTCCGTCGCCTCGTCGAGGTCGATCGAGCGGCCGCGGAGCTGGCTCGCGGCCACGGACTTCAGCGAGTCCTTGGCGGCCGGGTCATTGACGATGGCGATCATCGCGGCCTCGACCTCCGGGCCACCGTTGTACGAGGAGCTCATCGCGGCCATCGCGACCTGCTCGTCCTGGTCGCGGATGAGCGTCGCCATCTGGCGCGACGCCCGGGAGTCGTCCATCGAGGACAGGCTGTTGATGGCCGCAACGCGGTCCTCGGTCTTGCCCGAGCGCGTGGCGTCGATGATGGCGGCCTGCGCCTTCTCGGAGCCGAGCTGGCCGAGCGTGCTGAGCGCGGCGCGGCGCGTGTCCGGATCCTGGTCGCGCGCGAGGGCGAGGAGCTGGTCCGTCGCCTTGTCGTCGGGGTTCGACGCGAGGGCCGAGATGGCGGCCTGCTTGACCTGCGAGTCCTGGGACATGAGCGCGCGGTCGATGATCTTGCGAGCCTCGGGCGTGCCCTGGTTTCCGAGGGCATAGAGGATCGAGCTGGCCGCGCCCGGGTTCTTGCCGTTCAGGACTTCCTGCGCGAGCGCATAGCCCTCGGCGGCACCCGAGTTGATGAGCTGGTGGACGACCTGCATCTTGACCTGCTCGTTGCCGTTGGCGGCGGTGAGCAGCGAGGTCTTCACGGCGTCGGTCAGCGCGCCCTGGCCGAGGGCGCCCGCGGCGGCCGACGCGAGCTGCTTGTCGTCGCCGGTGAGGGCGGCGACCAGCGCGGTGCGCGCTTCCTCGGTGCCAATGCGGCCGAGGACAGAGGCCGCCGACATCGCCTCCTCGCGGCGGCCAGAGAACAGCGAGTCAGAGAGGAGCTGGGCGAGAGCCGGATCGGCCGGACGCGTCTGCGCGAGCATCTCGAAGGCCTGCGTGCGCGAGTTGCCGCGCGTCTCCGAGGCGATGGTGAGGAGCGCGTCGTAGCCCTTCTGCGAGCCCGAGTCGGCGAGCATACGCATCGCTTCCCAGCGCTCGTTGCGCGAGCCCTTGCTCGCGAGCTCGACGGCGAGCGTCATCGCCTCGGGGTTGCCCGACTTCAGGAGGCGCGGCAGTGCGGCCCGGCGGTCGGCGGATGTGCCGTCCTTGACCACCGCGAGGAGCGCGGCGTCGATGTCCTCGCCTTCGAGCTGCGCGAGCTGCGCGAGGGCGCCGGTCTGCTGCGCGCGCTCGCCCATCGCGGCCTCGATCAGCATCTGCCGCGCCTCGGGTCCGCCGATCCAGGCCAGGGCGCTGGTTGCCGCCATCGCCGATTGCCGGTCGCCGGACTGCATGATCTCGCCAAGGAGCTCGAGGGCCTTGGGGCCCGCGATCTCGCCGATCGCGTTGACCGCGGACCAGCGGGTGTTCGGGTTCCCGGTGAGCGCCGCTTCGCGCAGGATCGGGAGCGCGGGCTCGCCGGCCTTGCTGAGTGCGCTCAGGGCCGCGCTGATCATCTGGTAGTCGCCGGTCTTCACCAGCGTGCCGAGCTTGGCAAAGAGCGCCTCGTCGATGTCCTCGATCGCGTTCAGCGCCGACGCTGCGATGCGCGTGTCGGGCGAGTCGATGAGCTTGCGGAGGGCGCCGTTGGCGGCCTCGGTATCGGCGGTCGCGAGGGCGAAGACCGCCGACGATGCCGTGCTGTAGTCGGGGCTGTTGGCCAGCTCGATGAGGGCCGCGACCGTGCGCTCGCTGCCGATCTCGCCAAGGCCGCTGATCGCGTTCGACTGCGCCGGATCCGACGGCTTCTTCGCGATGGCGAGGAGGATGGTCTCGGCCTGCTCGCTCTGGGTCGAGCTGAGCGCGTTGATGGCCGCGTACCGGACCGAGGGGCGGTCATCCTTGGTCAGGTCGACGATGGCCGCGACGGCCTTCTCCGTGCCGATCTTGCCCATGACGCCCAGGATCGCCTCGGGGACACCGCGGCGGTGGTCCTCGAGCATCGGCTTCAGCGAGTCGACGGTCTCGTCATCACCAATGATGGCGAGCTTCTCGGCGAGGAGCCTCACGTCGCTGACGCTCTTGGCGGCCAGGATGCGCTGAGTGACGTCCGCCTTGTCGATCCCGGCGGCCTTCGCGCTGATGCGCAGGGGGCGGCGGATGTGCGTGGGGACTCCACCTACACGCTCCGCCGCGACCACGGGGACGGCCTTGTTGGAGCCGCTATCCCCGCCCACATGCTTGGTGATCACGGCGTAGCCGGCCACGGCCGCAAACAGGCCGGTAGCAATCTTCCAACGGGTCGTAGGCGCAATCGGCATCAGCGGACTCCCTCTGTAACGGGCTGTGTCAAACGAACGCGTCGAGGTTACGGTCTATTGCCAGGACACCCCGGACCAGCTCGGGTTCCTGTCTTTCAATGCGTGGCGATGCGCGAAGTCGCGGGTCGCGGTCGCAGTCGCGCGCCCGCGC
>LNFM01010888.1_pt1 | contig 12597 bp, 13 predicted proteins | sample 596031 | NCBI WGS metagenome assembly LNFM01 (sample SAMN04254537, study PRJNA301005) | activated carbon metagenome | isolation source: dual media filters at the Ann Arbor, Michigan drinking water treatment plant | place: USA: Ann Arbor
AACATCGCCGCCATTCCCTATTATTTCGGTGGCAAGGACGGCCTTTACCTGGCGGTCGCCGGCCACATCGCCGACCAGATCACCGGACGCATGGGGCCGGCCCTGCAGATGGCCCGGCAGCTCGCCGACGACCCGGCGACCACGCCGGAGCAGCGCCGCAATACCATGCTGGCGCTGGGCGACGGCTTCGTCTCCATGCTGGTGGGCACCGAAGAGGCGGCGCTGTGGGCGCGCTTCATGGTGCGCGAGCAGTTCGACCCGACCGAGGCGTTCGATGTGCTCTACAGCCGGGTCATGGGTCCGTCCTATGTGGTGATCGCCAAGCTGCTCGGCCCGTTGCTCGGGCTGGAGCCCGACTCGGATATCCTGAAGCTGCGCATCTTCGCGGTGGTCGGCCAGGCGCTGGTGTTTCGCGTGGCGCGCGCCGCGATCCTGCGGCGGCTGGAGTGGGACGCCTATACGCCCGAGCGGCTGGACCAGATCCGCGCCGCGCTACGCGCCAACATCATTGCCATCATGGACGCCGGGAGGCCCGCATGAGGGCGCTCGCTGCCCTCGGCCTTGTGGCCTGCCTGCTCGCCGCCTGCGGCGACGGCGGATCGTCGTCCTGGCAGGGCTATGTGGAAGGTGATCCGCTGCTGGTCGGCCCCAAGGCCTCCGGCCAGCTCAGCAAGCTGGCGGTCGATTCGGGCGCGCGGGTTGAGCAGGGCGCGCTGCTGTTCATTCTCGACGCCGACACGGTGCTGGCCCGCCGCGACCAGGCCGCGGCGCGCCAGCAGCAGGCGCAGGCCCAGCTCGACGACCTGCTGAAGGGCAAGCGTCCCGAGGAGATCGCCGTGGTCGACGCCCAGATCCGCGAGGCCGAGGCGAGGCTCGCCGTCGCCCAGCGCGACTACGAGCGGCTCGAGAAGCTGGTTGCCACCAAGGTCGCGTCGGTGAAGGCGTTCGACGCCGCCAGGGGTGACCGTGACATAGCCGCCGCCGAGCTGGAGCGTCTGAAGCGCGAGCGCCGCAGCCAGTTGCTGCCGGGCCGCGCGGACGCCGTCGAGGCGGCGCGGCGCAACGTGGCCGCCGCCCAGGCCCAGCTCGCCGAGGCCGAGACGGCGCTGCGCGAGCGCTCGGTTTACGCGCCCAGGGCAGGCGCGGTGCAGGACGTGTTCTTCCGCGAGGGCGAGGTGGTGACCGAAGGCCGGCCGGTGGTGTCGATTCTGCCGCCCGCCAACCGGAAGGTGCTGTTCTACGTGCCCGAGGCCGACCTGGCGCGGGTCAAGCAAGGCGCGGTCGTCGGCGTCGGCTGCGACAACTGCCCGTCCGGCATGACCGCGAGAGTGACCTTCGTGTCAAGCGAGGCCGAGTTCACCCCGCCGGTGATCTTCTCGGTCCAGACACGGGAGAAGCTGGTCTACAAGGTCGAGGCGGTGCCGGAAAAGAATGCGGCTTCGCTGAAGCCCGGCCAGCCGGTTGATGTGGTGCTGGGCGATGAACGGTGAGGTGAACGCCATCGAGGCGGCCGGCCTGACCAAGCGATTCGGCGAGAAGACGGTCGTCGACAACGTCTCGCTGGAGGTGAAGCAGGGCGAGATCGTCGGCTTCCTCGGGCCCAACGGCTCGGGCAAGACCACGACCATCCGCATGCTCACCGGCCTGCTGACGCCCGACAGCGGCACCGGCAGCTGCCTCGGCTTCGACATCGTCCGCGAGGCCGACCAGATCAAGCGCAATATCGGCTACATGACCCAGCGCTTCAGCTTCTACGAGGACCTGTCGATCCGCGAGAACCTGGAGTTCGTCGCCCGCCTCTACAACCTCAAGCCGATGAAGGACTATGTGGACCGGACGCTCGAGCGGCTCGGCCTGCTCAGCCGCCAGAAGCAGCTCGCCGGCCAGCTTTCCGGCGGCTGGAAGCAGCGGCTGGCGCTGGCGGCCTGCATCATGCACGAACCCCGGCTGCTGATGCTCGACGAGCCTACCGCCGGCGTCGACCCGCAGGCGCGGCGCGAGTTCTGGGACCAGATACATCAGCTCGCGGACGAAGGCCTGACCGTGCTGGTCAGCACCCATTACATGGACGAGGCCGAACGCTGCCACCGCATCGTCTACATCTCCTACGGCAAGGTGGTGGCGCGCGGCACGGTCGAGGAGGTGATTGCCTCGTCCGGCCTCACCACCTGGGTGATCCGCGGCGTCGCCAACGGCGCGCTGGCCGACGAGCTGCGCCGCCAGCCCGGCGTCGAGCAGGTGGCCCAGTTCGGCACAACGTTGCATGTGGTCGGCTCCGACGCCGTGGCGCTGCGCGCCGCCGTCGACCGCTACGCCGGGCGTCCGGGCCTCCAGATCGCACCTGGCGAGACCAGCCTGGAGGACGTGTTCATCCGACTGATGAGCCAGCATGGCGAGGCGCGCTCATGAGCAAGATGAGTGGGGGCAGCCGCATCAAGGCCATCCTGATCAAGGAGTTCATCCAGCTCCGCCGCGACCGGCTGACCTTCGGCATGATGGTCGGCATCCCGATCATGCAGCTCATCCTGTTCGGCTTCGCCATCAACACCGACCCCAAGCAGCTTCCCACCGCGATCATCGCGCCAAATCCCAGCGCCTATACCCGCGATATCCTGGCGGGCATGCGCAACTCAGACTATTTCCGCTTCGAGAAGGACACCGTTAGCGAGGCCGAGGCGGAAGAGGGGCTGAAGCGCGGCGAGTTGTCGTTCGTGGTGACGTTTCCCGCCGATTTCGGCCGCGACCTGGTGCGCGGCCAGCGGCCGCAGGTGCTGATCGAGGCCGACGCCACCGATCCGTCGGCCGCCAGCAACGCCGTCGGCGCCTTCAACCGGATCGTCGACGATGCCCTGCGCGACGACCTGGTCGGTCCGATGGCCCAGGAGAAACGCGGCCAGCCAGCCGTCGACGTGGTCGTCCACCGGCTCTACAACCCGGAAGGCATCACCCGCTACAACATCGTGCCCGGCCTGCTGGGCGTGATCCTCACCATGACGATGACGCTGATGACGGCGATCTCGCTGACCCGCGAGGCCGAGCGCGGTACCATGGAGAACCTGCTGGCCATGCCGGTGAAGCCGGTCGAGGTGATGATCGGCAAGATCGCGCCTTATATCGGCATCGGCTTCGTGCAGGTGACCATCATCCTGCTGGCGGCGCATTTCGTGTTCGGCGTGCCGATGATGGGCTCGTTCGCGGCGCTGTTCGTGGGGCTCGCCGCGTTCATCGCCACCAATCTGGCGCTGGGCTACACATTCTCGACCATCGCCCGCAGCCAGATGCAGGCCATGCAGATGACGTTCTTCTTCTTCCTGCCGTCGATCCTGCTGTCGGGCTTCATGTTCCCGTTCCTCGGCATGCCCGAATGGGCGCGCTGGCTCGGCTCGGTGCTGCCGCTGACCCATTTCCTGCGCATCGTCCGCGGCACCCTGCTCAAGGGCAGCGACATGTGGGACATATTGCCGAACCTGTGGCCGATCCTGCTGATCTTCACCATCGTCTCGACCATCGCCCTGCTGCGCTACCGCAAGACGCTGGACTAGCAGCGTTTTTCTTTCCATCAATGGGTGCATGGACAATCTGGCGCATACGCTGGCCGGCGCAGCCCTCGGCGAGGCCGGCCTGAAGCAGAAAACCGGGCTCGGCATGGCCACGCTGATGATCGCGGCCAACCTGCCCGACCTCGACGTCATCGGTTTGTTCTTCGGCGAGAACCTGGCGTGGCGGCGCGGCTGGACCCACGGGCCCATCGCGCTGGTGCTGCTGCCCCTGCTGCTGGCGCCGCTCATGGTTGCGTTCGACCGCTGGCAGGCACGGCGCGGCAAGCGGCCGGTGGACCGGCTGCCGGTGCGCCTCGGGTGGGTGCTGGCGCTCGCCTATATCGGCATTCTGTCGCATCCGCTGCTCGACTTCCTCAACACCTACGGCATCCGCTGCCTGATGCCGTTCTCCGACCGCTGGTTCTACGGCGACGCGCTGTTCATCATCGACCTGCTGGTCTGGACGTCGCTGGGCCTGGGAATCTGGCTGTCGCGGCGCCGGGCGAAGCGGGGCGGGGCAGGGACCTGGAAGCCCGCCGCCGTGGCGCTGGCCTTCGTCGCCGTCTATTCGAGTGCCATGGGCGCGGCCAGCGCCGCCGCCGAACGCTATGTGGCGCGGGAGGTGGCGGCGCGCGGCATGGGCGATCCGAAAAGCGTCCTCGCCAGCCCCGTGCCGCTCGATCCGTTCCGCCGCGCCATCGTGTTCAGCACCGGCCCGGCCTACGGCTTCGGCGAGCTGCGCTGGCGGCCCGGCCCCCTGCTGACGCTGGAGCCGGACCTGGTGCCGACCAACATGGACGATCCCGCCATCGCCCGGGCGCAGGCGCAGGACAAGAAGGTGGCCGACTTCCTCTACTGGTCGCGGCTGCCCTTCGCCGAAATCGATCGGCGGCCGGGTCTTGCCGAAGTCGCCATCGGCGATGCCCGTTACAACCGCTGGCCGGCGGATGGCCGGTTCACGGTACGGGCGACGGTACCCGATTGAGCCGCATGGCGACGGCCGTCGCCGCGAGGCCCGCGGCCAGCATCGCCGACAGCACGCCCGCATAGAAGCCGGCGCTTTCCTTGGGTGGCCCGTACATCAGGTGATCCAGCGTCGGCACCAGCAGCGACAGCGTCAGGCCGCAGAACGCGCCCCAGGCCGTCGCCAGGCCGATCCTGCTTCGTGCCGTCGCCGCCCACAACATACCCGCCGCCACCAGCAGTTCGTCGAACGCCAGCGGCAGGAACCGCTCCTGTCCCCACCAGCGGGCGACCTCGCTGCCGGCGACCAGGATGGCGACGGCGGCGGTGAAGAGGCGAAGGAACGTCATGCCGATCTCCTTTGTTGTGTCGGTGAGCCGCCGCCACGATACTTCCTTCGGGGGCTGAAACGGAGGATGGGATGAAACTCTACGAATTCGGGCCGACCCGCTCGATCCGCGCGCGCTGGGCGCTGCAGGAGCTGAATATCCCGTTCGAGGCGGTCACGGTCAACATGATGAAGGGCGAGCATAAGCAGCCCGCGTTCCTGGCGATCAATCCGGCCGGCAAGCTTCCCGCACTGGTCGATGGCGACCTGGTGCTGACCGAGTCCATGGCCATCATCATCTACCTGGCGGAGAAATATCCCGAGAAGGGCTTCATCCCCGCCGACCTGCGGGAGCGCGCCGAGTTCTACAAGTGGATCATGTTCACGGCCACCGAGCTGGAGCAGCCGCTGTGGCGGATCGCCCGGAACACCAACCTCTATCCCGAAGAGAAGCGCCAGCCCACCGATGTCGAGATGGCGGCCGAGGACTTCGCGCCCATGGCGACGGTGCTCGACGGGCATCTGCATGGCCGCGAATACGTGGTCGGCGACCATGCCACCGTCGCCGACTTCGCGCTGGCCTACACCCTCGACTGGGCGAACGAGGCGACGCTGCTCGGCGACTTTCCCCGGCTGCAGACCTACATGATGCGGATGTATGCGCGACCGGCGGCGCCGATGCGCATCGCCACGGCCTTCGCGCGGGCGATGCGGTAAGGGCCCGCTTCCGTCGTCGCCGCCGCTTCCAGTGTCACCCCGGGCTTGTTCCCATAGTTGTCAACTTGGTCGCCACACCCCTCTAAAATTGTCATCCCCGCCTCTTGCGCGGGGACCCATCCCTATGTCGGCTACGGCCTTGCCGCCCTGCATCACCGTATGTACCGAACCAAACGACATACAGGCCTGCATCGACATGGGTCCCCGCGCGCGCTTCGCTTGGCGGGGATGACAACCAAGGGGAAGTCCGTGCCCTAAGTTGACGCCTATGGGAACAAGTCCGGGGTGACAACGAGAGGAAGGACGACCCGCAAGAAAAAACCCCGCTCTTCCGAGCGGGGCTTTCCTATTCCGATATAGCTTATCTGTTCAGTGCAGGTGCTTGGGCAGTTCGCGGATGGCGTCTTCCACCAGGGCGTTGGCCTTGCCGGCGTCGATGCTGGCGGCGATCACCTTGCGGGCGGCTTCCGTGGCCACCTCGACGGCGACCGTGCGGACTTCCTTGACCGCGGCGGCTTCGGCCTGGGCGATCTTCTCCACGGCGAGCTGCTCGCGGCGGGCGATGCTGGCTTCCAGCGCCTTCTGGGCGTCGGCTGCGAGGCGCTTCGCCTCGGCTTCGGCGTGGGCGACGATCTCCTGCGCTTCGGCCTGGGCCTCGCGCTCCTTGCGCTGGTAGCGGGCGAGCAGGGCTTCGGCTTCCTCGCGCAGCCGGCGGGCTTCGTCGATTTGCGCCGCGATGGCCGCCGAGCGCCTGTCCAGCGCCGCCGCGATCATCTTCGGAACCTTCAGGTAGACCAGCAACGCGAGGAACAGCAGCATCGCGATGGCGACCCAGAACGTCGGCGACTGGTAGAACGCCTCGGCATGCGCGGCGGCTTCGTGGCCGACCTCGGTCATGGTGCCGTCTCCGTGCTCCATGTTACTTCACTCCCCGGCGCGACAGTTCCTCGGCCACCGCCTGGTCGACACCGGCGCCGTCGGGCTGGGCGCCCAGCAGGCGGGCGACCACGGCGGCCGCCGTATCGGTGGCGATCTCCCGCACCTGGCCCAGGGCCTGGTCGCGGGCGGCGCGGATGCTGGCTTCAGCCTCGGCGGCCTGGGCCGACAGGCGGGCTTCCGCTTCCGCCTGGCGGGCGTCGGCTTGCGCCTGGATGGTGGCGCGGGTCCGGGCGGCGATTTCGGTCGCCTTGGCGCGGGCCTGCGCCAGTGCCTGCTCGTAGCCCTTGAGCGCCGCGTCGGCGTCGCGGTTCAGCTGGTCGGCCCGGTTCAGGTCGCCGGCGATCTTCTCTTCGCGGGTCCGCAGGATGTCGCCCACCCGCGGCAGGGCGAGCCTGGACATCAGCAGGTAAAGCAGCGCGAAGGTGACTGCCAGCCAGAACAACTGCGGCGGGAACCGCGTCAGGTCGAGCTGGGGCAGGCCGGTTTTCTCCGCCGCGTGCGCGGCCTGTCCGGCCGCGACGGCGAAGCATCCGGTCAGGACCAGAGCCGCTGTTGAGAACTGGCGCATGCGGGGCGTCCCCGATCCGGTTCGGTTAGCCGAACAGGATCATCATGGAGACGAGCAGGCCGAACAGGCCGGTTGCCTCGCAGAGCGCGAAGCCCAGGAACATGTTGGTGGTCTGGGTCGAGGCGGCGGCCGGGTTGCGCAGCGCGCCCTGCAGATAGCTGCCGAACACGATACCCACGCCGATACCGGCGCCGATGAGGGCGGTGGCGGCGATACCGGCACCAATGAGCTTTGCGGCTTCAGCTTCCATGGATCAATTCCTTAGCGGTGTGTTGTTGTTTTCTTGTCTAGTGCAGATGGATGGCATCGTTGAGGTAGATGCAGGTCAGGATCGAGAAGATGTACGCCTGGAGGACGGCGACCAGCACTTCGAGGCCGGTCAGCGCGACCATGAACGCCAACGGGAAGATGCCGAGCGGGACCAGGATGGCGCCCAGCGATATCACGAAGCCAGCGAACACTTTCAGCATCACGTGGCCGGCCATCATGTTGGCGAACAGTCGGACCGACAGGCTGATCGGGCGCATCAGATACGAGATGATCTCGATCGGCACCAGCAGGAACAGCACGGGAAGCGGCACGCCCGACGGCGCGAACAGCTTGAGGTAACCAAGGCCATGCTTGGCGAAGCCGATGACGGTGACGCCGAGGAACACCACGGCAGCCAGCGCGAAGGTGACGGCGATGTGGCTCGTCACCGTGAAGGTGTAGGGAACCATGCCGGACAGGTTGGCGATCAGCACGAACATGAACAGGCTGAAGATGAACGGGAAATACTTCTTCCCGCCGGAGCCGACCGTGTCGCGGATCATGCCGGCGATGGCTTCGTAGCTCATCTCGACCATGGACTGCCAGCGGCCGGGAACGAGGGCCCTCTTGCTGGTGCCGAGCAGCATGAACAGGGTGATCACCGCGACGGTGGTGACCATGAACATCGAGGAATTGGTGAAGGAAATGTCGTAGCCGCCCGCTTCAAGGGGCACGAGTGTCTTGATCTGGAACTGTTCGAGCGGATTATGACCAGCAGCCACGGGGCATTCCCTGTATCAGGGCCCGGTATCGGTGTCCTTCCGGGCCTTCCTGTTATCCTCCTGCGCGGCCCGAATGGTGTTGCGCAGTCCCGCCGCGATGCCCAGAACCATGAGCACGACCATCAGCCACGGCGCGGTGCCAAGCCAGCGGTCCAGGGCGATCCCGGCGATGAGCCCGAACGCCACGCCCGCGAACAACTCGATCCCGGCTCTCATGCTCACAGCCTTGGGGCTGGGTGCCTTCGAGGGGGGCGGCGCGGCCTTGCGGCGCGCCTCGTCGATGCGGGCCTGGAGGTCCGACGCCGCGCTGGGCGGATCACGATCGTCCAAACAAGCCTCCTTTCGGGTATCGACTCGATTCCCCAAAGGCGCGTGCACCATAGGCGGGCCAATATGGCCTGTCAAGCATGCGGGGGAGCGTCATAAGCTATTGACTGATATGCAAAAAATGGCGACGCGACGTTAGTGCAACAGTGCCTTGCACTTACTCCGCCGCCACCAGTTGCTCGGCTTCTCCCAGGTCCACGGAAACCAGTTGCGAGATGCCTCGCTCCGACATGGTAACGCCGTACAGACGATGCAGGTTCGCCATGGTCAGCGCGTGGTGGGTGACCACCAGGAATCGGGTGCCGGTCTGGCCGGAAATGTCGTGCAGCAGGTTGCAGAACCGCTCGACATTCGCGTCGTCGAGCGGCGCGTCGACTTCGTCCAGGATGCAGATCGGCGCCGGGTTGGTCAGGAACACGGCGAAGATCAGTGCCAGCGCCGTCAACGCCTGCTCGCCGCCCGACAGCAGCGACAGGTTCTGCAGCCGCTTGCCGGGCGGGCTGGCGAAGATCTCCAGGCCGGCGTCGAGCGGATCGTCGGAGTCCGACAGCTCCAGATGGGCCGCGCCGCCGCCGAACAGCTGGATGAACAGCTGCTCGAAATGGCTGTTGACCGTGCCGAACGCCGCCTGCAGCCGCTCGCGGCCTTCCTTGTTGAGAGCGGCGATGGCGTGGCGCAGCTTGCCGATGGCGGCCTCCAGGTCGTCGCGCTCGCGCACCATGGTGTCGAGCTGGGCCTGCACCTCGACAGCTTCCTCGTCGGCGCGGAGGTTGACCGGACCCATGGTATCGCGCTCCCGGCGCAGCCGGTCGAGCTGCTGGGAGACGCTCTCCATTTCGGGCAGCGGCGCGCCCATGTCGTGCTCGGCCAGCGCGAGGGTTTCCTCCGGCGTGCAGTCCAGGTCTTCGGCGATCTGGGCGATGACGTTGTCGAACCGCTCCTGGGAATGCTCGGCGTCGGCCTCGGCTCGGACCCGCAGTTCGCGGGAGCGGGACAGTTCCTGCTCGGCGGCGCGCAGGGCGGCATCCATCCGCGACAGCTCGGACTCCGCCTCGGCGAGCGCCGCTGCGGACGCCTGACGCTGGTCCTCGGCCGCGGCGATGAGCGTCGCGAGGCGCAGGCGCTTTTCCTCGATGCCGGCAGGTTGGTCCCTCAGTTCGTCCAGTAACGCTTCCGCCTCGGCCTTGCGGGCGCCGAGCTGGGCGATCTGGCCGGCGGCGCTTTCGGCGCGGCTCTTCCACGACACCTCGTCGCGGCCGTTCGCGGTGATCCGGTTGGCGCGGAAGCCGGCCTCGCGGGTCAGTCCGTCGCGCGCGGCCCTGGCTTCGGACAGGGCGTTGCGGGCGGCGTCGACGGCGCGGCGCAATGCCTGCAGCGGCTCGGCGAAGCTGTCGGCTGGCGGCAGCGCCTCGACGGAGCGGAGGACTTCCTTCAGCCGGTCCTCGTTGCCGCCGAGGTCCTCGCGCAGCCGCGTCTCGGTGTCCTGCAGCGCCGCGATCCGGCTGTTCTGCTCGGCCAGAAGCCGGGCGACGCGGGCCTCGGCGTTGCGGGCGGCGATCAGGCCGTCCTCGGTCTCGCGCACCTGCCGCTGGGCGGTCTTGTCGCGTGTGGCGGCCTGATCGAGCGCATCGACCAGCGCCGACAGCGCCTGCTGCGACGACGCCAGTTCGGCTTCGACCCCGGCCAGCTCCTTGCGCACGGCGTCCAGCCGGTTGCGCTGCTCCAGCCGCGTGGCGGCGGCGCTCGGCGCGCCGGCGCGTGTGACCTTGCCGTCCCAGCGCCAGGCATCGCCCGAGCGGCTCACCAGCACCTGGCCCGGCAGCAGCGACGGCTGCAGCCGGTCGCCCTCGGCGGCGTCGACCACGCCGATCTGCGCCAGGGCGCGGGCCAGCGCCGCCGGGCCGGTGACGAATCCGGCCAGCGCCTTGGCGCTAGCGGGCAGGGCGGCGGCGCCATCGATCGGCGGCAGGGTCTGCCAGAACGCGGCGGCCTCGCTGCTGTCCGACAGGTCGAGGTCCTCGCCGAAGGCGGCGGCCAGCGCAGCCTCGTAGCCGGACTTGACCTTGATCTGGTCGAGGATGGGCGTGAACCCGCCGCGCGCGGTCTGGGTCAGGGCGGCGAGGCCCCGTTCCTCGGCCTGCAGCTCTCGCACCCGACCGCGGATGTCGTCGAAGGCGGCGCGGGCCTCTGTTTCAGCGGCCTGGGCCTTCAGCCGCGCGGCGCCGGCGGCTTCCGCCTCCTCACGGGCGTTCTCGACCCGGCGGCGGGCCAGCTCGACCGCGCGGGCGGCGTCCTGCTCGGCGTTGTCGGCGGCCTTGCCCGCGACCAGCTTGGCCTTCTCGGCCTCGGTCGCCTGCAGCCGTTCCTTCAGCCGGGCGAGCTGCTGGGAAAGCTGGCCCGCCTGCTCGGTCAGGCCGCGGCGGCGGGCGGCGGCTTCCTGGGCCTTGCCGTTCATGGCGTCGAGCGCGCCCTCGGCGGCGCCGGTCTCGGCCGCCACCTGCTCGACCGCCTTCACGGCGGCGTCCATGCGGGCGGGATGACCGGCCTCTTCCTTCGCCAGCTCGGCCCGCTCGGCGGCGAGCTGCTCCAGATGGCCGGCGGCGTCCGTCGCCTGGGTTTCCTCGCGGCCGATGTCGCCGCCGATCTGCGCGAGGCGGGCCTGCAGCTCGGCGATGGCGTCACGCAGACGCCGTGCCTCGGCGTCCAGATTCTCCTGCTCCACCTTCAGCCGGTGGGTCGCGGCGGCGGCCTCGGCGGCGGCGTCGCGCAGCGGCGGCAGCGTCGCGCTCGCCTCGGCCTGGGCGGTGCTGGCGACGGCGGCGGCGCGGGTGCGCTCGGCGACGACGGCCTCGGCCTGCTTCAGGTACTCTTTGGCGGCCGCGAGTGCGTCGCTGGCGTAGAGCCAGCGGAGATGCAGCATCATGGCCTCGGCGGCGCGCAGCCTTCCGCTCAGGGTCTTGTAGCGGGCCGCCTGCCGCGCCTGCCGCTTCAGGCCGGCGAGCTGGGCCTCGATCTGCACCATGACGTCGGCGAGGCGCTCCAAATTGGTCTGGGCCGCCTTCAGCCGCAGCTCGGCCTCATGGCGCCGCGAATGCAGGCCGCTGGTGCCTGCCGCCTCCTCCAGGATCGCGCGGCGGTCCTTCGGTTTGGCGGAGATCAGCGCGCTGATACGGCCCTGCGACACCAGCGACGGCGAATGGGCGCCGGTCGCCAGGTCGGCGAACAGCAACTGCACGTCGCGGGCTCGGACTTCCTTGCCGTTCAGCCGGTAGACCGAGCCGGCCTCGCGCTCGATGCGGCGCGAGATCTCGATCTGCTCATGCTCGTTGAACGTCACCGGCGCGGTGCGGTCGGCGTTGTCCATCATCAGCGTGACTTCGGCCAGGTTGCGCGGCGGGCGCAGCGCCGTGCCGGCGAAGATCACGTCCTCCATGCCGTCGCCGCGCATGTTGGTGGGCTTGGTCTCGCCCATCACCCAGCGCAGTGCCTCGAGCAGATTGGACTTGCCGCAGCCGTTCGGGCCGACGATCCCCGTCAGGCCGGGCTCGATATACAGCTCCGTCGGATCGACGAAAGACTTGAACCCGGTCAGTCTGAGGCGCTGGAACTGCAAACAGTCTCTCCGTCAGGCCCTATTTGGGCATGGCCTCGTTGATCGCCCTGGCCACCTCGGCATAGGACGGCGACGACGTCAGAGTGCCGTTGACCACGATGGCCGGGGTGCCGTTCACCTTGTAACGATTGCGGGCCTCGTCCATGCGGTTCGCCAGGTGATCCTTCAGCGGCTTGTTGTTCAGGCAGGCCTGGTACTTCTTCTCGTCGACGCCGAAGTCCTCGCCATAGTTCGCCAGCCGGCCCTGCGTCGCCTTGCGCGACTCCTCGCTCATCGGGCCGGGCGCGGGCATCCATCGCGGCTGCTCGGCGAACAGCTTGCCCACCACCTTGAAGTAGTTCCCGGTCCCCGAGCAGCGCGCCAGGATCGACGCATCGACGGCATAGCTGTCCAGAGGAAACTCGCGGAAGATGAAGCGGATTTTGCCGGTATCGATGAAGTCCCGCTTCAGCAGCGGAAAGGTTTCCTTGGGGAAGTGCGCGCAGTGCGAGCAGGTCATCGAGGCGAACTCGATCACCGTGACCGGTGCGTCTACCGAGCCTTCCGCCATGTCTTCCATCGCCACGCCGGGA
>LNFM01010889.1_pt1 | contig 12597 bp, 13 predicted proteins | sample 596031 | NCBI WGS metagenome assembly LNFM01 (sample SAMN04254537, study PRJNA301005) | activated carbon metagenome | isolation source: dual media filters at the Ann Arbor, Michigan drinking water treatment plant | place: USA: Ann Arbor
TCACCGCCGGTCGCGACCCGCAGACGATGACCTACGACATGTTCGCTTATCAGGACACGATCGACCAGGGCGGCATGCTCGGCCCGCGAGCGTTCTCCACCGGCCCCGGCGTCTTCGCGGACACCGATTTCAAGTCCTACGAAGAGACGCGCGACGCGCTCTCCCGCTACTCGAAATACTACGGCACGCACATGTTGAAGTCCTACATGGTGGGCAACCGCAAGCAGCGCCAGTGGGTGGTGCAGGCCTCGAAGGAGCTCGGCATCATGCCGACGACGGAAGGCGGCCTTGACCTCAAACTCAACACCACCCACGCCCTCGACGGCTTCAGCGGCAACGAACACGCGCTGCCCATCCTGCCGCTGTACAAGGACGTCGTCGAGCTCTTCTCGAAGACCGGCATCACCTACACGCCTACGTTGCTGGTCGCTTACGGCGGCCCCTGGGCCGAGAACTATTTCTACGAGACCACCGACGTCTATGGCGACACGAAGCTGAAGCGGTTCATCCCGCAGAACGTGCTCTATCTGAAGGCGAGCCGCCGCAACGCCTGGTTCAGCGAAGAGGAGCATGTGTTCAAGCGCTTGGCGCAGTCGGCCAAGAAGGTGGTCGATAGCGGCGGCCGCGTCACCATCGGCGGCCATGGCCAACTGCAGGGCATCCAATGCCATTGGGAGATGTGGGCGCTACAGAGCGGCGGCATGACCAACTGGGAGGTCCTCCGCGCCGCGACGATTCACGGCGCCGAAGCGCTCGGCTATGCGCAGGACATCGGCTCGCTCGAACCCGGCAAACTAGCCGACCTGCTCGTCCTTCGCAAGGACCCGCTCACCGACATCCGCAACACCAACACCATTCGTTACGTCATGAAGAACGGCGATCTGTTCGACGCCGACTCGATGGATCAACTCTGGCCCACCGCGAAGAAACTGGGCGACCAGTGGTGGTGGAACCAACAACCCAAGAGGTAGCCTTATGCGCCTATTCCCTCTCGTCCTCCTCGCTTCAGCCGTCCTCGGTGCCTGGGAATGTGTCATCGTCCCAGCGCGACAGGAAGGCCGCCTGGAGGTGATCGTCTCGGACTTCACCGGCCTGGAGCACAAAGACTACAAGGCATCACTCACGAGCACCGTTGCTCCCGGCGTCGTAACGCCACTGCGATCCCCGAAGCAGAAGATCCCCTATGGCAGCTATGTTCTGCGGATCGAGTTGGCCGGATTCAAACGCCACGAGCAGCCCGTCGAGATCAGTGCGCCAGATACCGAAGTCCGCACCGACCTGGATCTCGGCACCATCGGCTGTCCCGAGCCGCCCACCATCCTGCGGGGCCAAATCCAGAACCTCCCCGCCAAGCAGGAGATCTGGGCCAAGGCGGTGCCTCTTCGCGGCCCGGGCAGCGTCGAGTCCCGCGTCCACGGCTCCGGCTACTTCGAACTCCGCGGCCTCCGCTACGCGAACTACATCCTGATCCTCACCACCGCCGACCGCATCCTCCACCAGCAGATCCTTTTCTCCCAGAAGCCCGGCCTCAACGCCCCCATCACCACCATCCAACTTTCTCCCTAACCACGCCCATCCCGTCTGCTACCCTCAACCATATGTTTCGCGCGTCCTTTCTCCTCTGCCTCCTCCCTTCCCTGGTCCCCGCGCAACCGAAGCCCCTCGACTGGGCTCAAATTGACCAGGAAACCCTCAAGCACTTCTCCGCCCTCGTCCAGATCAACTCCACCGACCCCGGCGGTTCCGAAAAGCCCGTCGTCGACTATCTGAAGTCGGTCCTCGATAAAGAAGGCATCGAGTCCAAAATCTTCACCCGCACCAACCTCGCCGACCCCGCCATCGTCCGCCCCAACATCATCGCCCGCCTCAAAGGCAACGGCAAGAAGAAGCCCCTCCTCATCGTCGGCCACACCGACACCGTCAACATCGACGCCAAGAAATGGACCACCTACGGCCCCTTCTCGGCCCACCGCGCCGGTGGCCACATCTACGGCCGCGGCACCGTCGATGACAAGGACAATCTCACCGCCGCGCTCATGTCCATCATTCTGCTCAAGCGGCAGAACACGCCGCTCGACCGTGACGTCATCTTCCTCGCCGAAGCCGGCGAAGAGGGCAACACCTCGGTCGGCATCGCCTTCCTCGTCAATGAGCACTACGCCGATCTCGACGCCGAATACTGCCTCGCCGAAGGCGGCTCCGCCGTCCGCACCAAAGGCAAGCTGAAGTACGTCCAGATCCAAACCACGGAGAAGATCCCCCGCGGCGTCCGCCTGGTCGCCTCCGGCGTGGCCGGCCATGGTTCGGTGCCGCTGCGGTCGAACCCGGTCGCACATCTGGCCCGCGCCGTCGCCAAGGTCGCCGACTGGCAGCCGCCCATGCGCCTCAACGACACCACCCGCGCCTACTTCGAGCGCCTCGCCACCGTCTCGACGCCCGAAGAGAAAGAGCGCTATAACAACCTGCTGAACCCCGACAAGACCGACGCGATTCAGGAGTATTTCGCTGTCAACGAACCGCGGCACAACTCCATGCTCCGCACCTCCGTCTCGCCCAACATCTTCCAGGGCGGCTACCGGTCCAACGTCATTCCTTCGGAAGCCACGGCGCAACTCGACATCCGCGCTCTGCCCGACGAGGACATGACAAAGTTCTACGACACCCTCCGCAGCATCATCAACGACCCGGTGATTAAAGTCGTTCCCACGGGCAACTCGGTCCGTCCGGGCGCGCCGCCCTCGGGACTCGATAACGAGGCCTTCCGCACCATCGAAGCCGTCGCTAAACAGCACTACGACAACGTCGCCGTTCTTCCCACCATGGCCACCGGCGCCACCGACATGTCCTTCCTCCGCTCGAAAGGCATGCAGTGCTACGGCATCGGCCCGGCCATCGACATCGAAGACGGCCCGCTCGGCTACGGCGCCCACAGCGATCAGGAGCGCATTCTCGAATCGTCCCTGTATCAGTTCGTGAAGTTCCACTACGACCTCACCGCCCAACTGGCGGCCGCGAAATAATGCCATGCGTCGACTCCTTCTCGCTCTCGCTCTTCTGGCCGTCCCGGCTCCGGCCGCCGACCTTCCGGAGGTCGCCCAGCTTCTGGTCGACCTCATCCGCATCGATACCTCGAATCCGCCGGGCAACGAAGAGAAGCTCGCGCGGTTTCTTGAAAAGAAGTTTGCCGGCCTGGGCTTCGCGATCGACATCATCCCCACGCCCATCGCCGGCAAGGCGCACTTTATCGCACGCCTGAAGGGCAATGGGAAGAAGCGGCCCGTGCTGCTTGCCGCCCATGCTGACGTGGTCGGCGTGGAACGCGAGAAGTGGACCGTCGATCCCTTCGCCGGCGTCGTCAAGGACGGCGCCGTCTACGGCCGCGGCGCCATCGACTTCAAGGGCGGCCTCGCCGTCTTCGCGCAAGCCGTCCTCAATCTCGCCCGCAACAAAGTCGCGCTCGACCGCGACGTCATCTTTCTTTCGGAAGCCGACGAGGAGGGCGGCCTGTACAACACGACATGGCTGGCCACGCAGGCCTGGGAGAAGATCGACTGCGAGTTCTCTCTGAACGAAGGCGGCTGGATCATCAAGGGCAAAGACGGCCAGACGTCCTATGTCTCCATCTCTACCGCCGACAAGGGCAACGTCTCCCTCACGCTCACCGCCCGTGGCACCTCGACTCACTCCTCCATGCCCCGCCCGGACAACGCGATCTATACGCTGGCCCGCGCCCTGGCAAAGCTCTCCGCTTACGAGACCAAGGTGAAGCTCACGCCCGAAACCCGCATGTTCTTTGAGACCCTTGCCGATGTCAGCCCCGAGCCGATGAAGAGCACCTTCCGGGATCTACTCTCGGACGACCCGAAGAAGGTCGCCGCCGCCGACAAGGCGATCTCCGAAGACACCCTGCTCCACGCGATTATGCGGGACACCATTGCCCCGGTGCTGATGAACGCCGGCTTCCGCGGCAACGTCATCCCCGGCTCAGCCGAGGTCACGTTGAACTTCCGCACCATCCCCGGCACCACGGCCGAGGACCTGATCGACGAGATCAAGGGCGTGGTCGAAGATCCGCGCGTCGATGTCGATGTCGCCGTCTTCGCCACCTCTCGCACCGCCATGACCCCGGAGCAGAAGAAGCAGTCGATGGAGTATCAGAAGATGCGGTCACGCCTAAAGCCGTCGCCGCTCGACAACGAACTCTACAAGACGCTCGTCAAGCACGCCCTCGCCGTCTACCCCACGGCCAAGGTGACGCCGTATCTGTTCCAGGCCGGCACGGACTCCGCCGCCTGGCGCTCGCGCGGCATCCCCGTCTATGGCATCTATCCCTATCCCATCGACCACGAGGACCTGAAACGCATGCACGGCAACGACGAACGCGTCCCCATCGCCTCGCTGGTCACCGGCGTCGACATGATCTACAAAACGCTCGTCGACGTCGCCGCCGCCAAGCCTTGACACGCAGGGCGGGTTGCCGATACCCTTCCCTCCAATGACCACTCGCCGCTACTTCTTCTTCGGGTCTCTGCTCGCCGGCGCCGTCCCCACCGGTGGCTACGGCAGCGTCCCTTCGCTTCGCGCTCTCGGCTACAAGCCCTTCTACGATAAGCTCAACGTCGCCGCCATCGGCTGCGGCGGGCGCGGCAACGAAATCCTCAATGAAGCCGCCCGGACGGAGAACATCGTCGCCCTGTGCGACGTCGACCTGAAGCGCGGCGAAGGCGCCATCAAGCGCTACGAGAAGCTGCCCCTCTATCGCGACTACCGCACCATGCTTGACAAAGAGGGCAAGAATATCGACGCGGTCACAATTGCCATTCCGGACTTCATGCATGCCGCCGTCGCCCTCGCCTACATGCAGGCCGGCAAGCACGTCTATCTCGAAAAGCCGCTCGCTCGCACCCCGTGGGAGACCCGCCTTCTCCTCGATGCCGCCATTAAGTACAAGGTGGCGACGCAGATGGGCAACCAGGGGTACTCGCACGAATCCCATCGCGTGGCGGCCGAGATTCTCTGGTCCGGCGAGATCGGCGATGTCACGGAAGTCCATGTCTCGACGACACCCGGCACGCATCCCACCGGCCTGAAGGAACTGCCGCCGGAGGAGTCCGCGCCCGACACGTTGAACTGGAGCGCCTGGTTGGGCAACGCGCCCATGCGCCCGTTCAGTTCCTACTACGTGCCCTATAATTGGCGCGGCTTCTATGATTTCGGCACCGGCCAGATCGGCAACTGGGCCACGCACTCGGCCGGCCCCGTCCACCACGCGCTGCAGCTCGGCGCTCCCACGAGCATCGAGCGCGTCGCGGTGACGAACGAAAGCAAGTACACCTTCCCGGACCGCGCCACCATCCGCGTTGACTTCCCCAAGCGTGGCGGCATGCCGCCCGTCAGCGTCTTTTATCATGACTCGGCGCGCGCCACCGACCCCGATGTCTACCGCGTCCCCGGCATGGAGAACGAAGTGATTCTGCCGCCGGCCAACAACCTGAGCGACAAGGGCCGGCCGATGGGAACGGGTGGCCGTCCCGCCGGCCCGCCCCGCCCGCCGCGTCCGGCCAACGCGCCGCCGATGGGTGCCGGTGGCCCGGGGGTGACCGTGTTTGGCGGCCCTCGCGGCGGCCCCGCGCGCGGAGTACTGACTGGCAATGGAGCCGTCTTCATCGGAACCAAGGGCATTATGGCGACGATGGAGAGGGGCGAAGGCGTGTGGCTGTTGCCTTCGGCTCGTTGGGCGGAGTACAAGCTCCCGCCGCAGTTGTTGACGCGTTCCCCGGGTCACATGCTCGATTGGATCCGCGCCTGCAAGGGTGGGGACCAGGCTTGTTCCGACTTCCGCATCTCCGCGCCCTATGCCGAGTGGCTGGCGTTGACAGCGATTGCCTTCCGGGTGCCCGGCAAACTGAATTGGGACAGCAAGCTGATGCGCTTCACGAACAGCGTGGAGGCGAACAAGTACGTCAAGCCGGCGTTCCGCCCTGGCATGGAGTTGAAACTCTGAACAAGGTACGCTGAGGGATGACGAATCTAGAAGTGGCGATGAAACTCGTCGCCCTCTGCACTGCCCATGAAAACTTTGCGGCGATGGAACAACTCTACGCCGAAGACATAGTGAGCGTTGAAGGCCAGGCTGACTCTGGTGGAAAGACCGCGACCTCCGGCAAGCAGGCCGTTATCGACAAGAGCAAGGCTTGGGCCGGCGTCCATGAGATCCATGGGTCGTCGACCGAGGGTCCGTTTTTGTCGACCGATGGTTTCGCCGTAATCTTTCAATTTGACGTTACGCCGAAAGCCACCGGAAGGCGAACCCAGCTGCGGGAGATTGCCGTCTACACTGTGAACGGGGGACTCATTGTCCGTGAGGAGTTCTTCTACGGCGAGGATGGCGACGCCCTGAGCCGGTAAAGTAACCCCGACAGAAGTCCGACGCCCATACCCGTCAGTGGAAGTAAAAGCGGGTATGGGCGAACTGGCGCATTAAAGGCTCGCATCACGCCGCTTCGGGGAGCTGTCTCCGACGGCAATTCGGCCCTTATGTGATCCGCAAGCCGGTCAACGAGTTCTCTGCTCGCCACTGGCGGATAGGTGAAGATTGCGATGGATCGGCCGATCTCGTGGACTTGGATGTCGCGTACCACGTAATGATAAAGCGTCTGCCAGGACATCCGCAGACCGGAATTAATCGATCGCTTGAGTTGACCCGAGTCCTTCGGGCCCTCGAAGATGACGGCGTAGAGCGTCACGCGTTGGGGCGGCAGTAGGAACGTAAGTCCCCAGCCGCAAAGCAGGCCGATTCCCGCCCACAGTGGCAGCCACCGTAAGCGCAACAACAAAGCTGACCAGATCAAGTCGGCAACATCGCGAACTCTGGGAGGCGAATCCTCGAGCAGCGCCTCCAACTCCGCCCCGTACCGCTCCCGCCACGCCCTCGGATACAACCGGATAAGCCACTTCATAGCGCCTCCAGCCGTTCCCGGCCCGCCGTCACAATCCGGCCGAGCTTAGCCAACTCCTCCTCCAAATGCCGCCGCCCCGCCGCCCGCAACCGATAAGGCCGCCGCCGCTCATCCGGCGACGCCATCGCCCGGATCATTCCCCGCTCCTCCAACCGGCTAATCGCCCCGTAAAGCGTTCCGGGGCCCAAACGGACCCCGGCAAATCGCTCGATATCTTCCATCATGCCGTAGCCGTGCTGATCGCCCCCGGCCAGGCTCGCCAATACCAGTAGTGTCGGATCTGACATCGCTATTCCGTCCCGCGATATATCGTATCACGGAATAGCGGCAGTCTATTTCTTCGCCGGCTGCGCGAATCCCCGGCCGACCATGTCCTTCACGTCGGTCGTCGCCCCGTGGTCTCGCCACAGCCATCGCATCATCTCCGGAAACACCGTCTGCAGCATCTTCTGCCCATGGCGCTGCACACCCCACGAGTAGTTCAAGTCGTAGCCTTTTTCCTCGAGCGCTTTTTGCATCCGCACGTTCTGCAAAAACCAGTCGCGCGTTTCGTCGTAGGAGCCATCGGCCCGCAGCGCCCGGTTGTCGTTCCGGCCATCGACCAGAAACACGCGAAGCGGCTTCTTCTCGCTCTTGCGGATAATGTCCGGGTACGCGTGGCCCCCGCGAATATTGGTAAAGCTGCCAACGTTGCTGAGCACCTTGCGGAAATGGTTCGGCCGCTCCCAAGCGACGGTAAACGCCGCAATCGCCCCGGAGCTGGACCCGCCGATGCCATGACGTTCCGGATCCTTCGAGAGGTTGTACTCCTTGTACAGCACCGGCATCAGTTCATCGACGATCACCCGGGCATACTTGTCGTCCAGACTGTTGTATTCGGTCGGCCGGTTCGTATCGCGGTCGCCCCAATTGCGCGGCGTGGGCTCGGGCTGGTCAGGGCGGCGGCCCGGGTTGATGAAGACGCCGATCATGATCGGGATCTCTTTCCGGTAGATCAGATTATCCATCACCACCTGCGCCCGGATGTCGCCTTCCGGCGCCATGAACGCCTGGCCGTCCTGGTAGATCATCAGGCTGGCGGGCACGGCGGGATCGTACTGTGCCGGCACGTAGACCCAATAGGTATGCCGCGTACCCGGATAGACTTCGCTCGGGAGCGTAAACGGTCCTCGGATTTCGCCTTGCGGGACGCCCTCCATCACCATCGCGTCCGGCGCGAGCTTGTAGTGGAGATCGGTGTTGGGCGTTTCCGCCATGGCCGGACGCGGCGGGCGATTGGCCGGCGGCGCCTGGGCAAAGAGGCCGGCGGCCAACAGGATAGGAAGATATCGCTTCATGGTTTCGGAAGCAACATATCACAGTCGGCGGCCGGGCCTCTTGCGGGACCTACTTCACTTTGAGCGGTACCGACGCGCTGTGGTTTTCCCAAGCGAGCGTCAGCGAGCTGTCGGTGAGGGTGTACTTCAGGTTTTCGACGAGCGCCGGCGGCTTGGCCATCTTCATCTTCACGCGGCCCAAGTCGGCTGACTTGTCGTAGCTCAAGCCCCATTGGCCGGTCTTCTTGTTGACGACGAGGGTCCACTCGTTCGGGGTCGTCAGGTCGACATAGAGGGTGTAGTCGCCGGCGGGAACGGCGAAACCGCCGAGGTCGAGTTCGCCATCGGTGTGCAGTTTGGTGGCGGCGTTGGCACCGGCACGCCAAATGGGATAGTTGCGGTCCTTGCCGATCTGGCCATCCAGGCCAAAGAGCTTGCCTTCGCGGCCCTTCACTGCGGGCGAAGCGTACGTGATAGAAACCGTCTTGCCGTTGATGGTCTTGGACTCAGTGGCGGCGGGGCTTTGGGCAAATGCGAACGCCGCGATCGAAAAAGCGATCGCGGCGGTACGGACGATATGGGTCATCCCCTCAGTCTAGACGACGTCGGCGTAAACGGCCATCAGCTTCTCGAGGTCGGCGCGGTCGGCGGGGGTGACGTTTGAGAGGGGCGGCCGGACGGGTCCGGCGGGGTGACCGAGGATCTCCATCGCGTCCTTCATGATGGAGACTTCGTAGCCTTTCATCCGGTCGCGGAGGGCGTAGAGCGGATGAACGTACTTCTTCATCATCGCGTCCATGGCGGCGCGGTCGCCTTTCACGCCAGCTTCGGCAATGGCGAGCGAAAGCTTGGGAGCAATGTTCGAGATCGAGGAGGTATAAGCCTGACAGCCGATGGCGAAGTAGCCGGGAGCGAGGTCGTCGCCGAGGCCACCCACCCACGCCACGCGGTCGCCGACTTCGAGCATGATGCGGTGATACTTGCGGATGTCGCCTTGGCCGTCCTTCCACATTTTGAGCGAAGGCACGCGGTCGAGCAGGCGCATCACCTGCGCCGGGCTCATGCCGGCCCAGTCGCGGGTGTAGAACGACAGCGGAATGCCGCAACTCTTGCCGATCGCCTCGAAGTAGTCCAGCAAGCCTGATTCCGGCGCGTTGATGTAGTAAGGCGGCATTACGAGCAGCGCTTCGGCGCCCGCCTCTTCCATCTCGCGCGCCATCTTGCAGGCGAGCACCGTGTTGTAGCCAACGCCGGCCACGATCGGCATCCGGCCGTTTACAGCCTTCACCGAGACGCGGACGCACTCTACGGCTTCTTCCGGCGTGAGCGAGTAGATCTCGCCAGTACCGCCAACGATCACCTGCGCACAGAAGCCGTAGCCGGCCATCCAGTCGCAATTCTTTTCGAGCGCCGGCAGATCCAGCGAGAGGTCTTTTTGAAAAGGCGTGACGGGAAATCCGAAGACGCCTCGGAAGGCTTGTTTAGGGTCTAGCATTTTGGCTTGAGCGATTCTACCAGATGCCATCCGGCCGGAGGCACAAGCCAGCTACTTGCGCATGCCGGGTTTGGGGGAGCGAACTGCCTGTTGGCGGCGCTTCTTCTTGGAGCGCTTCGGCTTCGAGATGATGAAGGTGCCGCTGCCGATGTATTCGGCGGAGTAAAGGTTTTCTTTGGCCATAACTTCCTAGTGTAGCCCAAAATCTTCCTCAATCCGATTTCGGCCTGGTCTCGTAGACCTAGGCATGAAGACACAAACCCTTCTCGAACAGATTGGCAGCCGCCGCGGATTCTTCCAAAAACTCGGCGTGGCCACGGCGACCGTAACCGCAGCGACGGCCCAAACGGCCAGCGCACCTTTCCAATTCGACAACCCGACGCAGATCCTGACCGCCGCTCTGATCGCCGAGGACTTGGCTACCACCTTCTACTACAACGCCTTGACGGGCCCAGCGGGCCAGGACCCCAAACTGGTGGAAGATCCGCTCGATCGGAACTACCTGCGGGCGGCGCTGCGCCAGGAGATCGAGCACGCCAACCTGCTGCGAAGCCTGTTGGGGATCTCGGGATCAGCGGCGGACCCCGTGCAGATGTTCTACTTTCCGCGGGGAAGCTTCGACAAGTTGGAGGCGGAAAGCGGTCCAGCGGTGCTGCCCTTGCTCGACGCTCTGGAGAACGCTTTCATCGGGGCGTATCTGACAGCAGTACGGGCGTTCTCCTTTATGGCGGCGAACACGAGCACCAACCGGGGCGTTTACTACAAGCTGGGCAACGCCAATTTGAGCGCGGACCAGTTGGCGTACTTCGCGCAGGTATCGGCGTCGATCATGGGAGTCGAGGCCGAACACCGGGCGCTGGGGCGGTCGATTGGCGGAATGGACCCGGCGAACAACCTCTGCTACCAGCAGACAGCGGGGCTGGACTCGGTGTTTACAGGCGCGAAATCTGCTGTCGTGGCGTTGACTCCATTCTTGACGCCGTCAACAGGCCCGGGCTTCTCCTTGAAAGATGCGCTTGAGAAGAGCCCGAGCCTGACCTTGCCGTGCGAGTTTGGCCCGCCGGCGTTCTAGACCATATACATGCCGCCGTTGATTTCGATGGTCTGCCCATGGATGCCGCTCGCGGCGTCCGAGAGCAGGAAGGCGATGACGGCGGCAATCTCCTCGTTGGTTTGGAGGCGGCCGGCCGGGGTCTGCGCCTTGACGTTGTCGAGCATCTGTTGAGTGGAATACTTCTCGTGGAAGTAGTTGTCGACGGTGCCCGGAGAGACGGCGTTGACGCGGATGCCAGCGGGGGCGAGTTCTTTGGCCAAGCCTTTCGTGATGCAGGCGACGGCGGCCTTCGAAGCGGCGTAAATGGTGGCGCCGGGGCCGCCGCCATTCCGCGCGGCGATGGAACTGAGGTTGATGACATGGCCGGATCCTTTGGCGATCATGCCGGGGGCAAGGGCTTGCGTGATGAAGTAGACGCTTTTGGTGTTGAGAGTCATCACGCGGTCATAAAGATCGAAGGTGAACTCCGGCATTTTGGCGCGATGGACGAGATGGCCGGCGTTGTTGATGAGGATGTCGGCGTCCGGCGCGGTGGCCTTGAGTTGGTTGATGAAGGCGGAGAGGCCGGCGTCGGTGGAGAGGTCGGCGCCGATGAGGTCCACTTGGCAGTTGGTGAGTTCGGCGGCGAGTTGGGCGGCGCCGTCGAGATAGGACGAGTAGTGGAGCACGAGCCGCGAAGCTCCGGCGGCGGCGAGCAAACGAGCGGTAGCGGCGCCGATGCCGCGCGAGGCGCCGGTAATGACGGCGGTTTTTCCAGCGATTCCGTTGGGATTCATGACCTCCTATCGTATCGAGGAGCCAGGCGGCGTTGGGAATCAGCCGAAAGCCGAAGCAGGGGTGCCAGTCTCCAGGCTCGGCTGGCGGCCTAGGCGAGTGTTTGTGAACGCTATCGAGTGCAGCCAAGTGCTGTTGCTGACCCCGGGCGAGGAACCGTTGGAGGTCCCTGTCCGTGACCGCTCGCTTGTGTCCCCACGCGAAATGCCCGGGCAGGAACTCTACACGCCCAACCAGAGCCCGGCCGCTCGGAGTATTCGAGTGGGACCAGTCGCCGATGGTCGTAGTTGCCCACAAAAGCGCTCCACAGCCCATCGTCGTTATCCTGCAGGTCCGCCCGTCAGGCTTCGTGAAGCCGACTCGCTGGCGCTTGGCGGCAGGGGAGCCGGCTTTCGGAACCCTGTCGCTACAGACTCAGGTTGCGATATACCGCAGCCAGGCTTCTTGCTGGTCAAAGTTCGCGGATCTGGACCGCTATTTTTTACCTAGTTTTCCTCCGTTGCTGCGGTCGAGCACGGGGGGCAACGGTCCAAGGAAGGGAGGAAGAGGCTCGACCGAACGGCATTGATGGAAAAAAGTACTGATTCAGGCCACTCGCGACACCGACAGGCGAAACACCCAGAAGCGCTTCCGGCAAGTTCGGCAACGCAGGGGAAGGCAGATGAACGCAAGAGCCCGGTCTATTCCCCGTAGTTTTGAACGCCGAAGGGCGGTGGACTGGCATTTCGGACATCTTGGGGCCCGGAGGGCGTGTTCGAGTAGCATGGTCTTCCATGATTCTCTTGCACGCGACTGACCAACCTCCAAAAGCGAAGGGAATGGGCGCGGGCGAATCCGGCGTTCTTCCCGAGCGACCGGGACTTTCACAGCGGTGAAAGTTCCAGCCGCGCCCATCAAACGTTCCGAAATTTCTCAGCGGGAAAGGCAACCAGCGATCCAGAGAACCGAACCTCGCGGACCGGACTAGGGCACGCGCACCACGCCGTTGTACTCGGTGAC
>LNFM01015231.1_pt1 | contig 12597 bp, 13 predicted proteins | sample 596031 | NCBI WGS metagenome assembly LNFM01 (sample SAMN04254537, study PRJNA301005) | activated carbon metagenome | isolation source: dual media filters at the Ann Arbor, Michigan drinking water treatment plant | place: USA: Ann Arbor
TTCCTCGGTAGCTCAATGGTAGAGCATCCGGCTGTTAACCGGAGGGTTGTAGGTTCGAGTCCTACCCGAGGAGTACGGAGAAAAGCCCTGCACGCGCGGGGCTTTCTTATTGCCCTCGACGGCGGCTACATCGCCAGATTCGCCGCGGTGTCCCCAGCGGTGTCCCCACGCGGCGCGAGCGCGGCATCCAGGCCGGCGCCGAACCCCTCGAACGAGTCGGGCAACAGGTGCCCGTACAGGTCGTAGGTGAGGGCGATCGAGGCGTGGCCGATCACGGACTGCAGCTGCTTGGGGTTGAGGTGCTCGTGGGCGATCAGCAGCGAGACCGCCGTGTGGCGCAGGCAGTGGAACGGCAGGTGCCGGATTCCGGCCTTGCGCAGCGCCCTGGCCCACGCTCCCTCGAGGTTGCGAGGGTCGATGGGCGTCCCGACGTTCGAGGCGAACACCAGGTCGTGCTCGTTGGCGGGCTGGCGCAGCTTGTGGCGGCGCAACTCACCGATGAGCGCCGCGGTCAACGGGACCACGCGGCGTCCGGCGCGGCTCTTGGGTGTGCCGAAGCCGTGCTGGGTGTAGGTCTGCCGCACGAACAGCCGCCCCTGGCCCAGTTCCAGATCTCCCCAGCGCAGGCCGAGCAGCTCTCCCCGGCGCAGCCCGGTGAACGCCGCGGTGGTGATGAGCGTCCCCCATCGCTCTCCGGCGGCGTCGGCGATGCGACGCAGCTCGTCGGGCGTGAGGATCTCCCGCTCGGGCGGTTGGTATGGCAGGGGCCGCACGGAGGCGGCGGGGTTGGCCATCAGGTACTCGTCCTCGACCGCGTCGCGCAGCATGCGCTTGAGCGGCACGAGCGTGTTGTTGATGGTCTTGGCTCCCCACACCGGTCGGCCGTCGTCACGACGGGCCGCGGCTTTGGCGGCCAGATATGCCTTGATGTCCCCGATCCGGATCGCGCTGATCGGCGTGTCTCCGAACCACGGCACCAGGTGGTTGCGGATGACGGCGGCGTAGTCGGTGTGGGTGGAGGCCTTCACCCGGGCCCGGTGCTGGGCCAGCCATCGCTCCGCGTACTCGCCAAAGCCGATGTCCTTCGGAGGTGGGCGCCAGGCATTCGCCTCCAGGTCGCCCTGGAGGCGGCGCATCGCCTCGTCCGCGTCCTGGCGGGTGGGGAATCCTCCGGCCTCGTACCGGGTGCCGTCCGGTGTCCGGAACCGGTACTGCCAGCCCGCTGCGCAGCGGCAGCGGCGGTTCCGTCCCCCGGTGGTGACCGGGCAGGTGCGGGAGTGTCGGCGTCTCACGGTTCCGGATGCCATCGTCGCCCTCCGGGTCGTCGGTGTTGGGTCATGGCTCGTTGCTCCTTGTCCATGCGCGCACCGTGGTGGTGTCGCGGCGGACCGAGCCTATGGCCGGCCTCGTTCATCCGGGAAGAGCCGTCGTGGCAGGGCGATCACTTCCGCTGCAACTTTGGTGCGGGGTGGGTGGGGTCGGACCTCGGTGGCCGCGAGGATCTCCCGGATCTGCGCCTCGGAGAACCGCACCTGCCGGCCGAGGCGGTGATGCGGCACGCGCCGCTCACGGGCCTGCGCGAGAAGCCATCGGGGATTGACGCCCAGGAGTCGCCCGGCCTCCACGGCGGTCAGCAGCCGCTCCCCACGTCCGTGCTGGTGGGCGGCTTCCCCCATCAGCCGCCCCTTCCGTCGGTACGCATCACGCCCACGGTCCGAAGTCGATCTCAGGGGCTGGAAGCTGCGGCGTCGGGGCGCGTTCCGGTGCGCAAATGGTCTCGCGTGCGGGGTGCAGGAGGTGGGTGATCTCGGTCAGGCGGGCTTGCAGTTGGCCGGTGGTGAGATCGGCGAGTTCGGGGCGTGGCGGGTCCGGCCGTCGTGGCGGTGGCGCGGCCGGGGGTGTCTGTGCGATCTGGAGCTCGATGGCGCGGATGCTTCGGGTCAGGTCCCGGCGTGCGCGGCCCAGTGGCCGCGTCGCCTCGCGCGCATCCATAAGCCGCTGGTGGCGTGCGTGAAGGACCTGGCGGGGGTCGTGGTGGTTCCGTGCCTGCTGGTCGGCGCGGAGTGCCTGGCGGATCCAGGCAGCTTCGGTTCGGAGTGCCTCGGAGTGACTCCGAGCCGCATCGAGTTGATGGCTCGCCAGAGGTTCGGCGGTCGCGCGGGTCATCGCCTGGGCGAGGGCGTCCAGCCCCCCGCGGTGGCCGGGGTCGAGGGCCCCTGCGGGTTCGCGTTCCGCCGTGAGGTAGAGGTGGGTGTGGGTGCGTGCGCGTGTGAGGGCGACATAGCCCCATTCGGCCAGCTGTCTGCTGTCGCTGGTCAGGACGTATGCGTGGTCCACGGTGGCGCCTTGGGCGGCGTGCACGGTGAGCGCGTACGCGTGGCGGACATGCTGGGCCGCGTACTCGGCGGGCAGGGTCCTTAGCTCCCCGTCGTCGGTGCGAAGCAGCACGTGGTCGGGGGTGAGGGCGTGGATGCGGCCGCGGGTGCCGTTGCGCACGTCGAGGGCGTGGTCGTTGTGGCGGCAGATCACCCGATCCCCGGCCGCGAGCACCGCACCCCCGTAGCGGTGCTCTGCGCCGAGGCGCCCGGTCGCGCGCATCCGTTCCCGCGCGAGGGCGTTGAGTTCGTCGACGTCGCGGTTGCGGTGGGCCAGCATCACCGCCTCCCCCACCCCGACCTCCCGGGCGGCGGTCCACCAGTCCTCCACCAGCCGGGCACGGGCCTGCTCGGCGTCGGGGGTCTGGGTGATCCGCCCGTGTGCCGCGTACGCCGCTAGGGCCCCATGGGCGTCACCGCTGCGGAGGGCGACCAGGGCGTCGCGTTCCCACTCGGCGCGCTGGCGACGGTTCCCGGTCAACTCGGTGGTCTGGACCTCTGCGGTCAGGGCGGCGAACAACCCACCCGGTCCGACAGCGGGCAGCTGCGCGGGGTCTCCGACCAGCACGACCCGTCCGCCGGCATCGGTGACCGCGTGAATGAGGGCGGCCAGGGTCGGGGTGTCGGCCATCGAGGCCTCATCCACGATCACGCACGCCCCCGCAGGGGTGAGCGCGCCTGCGCGCAGGTCCGTGAGCAGTGCGTGGATGGTGGACGTCGGGATGCCGGTGGCATCGCCGAGGATCCGTGCGGCCTGCGCCGATGGCGCGCACCCGCGCACACCAACACCGGACCCGGTCAGCGCCGCGGACGCGGCGGCGAGGGCGGTGGTCTTGCCGGCACCGGCGTGTCCAATCACGCACGCCACCCGGTCCTCAGTCCTGGCGACCAGGGTGGCGGCGCGCACCTGCTCGTCGCTGAGACGGACCGGAGTGCGCGCGAGTGCGTGAGTTAGGGCGTCGTGGTGAGCGCGGGCGACCGGCTGGCCGCGTCCCTGGCGAGCGGTCTGCAGGACCCGTTTCTCGACGCGCACCAGCTCGACCGCCACGAACCGCTCAGGGGCACCAAGGGCCGGCGCGGGCAAACGCTCCAGCCGCGGGTCCCGGGAGAGCACGTCTACCACCTCCATCACCTGGTGTGCGATCGCGCCTTCGGGGTGGGCGTCGCACACCGCGCGCACCAGATCCGCGGTGCTGAGCGAGGTGGTGTTCGGAGTGACTCCGGAGTGCCCGAGAACCGCATCCACCGGGTGTTCGGAGTGTGGGCGCATCGGTGCGCGCGCAGGGCCTCGGAGTGACTCCACCCGGTGGGCGTCAAGGCCGTGTTCCGCCGCACGTGCGCGCCAGCGCTCACGTGCGACCACCAGGTCCACGCTGCGCTTCACCGCCCGCGTGACAACTTGGGCGACCCGTCGGCCGGCGTGGGTGTCGGCACCCCGTGCGCGGGCTTCCTCCAGCACCGCCGCGCGACGGCGACTGAATTCCTCGATCACCGCGCGCGGCACACCGGCGAGATCCGCCTGCCCGGCTCTGACCGGCCCCCACCCGACGCCCAGGTGTGCGGTGAGCTCTGCCCGCAGCCGTGCCTGGTAGACGTGCCCGGCGGCGGTCCGCCAATCCGCCAGCAACAACCGGCCGTCAAGGGCCCGGTGCGTGCCTTCCCCGGTGGCCCCGAGGTTGGCGATCACCACGTGGGTGTGCAGGTGCGGGTCCCCATCCCGGTTGGTGCGATGCGCGAAGCCCGCTGCCACCAGCCCCGTCCGCTCACGGATGATCCCCTGCGGGCCGCTTCTGACGACCGCGGCGTACCGCTCCAGCACCACCAGGGCGTCGCGCCACGCCACCCGATGGGCCTCGGCCACTTGGGCGCGTGTCGCCTCGTCGGTGAGGGCGTGCAGCAGGCTCACCGACTTCGGGGCCTCAAAGGTCAGATCGAACCCGACCACCGGCCGGTGAACGACGTCCACCACCCGCCGCTCCCCCGACACGGGATCCAGACGCTCGGTTGGGATCACCCGCTCGCCCACCACCCGGCGCAGGACCTCCCCGGTGACGGGGTGCCGGCCATCCAGGAGCACCGACAGCTCCCCGTCGGCGACCTCCCCGGTCAGGCCCAGGTGCTCCGCGCCGGTGCCGGCCCACTCCCCGCGGGTCTCACCCTCCCCGGCGTAGTACGCCTCCCGGTCGGTGGCGACGGTCCGCTCGTAGTACGTGCGCGCCTGTCCTGCCGGCCGCAAACGGGCCGCAGTCAACACCGCCGGACCCCACGACCCCCTGGGAGAAAGATCCACACATAGGAGAACGGTCAAACCACCCCCGAAAAGGGGGTGCCCGAACCACTAAGACTCGGAAAAGCTCACGCTCCGGGCGTGACCGCAGCGGCTCGGCGAGCGGTCAGATCGCGCTCGCAACGGGCTTTCCTCGGTCCGACGCAAGCCCGCAGACGAGGCTCCGCACTTGCCAGTGCATCTTGTGCGCCACGGTCTTGGGTTGGGAGCTGGAAGCGTCGAGGCCAACTGGGATGTCGGGTCGAGGCTGCCGTCGGCTCACGCGGGTGAGGGACTCCGACCAGGGGCGTTCCTCTGGGAAAGTAGAGGGCGATGGACGCGAGGGGCTCGTGCCCGCAGACCACGAGCGCGAGAGACACGATGTTCGGGCACCAGCGGATACATCTAGCCCCCGGGGGGCGCGCGGCGTCCATTCGATGCCGCGAGGCCTTCCGGGCGGCTGCCGTAGACGCTGCGGGCTCTTCTTGCTCCTGTGTCAACCACGCGGCGGAGGCGGGTGCTTGGTGTGCTGTGGACGCCTGACGTGCCTCGAGGGCGCAGACCGCTTCGCGGCGGGTGTCGCCGCCGGATTAACGTAGTTTGCAGGTAGGCGCCGTCGTGTGGGCGCCGTCGGTGGGCGCATTGCAGGCCCTGCTGGCGCATCAGCCGGGCGATCCGCTTGCGGCCGTTGCGATACAGCCCGCCGCAGGTTCTGCGTGGATGCGGGCGGCACCGTGGGTGCCGCGGCTCATCTGATGAATGCGGCGCAGCCGCTCAACCAGTCCTTGATCGGCACGTCTGCGCGCTGAGGGCGGCCGGCTCCCCCACGTATAGAACCCTGAGCGCGATACGCCCAAGCCCGAGAAAGCCTGGAGACCCCATGGTTGGCCTCTTGGGCGCTGATGAACGGGTACCGGCTCACCGCGCCGTCTCCGTGACAAAGAGCGCCGCGGCCCCCTTTTAGGATCGCACGCTCTTCTCGCAGCACCTTGTTCTCACGCCGCAATCGCCCGAGCTCGGCGCGCTCATCACTTGTGAGCCCCGGCGTAAACCGCCATCGATGCGGGCCTGCTGGACCCAGCGGCGCACCGCTGTCTCGGTCAGATCAAGCTCCCGACAGACCGCTCCGACCGACCTAGCCAAGCTCTCGATTGACTCGACGGTGCGGGCCTTCGACTCCGCCGAGAACTCCCGTCGTACCCTTCGCGGTGGATGCTCCATGAGGACCTCCTTTCAAGGGCCTCATTGCCCTTAAATGGTGTCCGCAGAAGCGGGGCGACCCCACACTGTCGTCGCGGTTGGTTGGGTCGGGCAGGCGTTGGGCTGTGGCGAAGTTGCCCGGACGCCCGCTGTGGTTATCTACTCCGCAACCCAGCTACTCCTGGACTTACGCTCGTCGTGCACCGAACGCAAGTTGCAGACTTTCGGGATGCCTTGCCAGGGCTGAGCGCAGCGCCAACGGTCGGAGTCCTCAGCCTTGGACGTGCGATCGAGGATCACCTGGAGACCCTAAGCATGGTCCGCTCGCCTCAGCCGGCGCCGCTGCCAACGGCCCGCATTATCATCTGCACTTGCACGTAGTCCCACGCTGGCACGAGGACGGCTTGGGTCCAATCTGGCCTCGGGGCAGCAGGTACTCCGCCCCCTTGATCGACCGCGTAGCCGACAACCATCCGGGCGGCCCTGCGATCTCAGCTCTGGTTGGGCGGATCAGCCGTCGGGCGCCAGGGCGAAGGTGACGAGCCATTCGATCAGCACTCCCCGGCAAACCCCGGATGGACGTTCCGAACATCAAAACGCCGGGCTTGACGCCGCGCGTAATGCATGCGAAGCTCGACGCACACGCACCCCTGCAGTGCAGGACATAGTAAGTCATAGGAGGCCGTCGGACCCGGCGCACGTACCCCAAAGCCAGGAGTCCGATACGCCATGAGGAGTAGAGAGCGACGGAAACCTGATACGTGCTCGACAATGCCGCTGCGGCGCGTTTGTACGTATTGCTACGCTAGGAGGTGTAGACCATGAGACGTTTAGGTCAGAGCAAGCCACCACGACCGGCGATCAGCTGGGCGATGGTTTCAGCGGGGCTCGCTATCTCTCTTGGATTCGCTACGAGCGCATATGCAGGGCCCAATTGCTATTGGCCTCAGCAGTTCTCGGTCGGTGCATGCACAATCACAGGATCACTCGCCAACACAGCGTCGACCGGTTGGAAGAATGCCAATGGTACGACGCGGACGCAGGTCGGAGTGAAAGCGTCCTGGTTTGGCGGAGGTAGTGTGGCGAGGGTGCGACAGAGTACCGGCAGTGGCACGGTCGTGAATTCGGTGATTCTCACGCTTGGCCCTGGGAATCCGAACCCACAGTTCGCTTTCGTTGTTCAGAACCCCGTCGAGCGTCGGAACGACAGCACAAACCTATCGGGCTCCGGGGGTACGGGAACATTCACTTTTAGCAGCCTTACCCCATGAACGGTCGCGCGTCAACGGATTCGACTCGATATGTGAGGAGCGAGAATGACGAAGCGGAATAGGACTGTGCTCGCAGTAGCAGTCTGCGTCCTCGTGGGAGGAGCTGGCACAACCGCGGTGCTCGTCGCAGCCGGTGATGCGCCCGCTGACGAGGCCGTCCCGGTGCTTCAGCCGAATGTCGCCCCTCGTGTAGCAGGAGCTTCCGGGCAAGTCAGGTACGCGTTGCGTCCGGCCGGGGCTGGCATTGACTGTCTTGAGGTGTCGGGCCTCTCTCTGCAAGCCGACGGCGGCACGTCCACAAACTGCGCTGCCAGCGATCAGATCGCGACACTGGGCTTTACGATAGGACGGGAAGAAGGTGACGGGAGTGTGACGTTCTTCGGACTTGGCCCGCGTGGGACGGTCGAGCTTCGGGTGAAGGGTTCGTCCGTCGCGCTCGACAAGAACGGATTCTTCGTCGTGCATCGAGTCGCGGCTGCAACAGCTACGCAGATCGTCTTTAGCGATCGGAACGGGAAGGCCCTCAAAGAGACCACCATTCCGGCGGTCACCGTTCCGAGCGGTGTGGTGGAAGCCCCTGCGGCATCTATAAGCCCGTAGGGATCACGAGATCAGCGAATAGTCCCCGCCTTCGTCCAACGGAGGCGGGGACTGCCGCTGGGTTCGCCCCCACGTTTGATGCGGTGGTTGTCTCTGGGATGCTGGTCCCAGCAGAATGTCTCGTTGTCTTGGGCTTCCAGTTGACTGTGCCCGTCTTGGGTGCCGCGGGGGTGGGGGGACGGCGGACCGATGGCAGCTAATTGCTGTGTGCGGGATTCGCTCGGCGGTAGCGGCGCTCAGGCAGCAAGGGGCAACTCGAGGTGATCGCACGGCCTGGCGCCCGGCGGTGGTTCTGCATGGCGGAATCTGCTGAGAGAAGCTGGGCCGGAACCGACGACGACTGCCTCCGAGCGCTGGCCGACGCAGCCACCGCGGTCCCGGTGACCGCGGATTGGCGGTCGTCTCACGCTAAGCGGTCTTCCCCCGCAGCGTTCCGGGCGACGCGGACACCAGAGGGCAACTGGGGCTTCGTCGGCGGTCCGAGTTCCCTCGTATCGAGGGGCCCTTGACACGGCTCTAGGGACGGTGTGGGAAAGGCGCTACCGGTCGCGTCCCTCCCCCTTGGCTCGATCGCACACCGCTAGGCATCCCTCGCGGGAGAGACGGGCCCCATGGCAAGGAGCGTGGTACCAAGCGGCGCGTCTAATGCGTCTGGGGCGTCGAGAGCGCTAGAACAACTGCATGCATATCGCGACTTGGAGAGGCTACGCATTGCGGGCTCTCGGTTGACGGCCTTGTGACGCGGCGCGGCAAGGAACGAGCGTCCTGCGCTTGCGCGGAGGGCCCTGCTGTGGCACGTTTGTAGCCATGACGACTGAGGCTCTTCGTACGGTCAAGGACCGGTTCTCCGAGTACGTGGACCGGGTCGAGCGCGAGCACGAGCGGGTCGTGGTGACCCGTAACGGCCGCCCGGCCGCTGTGCTCATCAGCCCCGAGGACCTGGCGAGCTTGGAGGAAACGCTGGCGCTGCTGGCTGACTCCGAGGCATTGCGTGACCTCCAGCAAGCCCAGCAGGAGATCGCCCGGGGCGAAGGCGTGCGCGGTGTCGAGGCTGTCCGCGCGCTGCGTCCACGCCGGCGGTGAGCGACCCCTACGCGCTGGTCGTCGCCCCCCGGGCGGCGCGTGCGCTGTCGGATGAACTGCCCGAGCCCGCAGCCTGGGCGGTCATCGAGCTGATCACGGGCCCGTTGCTCGAACGCCCGCAGCGAATGGGGCACCAGCTGCGCAACGAACTTGCGGGGATCTGGAGTGCTCGCCGGGGCGACTTCCGCGTGCTCTACCGGATCGACGACGTGGCACGCGAGGTCACCGTCCTGCGCGTCGAACACCGCCGGGACATCTACCGGACCTGATCGGGTCGCGGTGTCCCCGCGGTGTCCCCACGCGGCGGACCTGAGCGCACTTACACCGCCCAGAACGACCTGAGACGACGTGCAGCCAGGGCCCCCGGAAACTCGATGGCCATGCTGTTCCGACCGTGGCAACGAGATCCAGCGTTGCTCCCGCCGTCCGTGGCGGGAGCAACTGTTAACCGGAGGGTTGTAGGTTCGAGTCCTACCCGAGGAGTGGGCTTTTTTTGTTGCTCGGCATTACTCCTCGCCCCTCCTGTTCGCGCCCGGTGTCCCCGCGGTGTCCCCATCCGGCGCCTCGCCGGCTTGCCCGCGTATAGCATCTCTTGCTATACCCTCTTCATGAGCGAGCGGCGTGACATCCTCGGCAGGGTCATGAGCGAGACCGGGACGACCCAGTCGGAGCTTTCGCGACTCAGCGGTGTCCGCCAGCCCAGCATCAGCCAGATGCTCTCCGGGCGGGTCGAGCCCAGCGACGAGATGCTCGGGCGGCTGCTGTCGTGCATGGGGTTCGGCCTGGAGGTTGTCCGCCGTCCGGTCCGGCTCGAGCTGCCGAGGTCGGTCCGGCGGTCGTGGCTGCTGCACCGCCGCATCGCGACCCTCCTGGATCAGCGGACCCTTCGAGAATGGACCCCTCGCATCCTCGACAACATCGAGCTGCTTCGCGGCCAGCTTCGCGGAGAACCGCACCGCACCAACATCGAGCGATGGAACACACTGGTGGGCGACGGCGACCTTCCCGGCTTGCACCGGATCCTCACCGGCCTCGGCACCGATGCGATCGAGATGCGGGAGGTCTCGCCCATGCGCGGCGTGCTCACCCAGCGGGAGCGCGACGAGGTGTTGCAGCAGCGGGCGGGCTGATGCGCCGGGAGCAGCTCGAACACGCGATCCGGGCCGCGTGCCAGATCATCGGCCGCGACGAGGTGATCGTCGTCGGCTCGCAGGCGATCCTCGGCACGTACACCGAAGCCCAGTTGCCGCCGGAGGCGACGATGTCCGCCGAGGTCGACGTCCTGCCCATCGACGACGACGAACGTGAGGTTGATCGGCTCGCCGACCTCCTCGACGGCGCGGCCGGCGAGTTCTCCCTGTTCGACGAGACCCACGGCTTCCACATCGATGGTGTCGACCTCGGGACCGCGATCCTGCCCGAGGGCTGGCGAGACCGGCTCGTGAAGGTCCAGAACGCGAACACGGCAGCGGTCGGCGGGCATCCGTCCTTCACGGGGTGGTGCCTGGACAAGGAGGACCTGTGCGCCGCCAAGCTGTGCGCCCACCGCGAGAAGGACCTGAACTTCGTCGAGGCGCTGCTCGACCACCAACTGGTCGACGCGGCGGTGATCGCGGAACGACTCGACCGGTTGGACGCCGGGCAGGAGCGTGCCGCGGCCCAGGCCCGGGTCTGGATGCGCGCCCGCTCGGGTCCAGACCGATGACTCGGCCCCACGGTGCGGACCAACCCACATGACCAAACGCCACGAGGACCGGTCGGACGACCGCATCGAGGAGGAGACGGCGGCCCTGCTCGCCGACGACGACGCGCTGCGCGACCTCGACGCGGCCCGAGACGCGATCGCTCGTGGCGAAGGTGTCCGGGGCGTCGAGGCTGTCCGGGCGCTGCGCCCGCCCGGTGACCCCGCGGTGTCCCCACGCGGCGGACCTGAGTGAACCTCATCCACCCGAATCGACCGGAACCGACGAACCGCGTCTGCGTCGAGAACAGCTTGGTCATAGGCATCTCCCAGTAGACAGGGCGATCCGGGGTTGCTCCCGCCGTCCGTGGCGGGAGCAACTGTTGACCGGAGGGTTGTAGGTTCGAGTCCTACCCGAGGAGTACCCGTCGAAAGCCCCGCAAACGCGGGGCTTTTTTTCGTTGGTCCTCCGGGCACCTCTGCGCCATCGCGACCGGCCCTCCGGGGCTCGGCCGTCCAACCGTGTCTCCGTGCGGCCGCGGGACGCCGACGGGCGTGGGCTAGCCTCGGGGCGCGGACCGTCTCCCGACCGCACTCGCCACCCCCGGACCCCGGCGGCGGGCCCGGCACGTGCCCCTCCCCGGCACGAGCCGAAACGGGCCGAGCACGGGAACGGGAGTTCACGGCATGAGCGCCATCGCCATTCGGGGATTGGTCAAGCGGTACGCGCGGGACGCGCCGAACGCCGTCGACGGGATCGACCTCGAGGTCGGAGACGGGGAGCTGTTCGGGTTGCTCGGACCCAATGGCGCGGGCAAGACGACGACCGTCGGGATCGTGACCACCCGTGTGCGCCCCGACGAGGGGACGGTGTTCGTCGACGGGGCCGACGCGCGCCGAAGCCCGGTGGCGGTGCGCGGCAGGATCGGCGTGGTCACCCAGTTCAACACCCTCGACCGCGCCTGCACGGTGCGTGAGAACCTCGTCTACCACTGCCGGTACTTCGGCATCGCGGCCGGCCCGGCACGGGCGAGGGCCGACGAACTGCTGAACGCGTTCTCGCTCGGCGATCGCGGTGACGCGGACGTCGGCGAGCTGTCGGGCGGCATGGCCCAGCGGCTGCAGGTGGCCCGGGCCATCGCCCATCGGCCGAAGGTGCTGTTCCTGGACGAGCCGACCGCGGGGCTCGACCCGCAGAGCCGCATCGCCCTCTGGGAGGTGCTCTCCGAACTGCGTGCCCGGGAGGGCCTCACCATCCTGCTGACCACCCACCACATGGAGGAGGCCGACCGGATGTGCGAGCGCCTGGCGATCATGGATCACGGACGCATCCTCGTGGAGGGGACCCCGGACGAGCTGAAGCGCACGGTGGGCGTGGACACCATCGTCGACCTGCGGGTGGAGGGCCTGGACGAGCCGCTGCGGAGCGCCCTGGCGGCGCTGCCCGGGGTGCACTCGGTCGAGGACGCGCCGGGAGGTGCCCGGGTGCTGGCCCAGCACGAGGACGGGATGCTGGCCCGGGTGGTGCAGGCCGCCGCCGGCCACCGGCTGCACGACGTCTCCGTCACCGAGCCCACGCTCGAGACCGTCTTCATCCGCCTCACCGGACGGGCGCTCCGTGACTGACGCCCTTCCCCTCGGGCTGCGGGCCTTCTGGGGCCTCATCCTGCGCGACCTGCGGGTGCTCAGCCGGGAGCTCGTCGCCTTCGGCCTGCGCACGCTCATGAACCCCCTGCTGTTCGTCTTCGTCTTCACCTACGTGATGCCCAAGATCGGGCTCGCCGGGGTCACGGGCGGCGCACCGAGCGGGGAGGCGTTCTCGACGGTGCTGCTGCCGGGGCTCATCGCCGTGTCGATCTTCTTCCAGGGGATCGCGGCGGTCGCCCTCCCCCTCTCGACCGAGCTGGGCGGGACCCGGGAGATCGAGGACCGGCTCATGGCGCCCGTGGCGATCTGGGTCGTCGCCGCCGAGAAGATCTGCTTCAGCGCGCTGCAGAGCATCATCGCCGCGGCCGCCGTGTTCCCGCTGGTCTACTGGATCCCGGCGACCCCGCCGGCGATCACGGTGCACTGGCCGCTGCTGGTGCTGGTGGTGGTGCTCGCCAGCCTGACGGCCGGATC
>LNFM01032907.1_pt1 | contig 12595 bp, 15 predicted proteins | sample 596031 | NCBI WGS metagenome assembly LNFM01 (sample SAMN04254537, study PRJNA301005) | activated carbon metagenome | isolation source: dual media filters at the Ann Arbor, Michigan drinking water treatment plant | place: USA: Ann Arbor
GGTGGTCTTGATTCTCGATATTTCAGAGCTCGTGGAAAACGCCCAGGCCTGGCACGCCTCCGCAATGGTGGCCTAACGGGGTCAGGGCCCACGCGAAGCGCGAAGAAGGGGCCCAGATCCCACATGCGTCGAAAAGGAGTTGGCCGATGTCTACGCTGATTAATGAAATCGATGCGCGCACGAGACTGGCCGGCGCCAATCAGATGGAACTCCTCTTGTTCCATTTGGGTACCGGAGAGGTCTTCGGCATCAACGTCTTTAAAGTCCGGGAGGTGATGAAATTACCGCCCCTGACCAGAGTGCCGGAAGCCGACAGCCGCGTGCTGGGCATGGCCAATATCCGAGGCACGATGGTGCCGGTCATTGCGTTGAGACGCGCCCTCGGCTTGGGCGAGCAGGATGTGGATCTCACAAAGCCCGAGTGCAAAGAAAACGGGATCCTCATCATCACCGAATACAACGCAAGTTTGCAGGCCTTCCATGTCGCGGCGGTGGACCGGATTATCCGCACGTCCTGGTCCAAGATTAAGACACCGCCGGCACTGGTTCGCGAAAACAACAAGGGGGCCGTCACCGCCGTCACGATGCTCGATGACAGCCGCATGGTGTTGATTCTCGACGTCGAGAAAGTCTTAAGCGATATCTGTCCTCGCCCGGATGACGAAGTCTATGCAGGGCTGGCTGAGCGGCCGGAACTCAAGTCGAAATGCGTCCTCTTCGCCGACGATTCGTCGGTCGCAAGGACACAGATCCGCAAGGCCCTTGAAAAGCTCGGTATCGGATTCATCCAGACCACCACCGGCAAAGAAGCCTGGGACTACCTCACGGAACTGGCAGAAGAGGCGGTCAAGCAGGGATTGCCGCAGGTCAATCGCATTCAGCTGATCCTGAGCGATATCGAAATGCCTGACATGGACGGATTTACCTTGACCAAGCAGATCCGGTCCGACCCGAGACTGGCGCATCTTCCCGTCGTGCTCCACTCCTCATTGACCGGCAGTTGCAATCAGGAAAAAGGCGCCCAGGTCGGAGCAACGGACTATGTGACCAAGTTCGACCCGAAGGAATTCGCTGCGAAGTTGACCCGCTATATCCTCTAGCGGTGCGCGAATCGTGCTGAAGGCACGATGAAGAAGGGCATACGCGATTATGGCTAAGACCATTCAAGTCCTCGTCGTCGATGATTCAACCTTTATGAGGAAGAGTCTGTCGACCATGCTCACCAGCGATCACCGGATCGCGATTGCCGGCACGGCCCGGAACGGCGAGGAAGCGCTTCAACAGGTCAAGGCCTTGAAGCCGGATGTGGTGACCATGGATGTCGAGATGCCCGGCATGAACGGCATCGAGGCGGTCCGGCGCATCATGGCCGAATATCCGGTCCCGATCGTCATGGTGAGTTCTCTGACGACGGAAGGGGCCACCGATACCCTGAAAGCTATCGAGTACGGCGCCGTCGACTTTATCCCCAAACAATTGGACGGGGTCGCCACCAATATCGTCGAGATTCAGCAGGAACTGATCGCCAAGATTATGGGTGCCAGCCAGGCGACTGGAAAGCTCGCCGTCCGCCGATCCAGCGGGCCGATGGCCCCGATCGTCAAGCCGGCCGGAGGCGCCTTATCCGCGCACTCCGTGAGTGTCACACGCGGCAATCGCATTGTCGCCATCGGCTGTTCCACCGGAGGACCGCAGGCCTTGATGGAAGTGCTGCCCCATTTTCCCGCCGATTTCCCGGCGGCGATTGTCATTGTGCAGCACATGCCCAAGACCTTTACCAAACCGTTTGCCGATCGCATGAATCAAATTTGTCCCCTGGAAGTCAAAGAGGCGGTGGATGGCGAAGAAGTGCGGGCCGGAGTCGTACTGATCGCACCGGGCGGCCTCCAGTTTCGCGTCAAGAAGAAGAGCATCACCACCAATATCGTTTCACTCAGTCCGAATTATGAGAAACACCTCCACGCACCGGCTGCCGACATCATGTTGCAATCGGTCGCGACGCTGTATGGGGAACGCGGCATTGGCATCATTCTCACCGGCATGGGTCATGACGGCCTCGAAGGCATGAAGGCCATCAAGGCCTCGAAAGGACGCACGATCGCGCAGGATGAACAGACCTGCATCGTCTATGGAATGCCGAAAGCCGTCGTGGAAGCGGGTTGCGCGGATAAAGTCGTGCCGTTGCCGCATATCGTCGGCGAAGTCTTGAATATGGTGTAAGAGAGGCGTTCACGATGGATGAGTAGTACAGGATCACGCGACGGCTGCCGATAAGGGAGTGACCACTCCTACCTCATCGGCAAGGTGGTGAACAAGCGGTTCGGCATGACACAAGCGAGAAGTACATGACAGGGCACGCACTCATTTCATTCACATGAGCAGGTAGGAGGATCTATGAACGCGTTATTCAAGAACATGAACATCGGACCGAAATTTGCAATCGCCATCAGCCTTGTCGCGATGGTTGTCATGGCAGGCGGATATTTCATTCTCAACAAGCAAGCTGACGCCAATCTCGATGAACTGCTCACTCAGCGCCTCAAACAGATCGAGGCGGTGGTGCAGACGTCCCGAGCCTACATCGCAACCAATTACGTCGCAAAAATCAAGAAGAGTAAGGTCGGCAGCGAGATCATCACGGCGAAAGACCATGCCAATGACCCCAATGCCATTCCCTTCCCAGCCACAGCCGCACGCGAAATCGGCGAAGAATTGATGAAGAACGGAACCATGAATTTCCGGTACATTTCGCAGAGCCCGATCAATTCAAGCAATCTCCCCAAAGACGGATTTGAAACGGAGGCGCTTAAAGCCCTCGCGTCCGGAGCCGAGAACTATACTCGACGCGAGGACATGAATGGCGTTCTGACATTCCGCCGGGCCGTGTCGGACAAGGCCTCGTCGGCTGCCTGCATCGGTTGCCATAGCGACAAGCAGGTGGGGGATACCCTGGGCGCTCTGGTTATCAACAGCCGGATGACCATCGCAAAAGACAACTCAGACAAAGCCTTGATGAATACCGTCGGGTTGATGGCCGGAATGGTCCTGCTGATTGTCGGACTGACCTATGCGCTGCTTCGTTCCATCGTGTTAAAGCCGATCCATGAAATGGCAGCCATCTCCAAAGACATTGCCCAGGGCGAAGGCGACTTGACAAAGCGTGTACCGTCTCATGGTACAGATGAAATCGCCATTCTCGGCGGTTATTTCAATCAGTTCATTGAAAAGCTCCAAGGCATGATCAGCAAAGTCGCCCACGTCACCGACAAAGTCGCCTCCGCGTCGGTGGAGCTGTCTGCGACGGCGGAAGAAATCTCCAAGGGCACCGATACGCTGACCTCCCGCGCCTCGCAGACCGCCGCCGCGGTCGAAGAGATGAACGCCACGGTGAGCCAGGTGGCGCAGAACTCCGGCAAGGCTGCAACCCTCGCCCAAGAGACCGTCAAGACTGCGAAGGATGGTGGTTCAGTCGTGTCCGATACCATCTCAGGAATGCAGCAGCTCTCCGACGCCGTATCCAGCTCGGCCACGATCATTGCCGAACTCGGCAAGTCGTCCGATCAGATCGGCGAAATCGTCCGGGTCATCGAAGACATCGCCGACCAGACCAACTTGCTGGCCTTGAACGCGGCCATCGAAGCGGCCCGGGCGGGCGAGCAGGGACGGGGATTCGCGGTTGTCGCCGATGAAGTCAGAAAGCTGGCCGAACGGACGACCAAAGCCACGAAGGAAATCGGCGACATGATCCGCCAGATCCAACAGGATACCCGCGGCGCCGTCGAGTCGATGCAGCAGGGAACCGTCAAGGTCACCAGCGGCGTGGACCTCGTAAACCGGACCGGCGAGGCGCTCTCCCGCATCGTCGAGATGGTCTCCGAGAGTGCCGACATGATCCGGCAGATCGCCGTGGCCTCCGAGGAACAATCGGTCGCGACGCAACAGATCGCGAACGATATCGAAAACGTCGCGAAGGTCACGAAGGAATCGGCCTCCGGCGCCAACGAGTCGGCGAAAGCCAGCCACGACCTGAGCCAGTTGGCCACCGAACTGCAGGGCATTGTCGGATCCTTCAAGCTCTAGGCGTGAGCCAGGAAAGGGGACACCGATGATCGTCGAAGAGAAAATACCGGGCCTGGTTCAACAAGGAGCCGGGCCCAGCGGAACCGGCAAGGGCGGGGACGACCTGGTGCAGTTCGTCACCTGCCGGATCGCCCACGAAGAATTCGCGCTCGATGTGCTGAGCGTGCAGGAAATCAACCGGATGGTGGAAGTCACGCGCGTGCCGAAGGCGCCGTACTTCGTCGAAGGGGTCATCAATCTCCGCGGGCGGATCATCCCGGTGCTGGATCTCCGCCGGCGGTTCGGATTGCCCACGTCGGACCGAACCGACGATTCGCGCAGCAACGTATGGTCGGGCTCATCGTCGATGAAGTGGTGGAGGTCCTGCGGCTGCCCAAAGTGATGATCGAACCCCCTCCCTCCGTCGGCAATTCGGCCGGCGCCGAGTTCACCCAAGGGGTCGGACGGATCGATGACCGGCTGCTGATCGTGCTGGACCTGAACCGGCTGCTGCTGCCGAGCGACCAGGCGGCTCTGGAGGCCGCCACGCAGTAGGCCTATGCGAGGGGACCGCTCTGAGGATTCTCCGGAGGGGGCTGGCGATGCGTCTCAAGCACCCGTTCGAGCAGGGTCAGCGAATCCTTCAGCAGATCCGAGGCGCAATGCATCGTGGTCTGGAACTGTTGCATCGCTTCCGTCCACTTGCCTTCCTTCTGGAGGGCCTGAAACCGGCGATGCTGTTCCTCCAGGATGGCTTGCTTGGCATCGAGCATCAAACTATCCGACGAATCCATGCGGGCTCCTCTGGTTGGGTCACGCACCGTAACAGAGGCGGATTTCGCGGTGCAATAGCCCTAAAGTAGGCGTGATCCGTCGCATGATGGATATCGCTCATACTCTTGTATTTTCAGGAAAGAATAACTCGTGGATATTGCGACAATAGTCGGAATCGTGCTCTCGATCGGATCGATCGTCGGCGGGCAGGCGTTGGAAGGCGGCCACCTCAGCTCCATCATGCAGCTGACGGCCTTCATCATCGTGGCCGGTGGCACGATCGGCGCCTGTTGCGTGCAAAATCCGTTGTCGGTCGTCATCAAGTCCATCGGTTCGCTCGGCATGGTGTTCGGCAACACTCCCATCGATACGAAGGGGACGATCAAACAGATTCTCGACCTGGCCACGGTGTCGCGGAAACAGGGACTCCTGGCACTGGAAGGCAAACTGAAGGACATCAAGGACCCCTTCTTCAAGAAAGGCGTCCAGCTCATCGTGGACGGCACCGAATTCTTGAAATCGAAGTCGAGCATCATGAAGAAGCCGGCGTGAAGGCTGCCAAGGTATGGGAAGCTGCCGGGGGCTACGCGCCGACCGTCGGCATCTTGGGCGCGGTCTTGGGACTCATCCACGTGATGGAAAATCTGGCGGACCCCTCCAAGCTGGGCGGCGGTATCGCGGTCGCCTTCGTCGCCACGGTATACGGCGTCGGCCTCGCCAACCTCTTCTTCCTGCCCTTTGCGAACAAAATCAAGATGAAGCTGAAGGAGGAGTCCGGGGCGCGCAACATCATCATCATGGGACTGGTCGGCCTGGCCCAAGGCGAGAATCCCCGGCTGCTTCAGGAAAAACTGGAAAGCTTCCTGCCCCACGAGGAGCGGTCGAAGGAAACAAAGAAGTGAAGCGTCCTTCGTGAAGCGTATCTCGTTCCGAACTCGGACGCTTCACGTGTCACGTTTCACCCTTCAGGGATTTAAATGGCCAAACACAAACACGAAGAACACGAGAACCATGAACGCTGGCTGGTGTCCTACGCCGACTTCATCACGTTGTTGTTTGCCTTTTTCGTCGTGATGTACTCGGTGTCATCCGTCAATGAAGGCAAGTACCGCACCGTGAGCGATTCGATCAAGGCCGCCTTGCATCCCATTTCGACCCCCCCGGCCTCATCCATGGCATTTACCCTCGGACAACAGCGGCCCACATTGATGACGCAAAACCTCCCCGGCAACAAAGAAGTCGCGATCAGAAAGATGCGCGAGCTGGTCAAGAACATGAAGGCCAACTCTCAATTCGACTTCATGCAGCTGCAGGAAAAACTGAACGGGGACATCGTCATCACCATTCCGGATCAAGTCCTCTTTAATAGCGGGGAAGCGGCGGTTCGCCCCGAAGCCCTGCCATTTCTGCAGGGATTGTCCCAAGCCATGATCGAGTTGAACCGGCATGTGCGCGTCGAAGGCCATACGGACAATGTTCCGATTCACACCGCGCTCTTTCCGTCGAATTGGGAGCTGTCGGCTACCCGCGCCGTCATCGTCGTCCGGGTCCTCTCGGAACTCTATTCGGTGCCGGCCGAGCACCTGGCGGCGCTCGGCTATGCCGACTCCCGCCCGCTGGTCGAAAATCTTACGCCCGAGCAACGGGCCAAGAACCGCCGCGTTGAGGTGGTGATTCTCGAACATGCGCCGGTGCGGCCGGAACAGCAGGATAATGCGCTGCACGGTCAGGCAGACGACACGATCGGACAATCGCCATCGACCAATTGAACAAGATAGGAGCATCTCACCTGAGAATAGCCTCAGGAATTCCCTGACGGGACTAAAGTCCTGAACTACGACACCGATAGAGAAAGCAGCAATCGTCCTAATTGGAAGCGTTTCCGCTAACCAGAGATCGAATGGAGACCACGTGACCGACCCAACGCGCTGCGTCCCAACCGGGGATATCACCATATTTGAAATCGCCGAGTTCAAAGGCCAGCTCCAGGCGGCCATCGACCTTGGGCAAGGGGTGGCCATTGACCTCGGGCAAGCCGGCACCCTGGATATCTCGGCTCTTCAGACTCTGATTGCAGCCTGCGAAGCCGGGCCGATGGAATTCATGAACATTCCCAAGCCTGTCGCCGGACAATTAGCCTGTTTGGGCTGGGTGCCGCCGAAGGGATGCAAGGTCGCCTATGTGGATTGAAGGCGCGATCTTTGTCGCCGGTGCCGCCTGTGGCGTCGCCGGTGCCTGGTGGGCTTGCCGCGTCAAACAGATCGCCGGTGATGCCGCGCGACAGGAGGCGGCGCGCCTGGCTGATCAGTCGCCGCCCGAATCGGCCATCTGCGCGACGCTGACGCCGCTGGTGCCCATCCTCACCGGTCAACTCCGGAGCGTGATCGCACAAACGGAACAGGCCATCATGCAGCTGGGCCAGCGATTTCAAGACATTGCCGGAAGAGCCAAGCAGCAGGCCGCCGAGTCAGCCGCTCTCTTCACCAATGGCGATGTGAACGAAGGGGATCTGGTGGCCCAGATGTCGGAGATGTTCACCCTGTTCGTCAACGACGTGATGCAGTCGGCCACCATCGCCATGAGTGTCTCCACAACTATGGACAAGATGGATCACAGCACCAAGTCCATCAGCGGCATGTTGGGAGAAATCACGTTTATCGCCGATCAAACTCGCTTGCTGGCGCTGAATGCGGCGATCGAAGCGGCCCGCGCGGGAGAACATGGCCGGGGATTCGCCGTCGTCGCCGATGAGGTGACCAAACTGGCCAACCGTTCAAGCCAGGCAGCCATCGGGATCAGAAAAATGGTCGCGGATGTGCAAACGCAAAGCCAGCAAGCCATGATCGAGATCCAGGCCCTGGCCTCCGTCGATCTCACCAAGACGCTGGAATCCAAAGATAAGCTCGATAGCATGACCAAATCCCTCACGGACAAAAACGAGGCACTGCGGTCGAATGTCGGGGAAACGCAGACCAACGCGGAGCGTATCGGACAGGACATCGCGTCCATCATCATGTCCCTCCAATTTCAGGACAGCGTCCGCCAGCAGATCGAACATGTGATGGAGCCGTTGGAAATTCTGCAGCAGGATCTCACCGCCGTCCAAGCCGGGAATAAGCCCGCCTCATTCAACGGAACCGATCGTTTCGTCCAGGAGTTGCAAAACCGGTACACCATGAAAGATGAGCGGCTGATCCATTCGAGCGCCGGCAAAGGCGGCCATACGGCGGCGGCCGAAGCGGCGACGGAAGACATCGTGCTGTTTTAGCGCAGGGGATACCAGTAGGGGACAGACACAGTTCGAACCACGAGAATCGGAGGATGCGATGGGAAAGACAGTATTGGTAGTCGATGATTCTTCGACCATGCGCCAGATGGTCGCCTACACCCTGACCAGCGCCGGCTATGAGGTCGTCGAGGCGGGCAACGGCAAAGAAGCCGTCAGCAAACTGAACGGCGGAGCGAAACCGGCCCTGGTCGTCACGGACCTCAACATGCCGGAAATGGACGGCATTACGCTGATCACGGAAATCCGCAAGATGGCCGCCTTCAAGTTCACACCGATCCTCATGCTCACAACCGAATCCGCCGACGACAAGAAGAAGGCCGGGCAAGCGGCGGGCGCAACCGGTTGGATCGTGAAGCCGTTTAACCCGGAGCAGATGTTGAAAGTCATTCAAAAAGTATTACCGGCGTAACGCCGTGAAACGTATCTAGTGAACCGTGAAGCGCGTACGTTCGGTTCCGAGATACGCTTCACGAACGACGAGTGACAAGGGTGAACATGAGCACTGATCTTTCGCAATTTCAAGAATCGTTTTTCGAGGAATCGGCCGAGCATCTCTCGACGATCGAAGACGGCCTGCTTCAGCTCGAGCAGCATCCCGAAGACCTGGACCTGCTGAACCGCATCTTTCGCGCGGCTCATTCCATCAAAGGGAACAGCGGCATGTTCGGGTTCACCGCTGTGGGACAATTCACCCATAAGATGGAAACCCTACTCGATCAACTGCGGAACGGACATCTCTCCGTCACGCCGGCGATTGCCGATGTCCTGCTTCGATCCACAGACTGCCTAAAAGTGTTGATCGACGCAGCGCACGGAGAAGCGGCTCCCGACCCGGCGACGATTGCTCAGCTTGAAGGCGAACTCGCCGCCGCCGCCGGAGAATCGCCGAAGGCCTCAAAGCAGGCATCTCCAGGCGCCACCACCGGTCCAGGTCCATCGTCGGGCCCCGCGCAACAGCGGTATCGCATTACCTGGACTCCTCCGGGTTGGCTCTTTCAACGGGGTCTCGATCCCTTGAGAATCATCGGCGAACTGGAGGAACTCGGCACCATCGAATCTCGTTCGCTCGACGTCAGCCGCTTGCCGGCTTTTTCCGCGCTCGATCCGGAAGTCTGCTACTTCTCGTGGACCTGCGAATTGCGCACCGTCAAGCAGCCATCCGTCATTGAAGCCGTCTTTGATTTCGTCCGTGATGACAGCGTGCTCACGATTGAGGAATGTGAACCATCGTCCGTGAAGCGTGTCTCGTTATCGGATTCGAGCGCTTCACGAGAAACGAACGACGACAAACGCGCCGAAAGCGGCGAGCCCAAGCCGCTGGGAGAGATTCTCGTTGAAACCGGTGTGGTGTCCCGTGAGACCTTGGACAAGGCACTGGCGCAACAGAAACGTGTCGGAGAAATCCTGATCGAACAGCATGCCGCCACGCCACAGCAGATTTCCCAGGCCCTTCAGAAGCAGCAAGAGAGCGCCGCGCCGAAGAAGGCTACCGACACCGCCTCGATCAGGGTGGATACCGCCAAGATCGACAAGCTGATCAACCTGGTCGGCGAACTCGTCATCACGCAATCCATGTTGAGCGATTTGGGTTCCCGGTTTGAGATGGGCCAGATCGCCGTCCTCCTTGAGCGGATCGCTCAACTGGAGCGCAACACCCGGGAAATCCAGGAGCGTGTGATGGGGATCCGCATGCTCCCCATCGGCAACGCGTTCAGCCGCTTTCCCCGGCTCGTCCGCGACCTCTCCGGTAAAGCCGGCAAGAAGATTCAGCTGCTGCTCTCGGGTGAGGAGACCGAACTCGATAAAACCGTCATCGAATCCATCGGCGATCCGCTCACGCACCTGGTGCGCAACTCAGCGGACCACGGATTGGAGCCGCCGGATGAACGCCTGGCCGCCGGCAAACCCGAGCAAGGCACGATTCACCTCAGCGCCTTCCATGAGGGAGGCAGCATCTGTATCACCGTTGTGGACGATGGCCGAGGGTTGAGCCATCAAACAAGGATTGATTACCGAAACCGACAAGCTCTCGGACGACCAGATCTGGGCCCTGATTTTCCGGCCGGGATTCTCTACCGCCGAAAAGGTGACGGACGTCTCCGGCCGTGGCGTCGGTATGGATGTGGTGAAACGGAATATCGAAGGGCTCGGCGGCACGGTGAGCATCAAGACCGTGACGGGCAAGGGGACGACGTTTACCCTCAAGCTCCCGCTGACCCTGGCGATCATCGAAGGGATGACGGTGCGAGTGGGATCGGACACCTACATCGTGCCGCTGCTGTCGATTCTCCAGTCGATCCAGCCCAAGGCAGACTGCCTCAAGACCGTCGTCGGCAAAGGGGAGCTGGTCAATGTGCACGGCTCCTATCTCCCCGTCATGCGGCTCTATGAAGTCTTCACTTTAAAACCGGAAATCACGGACCCGACCAAAGCCATTCTGCTGATTCTTGAGACAGAAGGCGAACGGGTCGCCGTCATGGTGGATGAGATTCTGGGTCAGCAACAGGTGGTCATCAAGAGCATGGAACAGAACTTCAGGAAAGTGGAAGGGGTCGCCGGAGCCACGATTCTCGGCGACGGCACGGTCGGATTCATTCTCGACGTGCGCGGGCTGCTCGACATCGCCCGTCGCGACGTGCCGGTTGCGGCTTAACAAATGGCGGAAAGCGTTGACTGTCACACGCTTGGCATTTCGGCAATAGACACCATTGACGCATGACGATAGACGTATAACGGGGAGGACAACATGGCAGCAGCGCTTGAAACGGCGGCAAAAGAAATCAACCAGCAGATCGGTCTGACGACAGACGGGAGTCAGTTTCTCACCTTCCAACTCGGCGAGGAGCTGTACGGAGTCGATATTCTCCGCGTCCAGGAGATCAAAGGCTACACCGCCGTCACCAAGATCCCGAACACGCCGGCGCACATCAAGGGCGTCTTGAATCTGCGCGGCACGATCGTGCCGATCGTGGAACTGCGCACGAAGTTCGGCATGGACACGATCGACTACACCATGTTTACCGTGATCGTGGTCGTGGTCGTCCGGGAAAAGATCATGGGCCTGGTAGTCGATGCCGTGAAAGACATTCAGCCGGCGCCCCAATTCGGCGCCAAGGTCGATGTGAGCTTTCTGAACGGCATCGGCAAATCCGGCGACAAGCTAATTGCGCTCCTGGATATGGATCGTCTCCTCTCGGACGACGACTTGCAGGACACGACCGCCGTAGCAGCCTAACTGTGACACTTACTAAAGGAGCTCGCTCATGGGATTGAACGTTGAATTGCTGGAATCGAGTTTCCAACTGGTCGCTCCGAAAGGCGAAGCTCTGGTCAATCGCTTTTACGAACGACTGTTCAAAAAGTACCCCTCTGTAAAGCCGCTGTTCAAAAAGACCACTATGAAGGAGCAAAAGAAGAAGCTCCTGGCTTCGTTGGTTCTGGTCATACAGAATCTCCGCCATCCAGACAAACTCACAGGAGCGCTCCAACAATTGGGCTCCCGACACGTTGCGTATGGAACCAAACCGGCGCATTACGAAGCCGTTGGTGAAAATCTGCTTGCTGTTCTCGGAGAATTTGCCGGCACTGCATGGACCCCGGCCGTCAAGCAGGCATGGACGGAGGCCTATGGCGCGATCACCACAATCATGCTCGCTGGCGCCCAGCGGGCACAATACACACAAGGAGGAACGACGATGAGCAAGGGCAAAAAGAAAGGCGCCGCGACCGGTCCGGACATGGGAACTCTCTGCATGACCGCCCTGGATAATTCTCAAACCAATGTACTGATGTGCGACCGGAACCTCGTTATTACTTATATCAATAAAACCGCCCAAGCTAAACTGAAAGGGCTAGAGGTTGAAATCAGGAAGGTCCTGCCGACTTTTAACGCTGACACTATTGTTGGCACCTGCATTGATGGTTTCCATAAAGACCCGAGCAAACAGCGTCGCATCCTCGACAACCCGGCAAACCTCCCTTACAAAGCGGACATTCAACTAGGCCCGCTGACCCTCAGCCTGACCGTCAGCGGAATCACTTCAAGCGAGGGGGAATATCTCGGCAACACGCTCGAATGGGATGATGTGACCGAGAAACGTCGCATGGAAAAGGAGATGTTTGTCATTTCCACCTCGTTGAACGATGCCAATTCCAACGTACTGATGTGCGATCGCGACCTCACTATTACATATGTCAACAATACTGCAATGGCGAAATTGAAAGGCCTGGAATCGGAGATCCGGAAAGTTCTTCCGTCTTTCGATACAAACAAGCTGCTCGGCACTTGTATCGACGCGTTCCATAAAGTCCCAAGCAAGCAACGGGATCTGCTCAGCAATCCCAAGAATTTGCCCTACAAAGGCGACATTCAACTTGGTCCGTTGACACTCGAGCTGATCGTAACCGCTATTATGACTAAAGACGGACAATACCTCGGCAATACACTCGAATGGACCGACGTAACAGTCAAGC
>LNFM01010890.1_pt1 | contig 12594 bp, 9 predicted proteins | sample 596031 | NCBI WGS metagenome assembly LNFM01 (sample SAMN04254537, study PRJNA301005) | activated carbon metagenome | isolation source: dual media filters at the Ann Arbor, Michigan drinking water treatment plant | place: USA: Ann Arbor
CGACCCAAACGACCGCCGAGGCCGCAGCTTGCGACCACATGCGATTGCGGATAGCGGCGAAGAAGAAGAACGGCACAAGCGCTTTGAAGCAATCTGCGGCGGCACTTGCCGACCCGTAGATCACGCCATCCATCTCGGTTTTCCCGAGAGAATAGCCAAAGCGCCAGTTCATCGCTGCGGATACGGCAAGTAACACCGCGGCAGCGAGAACGCCTAGCACACCTAGCACGTGTCTCATGTTTAGAGGCCCCCTTAAACCCCCAATTCCAGCAATCCGGTCGGATCGCCGGTCAGTTTTCGGGACTCAACGCTCCTGGGGACACCATTCATTCACATCGCCAGCCGCAAACGTGGCATTGCCACAAGCGATCGACCTCTTGCCGCTGAGCTAGCGAGACACCCCTGAGCGGGCGACCCGTACGGCGAGCATCGAATAAAGCTGTGCGTGGAAGACGCGCTCTTAGCCAGACTGAGTGCTCTAAATCATCGCTGCCGCTACGCAGAGATTTATGCACGTTCAATTCTTGGCGTGACATACAATGGGGATAAGCACACTGAGCCCCCCGGCATCGGCAGAGTTAATCGATTCGTTAAAGAATGTAAACGAGTCATATGGATATGGCGGAAGTTGGATGTTTTGATGCGACCAAGGAGTTGTTCGCGACGAGGGGCATTGAACCGGAATTTTCAACATCTTTTTGCCCGATGCTGAAAATTGCAACTTGCACTAGATCGTGCGCTTTGGTTGCCCGCGACCTACGACATGTGGCGGTTACTCCCCCTGGCGCCGCTCTAGGATCAAGGCGAGCGGAACTGCTGCATAGCGGCCGCAATACCTCCGACAAAGCATCGGCGACACACTCGGAGGAGGCCATCGGGGATTGCGTCCGGGCTACGTTGATGCGTAATGGTGAGCACGGACTTTAAGACGTTGCTGGTACAGGCCAAAGGGGCTCGGCTTGGCCGGCGACATTGCGCACGGTCTCCCTGGGGCGGGGACCGAAGCGTCGAGCTTTCCGGGATCATTCTACGGGGAGCCTGCAGGGAGTTGGTTATGGCGCGTATCCGCGGAACGATCGCTGTGCTTCTGATTGGGACTGGCGCGATCGGTTATGGCGTCGGGGCAACGGGTCTCGTCGAAAGCGTTGCGGGTGGGTTTCAGCGCATGGCTATGGCCGCCGAGCGAGGAGCATCCGAGGAAGGGGCTCCTAGTGACCCCGTGCAGGCACCCACTTTCAAGGTGAGCGGGGCGGTCGCGGAATCCGAGGCCAGGCCCGTCGCAGTGCATCAGGCGCTCGCCGCGCGTGGCGGCGAGGCCGGCCAGCCGATCGCGTTGCCTCCGGCCTACCGCGGTCTGCGTCTCGCGCAAGCACCGGACGAGCAGCCCTCCCTGAAGCCCGTCGGGTCCCCGCGCTCGGACAGAGGGTCCGCCGCCACGCCGGGCTCCAAGGAAAGCCTGACTCGTGCCATCCAAGGCGAGTTGAAACGCGTCGGGTGCTTTGCCGGTGCGGTTGACGGTGACTGGGGCGCAAGCACGCGAATGGCGATGCAGGCGTTCAACGATCGCGTGAACGCAAAATTGCCGACCTCGCACCCGGATTACATCCTGCTGACGCTGCTGCAGGGCCATTCCGCACAGGCGTGCGGAGCCGATTGTCCACCCGGACAGGCGAAAGACGACGGCGGCACATGTCTTCCCCGTAGCGTGATTGCCGAGCAGCGTCGGCGCGCTGCTCTTGCAAAGGGCACAGGACCGGACGGCACGACCGAGATCACGACGGGCGCATCGGCGTCCGTCGCTGGCGGCGCGCCAGCCGGCGCTGTGGGTCAGGCGTCCCGGCTGGCGGCCGCGGCACGCGTCGAAAGTCCCGCAGACACGGTAGCCCCGGCTATCAGCCGAGCCGAGATCGAACAACAGCGGATTGCGGCAGCCGAGGCGCGAAGGCAGCAGAGCGCAGCGGAGGCGGCGGCCCGTGCCGAGGGCGAGCGCCTCGCACGGCTCGCGGCGGCGGAAAAGGCGCGGCAGACCGCAGAGGCACGGCGTCAGGAGGAGTTGGCCCGGCTGCGGGAGCGATCCGAAAGACTGGCGCGCAAAGCCTTGCCGACAGACCGAACCGCGGAGCAGCGGACTGCGATGGCGCCCCCGACACCCGCAGATCAGTTCGCGGCGCGAGACGTCCCGCGAGCCGCGGAAGCTCTGTCACAGAACCCCGCCCCCTCAGGCATTTCCGTCGAAGCCACCGCCCAGCCGCCGGTCGTGGCCGTCGCGCCCGCCCAGCGCGCCAGACCGAAGCCGGCCACGCGCCGAGCCAGCAAGCCCCGGGGAGCGCGCTACGTCGGGCGTTTCGTGCCTTCCTCCGCCTATCGCCTCGGACGGCTGGCGCCGACGCGCGTTTCGGCACCTGTCGTGCTCGCCTTCAGGGCGCGACCGCGACACAACCCACAGATGATTTTTCGCGACTTGCAACACCGCATGCCTTGAGCGCGCGCCGCTCGGGCCCTTGCATCAGAGCAGCGCCGTGATCTCGCGGTTGGCCGCATCGACCCGGTCCGACAGCGCTCGCACCACGAAGTGCAGGAAGGCCGCGCAGAGAGCTGGCTCCTCGGCCAGCAGCCGCCCATAGGTCGCTCGGGTGAGGACGTAGACGATTGTGCGTTCCTCGGCCACGACCGACGCCGCCCGAGGCAGGCGTCGGAAGAAGCCCATCTCTCCCACGACCGTGCCACCGGTCATGCGGCGAACGCGGATGGAGCGGCCCCCAAGCCCTGGAACGATGACGGCAACGGAGCCCGAGGCCACCAGCTCGATCGTATCGGCTTGGGCTCCGAGGGCGCATACGATCTCGTCGGCCTCGAGTTCCCGGCGCTCGAGATAGCCCGCGATCAACCGTCGCGAGGCATCGGCTCCGAGTTCGCGCGCCAACCACGTCTCGAAATCCGGCATGCCCGGGCTCGTGCTCCCCCCGGCCGTGCGCGCCAACTCGTCCTCGGCCCACTCGAGCGCTTCGTTCCGGGTAACGAAATGTCGGCCGTTGGCACTCCCGCCGATGATGCCAGCGGCAGCGAGCTCGGCCACCAGGCTCTGACTGGCGGCGGCGATCACGAGGACGACGTCCGACGCAGCAGCCCAGTTGGCGAGCTTCTGGAACGAGAGGATCGCCGAAGCGTCGATGCCGGTCACCGCCGAGCAGTCGAGCACCACCCACCGCCGTCCGAAAAGGCCTCGCGAAGCGGTTGCCTCGCGGATGCTCTCATAGAGGCCGTTGGACGAGCCGAAGAAGAGGAAGCCGGTCAGCCACAGGACGTGGATACGCTTCCCCTGATCGGCCAGCAGCCGGGCCAGCTCTGGACTGCGCTCGACAGGGGCGGCCAGCTCGGCGCGGGTGACGTGGCGCCGGATGACGCCGATGCGGCTGTAGCGGGCGGCGAACAGCAGGCAGGCGCCGATCATGCCCAGCACGATACCGGTCAGATAGCCGAGGCCGACGATGGCCCCCATGATCAGTAAGGTCAGCGCCAACTCCGGCCGAGATCTGCGCCCCGGGACTTTCAGCGCCTCGGCAACCACACCAGCTCCGAGAAAAACCAGCAGGCCCCCGAGGACCGGCCTCGGCACCACGCTCGCGAGGTCCAACCCGGAGAGCAGCAACACCCCCACGAACGTCCCGCCGGCAAGTCCCGCAAGCCGGCCCTGGCCGCCCAGCGCATCGATCAGGCGGCTCGGATTCAGAGCGTGCCCGACCGATAGGCCACCGATCGCCACCACCGCGAGATTGGCGCCGCCGCTGGTGCGGAACTCGGCATCCATGTCGGCCTGTGCCCTCCGTTGCACCTCGAGGCTAGAGACGTCGAGCAACAGAGCCGCGGTGGAGACGCCGGCAATCGAGACGATCTCGACGCCGGCCGCGCCCAGGATCTTCCAGTCGATGCCGCCGAGCGAGGCCAGCGGCGACCACGCCTGCGCACCGCCCGTCGTGGCGAGATGCCAACCCGCTGCGGCATCCCCGGCCGCGAGCCATAGCGCCAGCTCGACGACCAAGATGGCGCCAATGATGACCGCCGGCAGAGCTTCCGCACCGAGCGACGTCCGGCGCAGCCGAAGCAGGACCGCCGCGAAAATGAGTGTGACTGCGAGCCGGGCGAACCCCGATGCCGGCAGGAGATCGGGTAGTGTCTCCCAAGTCAAAGCAGCGCCGGTGCCGACCCTGATCCCCCCGAGGATGAGCAGCAGGCCCGAGGCCGCCAGGAAGCCACCGATCACGGGATACGGCACGAAGCGCACCGCCTGGCCGAGACGGAACGCGCCGAGCGCCCAAATGAGCGCGCCCGTCAGCGTACTGGCGATGGCGAGCGCGACAAGCACATGGTGGGCAGCCGCGTTGGCGGACATGCCTTTCTCGAAAGCAGCTGCGGACACCGTCGCCGCGAGCACCGCCATGACGGCGACCGCCGGATTGCGAGGACCGGCGAGCAGAGGAGGAAGCGTGGTCCGCCCCGCGGACATCAGCGTCACGAGGGCGGTCGCCAGCATGAAGCCCCAGAGCGCCATGGGCAGCCCCACCGAAAGCTGGCCGGCAAAGATGAGGGCGCTGAACGACAGGCAGTGCGCGAGCGTCACGAACGAGGCGACGATGCCCGCAACCGCGTCGCGCGCGTGGGTCGCCAGTACGCGCGGCCCCCCAGGCAAAGCCGCCACCTCGCGCCAACCGAGCCTTTGGCGCATATCGTTCCAGTTAAACAGGCTCACGCGCCGCTCCGCCGTTTTTTCGAGCGCGCCACACTGCGGGCGAGTTCCAACCGAGCACAAGCTCAATCAATCGATCGGCATGGTAGGATTGATCATCAGTTGCAGATCAGACGGAGGCGGGCATGGGCGTCCGACGGGCGATTGCCATCGGCGAATGCATGGTCGAGCTGGCGCGCGGGGAGGATGGCCGCTTCGGCCAGTCGTTCGGCGGCGACACCTTCAACACGGCTGTCTATCTCGCCCGCGCCGGTGTGCCGATCGCCTACGCGACGGCACTCGGCGACGATCCCTACAGCGACGGGATCGTCGGGCTCGCGGCGGCGGAGGGCATTGCCACCGACCTGATGTTGCGGCGTCCAGGCCGGATGCCCGGCCTCTACCTGATCGAGACGACGCCCGAGGGCGAGCGGACGTTTCACTACTGGCGCGACCGGGCTCCGGCGCGCGAGCTTCTCGACGGGGCCGATGCCGAGACGATCGAGGCTGCCATCCAAGGCGCGCGGCTGGTGTACCTGTCCGGTATCACCCTCTCGCTCTACTCGGAATTGGGGCTCGACCGGCTCGAGCGCATCCTCGGCCGCGCACGCCAGGCAGGTGCCGTCGTCGCCATGGACAGCAACTATCGCCCGCGCGGCTGGGGCGGCGACGCGGATCGCGCTCGGCACGTCCTGGCCCGCTTCTGGCGCCTCGCATCGATCGCGCTACCGACGCTCGACGACGAGGCCGTGCTCTGGGGGGACCGCGATGCTGGCGCAACCGCCGCGCGTCTCCACGGCCTCGGCGCCGAAGAGGTCGCCATCAAACGGGGAGCCGACGGCGCGGTGGTCGCACGATTGGGAAGCCCGCCGATCGAAGTGCCGATACCCCAGCCGGTGACCCCCGTCGACACGACCGCGGCCGGCGACAGCTTCAACGCCGGCTATCTCTCAGCCCGCCTCGCCGGTCGCGCCCCCCAAGCCGCCGCTCTCACCGGCCACCGCCTCGCCGCCGTCGTCGTCGCCCACCGGGGAGCGATCGTGCCTCGGGACGCGACGGCGGTTGCGCTCCAGGCTTGAGCAACCTGTACCAGCCTCCGAAGTGCAAGCCGAAGATCAGGCCTCGCGTCGATCCCGACTGATCCAAACCAAGATCGATGGCTGACTCACGTCCTCCGGCGGTCCATGGATTGAGCTGAATTGACGGAACCGGTTTGCTCTGCGGTCAGAGGCCAATCGCATGCACGCCGACGGCTGCCATGGCGACGAGTGGCGCCAGGAACCCGATGCGTTGGCGCCACGAGCCGTCGATCGACCAGCGGCCAAGGACGATACTGGTTGCCAGGGGGCCGACCGGTGGGGGCGCGGACCGTGGCTGATGGCGGAACGCCATCCACCGCGTCTCGATCGGGATGCGGTAGTCTGCGGCGGCAACGGCGACCTCGGCGCTGTTCAGGACCACATGCACCATCTCGCCTTCCGGCCAGAACATGAACTCGCTACCGGGTGGCGCGAAAAAGCGCCGCTTCGGAGCGACATGCTGATCGAAGAAGTCCTTGGCGACCAGCACGGTGATCACCTGCGGTTTGGCGACCGGCCGCCCGCTCGCCTCGAATGGCCCCACACCGCGAATGTCCTGCCAGGGGATGAACAAGTCCGGAAGCCAGGATCTGTGAAAAGTGATGCCGGCAGGGGCCAGCATGAGAATGGGCCGCGCTGGATGAAAGTGCCGGTAGACAGCCACTACAATCCATCCAAGCCCGAGGTAGATCATCATCCAGCCGAACACATTGGGCGGCGGTTTGACCAGCGAACTCCATCGCAGCGAGCCGTACGCGCCACCAGTCCCACGGGGCGCACCGCCAATCACCACGGCTGCAAGGGTTATGATGACGGCGACGACGAGGAAGATGAGTATATGGATCGCGAAATCCGCAAGGGATGAAATCCCAGACCGCGCAATCAGCGTCGTCACCGCAAAACCTGCGAATGCCACGCCCAGCAATGCCAGATAGACGAGCGCCAGCAGCGCGCCGTTGACGCCATGGCTCTCCGCGTGAAGTGTGACAGCGAGGCCGCCGGCGCAGACCCACAAGGCCCACGGCACGCGGTCGATCAGCCACTTGTCCATAGAGAACTCGACTGTCCCAGAAACATCGGCGGCTGGTTCGTTCATGGACATGCCTCGCACGTTGTCGGATTGCGTCCGATTCCGCCGCACTGTTCAAGCCGCCATACACCAATCCGGGCACCGGCACCCCATTGCCGGTTGCCGAGGCGCGGGGTCGAAGCCTACCCTGCTGGCAACCGCACCAGCAAACGACCGGAGTTCCGTCATGCGCGTTGGCGTCTTTTACTTCCCGACCGACTACGGCATTGAGGTCGGCGAGCTTGCGGAGGCGCTCGAGGCGCGTGGCTACGATGCGCTGTTCGTCTGCGAGCACACCCACATCCCCACGTCCCGCCGGACACCGTTTCCGGGCGGTGGAGACCTGCCGAAGCGCTATTCGCACACGCACGATCCGTTCGTCGCGCTCGGCTTCGCGGCCGCCGTCACCAAGACGCTCAAGCTCGGCACCGGCATCTGTCTGATCACCCAGCGCGATCCGATCGTGACGGCCAAGTGCGTGGCGAGCCTGGACATGCTCTCCAAGGGGCGTTTCGTGTTCGGGCTCGGCGGCGGCTGGAACGTCGACGAGATGGAGAACCACGGGGCGCGCTACGACATGCGCTTCAAGCTGCTGCGCGAGCGCGTGCTGGCGATGAAGGAGATCTGGACGAAGGACGAGGCCGAGTACCACGGCGAGCTGGTCGATTTCGATCCGATCTGGTCTTGGCCGAAGCCGTCACAACGGCCGCACCCGCCCATCCTGCTCGGTGGCGAGACCGACCACACGCTTCGGCGCGTGGCCGAGTTCTGCGACGGCTGGTTCCCACGGGCGACGGCGACATTCGATCCGAAGGCCCAGCGCGCGCGGCTCGATGCGGCGGCCAAGGCGGCGGGACGTGACCCCGCATCGCTGCAAATGACGGTGTTTCGCGCGCCCGCCGACGCGGAGCGGCTGAAGCCCTACCGGGATGCCGGCGTCGACCGTGTGCTGCTCGAGGTGCCGGACCTGACACGCGACGAAATCCTGCAGGTGCTCGACAAGAATGCGCCACTGACCCGTTAACGTAGTGCAACGGGCTCGCGCGTGCCTCATGGCTGCGCGAGCGTGCTGCCCAGATCGGCGATCGACAGCGGCACATCGAATCGGAGGCCGAGCCTGTCGGCCACCTGCCAGACGACGACGCCGTTGATCTCGGGCGAGCGCCCGATCACGAGGCTGGCGCGCATTCCGGGTTGCAGCTGCGGCGAACCGGCAAGCCCTGCCCCCTGCCTCGAGATGTCCACCGTCTTCATCTGCCAGACCTTCCGCTGGATGCGCAGCCCGCAATTCAAGCGCAGCCGGTGCCGTCTTTCGGACCGGCGCTCGATCCAACCGGGGATCGCGATCGTGCCGTTGCCGTTGACGCACGGCGACGCCCCCAGAGCCGCCGCAGCGAGCAACCGCTCTGTCGCGATGGCCGGCGCCAGCGGTCCCGCGCGGCCCTCCTCGAGCGGCATCGCCGCACGCATGTCCTGAATGAGTTCGAGCGCCCTCTCGCAGATGACACCCCAAAGCCCGGCCAACTCGTCGATCGCGACGGGGTCCAGCGGCGCAGCCGTCTCAACGCTCGCGCAGTGCCGCAGCGTCAGTTCGCGCGCGATGCCGAGCCGCATCGAGAGATCATGCAGGCCGCTCACGATCGGCAACGCTCTCGTGTCGACGGCGGACCAATCGTTGTCGTCGCCGTGAGAGACCGTCTCGGGTGGCAGCCAGAGCGGCAGCGCCGCGATCAGCCGCCGCGAACGATGCGGGTATCGATAGGCATGATTGACGACGCTCGTCGCGCAGGCGATCAGCACGCCCCCCGTCTCGAGCTCCTGCAGCAGCCGGCTGAGGTGTCGCTGACCCTGCTCGGACTGCGTGGTCGCCTCGCGACCTGCGACAGAGGGCTCGAACGAGAGCTTGTCGTCATCGACGATGAACACCGCACTATCCTGCATCAGCCCAGTCCTCCAGGCCCACACACGGCCGTGAGGGCCTTACAGATGTCATGGCCGCAGTATCGCGCGAACACTCTAATTTCTACTTTAAGTTGCAGTTGAAATTTTCAGCACCTGAGGCGCATCAGGAGACGGCCTCGAGCCCGTCGCCGAAGCGGACACCACGACCGGGCGCGGCGGCAAAGAGGGCATGCGTATAGGGATGCTTGGGCGCCGCGAAGATCTCCGTCGTCGGACCCGCCTCGACGACGACGCCGTTCTGCATCACGGCAATACGGTCGCAGATCTGAGCGGCGACGCGCAAATCGTGCGTGATGAAGAGAATGGCGAGGTCGAAGCGCGCACGCACGTCGTCGAGAAGCGCCAGGACTTGCGCCTGCACCGAGACGTCGAGGGCCGAGACGGCCTCGTCGGCGATGAGGAGTTTCGGCTCCATGGCGAGTGCCCGCGCGATCGCGATGCGCTGCCTCTGTCCGCCCGAGAACTGATGGGGGAAGCGGTCGAGCGCATCCGGCTGCAGTCCGACGAGTTGCATGAGATCCCGGGCGCGCCGGATGGCGTCGGCTGTCGCCAGGCCGAAATTGACCGGCCCTTCGATGATCGAGGCGCCGACAGTGCGCCGCGGGTTCAGCGAGCGGTAGGGGTCCTGGAAGACGATCTGCACGTGCTTGCGGTGTGGTCGCAAGCGTCGCTCCGGCAGGGTGGCAACGTCGACATCGCCGATCCGGATGGTCCCGCTGGTCGGATGGATCAGCCGGGCGATGCAACGAGCAACCGTCGTCTTGCCGGAGCCGGATTCGCCGACGATGCCCACCGTCTCGCCGCGGCGGACGTCGATCGTGACGTCGGCGGCGGCCTTCACCACGCGACGCTTGCCGGCGAGGAAGCCACCCGAGCTGTAGGTCTTGCAGAGCTTGTTGGTGGACAGCGCGACCGTCGAGGCGTTCGGCTTGCGGTCCGGCGGGTGCAGGCTCGGCACGGAGCGGATCAGCATCTGCGTGTAGGGCTCGCGCGGACGCGAGATGATCTCATCACGACTGCCGATCTCGACGACGCGACCGTGCTGCATGACGACGACGCGGTGGGCGATCTCGGCGACGACACCGAAATCGTGGGTGATGAACAGCACGCCGGTTCCGCGCCGCGCCTGCATCTCGGCGACCAGCTTCAGGATCTGCGCCTGGGTGGTGACATCGAGGGCCGTGGTCGGCTCGTCGGCGATCAGCAGCACCGGATCGAGCACGAGCGCCGCCGCGATCATCACGCGCTGGCGCTGCCCGCCGGACAACTGGTGTGGAAAGGCATCGATCATGCTCGCCGGATCTGGCAGGTGCACCGCCGCCATGATGTCGAGCACCTTCTGCCGGCGCTCGGCGGCCGACAGCGGGGTATGGATCTCGAGCACCTCCCCGATTTGCTCACCGACACGCTCGACCGGGTTCAACGCCGTCATCGGCTCCTGGAAGATCATCGACATGCGTTGGCCGCGTAGCCGGCGCAGCTCCGGTTGCGCGATGCCAGCGATCTCGCGGCCTTCGAGCTTGATCGAGCCACCGGTCACCGCGAGTTGGCCCTTCGGAAGAAGCCCCATGACGGCCTGGGCTGTGACGGACTTGCCCGAGCCCGATTCGCCGACGACGCAGACGATCTCGCCGCGCCCGACGCTGAACGAGACGCCGTCGATCGCATTGCCTCGGTCGCCACCCTTCGGCAGCGCAACGGTAAGGCCGTCGAGTTCGAGGATCGGTCCGCCGCCAGTGTCGGTCGCTCCCTGCATCAGCCGCGGCGCTCCATCTTGGGGTCGAGAACATCGCGCAGGCCGTCGCCCAGCATGTTCACGCCGAGCACCGTGACGGCGAGAAAAAGACCTGGATAGAGGATGTTGTGCGGGAACACGCGGAACAGCGTGCGCCCCTCGGCCATGATGTTGCCCCAGGTCGGGATCTCGGGCGGAATGCCGATGCCGAGAAACGAGAGAATGGCCTCGATGAGGATGGCCGCCGCGCAGATGAACGTGCCCTGTACGATGAGCGGGGCAAGCGTGTTCGGCAGGACGTGTCGGAAGATGAGCAGCGGCGTCGGCGTACCCACCGTGATGGCGCTCTCGACGTAGGGCTCCTCGCGGATCGACAGCACGATCGATCGCACCAGGCGCACCACGCGCGGCACCTCGGGCACCACGATGGCCAGTACCACCGCGAAAAGCCCCGCGCGAAACACCGAGACGAGCCCGATTGCGAGCAGGATCGCCGGTATCGCCATCAGACCGTCCATGAAGCGCATGATGATGCCGTCGAGCCAGCGGACGTAGCCGGCGATGAGCCCGATCAGCAGGCCGATGGAAATGGAGATCACTGAGACGGTCAGCCCGACGATCAACGAGACCCGGGCCCCGTAGATCACGCGGCTGTAGATGTCGCGGCCGAGACTGTCGGTGCCGAGGCGGTAGGCAACGGGCACCTTCTTGCCTTCGTCGTCGCGGATCGTGGCTTCGTAGCCCGGCAGCTTGTTGCGAACGGAGGGGTTGACCTCGGCCGGGTCCCGCGTGCCGAGCCAGGGGGCGAGCGCCGCGATCGTGACCATGACGGCGACGATGAAACCGCCGACGACCACGCTGGTGGAGCGCGCCAGTTGTCGGAGCGCGGAGGCGCGCGGGCGCACGGGTGTTGCATCAGCGAGGGCCATCAGTATCGGATCCTCGGATCGAACAGGGTGTAGGCGACGTCGACGAGCAGGTTGACCAGCACATAGGCGAGAGAGAACAGCAGGATCACCGCCTGGATCGTCGGGTAGTCTCGGGCCAGCACCGCGTCGACAGTAAGAAGGCCGAGGCCAGGCAGCGTGTAGACCGACTCGGTAACGACCACGCCGCCGATGAGCGTCGCGAAGGTGAGGCCGATCACGGTCAGGATCGGCACTGCGGCGTTGGCGAGCGCGTGACGCACGAGCACCTTCAACTCCGATTGGCCCTTCGCCCGCGCCGTGCGGATGTAGTCCTCGTGCAGCACCTCGAGCACGCTCGTGCGGGTCATGCGCGCGATCAGCGCGACGAAGACGATAGCGAGCGTGAGCGCCGGAAGGATAAGCCGGTGGAGCCAGCCGCCGAAGCCGTCAGCCAGATACTGGTAGCCCTGCACCGGAAACCAGTCGAGCTTCACCGCCAGAAGATAGATGAGCAGGTAGCCCACCACGAACACCGGCAACGAGAAGCCGATGACCGAGAAGCCCATCACGAAGCGGTCGATCCAGGAGCCCTGCTTGTAGGCCGCCAGCGTCCCCAGCGGCACCGCGATCGAGACGGTCAGCACGATGGCCAGCAGCGAGAGCGAGATCGTCGGCTCGAGCCGCTCCACGATCAGCTGCGCGACCTGTTTCTTGTAGAAGAACGACTCGCCGAAATCACCTTGCAGCATATTGCCGATCCAGATCAGGAACTGCGTCAGGATCGGTTGATCGAGGCCGAGTTTGCTGCGGATCTCGGCGATCTGCTGGTCGTTGGCGAAATCGCCCGCGATGATCGCCGCCGGGTCCGACGGCGTCAGGCGCAACATCAGGAACACCAGTACCGCGACGATCGCCATCACGGGGATCGCGGCCAGTAGCCGGCGGAGGATATAGGCGCTCATGCTCGCTTTCGGGCCTCAGGGGACAAGCTGATCTAGATCCCATTGCCGGCATCGCTCGCCATGCGCGACGCACAGCAGTCGAGGCCACACTGGTACGCTTGCTGTGCAAATTGACCGGAAAAGCCTCTGGGTCCGGCTAGTCTGGGACGCATGGGT
>LNFM01013097.1_pt1 | contig 12594 bp, 13 predicted proteins | sample 596031 | NCBI WGS metagenome assembly LNFM01 (sample SAMN04254537, study PRJNA301005) | activated carbon metagenome | isolation source: dual media filters at the Ann Arbor, Michigan drinking water treatment plant | place: USA: Ann Arbor
AGTGTGGCGAGTCCCCAGGTGAATTTCTCCAACACGGCCGGCAGCATGAAGAGCCGATACCGTTGTACGTCCCGTGCAATCAGCAAGAACACCATCTGCCAGGCCAGAGCCACGCCGATAAAGCCGTAGAAGTATTCCGGATGATTGATCGGCGGCGGAAAGTCCCGGCCGTTTTGGCCTTCCATGAAGTATTGGGGGAAAAGCACGGCCAGACCGTAGATCCCGGCCACGAGGAAAACGCGTTTGGCGAAGGTATGTTGTGTGGCCATCTTGTTGTAAATCGCACTCAAGGCTGTCCCCTCTGGCATCTACCTCTCATCCCGACCCATCCGTACGATGACCACCCCGCCAGGCCATCGCACGGGTATTGAAACGGGGACGGGCTGATCCGTCCCCACCTCTTGTGTCCCCTACTCTCTCCATGGCATTTCCGGCTAACTCCTGGCATTCAGTTCTGCCACGGTTCTGGATTCATCCCGTCGTACGAGCTCCGGGGAAAAGGCCGGCGTACATACCGCCACATACTCGGCGCCCTCTGGCTCCGGGGTGCTGTACCGTACCCATTCCCCCCTGGAAACGATGATTGCCTGGCCGGCCTTCACGTCACTCGTTCCCGTGCGAGTCTCCACGCGAAGCACGCCGCGCAAGACCAACGTATATTCATCGAACTCGGGAGTCTGTCCCGGCTCACTCCAGCCGGAAGGACTCCTCATGTGCGCAATACTCACTGCATCCGTAGCGGAGTTGAGGCGCCCCACGTACTCGGCAATTTCCTTGTGCTTGTGTCCCGCGGCCCTGATGATGATTGGCCGCTGAATGAGATGTGCCATGCCACTTCTCCCTTGTCTACTTCACACACGTAGGCCGATGACTTCCGGCAAGTACGGCGGCATACGGAGCTCCCGCCGTACTCTTCACTCTTCGCTCTTTCGCCATTTGGAGTCCCCACTTGGTTCACTCGCTGGCACGGCTTGCCCGCAGGGCGCCTCGCTGGACATGTTCCGGAAGCAACATGATACAGTTTGGGTTCAACCCCTGCGCCTTCAACGTCTCAATGCTCCCCAACACTTTCTCTTCTTTCAGAGCAGACTGTTCTGGACAAACAGGTAGCGCTCGTCCGGCGACAGCACGCTGTGATGGGCGCCGGCAGCCGCCGCGATAGTTTTGAGAAACTTCGGCCGCTGCGGATCGCTGTTGTCGTACAGATTGACGAACCCCGGCTTCGCCGTCGTGACGAACAAGCGATCCCCCTTCGCGTTATAAAGCATTTCCAACGGCATCCCCTGTTGCCGAGGTCCGAAATCATCGATCTCGTGGAACGAGAAGTCCCGGCTCTTCGGATCCCAGACCCCGGCCCACAACGTGCCTTCCATCATGTTGGTGATATGCACCACGGGAGGATTGGCATTCGGACTGAACACGATTTCAACCGGGGCTGATTTGGCCGGAGCCGGCTTCGACGCGATCCTGTGGGTCGACAACACTTTCCCGCTCCCGGCTTCCAGGACCGTCACCGAATCGCCCGCATCGGACATGTCCGGCTTCATGGTACTGGTGACAAGGACCCGGTCGATGCCGTTGTGAATCGCGATCCCGTGCGGATAGAGAATCGTCGCCACGGCCGGCTCAGCGGCGCTGACCGTTTTGATCGGCTTATCCATAAACGCGTCGCCCATGATCACGTTACTCGAGCCCATACAGGTGAGGTACCAGGTCCTGTTGTCTTCCGACACGGCCAGATCCTCGCCGACCAGGCAGTCCGGCACGTCGATCGCACGGAGCCGGTACGGGAACGCAGTGAGGTCGATCACGTGTAGCAGGCTCTTCCCCAGGGCTGTCACATATGCCTTGCTCCGATCCCGATTGAAGAAGATGTGGTGGGCGACGAGGTCGGATGGAAGCGGAATCTCCATCAGAATCTTTCCGTAGCCTGCAGACTCCGGATCGATGTCCATGATCGCAATGCCTTCCCGTCTCACCGGCTGGTCTGGCTTACTCTCATAGTTGATCAAGGCAAGCAGGCCCAAGGTCAATATGAACAATCGAATTGTTTTCATAGCAGCCTCCTTATGTCTGAATGGACGCCATCGCCCTACTTGTGAATTTCTATGACGCGCCGGACATCTGTTTCCGATACAGTTGTCCCTCCAGAGGTATTTGTCGTTCACGCCCGTATGCCGATGACTTCGAGATATTCCGCCGGGACTATCGTGCACTCCCTTCCCACCCGATTATGACCGGACCAGAGCGCTTCCAGTTCCTGGCGAAGCTGCTCTTGCCCGGCTCCGTCAAGCGATGCAAAGGCCTGATTCGTCGGTCCGTAGTAGAGACGGAAGAGCTCGACGACTTCCGAGGGAGGAAATGGGTACGTGAACGTATACGACCTCCTGGTCAGGCTGAGTTCCGACAACCCCTTTCCGAGCCGTTCACGCACCGTGGCTTCGTCGCCCCAGAGGACCGGCGAAGGCATGCCGGACGGCGCAATGAATTTCGAGACGGTCTTGAACATCTGTCCGACGAATCCCTGCGGCGTCCAATTGGCCATGGCAATGGTCCCTCCCGGCACGCACACCCGCAACAACTCCTTCGCCACCAGGTCAGGCCGCGGCGCGAACATCGCGCCGATCAGGCTCGTGACGACGTCGAAGCTCGCACCCTCGAAGGGCAACGCCTCTGCATCGGCTTCCTCAAAGCAGGCGCGCAGTCCCTCCGCTTGCGCACGGGCCCGCGCCCGCTCCACCCAATTACTTGCGATGTCCACACCGGTCACCTCCAAACCATCCTTTGCGGCGAGTAGCGCGAGTTGGCCGGAGCCGCAGCCCACGTCCAAGAACCGGCTTCCCGGAGCGACCGGCAGCCGCTCATAAAACTCCCGCGCGCCGCCTTCCATGTAGCGCGAGAATCGGTCATAGTCGCCGGCCATCCAGATGGTCTTGAGCCGTGCCTTCACATTGTCCAATTCCCCAATCGCTGTGCTGGTCATGATCGCTTCCTCCCTCTCGACTTAGGTTTACGCCGAAGATCAGCGCCACGATGTCTCTGCCCGCACTATACGAAGCCGGTGTTCCGACGTCTTATCCGCTCGTCTGGCTCTCTTATCAGGAGAATGCTAAGCTTGCGGATCGTTTATCCTGGCGTCCGGCCCGTTTAGCCGAAACGCTTGCGACGGGATCACATCACATGGATGTGTTGTCTGAAGTTCTGAAGGCCGTGAAGCTGGATGGCGCGGTCTTTTTCCACGGCGAGTTTTCTTCGCCCTGGTGTTCGCGCCAGCCCGATGCCTGCGCGATGGCCTCGTTTCTGTCCGCCAACACCAAGCATGTGATCATCTATCACTTGGTGACCGAAGGACGGGGTTATGTCCGGGTCGAACAGGACGGCCGCGCGATATCCCTTGAGGCCGGTGACATCATCATCGTGCCGCACGGCGACGCGCACCTGATGGGAAACGGCCCTCCGGTCACACCTGTGGATAGCAGCGAACAACTGAGGCAGGTCCTTGCAGAGGGGAAAATGCTGTCCCAATTCGGAGGCGGCGGAGAACTGACGAGGCTCGTCTGTGGGTACATGACCTGCGACCCGCAACTCTCGCAGGTCTTTCTGGCGGGGCTTCCCCCGATCGTCAAAGTCCACATTCGGGACAATCCGTCTGGACGGTGGGTGGAAGACACTCTTCGATACTCTGTCAACCATGCCGAGGCCTCAGGCCCTGGCGGCGCCGCGGTCATCGCCAAACTGTCGGAAGTCTTGTTCGTCGAAACCTTGCGCCGGTACATCGAAAAGTTGCCGCGGACACAGACCGGATGGCTCGCCGGGGTACGCGATCCGGACGTGGGAAAGGCTCTGGCGCTATTGCACAAGCAGCCGGCTCACCCGTGGACCATTGCCACGCTCGCCAGCGAGGTCGGCCTATCCCGCTCCGTGCTCGCCGAGCGATTTCAGCATTATCTGTCAGACACACCGATCGGCTATCTCACGCGCTGGAGACTACAGCTCGCCGCACAGCTGTTGACGTCGACGTCCAAAAGCGTGGCCGAAGTGGCGGGCGATGTCGGCTACGAGTCCGAGCCCTCCTTCAACCGTGCGTTCAAACGGGAATTCGGCCTGCCGCCTGCCCGCTTTCGCAACGAATCGAAGTCCGCTCGCAGTACATCCGGCCGCCACACATTGACGAACGGTCACAGCAGTGCGAAACGATGAGTGATAGGGACCCAGGTGACCTGAATCAGTAGCATGCCGCCAATTATTCCAGCACGTTCTGCGAACTGAGCTCTCGTACCACACCAAAGTGCCGATCATCGGACAGCTTCGTTGCACTGACTTCAACCGGAATGACCATTCCATCTTTCCGTTGTAACAAACGGTTAAAACCCAAAGGCTGGTCATCCGGGCACGAAGTTGAAGCCACTAGGATTCCGCGACATGCGGCAGAGCCATCGACGTTTATCCGCTCGGCGTCAACGTTGCAGGGTGCGGACAGGCTTTCTCCGCGCTTGAACGTCCTGATCAATCATCTTCAGGATGTTCAGTTGGGATTCTAATTCATCGAAGCGTTTCTCTCGCTCTCGCAGTTGCTTTTGCAGCGACTGCACGACGCTTGGCTCCTCGCCAACTTGACTGCTTCGGTGCACCACCGGGGCAATGGGCAGACCCCCGGGCACGGTGCCGCACGCACTCAGCGTGATAGCCAACAACGCCCCACTTCCCAGGATGTCTCAAATCTGTCTGCGCACGCGGCTCATGGTTTAGATGTGTCATCGGACGCCAATTCCGGCAATGAGATTCATGACTCTGACATGCGAGAGAAGTCCAACCAACTAGCGGGTGCATTCGAAGGAGGATTCCCAGCTACTTTTTGATCTGAAGATCGAGCTCTTTTGTGGTCGTCTGATTGGTGGAATCCCGAACAGTAAAATCGTGCTCGGCTTCACTTGTCGCCGTTGGGGTACCACTGATCACTCCCGTCGCGGGAGACAGTGTGAGCCCTGCTGCTAAGGCAGGGGTCACTGACCAGGTATAGGGTGTCGTGCCTCCCGAGGCCGTGAGCGTCGCAGTATAGGCTTGATTTCTTTTGCCGTCCGGCAGCGACTTCGTCGTGATCGTCAATGGTTGCAGCAAGGCGCTCACCGTGATCGATAGTGACTTGGTGGCAGACTGCTGGTTGGGAACGGTGGAATCCAGCACCTTGAATGTCGTGGTGGTTGTGCCCGACGCGGTCGGCGTGCCGGTGATGGCTCCGGACGCGCTCAATGTAAGGCCTGGCGGCAGCGACGAGCCGCTATTGAGACTCCAATTATAGGGCGCGGTACCTCCTGAGACTGTCAGCGATGGCGCAGTATAGGATTGGCCGACCGTGCCGCCTGGTAGCGAGCCGGTCGTGATCGTCACAGGCGTCACATTCGCAAGAATTGTGAGCGATAGTGTTCTCCTGCCCTGCTGATGGATCGGGAGGGTTGAATCAGTCACGGTGAATTCAGGGTTGGTATTGCCGTTACTTCCACTGAGCGGTGTTCCACTGATGACACCTGACGAAGGGTTGAGCGCAAGGCCGTTCGGCAATGCCGGACTCACCGACCATGAATAGGGTTGCGCACCGCCGGTAGCCGTCAATTGGGTATTGGAGTATGGCTGGTTGACCGTGCCGGTCGGGAGCGATGATGTGGTGATGGAGGTCGGAGCCGGAGAGTTGATGGCGATCGTCAAATTCTGCTCATCGAATTGCGGAATCGTATCAGTGACCCGCAGGGTAAAGGTGAACGGGCCCGTGCTGGTCGGCCTTCCTGAAACCGTTCCACTTGAGGCATTGAGGCTCAAGCCAGGGGGCAGCGCGCCGCTGGTCACACCCCAGATCAGAGTCCCTATGCCACCCGTAACCGAAACAGTCTGGTTGTAGACCTCGTTGAATGTTCCCGCGGGAAGCGACGTGGTGGTGATGTTCGGCGCCGCGGGTAAGTTGATCGTGATCGGCAAGGCTTTTTGCGTTGACTGTTGCGGGGTCCCGGAATCCCGGACTCTGAAGGTCGGCGAAGATGTCCCTGCCGTCGTTGGTGTCCCGGTAAGCACCCCGCTTGAACTGAGATTGAGCCCGACAGGCAATGAGCCGACGGCGAGATCCCACGTTGTTGTGCCCGTGCCTCCTGAAGCAGCGACCGTAGCGGTATAAGACTGCGCCACTGTGCCTGACGGCAGAGAGTTCGTCGTAATTGCAAGTGCCGGCGGAGCCGCTCCGATAATCAATTGCACTGTCCGGGTCGCTGTTTGGGGTATGGGCGGTGTGGCATCTCTCACGGTGAATGTATAGGAAAGACTGCTTGTGTTGGTCGGGATGCCGCTGATGACTCCTGTAGGCGGGTTCAGTGTCAATCCATTCGGCAGAGCCGGGGATCCGCCGGCGAGTCCCCAGGTATGGGCGCCCGTACCTCCCGATGCTGCTAGCGTGGCGCTGTAGCTCTGATTTGCGGTCCCTTGCGGGAGTGAGGTAGTCGTGATCGAGAGCGGGACGGAACTGATAACCAACGCCAGGGATTTCTCGATCGTCAATCCTGTCGCATCTCGTAACGTAACGGTATGGGCATCGTTACCGGTAATAACCGGTGTTCCGCTGATGACTCCACTCGAATCCAAGGTGAGACCATCGGGCAGAGGAGCAGATCCACTTTTTAGGCCCCACGTGTACGGTGTCGTCCCGCCGGTCCCGCCTAGCGCAAATGCGTACAGTTGGTTGATGGTTCCTGCCGGGAGAGATCCTGTGAGTATGGCCAATGGCGTCGGCGCGGTATTAATCGTCATCGCGAGGACCTTTTGGACCGACTGTCCCTTCGAATCCTGCAAGGTGAACTCGGTGAGCCTAGTCGCAGTGGCGGTGGTTGCTGCCCCTGCAATCTTCCCCGTAGATGGAGTCAACGTAAGCCCGTCAGGCAATGCCGGCGAACCAGTGGCCAAACCCCAGGTGTAGGGTGGTGTGCCGCCATTAGGCGCCAGCGTCACGTTATAATCAGCCTGGACTGTTCCAACTGGAAGAGGATCGGACGTGAGAATCGTCAATGGGCCTGATGCTGCAGGAGCAGAAGGAGCAGAAATAGTGCTGACGTCTCCACATGCGCTCAGGGATAAGGCCACGAGTATCGGAAGGAGAACTGCCCACAGAGCACTTCGATGGAAAGGATAACGTTGCAATGAATCCCCCTTGTGGCATCGATCACTTTTTTAAATAGTGTCTCAAGCGAGATGTCCGGTCTGGTCAATACAGCTCACTATCATGGTTACACCATGGCCATGTCCGAGCGGGGGGAGCGACGGAATCTGGGAGCCGCCACGCTGACGACCCTGGCCCTTGAGTATGAAGGCTAAAGACCGCAACCGGGCATGCCGACCAAGTAGTACGGAAGACAACAGCAAGCGACAAAAGGGATGGGAATCTTTCTCCGCTCAATCTTTCTCGATGATTGACAACACCATTTTCATGAAACGTCGTTCGCCCTTCGACTTTCGTAATCGATAGCCTTCCATTACCAGAGCCGTTTCACGTGTCACGAACGGCGAATCTGCCGCCCCCATACTCCGTAGTGCCTTGAGCATTTCAACGGAACGGGATAGACTTCTTGCGGTCATCAATAGGATGGCGCTAGCGTAGCGGCTTCTCCTCACCTCCCACAAAAGGCAGATCCCCATGAACCAGTTATTCATATCCTCGATGGCCATTATGATCGGAGTGGTGCTGGCGATACCCTCCCATGCTTTCGCGCAGAGTGTTCCGCCGGTGGTGTCACAGAAAATCCAGGCGGCGAAAAAGCAGGTCAAGACGATCGACATGGAGGCGTACCGCAAAGTCGTTGAGAATCCAGGCAATGCGCTGATCGTGGACGTGCGTGAGCCGAATGAATTTGCCGCCGGGCATGTGCCGGGCGCAATCAACATTCCCCGCGGGGTCCTCGAATTTCAAATCTGGAAGCAGGTGGGATTTCCAGCCAACCTCGATCTTGATCGAAACGTCATCCTCCAATGCCAAAGCGGCAACCGCGCCTCACTCGCGGCCCAGTCACTTGCGGAACTCGGGTTCACACACACGACCGCCGTAGTGATGCCCCTCGACGACTGGAAACAGGCCGGTCATCCGTTTGTGAAGTAGGCCTTCGCCGATGTGCTGAAGAGATCTCCGGAAGGAAACGAGAGGCGACGAAAGCCTATTCGACTATCGGTTTACGACTCGGTGGAGTCATTCCTGAATCGACGGCCGCTGAACCGCGGTGTGCTGAACCTCTTTCATCGGCAATCAGGCCTTCCGTCTCTATACACGTCGTCCAGGGATGCAGCGCGGCGCCGACACCGGCCCCGGCCATGGCCACCGGAATCGTCACAATAAAGAGCGGAACCCCGATACCATACCCGAGCCATCGCAGTGCCACACTCTCACGTTTCTGGCCTTCCTCCACCACGCGTTCCGCCGGATACAGCAGAAAGGTACCGCACTCACTCCCCATACTGGCACTCTCGGCTAAATCCCGACAACGGGCGTCACTCAGCGAAGGCGCGAGGAGCTCCGTGACTATTAACAACATCGCGTACATCTTCATGCTTCCCCCTCGCCATACAGAATAACTCGCACAGGATCGTGAGGGTCTCACCGGTTGTGCATTTCCGGCAACCGGCAATTACCGTCTCTGTGCAAACAGCAAACCTCATTTCATAAAGGATTGGAGAGATCGAAGAAATGCAACCGGATGCAGGCCAATCGCTTATGCCTCATTCATCTATGAGGAGGACGTCCGGACAACGTCAGCTTTCATGAGTGCTTTCGCTCGCCCCGCACAGTGCGGATATGACCATCTTCACAGGTGGAAAGTGAACGGCAGACCAGAGTTGTCTTGCAGGAGCAGTCAGTTGCCGAACGGAGGCCGTGCAGAAAGACGAGACTCTCCGCACGGCCTACGACGGTTACTTCATTTTTCGGGGGTCTTGATACACCATGAGGTGCGCATACGGGCTGCCTTCAAACATGATGTAGACACCGGAAGGGTTCGGGGCAATCGGCAGCTTCGTGCCGGCGGCGTCGAAGGGCCACATCAGCATCCAGTGAGGAGGCTCCGAGACATTCTTCGCCCCCTCCCCCGACATGACCACCTGCCCGCCTTTTTCAAAGTGCGAGCCGCCGCGGGCCATATAGGCGATCCCCGGAACTGTGTTCGTCGGCTTCTGGGCATTATTCATCAAATCAGTCATCCATTGCAGTGCAGCCCCATCCATGCAGATCGGATCTGGAGCCGGCAGATTCATGACCGTCGGGATGCAGGTGAACCCGTTGGCGCTCTTTCGCGCTTCGGTCAGCTTTCCATCCGCACCGAACACCATCACGCCGGCGTCTTTGGAAATGTGCGCAGGCGCTCCGCTCAATGCGAGCCCCGTCTGTTCTTGCAAGGACATGGCTTTGACTTCCTTCACGAATGCCCCCTTCTTGGGTGGCTTGTCTGCGGCGAGGATCACGACCGGCATCGCGAGACAACAGGCAACCATACCGGAAAACAGCATCAGTTTACTCATCTCAACCTCCTTGGTTAGCGGAGAGAAGACATATGAAAACTATCCTGCCGGCGGGCAGGGGGAAAGAAGTCTGCCGATGCCCTCCAGACGGTCCGGAGCGGCGACGAGAAGAGACTCTGACATTGCCGGGTTACTAAGACCGAGGTTCAACATTCACAATGTCTCAGCGCGAAGCGAGCCGGATTCTCCGCCAGCATCTCCCCTCTTTCAATCCCCTCTACCCTACTGCTCATAATTCTCGACGATCTCCGGCGGGCGAATTTCCGCCTCGTTCGGGTCAAGCCCGACGTCGCGAAGAGCTCGTCGCTGGCGCAGGAGATCCCAGCACTGATCCAGTTCGACCCGGACTTGCGCCAGCCGCTTCCGATCAGCTTTGGGATGCGCCCTGAGCTCATGTAATCGGTGCTCTTCTTCCACCAGGCGCTGAATGTGAGTGAGGACCGGCTGATCTTCGATTTGATTCTCCACGAGAACCTCCTCCAGCGCGGATGTACTCGGTATGAATATGGATCGATCGTACGCCCACACCACCCTTCGGTCAACTGACGCTCCGGCCCATCTGATGACCGGACACATCAGATCGGTCGCGCCGTTCACCTTGTCCGAGAGAATACGGTCGGATCTTGCATTCACTCATTCCCCGGCTCGTGGCAGCCGGCTCTCTCCTTTCCCGCCCTCCCTTCAAGAAGAGAGCGACCGTCGCACGATGCGCGACAAATACATGGTCGAAACCGCCATGACACAGTAGAATGTCCCGATTTTTCCTGATGTTGGATCGCGAGGGACACTGAAACCGCTGAGGGCTCTGAACGGTGAAGGTTGAGGCACAGATGGAGCGCTCTCTACGCCAGATTCCCTCGGGGATCTGGGTATTGGGTTTTGTCAGCTTGCTGATGGACGTTTCGTCGGAGATGATCCACAGCCTGCTCCCCCTGTTTATGGTAACGACCCTGGGAGCCAGCGCCTTTGCGGTCGGCATCGTCGAAGGGCTTGCGGAATCTCTGGCGCTGATCGTCAAAGTGTTTTCGGGAACGCTGAGCGACTATTGGGGCAAGCGAAAAGGGCTGGCTGTTTTCGGTTACGCCCTGGGGGCCTTTACCAAACCGCTGTTTGCAATCTCCTCCGGCATCGGCCTCGTCCTGGCCGCTCGCCTGCTGGACCGGGTCGCCAAAGGCGTGCGTGGTGCGCCCCGTGATGCGCTAGTTGCGGACATTGCCCCGCCGCACCTTCGGGGCGCCGCCTTCGGTTTGCGGCAATCACTCGATACAGTCGGCGCGATTCTCGGACCGCTGCTCGCTGTCGGATTGATGCTCCTATGGGCCAACGACTTCAGGGCCGTCTTCTGGGTGGCCGTTGTGCCGGGATTGATGGCCGTCGGGCTGTTACTCTTCGGCATCCAGGAGCCTGAGCATCGGCCTGTATCCAAAGGCAAAAACCCGATTCAATGGGAAACGCTCACCCGCTTAGGATCGCGCTATTGGTGGGTCGTGGGTTTCGGAGCCGTCTTTACACTGGCTCGATTCAGCGAAGCCTTTTTGGTGCTCCGTGCTCAGCACGGAGGAGTGCCTGTCGCCTTCGTTCCGCTGGTAATGGTGGCGATGAATGTGATCTACGCCTCCGCGGCCTATCCGTTCGGCAAGCTCTCCGATCAGATGCGTCACACGACGTTGCTCTCGCTCGGCCTGCTGGTCTTGATTGCGGCTGATCTCGTCTTAGCGAGTGCCGATGACTGGCCGGTGATCGTAGCAGGTGTCGGTTTGTGGGGCCTGCACATGGGCATGACTCAGGGATTGCTCGCCACAATGGTCGCGGACGCTGTGCCGGCCGATCTGCGAGGGACTGCCTATGGTGTCTTTAACCTGGCCGGCGGCGTGGCAATGCTGATCGCGAGCGTCCTCGCCGGATTCCTATGGGATCAACTCGGGGCCGCCTTCACCTTCTATGCGGGAGCCGTGTTATGCATGGTCGCGCTCACAGGGCTCATCCTGTATCAACTGAAATATGAGGCCTGAGAGTTCGGCCTGTCATCCGACAACTCGCAGCGCATGATGGAAAGCTGTTTCACCTCGTTCGTGAGGCTCGACAACCGCCGCTCTCCGACACACCGCTTCCCCAGCATCCCGACAACTCAGCGTCTGTCTTGCCGCTCGACGCTTCTCTTTATCGAACGCCTGGTTTCTTCTGCGGTGTTTCTGCACCAAGCGGATTGCTTTCTTTGCTCGCCGGAGACCCCGCATCGGGATTCTTCGATATCCCGGGATCAAGGCTCGGTGGTTTCACCGCACCGCGGGGGTCTCCAAGTTTCTCCGGCATATGCTGGATACCCGGATCGCTCTTGGACGGAGCTGTCGGGACCTTGCCGGGCTCCATCATTTTTTCAGGAATGGCACCGGGATCCGGCGCGCGACCGCCCGCCGGAGGGGAGGATGGAAGTCCATCGGCGGCATAGGTCACGACAGGAAGGAGGGTCAGAATGAGAATGCTCACAAGTCGACTCGGCTTTCCTGATCGTCTTCTGAGAGACAGTGAGAGGGAATCGTGTTCGCACATACGTGTAGATCGCATCATAGTCACCTCGCTGTTTTTGCTATGTTCCGGCACCCTGCGAGGACCCGGTCTGCTATTACTTCTTTCCGCATCCCGCATGACCACAGGGACAGGGGTCGCCGGTTTTAGCCTCCCGACAGTTTGACGAACAGAATTCTTTCCCGGGCTCGGCCGGACAGGTACAGCCCGGGTGCGCACATAGTTTTTTCGCCATGGCATACCTCCTGAAATCGGTTCGGGATGAGCAAGGCGTCAGACACGCCTTACTCCCCGCCCCTCAGTGATCGACTCACAACGCCTTCGTCCATCCGGAGCTGACGTCGACGGAGCGGACCCCGTCGACGCTCCCGGTGAGGATCTTATGACGTGTGTTTCTTGACGATGGCCGAATCTTTAATAGCCGGATTCGTCGGGGCAAGTGCCGCCGCCTGCTTGAAGGCCGCCGTCGCCTGATCATGCTTTCCCATCTTGTCGAAACTGAGGCCCAAGTTATACTGGGCTTCAGCCGAC
>LNFM01014718.1_pt1 | contig 12593 bp, 7 predicted proteins | sample 596031 | NCBI WGS metagenome assembly LNFM01 (sample SAMN04254537, study PRJNA301005) | activated carbon metagenome | isolation source: dual media filters at the Ann Arbor, Michigan drinking water treatment plant | place: USA: Ann Arbor
GGCGCGGCCGACGCGCTGCGCGACGTGGCCAAACAGGTGCAGCGCAACCGCGAGGCCTTCACCGTCATGCCCGACCAGATGCCGGTGTTCGGCACCATGGCCGCGCGCTTCAACGACGACGGTGTGACCGCGCTGTACCAGGCGCTCAAGGCTCGGCTGATCGAAAAGGGCCTGAAGCTGAGCGACGGCCGGCTGCCGCTGGTGAACGTGCGCCACAGCACCAACCAGACCCCCATCGTGCCGCCCGCCCGCACCCGCTACCTGGCCGAGATTTCGGACACTGTGCGCGGCTACAAGAAGAAGGCGCGCGCACAGGCGAAGCTGGCGCGCGAGATCCAGCAACTGCGCGCCGCCGCCGACATGCTGGCGGTGGACAAACCGAACCGGCCCAAGGCGTCCGAAGCCGCCATCGACCTCGCGCAAACCCGCGAGCTGCAGCAGGACCCGGCCGCGCGCAAGCTGCTGGCCCAGTGGCCCGACATGCAGAAGGCCTACGCGGGCGACGAGTACGTGGTGAAGATCCGCGACAAGGAAATCCGCACCGCGCTCACCACCAAGAGCCTCAGCGGCACCACCATCCGCAAGGTCGCGCTGCCGCAGTACGAGGACCACGGCGAGCTCATCAAGTGGCTGATGCTGGACAACGTGCCTGGCAGCTTCCCCTACACCTCGGGCACCTTCGCCTTCAAGCGCGAGGGCGAGGACCCCACCCGCATGTTCGCGGGCGAAGGCGACCCGTTCCGCACCAACCGCCGCTTCAAGCTGGTGAGCGAAGGCCTGCCGGCCAAGCGCCTGTCGACCGCGTTCGACTCGGTCACGCTCTACGGCAACGACCCGGACCGCCGGCCCGACATCTACGGCAAGGTGGGCAACAGCGGCGTGAACGTGGCCACGCTGGACGACATGAAGGTGCTGTACGGTGGCTTTGACCTGTGCCACCCGACCACCAGCGTGTCGATGACGATCAACGGCCCGGCGCCGAGCATCCTGGCGATGTTCATGAACACCGCGATCGACCAGAACCTCGACAAGTTCAAGGCGGACAACGGCCGCGAGCCGACCGACACCGAAGCCCAGAAGATCCGCGAATGGGTGCTGGCCAATGTGCGTGGCACGGTGCAGGCCGACATCCTGAAAGAAGATCAAGGCCAGAACACCTGCATCTTCTCGACCGAGTTTTCCTTGAAGGTGATGGGCGACATCGCCGAATACTTCGTGCACCACGACGTGCGCAACTTCTACTCGGTCTCGATCTCGGGTTACCACATCGCAGAAGCCGGCGCCAACCCGATCAGCCAGCTGGCCTTCACGCTCTCCAACGGATTCACCTTCGTGGAGGCGTACCTGGCGCGCGGCATGCACATCGACGACTTCGCGCCCAACCTGTCGTTCTTCTTCAGCAACGGCATGGACCCGGAATACACCGTGCTCGGCCGCGTGGCGCGCCGCATCTGGGCGGTGGCGATGAAAGAAAAATACGGCGCCAACGAGCGCAGCCAGAAGCTCAAGTACCACATCCAGACCAGCGGCCGCAGCCTGCACGCGCAGGAGATCCAGTTCAACGACATCCGCACCACGCTGCAGGCGCTGATCGCGATCTACGACAACTGCAACTCGCTGCACACCAACGCGTTCGACGAGGCCATCACCACGCCGACCGAAGAGTCGGTGCGCCGCGCGATGGCGATCCAGCTCATCATCAACCGCGAATGGGGCCTGGCCAAGAACGAGAACCCCAACCAGGGCAGCTTCATCATCGACGAGCTGACCGAGCTGGTGGAAGAACTGGTGCTGAGCGAGTTCGAGAAGATCGCCGAACGCGGTGGTGTGCTCGGCGCGATGGAGACCGGCTACCAGCGCAGCAAGATTCAAGAAGAATCCATGCACTACGAGATGCTCAAGCACACCGGCGAGTACCCGATCATCGGCGTCAACACCTTCCGCAACCCGCACGGCGACCAGACGCCCGAAACCATCGAGCTGGCGCGGTCGACCGAAGAAGAAAAGCAGAGCCAGTTGCAACGGCTGGCCGACTTCCATGCCGCGCACGCCCACGAGGCCCCGGCGCAACTGGCGCGCCTGCAGCGCGCGGTGATCGACAACAAGAACGTGTTCGAGGTGCTGATGGACGCGGTGCGCTGCTGTTCGCTGGGACAGATCACCAGCGCGCTGTTCGAGGTGGGCGGTCAGTACCGGCGCAACATGTAGCTGAGGTCCGTTTGCAGGCAAAGACCGCTGGAGCGCAAGAAGTCACGGGTTCCCGACGCTGATTCCTCGCTACGGCGGGGGTCGGACTGCTAGACTGAAACAGAATGTCTGCCAGACCCCGTTGCGCGTCCCGCCTGTTGAACCGCCCGCCAAGGCACCGTTGAGTCCACCGTTCGCGGCCACCGCGGGCGACCGGGAGCGCACCTGGCTGCGCGCGCTGTCGGTGGTCGCTGTCGGGTTGTTCCTGCTGCTGTCGGTGGGCCTGCTGGTGACGCAGCGCGAGGCGGCGCTGGACATGGCCAAGGCACAGGCGCAGCGCGAAGCCAAACGCCTCGCGGCCGAGCTTGAAGAATCGCTGAGGGTGGCGCGTGCCAGCATGGACGTGGTGCTGCGGTCGCCCGAACTGGCCGGTTCGCAGTTGCTGGGAGACCACACCCCTCTGGTAGGGGCCCTGAACCTGCCATTCACCCTGCGCCAGGCCGCCCCCTCTGCGGCCGTTCAGCCCACAGGCCAGTGGCTGCCCGAACTGGCCCGGGAAGAGGCCGGGCAATGGGTGGTCCCGCTGACTTGGCGACACCCGCCCGAGCAGGGAGGAAAGACCCGTGAGGTGCTGCTGCACCGCCAGGCCCTGCTGGACCGGTTTGCTTCCGAAGGCATGCCCCCCGGCGGCAGCATGAGCCTGTTCCGCATCGAAGACGACGGTGCCACCACCGTTCTGGCGCGGTACCCCATGCTGGAGCGGGACCAGGGGCTCACGTACCGGGGCCATGTGGCCGACGCTCTGCAAGTTAGCCCCAGCGGGGTCATGCAAGTCGTGGCCCGCATCGACGGCGTGCCGCGTGTCGTGGGCTACCAGCGCCTGTCCGAAGGTGCCGATCGATTGGCGATGGTGTACGCATTGCCGGTTGAAGGCGTGCTGGCCGCCTGGGCGGCGCAGCTGCCCCTGGCCGTGGCATTGACCCTGCTGGTGGCCGCGGCCATGGCCTACGGCGCCTGGCGCCTGGACAGGGCAATCCTTCACCTGAGGCGCAGTGAACGGCACTACCAGACGCTCAATGGCCACCTGCCCGACGTGGTGGTGCGGTACGACCAGCAGTTGCGCGTGCTGTTCGCCAACCCGGCTGTTGAAACCGCCAACGGGCTGAAACCAGAAGCGATGGTGGGCCGAACCCTCTCTGAGATCGGAGCGCCGCCAGCGGTCGCGGCGCAATGGAAAGCGTACATTGCAGGCGTCTTCAGCACCGGGCGAAGCGACACACTGTATTTCTCTTACCCCGGCCCCGAGGGTATGCGCCACTGGGAAGCCCAGGCTCTCCTGGAACCGGCCCTGCCTGGTGACCAACCCACGGTGCTGGCGGTGAGCCGCGACATCACAGAAAGACACGAGGCCGAGGCACGCCGCCTGTCGGCCCAGCAGTTGTTCGAGTCGGTGTTTCGCGCGGCCCCGGAAGCCATGTCGCTCACCGAGTGGCACACCGGCAGGCTCCTGCTGGTCAACGATGCGTTCTGTGAACTGTTCGGCCGTTCCCGCGAGCAGCTGATCGGCCGATCGACCATTGACCTGAAACTCTGGGAGTCGCCCTCGATCCGGCAACAGCTCATCGAACGCCTGGAGCGCGGTGACCAGGTGCGCCAGGTGGCCGCCAGCAGTTCGCGCCCGGACGGCGCACGCATCCACGTGCGCTACAGCGCCGAGCGGGTGCAACAGGACGGCGAACAGTGCCTGCTGCTGATGTTCCGCGACGTCACCCAGCTCGAAAGCGAACAGCGTGCGCTGGAACGCAGCGAACAACGCTTTCGGCTCGCGGCGTCGCACGGCCAGGTGTGGGAGTGGGATTTTGGCCAGGGCTTCATCAAACCCAGCGACGAGTTTTTTGTCGCCCTGGGCCACCCGTCGCCATCCGCAGAGCAGATTGGCCCGCAGTTCCTGAGCCTGATCCACCCCGAAGACCTGCCCCGTTTGCGCATGGTGCTGAGGCGCTTCTTCAAGGGCGAAGCCGATTACCAGCTGGAGTTTCGCGCGCGCGACTCACAGGGGCGGTACCGCTGGTTCGACACCCGCGGCAGCGGCCTGCGCGATGCCAGCGGCCGCGTCACCTACATGGCGGGCACCACGTTCGACATATCCGACCGCAAGGCGGTGGAAGAAGCGCAACGCCAGACGCTGGCCCAGCTGGACACGGTGGCCAATGCCTCGCATGCGCTCTTCTGGACCACCGACACCCAGAAAAACCCGATCTGGCTGAACCAGGCATGGCTGGTGTTCACCGGCCGTGATCTGGTCAGCGAGTGCGCCACATTCTGGCTGGATGACCTGCACCCCCTGGACCGCGAGCGATGCGCCAAGGTGTTCAACGAAGCCTTCGACGCCCGCGAGCAGTACAACATGGAGTACCGCATGCTGCGCCACGACGGGCAGTACCGCTGGTTGCTGGAGCAGGGAAAACCCCGGTACGACGCCGATAACCGCTTTATTGGCTACATTGGTTCCGTGCTGGACCTGACCGAGTTGCGAGAAGCCGAGGCCACCGCCCGCGAGCGCGGCGCCATGCTCGAACAAGTGTTCGACGTGCTGGAGGACATGCTGTTCGTGGTCGACGAGCAAGAGCGCTTTGTGTATTTTCAGGCCGGTCGCGCCGACCGCCTGTACACCGAGCCAGAGCAGTTCCTGGGGCACACCATCAGCGATGTCATGCCGCCCCACCTGGTGCAGATGCAGCGCGACGCCATGGCCCGCGCCCGCCAGCACGGGCTGCAGGAATTGGACTACGGCCTGGAATTGCCTATAGGCCGGCGCCACTTCAACGCGCGACTGGCCTGGCTGGCCGAGAGCGGACACTGCATGTTCCTCGTGCGCGACATCACCGACCAGCAGACGGCCCAGCGCGAACGCGAGCGCCTCAACGAATTCGTCCTGCTGCTGTTCAGCCTGGCCAACCGCTTCATCAACCTGCCGGTGCACGAAGCAGACCACGCCATCAACGAAGCGCTGGGTGACATGGGGCGCTTCGTCGACGCCGACCGCGCCTACCTGTTCGACTACGACATGGCCACCGAAACCGGCTCGAACACCCACGAATGGTGTGGCGAAGGCGTGAGCCCGGCGATCGACGACCTGCAGAACATTCCGTTCGCCTCGTTTCCCGGCTGGTTCGAAGAGCACAGCCATGGCCGGGTGTTGCATGTCCCCAATGTCCAGGCTCTGCCCGAAAGCCCTATGCGTGACATCCTGGATCCGCAAGGTATCCAGAGCCTGATGGCCCTGCCGCTGATGCATGGTGAACGGTGCCTGGGTTTTGTGGGACTGGACTCGGTACGCCGCACCCACAACTACGACGAGGAAGAAACCACCCTGCTGCAGCTGTTCGCCCAGATGCTGGTCAACATCCGCCTTCGCGTGGAGGCGGAAGCAAAGATCCAGGCGCTGACCGAGGGCCTGGAGTCGAAAGTGGCCGAACGCACCACGCAGCTGGAAGAGAGCGTGCAGCAACTGAAGACCGTCAACCGCGAGCTGGAATCGTTCACCTACTCGGCATCGCACGACCTGCGCACGCCGCTGCGCGGTATCGAAGGATTCAGCAGCCTGCTGCTGGAGGACCACGCCGCACAGCTGGACGACCAGGGCCGCGAATACCTGCAGCGCATCCAGCGGGCGACGCTGCACATGTCGAAGCTGGTCAACGACCTGCTGGCCTACTCGCGTCTGCAGCAGCTGACTGAGCAGATCGAGCCTGTGGATCTGGCTGCCACCGTGAGGGAGGTGGCGGCGCCGTTCCGCGACGAACTGGAAGCCCGACAAGGCCGGCTCGACCTGGTCGTGCCCGAAGGAATGCGGGTGCAGGGCAATCCCAAGGGGCTGGCCATCGTGCTGCGCAACCTGATCGACAACGCACTGAAGTTCACGCCCGCCAGCGCTGCGCCCCAGATCCGCATCGAGGCACAGGCCCTGGGGGACCGTGTCCAACTGAGCGTGACCGACCAGGGCCTGGGCTTTGACATGAAGTACCACGACCGCATCTTCGGCATGTTCCAGCGCCTGCACCGGCAGGACCAGATTCCCGGCACCGGCATCGGGCTGGCGCTGGTGCAAAAGGCGGTGGAACGCATGGGCGGGAAGATCCGGGCGGAGAGCGCGCCCGGACAGGGTGCCCGCTTCGAGATCGACCTGCCCGGCGCCTGAGCCCGTTCAGGCCGGCGCCGACAGCGGCAGGTTGATCAGCAGGTTCTGCGGCTTGAGCTTGAGCAGGCCATCGGCCGTCATGGCCAGCCCCAGGTAGACCGGCTTGCCCTGCAGGTCGGAGCGCATCTGCTGCGGATCGTCAAACTTCAGCCGGAACAGGCTGATCAGCCGCTGCAGGCGCTCGGGCGACACCTCGTGGCCCAGGTACAGATCGTTCAGCAGGGGGCTGGACGTGGCGTCCAGGCCCAGGTGCCAGCGCCACGCAGGGTCTTCCACACGCGCCTCGGGCTGGATCTGCACCGACACACCCATGAAGTGCGCCACCCAGCGCTCCAGCACATGGGCCAGCGCCTTCAGGCCGGACTGTGCGCGGTTCATGGTCAGCGTCAGGCCGTGGGGCAGTTCGCGCTGAATCTCGTGCGTGAGGTCCAGCAGAAAGCTGTAGCGGCCCGCCCCAGCGCGGCTCTGCAGGTAGCGCCCGGCGCTGTCCGGCCCCAGCACCTCCATCTGCACCGTCGGCAAGGCCGCGCCACCTTGCTTGAGCAAGCGGCCCATGTCGCCCAGACCGCCGGTCTCGCTCATCATGTCGAGCACGTCGCTGTCGCCGCACAACACACGGCCGTCCTGCACGCTCACCCGCTGGCGGCGGAACAGCAGCTCGGCCGCGCGCCAGTGCCAGGGATCGTCGTCGCCGGTCAGCAGGTGGCAGACGATGGCCTGGACCAGCAGGTCCAGAAACAGCGGCGGCACCTGGATCGCGCCGGTGCGGAAGAAACCCGCGTAAGCCGCTTCGAGGGAGCCCGCTGCCTGCACCGCGTCGCGAAAATCCAGAAACAGGCGGAAGTTGGCGCGGACGTCGGCGTCCTCGATCGCGTCAAGCTCGGGGGCCGTCACATCCCGCAAGGGTGAGGCCATCAAGCCCGCGTGCAGGGCCTGTTCGCCGGCGCAGGACTCTGGCACCACAGCGAGTTCGGGGCGCTCCAGCCACAGGCGCCAGTACGCGTCGGTCGACACGAGCCAGCCACGGGCGTTGCGTTCAAGGCGGTCGTGTCCGCAGGTGGTCCAGAAAGTTGGCACGGCAAGGGCAGTGAATCCGCAGCGCGCTGCGGGGATGGATCGGGTGCCCGATTGTCGGTCAGCCGGGCTTCTCGCTTCACAATACGGGCATGCAACACCTTGTCAGCCTGATTGGCGTTCCCACCGACATCGGCGCCGGCGCGCGCGGCGCGTCCATGGGGCCGGAAGCCCTGCGTGTGGCCGGCCTGCAGCGGGTGCTGGAAAGCCACGGCCTGCAGGTGGCCGACCGCGGCAACCTGAGCGGCCCGGCCAACCCCTGGCTGCCACCCGACCAAGGCTACCGACACCTGCCCGAGGTGGTGGCCTGGAACACGGCCCTGCACGGTGCGGTGCACGCCGAGCTGTCGCTGGGTCGCCTGCCCATCGTGCTGGGCGGCGACCACTGCCTGGGCATCGGCTCCATCAGCGCGGTGGCGCGCCACTGCCGCGAAACCGGCAAAACCCTGCGCGTGCTCTGGCTCGACGCCCACGCCGACTTCAACACCGCCGAACTCACGCCCAGCGGCAATGTGCACGGCATGCCGGTGGCCGTGCTCTGTGGCCATGGTCCGGCTGCGCTCACCGGCATCGGCGGCACCACGCCCGCCATCCCCGCCAGCGTGGTGCGGCAGATCGGCATCCGCAGCGTGGACGCGGGCGAAAAGCGCTTTGTGCACCAGGCCGGGCTGGAGGTGTTCGACATGCGCTACATCGACGAGATGGGCATGCGCCAGACCATGGAACAAGCCCTGCTGGGCATCGACGACCGGACCCACCTGCACGTGAGTTTTGATGTCGACTTCCTCGACCCCGAGATCGCGCCCGGCGTGGGCACCACCGTGCCCGGCGGCCCCACCTACCGCGAGGCGCAGCTCTGCATGGAAATGATCGCCGACACCGGGCGCCTGGCGTCGCTGGACGTGATGGAGCTGAACCCCGCGCTCGACGTTCGCAACCGCACCGCCGAACTGGCGGTGGACCTGATCGAGAGTCTGTTTGGAAAATCGACCTTGATGCGCAAGAAGTGACGCTTCGCGTCAGCTCTTGCTCACCAATTCGAGGTGTTCCACCACCGGCGGTTGGGCGAAGAATGGGCCAACGATGCTGCGCCATTCGGTGAAGGCGGGCGACTGGCGGAACCCCACGGTGTGGTCTTCCAGCGTGTCCCAGTAGATCATGAGGATGTAGCGGCCCGGGCTCTCGATGCTGCGGTTGACCTTGTAGCCCCGGAAACCCTGGGCATGGGCAATCACGGTGCTGGCGCCGCGGGTGATGGCGGCTTCAAACTCGGCCGCTTTGGCGGGATCGATGCGGATGTCGGCGTGTTCGAGAATCATCGTCGTATGAAGTGAAGTCCAGATCGGGAACACCGCAGAACCGGCTTTGCCGGGCTGCAGGTGTTGCCCCCTGGGGGGTGACGCGCCACTAGGCGCGGCGCGGGGGGTGCTCTTCCCGGATCATATCGACCGCCTTCTCCGCCATCATGATCACCGGCGCGTTGGTGTTGCCGCCCACCACGCTGGGCATGACCGATGCGTCCACCACCCGCAGGCCCTGCACGCCGTGCACGCGCAAGCGGGCGTCCACCACCGCCAGCGCGTCCGGCCCCATGCGGCAGGTGCCCACCGGGTGGTAGATGGTGTCGGCATGGTTGCGCACAAACTGTTCGATCTGCGCGTCGCTCTGAGCGCTGGCCGAGGCGCGGGACTCTTGTCCGCCGTGCCGCGCCAGCGCCGGCTGCTGCAGCAGGCGGCGCATCACCTTGAAGCCCCGCACCAGCCGGGCCACGTCGTCCGGGTCTTTCAAAAAGGCCGGGTCGATCAGCGGCATCACCTGCGGGTCGGCACTCGCCAGGCGCAAGCTGCCCCGGCTGCGGGGCCGCAGCAGGCAGACGTGGCACGAATAGCCATGACCCAGCACCGTCTTGCGCCCATGGTCCACCAGTTTGCCGACCACGAAGTGCAGTTGCAGGTCGGGGATCGCTTCCTCCGGCGCACTCTTGACGAAGCCGCCGGCCTCCGCGAAATTGGTCGTCAGCATGCCGCTGCGCTGGCGGCGCCATTCAAAAACACCCTTGACCATGTTCACCACGCCCGGCAGCGAAATGCCGAACAGCCCGGTCACTTTGGGTGCGTTCACCACCATGACCACATCCGGGTGGTCGTGCAGGTTCTCGCCCACGCCGGGCAGGTGGTGCACCACGGGGATGCCGTGTTCCCGCAGGTGTTCCGCCGGGCCGATGCCCGAGAGCATCAGCAGCTGCGGCGATCCGAAGGCGCCGGCGCTCAGCAGCACCTCGCCACCGGGTTTGAGCATCAGATTCTGTACCGCACCGCGCCCGCCTTCGGGCCGGTATTCCACGCCCAGCGCACGCGGCTGACCGTCCACCGTGTCGGTCAGAACCCGTGTGGTCAGTGCGCCGGTGACCACCAGCAGGTTCGGCCGGCCCCGGTGGGGCGCGAGGTAGGCCTTGGCAGCGCTGAAGCGTTCACCGTTCTTGTGGGTGACCTGGTAGACGCCCACGCCCTCCTGCTCGGCGCCGTTGAAATCGGCGTTGTGCACAAAACCGGCTTGCTGCCCGGCCTGCACGAACGACGGCAGGAAAGGATTGGGCGATCGCAGGTCCATCACGTTGAGCGGGCCGCCCTGGCCGTGCAGCGCATCGGCCCCGCGCTCGTTGTGCTCGGAGCGCTTGAAGTACGGCAACACCTCGGCGAACGACCAGCCCGGATTGCCCTGCGCGGCCCAGCCGTCGTAGTCCTGCGCGTGGCCGCGGGCGTAGATCATGGCGTTGATCGAACTGGAACCGCCCAGCACCTTGCCGCGCGGCTGGTAGCCCCGGCGCCCGTTCAGGCCGGGTTGCGGCGTGGTGCTGTAGCCCCAGCCATTGAGCTCGTACTTGGCCATCACGGCCAGGCCCGCCGGGCAATGGATCAGCACACTGGTGTCGGCCGGGCCGGCTTCGAGCAGGGCCACGCGCAGGGCGGGGTCTTCGCTCAGGCGCCCCGCGAGCACGCTGCCGGCCGAACCGCCGCCGACGATGATGAAATCGAACATGAAGTCTCCAAGGGTGGCCGGGAAGTTGCCTCACCGTGCGTGTCCGGTCACTGTCCGTCATGGCGGTGCAAGACGGACAGCGACAATCTCATTTCAAGGTAGCACGCGGGCGGGTACGCCGGTAGACGCGAAAGCCTAGGAAAGACACCTGCGTGACGCCCCTTGGGCCGTGCATACACGCGGGTCCGGAGAATCTGTTTTTTTCACCAGTTCCACACAGGAGTGAACCCTTCATGAGCAACATCCAGACCGTCGGCATCATCGGCTCGGGCACCATGGGCAACGGCATCGCGCAGGCCTGCGCCGTCAGCGGCATCCGCGTGGTCATGGTCGACATCGCCCAGGCCGCGGTCGACAAGGGGCTGGCCACGGTCGCCGGCAGCCTGGACCGCCTGGTCAAGAAGGAGAAGCTCACCGCCGAGGGCAAAGCCCAGGCGCTGGCGCTCATCAAGGGCTCGACGAACTACGACGACCTCAAGGGCGCGCAGCTGGTGATCGAAGCGGCCACCGAAAACGAAGGCCTCAAGGTCAAGATCCTGCAGCAGCTGGACACGCTGCTGGCGCCCGAGGTGATCGTGGCCACCAACACCAGCTCGATCAGCATCACCAAGCTGGCCGCCGCCACGCAACGCGCCGACCGCTTCATCGGCATGCACTTCTTCAACCCGGTGCCCATGATGGCGCTGGTGGAGATCATCCGCGGCCTGCAGACCAGCGACGCCACCCACGACGCCGTGAAGGCCATGGCCGTGGCTCTGGGCAAGACGCCGATCACGGTGAAGAACGCGCCCGGCTTCGTGGTCAACCGCATCCTGGTGCCCATGATCAACGAGGCCTTCTTTGTGCTCGCCGAAGGCCTGGCCACGCCAGAAGACATCGACGCCGGCATGAAGCTGGGCTGCAACCAGCCGATCGGCCCGCTGGCGCTGGCCGACATGATCGGCCTGGACGTGTGCCTGGCCGTCATGAACGTCTACATGGCCGAGTTCAACGACAGCAAGTACCGCCCCGCACCGTTGCTGAAAGAGATGGTGGCCGCCGGCTGGCTGGGTCGGAAGACGGGCAAGGGCGTGTATACGTATTAATCCCCCCGCGCCGCGGGATTTGGAGCCCCCCCCGCGCCGCCTTCGGCGCCTCCCCCCGGGGGGCGATGCTGGCGGCCCGGCGAAGCCGGTTCCGCGGCATCCTTGCACCAGACACGTGCGCCGGATGTGATCCGTCGTTCTGCAGTTCATCGGAAGCCCGCTTTGGCGGGCTTTTTCTTTGCGCCAGATCAATTTGCGGCAACAGGAGTTCATCATGAGTGCAGCCCCCGTCGCCCCCGCCGTTTTCGAGTTTCTTGACAGCACCCACCAGGAGATCCAGCGCCAGCTCAAGCAGTTGCATGCGCTGGTGGATGCGATCGAGAGCGATGGTTTGAACCAGGCCAACCGCGGGCAGGCGCGGCGCGTGCTGGACTACTTCAACAGCGAAGCACGACACCACCACCTGGACGAGGAAAAACACATTTTCCCGGCCCTGCTCAACAGCCAGAACGCCGAGATCGTGCAGGCCACCGAGCACCTGATCCAGGACCACGGCTGGCTGGAAGAGAACTGGATCCAGATCGAGCCTTCGCTGGAGGCCGCCACCGGCGGCAACATGTGGTTCGACACCATGGAACTGCGCCACGCACTCGAAGTGTTCGAGGCCCTGTACATGGACCACATCGTGCTGGAAGAGTCCATCGCCTACCCCGAGGCCAAGAAGCGCCTGGCCAGCATCGACACGCTGGGCATGGGGCGTGAAATGGCCAAGCGCCGTGCGCTCAAGCGCGACGACGTGAACGCCAAGAGCTGAGCTTCCGGCCAGCACGCACCTCGGCGGTGGCGCGTAAACTGGCTGGCCCTACAGCACCGGTCGCGACAGCGCGACCGTAACGACAGCATGAGCACACACGACTTTGATTTGTTCGTCATCGGTGGCGGCAGCGGCGGCGTTCGCGCCGCCCGCATGGCCGCGCAGCGGGGCGCCCGCGTGGCACTGGCCGAGATGCTGGGCACCGACGGCCTGGGCGGCACCTGCGTCAACCTGGGCTGCATCCCGAAAAAGC
>LNFM01015703.1_pt1 | contig 12593 bp, 11 predicted proteins | sample 596031 | NCBI WGS metagenome assembly LNFM01 (sample SAMN04254537, study PRJNA301005) | activated carbon metagenome | isolation source: dual media filters at the Ann Arbor, Michigan drinking water treatment plant | place: USA: Ann Arbor
CCTTCGAGACGGCCGCTGCGCGGCCTCCTCAGGATGAGGATTCTGCTTAGTTTAACGCCTATGGGAGGTGCCCCCGTAGGGGGCGGAGGGGTCAGGAGCCTCAGACGGAGCGCCCATCCATGTTCTTGCGTGCGGTTCAAGGCCTCGTAGATCGACGATATGACGGGTGTTCTGGCAAAGGCGTTTGTTTCTCTTGACCCCTCCGCCCCCTACGGGGGCACCTCCCCGCGCTTCGCGCAGGGAGGACAATATGATGCGTGAGCCCGACTGAGCGAAGCTGGGGAGGAGGAACAAGGCGAGTCGCTTTGGTTCCCCCACCGGCGAATTGTCCGGGGGCCTTCCGCTCGTGACGGGGACGCATCATCCTGTCGGCACGTGAGCACGATTCCCGACGCACCCGACGCCTTCGCGCCGCCCGCCTCCGCCGGACCGCCGGCCAGCCCGGTCGGGCAGCGTCGCCCTCGCCTGCGACTGCCGCTGATCGCGGCGCTGGTGCTGGCCTTCGTCTCGCTCTCGCTGTTCTCCGGCGCCGCCTACCTCATCGTGCTGACCGGCGCGACCGGCACGGCAGACCGGCTGCTGATCGATCGGGCGGAACGCATCATCGAGAACCAGATCTCGCTGGTTCGCCGCCAGCTCGATCCGGTGACCGACAATCTCGAGATGATCGCAGCTCTCGTCGGCTCCGGCCGCATCGACATCGAATCGCCGGTCGATGTGCGCGAGGCACTGCGCGTGATGATGGGGCGCGTCCCCGAGGTTTCCTTCGCCGCCTTCGCAACGCTCGATCTCAAGCTGCACGGGGTCGCGCGCACGCCGGAAGGCACGTTCACCAGCAGCACCAGCTCGCTGCTCGACCAGCCGCGCGGCCTCGAACGGTTTCGCAACCTGCAGACCCGGACCAGGAGCTTCTGGGGTGCCCTGTTCTGGAGCGAGACGCTGAAGCAGCCGGTGCTCAACGTGCGCACGCCGGTGCGGCGGATCGACAACGCCTTCATCGGCGGCCTGATCGCCACCGTGACGGTCGGCGAGCTGTCCTCTCTTCATCCTGGTCGGCCGCACTGACGTGCTGGCCCATCGCCGCCTGGTCAAGCCGGATGGCCTCGGTCTCTCGGAAAAACATCCGCTGCCGACCATCCGGGAACTGGGCGATCCGGTGCTGGCCCGAATCTGGGCGCCGCCGGTGCGCAGCCCGCAGCTCGACCGTGTTCTCGGCCCGCTCGGCCATGTCGTCGAGGTCGACGGCCGGCGCTGGGTTTTCGTCTACCGAGATCTGGCCGGCTACGGCCCGGATCCGTGGCTGGTCGGGCAGTATTTCCCGATCGACGAGGTGACCGGCGACCTCGCCCGACAGAGTCGCGGCGCCATGGTCGGGGCCGGAACATTGGCCGTCGCCGCCCTGCTGGCGCTGCTGATCGGCTTCCGGATGGCACGGGCGATCGGCACCATCACCTCGGCGGCCGAGGCGATCGGGCGGCTGGAGTTCGACAAGCCTTTCCATCGCCGCTCGCGGCTGCGCGAGATCGACGATGCCAGCCAGAGTCTCGACAAGGCGCGCGGCGCGCTGAAATGGTTCGGTGCGTATGTGCCGCATCGCCTGGTGTTCCGTTTGATGGAACTCGGCGAGGACGCGGTGCGCTCGCGGCGGCGCACCGTCACGGTGATGTTCACCGACATCGTCGAGTTCACGCCGCAGGCCGAGGACCTGCCCGGCCAGGAGACCGCCGACCTGCTCAACCACCACTTCGCGCTGCTCGGCGCCTGTATCGAGCGCGAGGAGGGTGTGATCGACAAGTACATCGGCGATGCCGTCATGGCGGTGTGGGGCGGCCTGTCGCGCATGGAGGATCACGCCGACCATGCGGTGAGCGCCGCGCTCGCCATAGTCGGCGTGGTGCGCGAGGACAACGCGATCCGTCGCGCCGCCGGCCTGGCGCCGATCCGCGTCCGCATTGGTCTCCATTCCGGACCGGTCGTGGTCGGCAATATCGGCGCGCCCGGCCGCGTCAACTTCACCGTGGTCGGCGACACGGTGAACATCGCCCAGCGCTTCGAGCAGCTCGGCAAGGAGTACATGAAGGAGGGCGAGGAGGCCGTCGTGCTGGTGAGCGGCGCGACCATGGCGGCAGTCACGGACAAGGCCGCCCTCGGCATCGCCGCGGTCGTGCCGGACCGCCGCCTGGTCAAGGGCCACGACGAGCCGTTCGATGTCTATCGGCTGGCGTAGTCGCGGCTGGAAGCATGAGGGGTCAGGCTGATGGCTGGGAGCGCGCCACTCCAGTGGCGCTGACTTTTCGTTTCTCCTCCCCAGCTTCGTTGGGGAGAAGAACCGAAAGGATTGCGCCTTTGAACGCGCCGCGCCTGTGCGAAGGACGGAGGACATTGCCCCTTGGCTCGCAAGCCCTTACTGTGCAACGCTATCGAAGCGGGTGAAGGACGGGACATGAATCGACGCAGGCTCCTGGTGTTGTCGAGCGTGGTCCTGGCGGCTGGTCCGCTCGCCGGCGTGAAGGCCCAGGACACCCCCAAGCCGTTCACCTCCGAGCAGCTCGACCAGATGCTGGCGCCGGTCGCGCTCTATCCCGATGCGCTGCTGGCGCAAGTGCTGATGGCGGCGACCTACCCGCTCGAGATCGTCGAGGCGGCACGCTGGGTGCAGGCCAATCCCAATCTCAAGGGCGATGCCGCGGTGGCGGCGGTCAAGGACAAGAGCTGGGACGTCAGCGTCAAGTCGCTGGTCGCCTTCCCGCAGATCCTGACGACGATGAGCGACAAGCTCGAATGGACCCAGAGGCTGGGCGACGCCATGATCGGCCAGCAGAAGGAAGTGGCCGAGTCGGTGCAGCGCCTGCGCGCGCGGGCCCATGCGGCCGGCAACCTCAAGACGACGTCGCAGCAGAAGGTGACGACGCAGCCGGCGCCGTCCGGCGGGGCCAGCGCCATCGTCATCGAGCCGGCCAATCCCGAGGTCATCTACGTGCCGTACTACAACCCGGCCTGGGCCTACGGCGCGTGGCCCTATCCGGCCTATCCGCCCTATTACTATCCGCCGCCGCCGGCCTACGGCTACGGCACCGCGCTGGCGACCGGCATGATGTTCGGCCTCGGCGTGGCGGCCGGCGCCGCCATGTTCGGCGGCTGGCACTGGGGCTGGTCTGGCGGCGGCTGGGGCAACAGCTACACCTCGGTCAACGTCAACAAGGCGGTCAACATCAGCCGCAACAATTTCGACGCCAACCGATACGCCAACGGACAGTGGCGCCACGACCCGGCGCATCGCGACGGCGTGCCCTATCGCACCCCGGCCGAGCGCCAGGAATTCGGCCAGACGCGCATGGGCTCGCAGCAGCGCGAGCAGTTCCGCGGCCAGCTCGATGGCCGCGGCGGCGAGGCGACCAATCGGGCGGGCGGCGCGGGCAACGTGCAGCGGCCCGCCGAGCGACCGCAACAGCCGCGCGCCGAGCAGCCGCGGTCGGGCTGGGAAAATCGCGGCGGCGCCTTCGACGGCATCGATCGCGGCCAGGGCGTCAATCGCGACTTCGAGCAGGGCAACCGGTCGTGGGGCGATCGGAGCTTCGGCGGCGGCGAGCGCGGCGGCTTCGGTGGCAGGGGCGGCGGTTTTGGAGGCCGGCGATGAGCGTGACGATGATGCGCCGGCTCGTTCTGGCGCTCGCCCTCGTGGCTGGCCTGGCCGTCGGCGCCGCCGCACAGCCGGCGCCGCCCAGGCCGCAGGGATTCCCGACGGCCGAGGCTGCGGCCGACGCGCTCACCGCGGCCGTGCGCAGCGGCGATCGCACGGCCATCGGCAGGTTGTGGGGCGCCGACTGGCGCGCCCTCGTCCCGCTCGGCGACGAGGACATGGAGCGCCGCCGCAACGCTTTCATCGCCGCCTGGGATGCCGGCCACAAGATCGTCATGTCGGGCGACGGCAAGGCCACGATCGAGGTCGGCCGCGCCGGCTGGACGCTGCCCATCCCTCTGGTCAAGGACGGTGCGGAGTGGCGCTTCGACATCGTCGCGGGCCTCAAGCAGATCGCCCTGCGCCGCATCGGCCACAACGAGCTGTCGGTCGTCCAGACGCTGCTCGCCATCGTCGATGCGCAGCACGACTACGCCGCGCTCGATCCGATGAAGACCGGCGCGCCGGTCTATGCGCGCCGGCTGCTGAGCTCGCCCGGCGGCAAGGACGGTCTCTACTGGGAGACCAGGGCCGGCGAGCCGCAGAGCCCGCTCGGGCCGGCGGTGGCGCGCGCCCAGGTCGACGGCAGGTCGCCGGACGGCCACTACGGCTACTACTTCCGGCTGCTCTACGCGCAGGGGCCCGACGCGCCGGGCGGTGCCCGCGACTACATCGTCGGCGGCCGCATGATCGGCGGCTTCGGCGCGATCGCATGGCCGGTGCGCTATGGCGTGACCGGCATCATGACCTTCATCGTCGGCTACGACGGCGTCGTCTATCAGCGCGATCTCGGGCCCGATACCGCGCAGAAGGCGGGATTGATCACGGTGTTCAATCCCGACAAGAACTGGGACAAGGCCAACATGGCGCCGCCGTGAGCGGCAGGAAGTGGGAGATCGATCGATGACCAAGACCAAGGCTCTCGTGATGGTGCTCGCCGCCGGCCTGCTCGGCGGCTGCCAGAATATGTCGCCGGGCGAGAAGGGCGCGGTGACCGGCGCGGCGCTCGGCACGGGCATCGGCCTGGTGGCGGGCGGCAGCTTCGGCACCGTGGTCGGCGCCGGCCTGATCGGCGGCGCCGCCGGCTACATCACCGGCACTGCCATCGGCAACAAGTAGCCCGGGAGCACCCTCGATGATCGTTCGTTCCATTGCCACCGCCGGCGCCCTGCTGGTTGCCGCGTCGGCCTCGGCGCAGACGCCGATGCCACCTACCAACTTCGAGCAGGCGGCCTACATCACCTGCCGCGAGGCGCACGCGATGAACCCCGAGTCGCGCAAGGTGCTGGCGATCTTCCTCGCCGAGCACGCCGCCCGGCATCGCGGCGTGCGCATCCCCGACGACGAGCGCGGCACCCAGATCGCCTTCCTCGTCCGCGGCGGCTGCACCCTGTCGCCCGATGCGCATCTCTTCGCGGTCGTCGACAAGGCGATCATCGCCGAGCTGAGCAAGTTGCCGAAGCGGTAAGGGCGGGGGCCCCTGGCGCTGAATTTTGGTCGAAAGCCCAACGAAATCCTCATCCTGAGGAGGCCGCATAGCGGCCGTCTCGAAGGATAGGCGACATGAGAGATCGTTGGAGCGGCGCTGTTCCAGAGATCTTGGGCGTAGCCCATCCTTCGAGACTCACGCCTGCGGCGTGCTCCTCAGGATGAGGTCGTGTGCTGGGGCGAACGACGCAAGATTTGTAGATGTGCGCCCTATGTCAGCTTGATCATGACGTGTCGGGCATAGGCCGGGCGGGTCGTCAGGCGCTCGTACCAGGCGCGGACGTTCTTCAGCTCGGGACGCGCGATGTCGAGGGCGTACCAGCGATAGACGAAGCAGCCGACGGGGATGTCGCCCATGGTGAAGTGCTGGCCGGCGACGTAGCGCCGGTCGGCGAGCCGGCCGTCGAGGCGGGCGAACAGGCGGCCGGCATCCTCCGCCGCCTTCCCGATCGCGGCCATGTCGCGCTTCTCGGGCGGCGTACGGATCAGGCCCCAGAACACCACGCGCATCGCCTCGGAGATCGTGCTGAGCTGCCAGTCCATCCAGCGGTCGGCCTCGCTGCGCTGGCCGGGATCGATCGGCCACAAGGTGCCCGCGGCGTACCTGGCCGCGAGATAACGTACCGCCGCGTTGCTCTCCCAGATGATGTGCCCGCCATCCTCGATGGTCGGCACGACGCCGTTGGGATTCATGTCGAGGTACCATTTCTGGTCGTTGCCGCCGAAGGCGCCGCCGACGTCGGTACGCTCGTGAACGACGCCGCACTCGTCGGCGGCCCACAGCACCTTCTGCACATTGATCGAGTTGGCGCGACCCCAGATCTTCATATTTCAATCCCCTCATGCTCTTGTGGACCGCGAGCGTCTCGCTCGCTCATGAATCTGAGCGAGCGAGACGCTCGCGGTCCGGAAGACTAAGAACTCAGTGCGCCGCCGCCCAGTTGTCGCCGACGCCGGTCTCGACGACCAGCGGCACCGAGAGCGTGGCCGCACCCTCCATCACGCGGCGCGTCACTTCCCTGGTCTCGTCGATCTCGGCCACCGGCACCTCGAACAGCAGCTCGTCGTGAACCTGCAGCAGCATGCGGGCCGCGAGCCCCGCCGAGGCGAGCGCGCCCGGCAGGCGGATCATCGCCTTCTTGATGATGTCGGCGGCGCCGCCTTGCAGCGGGGCGTTGATCGAGGCGCGCTCGGCGAAGGCGCGCATGCCCTGGCTCTTGTCGTTGATGAAGCGCAGGTGGACCTTGCGGCCGAACGGCGTCTTCACGTAGCCGTGCTTGCGCGCGTAGGCCTTGGTCGTCTCCATGTAGTCGCGGATGCCGGGATAGCGCAGGAAGTAGCGGGCGATGCACTCGCGCGCCTCGGGCTGGCCGATGCCGAGCTGGTTGGCGAGGCCGAACGCCGAGATGCCGTAGATGATGCCGAAATTGATCGCCTTGGCGCGCCGCCGCACCAGCGGATCCATGCCCTTGACCGGCACGCCGAACATCTCGCTGGCGGTGATGGCATGGATGTCGTCGCCGCGGGCAAACGCCTCCTTGAGCGACTGGATGTCGGCGACGTGGGCGAGCAGGCGCAGCTCGATCTGCGAGTAGTCGGCGGACAGCAGCTTGTGGCCCTGCTCGGCGATGAAGGCCTCGCGGATCTTGCGGCCTTCCTCGGTGCGCACCGGGATGTTCTGCAGGTTGGGGTCGGTCGAGGCGAGCCGGCCGGTGGCCGCACCCGTCATCTGGTAGGAGGTGTGCACGCGGCCGGTCCTGGCATCGAGCTCGCGCACCAGGGCATCGGTGTAGGTGCCCTTGAGCTTGGCGATCTGGCGATGCTCCATGATCTTGACCGGCAGCGCGTGGCCCTGCGCCGCCAGGTCCTCGAGGATGGAGACGTCGGTCGCCCACGAGCCGTTCTTGTTGCGCCGGCCGCCCGGCAGCTTCTGCTCGTCGAACAGGATCTCGCCCAGCTGCTTGGGCGAGCCGACGTTGAACTCGCGGCCGGCGACCTTGTGGATCTCGCCCTCGAGCTCGCCCATGCGCCTCTCGAACTCGGCGGACAGGCGCCTGAGCTGCGGCGCGTCGACCTTGATGCCGGCCTGCTCCATGCCCAGCAGCACGGGGATCAGCGGCCGCTCGATGGTCTCGTAGACGGTGACCATGTGGTCGGTGGCGAGGCGGGGCTTGAACTGCGCCCACAGCTGCATGGTGACGTCGGCATCCTCGGCGGCGTAGTCGCGCGCCTTGTCGATCGGCACCTTGTCGAAGCTCACCTGCTTGGCGCCGCTGCCGGCGACGTCGGAGAACTTGATGGTCTTCTGGCCGAGATAGCGCTCGGCCAGCTCGTCCATGCCGTGATTGTGCGAGCCGGCATCGAGCACGAAGGAGAGCAGCATGGTGTCGTCGACCGGGCCGATCTCGACGCCGTAGCGGCGCAGCACCGCCATGTCGTACTTGATGTTCTGGCCGACCTTGAGGACCGACGGGTCCTCCAGCAGCGGCTTCAGCCGGGCGATCGCCGCATCGAGCGGGAGCTGGCCGGGCAGCAGCCTGCCGTCGCCCGAGGCCGGGCCGTCGCCGCCGAGATCGAGCGTGCCCTGCGCCTCGCCGCCCGGCGCGCGATGGCGCAGCGGCAGGTAGGCGGCGCGGCGGCGGGTCGAGTCGACGTTGCCCCACGGTCCCTCGAGCAGGGCGAGCGAGACGCCGACCAGGCCCGCGTTGTGCGAATCGAGCGCATCGGTCTCGCAATCGAATGCGACGACGCCGGCCTTGGTCGCCTCGGCGACCCACTCGTCGAGCGCTGTCACGTCCTGGATCAGCTCGTAGTCGGCCTGGGTGAAGGGCCGGTTGCTCCTGGCCCGGGCCGGTGCCGGCCTGGCGGCGGTCGGCGCCGGCAGGGCCGGCTGGACCGGTGCGGCGGCCGGCGCCACCGGATCGCTGGCCTCGCCCAGCTCGCCGCGGTAGCGCTGCAGCAGGCTCTTGAAGCCCTGCTGCTCGAGCCACGGCAGCAGCACGTTCGGGTCGGGCTTGCGCTTGTCGAAGGTATCGGGATCGGCCGGCGCGGGCGCATCGTCGCGCAACAGCACCAGCTTGCGCGAGAGGCGCGCCAGCTCGGCGTTCTGCAGCAGCGCCTCGCGGCGCTTGGGCTGCTTGATCTCGCCGGCGCGCGCCAGCAGCGTCTCGAGATCGCCGTACTCGTTGATCAGCTGGGCGGCGGTCTTGACGCCGATGCCCGGCACGCCGGGCACGTTGTCGGTCGAATCGCCGGCCAGCGCCTGCACCTCGACGACCTTGTCGGGCGTCACGCCGAACTTCTCCATCACTTCCGCGGGCCCGATCTTCGTCTTCTTGATCGGATCCATCATCTCGACGCCGGGCCGGACGAGCTGCATCAGGTCCTTGTCGGACGAGACGATGGTGCAGGTGGCGCCGGCCTCGATCGCGAGGCGGGCATAGGTCGCGATCAGGTCGTCGGCCTCGAAGCCGTCGAGCTCGCAGACCGTGACGTTGAACGCCCTGGCGGCCTCGCGGATCAGCGGGAACTGCGGGATCAGGTCCTCGGGCGGCGGCGGCCGGTTGGCCTTGTACTTGTCGTAGATTTGGTTGCGGAAGGTGACCTCGCTGGAATCGAGGATCATGGCGATGTGGTCGACCTCGGGCTTGTCCAGCAGGTCGGCCACCAGCATGCGGCAGAAGCCGTAGACGGCGTTGATCGGCGTGCCGTCCGGTCGCGTCATCGGCGGCAGCGCGTGATAGGCGCGGAACAGGTAGCCCGAGCCGTCGACCAGGTAGAGATGCCGGATCGGCTTGTCGTCGCCGGCCGTAGCCGCCGTGCCGGTGGGGGTGTCGTTGGCCGCCGGGGCGGCAGCCGTTGCCTTCGTTCTCGCCATGCTGAAGCCCTACCATGCGCCGCCGGGCGCGGGGACTGAAACCTCGCTGAATTTAGGCTATGGACGGCGCCTCTGCGACCGAGGAAATCATGAAGACGATGCTGACTGTCGGGAAGCGCGGGGCGATCACGCTGCCGGCCGCGCTGCGTAGCCGGCTCGGCATCCGGCCGGGCGATCGGCTGGTTGCCGAGACGACACTCGAAGGGCTGTTGCTGCGGTCGGCAACGTTGCCGCCGGTCGAAATCTACAGCCGCAAGCGGATCGCAGAGTTCGATGCCGCCGAGGTCGAGCTCGGAATTGTACTGAGGCGAAGGCGTCTTGCGTGACCTGACGCAGAGGGGCCTCACCCTGAGGAGCGGCCCGTCCCTCGAGTCGCTCCCCCTCAGAGCGTGTGACTTTAGTGAACTCTGTCGCCCTCTCCTGTCATCCTGAGCAAGGCGCTTGCGAAGCAAGCGCCGTAAGCGAAGGATCTCATCGCCAGAAGTTCCAAAGTACACTCGTACCAAGCGGTGATGAGGTCCTTCGCTTACGGCGCGGTGAACCGCGCCTTGCTCAGGACGACGGAAAAGTTCGCCGTGGCGACCTCATCGCCAAAAACGACTATCGAAAGAGTCAGAGGCTCTCAGGATGAGAAATTTGTTGGGCCTCCAACCAAGGTCGACGCCTATGGGGTTCACCCCTTCGTCGACTCGAGCGTCGGCAGGCGGTAGCGGTCGTCGGGGTTCTTCCAGCCCTTGAAGTTGGGCTTGCGCTTCTCGGCGAAGGCGGCGCGCGATTCCATCAGGTCGCTCTTGTCGCCATGCTCGTGCAGGGCGTCGGCGAGGCGCTGCATGTCGGGACCGGGTGCCGGCCGCATCTGGCGCATCATGTGCACGGTGTTGACGCGCGACGCCGGCCTCGGGCATCAGCTGGTCGGGCTCGACCAGGCGGTTGAGGAAGCCGATCTCGTAGAAGCGCTGCGCCGTGAAGCGGAAGCCCAGCGCCATCTCCATGGCGATCGGGTAGGGCAGGTTGGCGATGTGGCCGTGGTTGTAGCCGCCGAGCAGCCAGCGCTTGGCCTCGGAGACCTCGAACACCGCCTCGCGTACGGCGAGCCGGAGATCGGTGCGCTCGACCAGCATGAAGCCGCCGCCCATGGCGAAGCCGTTGACCGCGGCGATCACCGGCTTCTCGAGCGCGCCGGTCATGAACGGGTCCTCCATCTTCGGCCGCTCGCCGCCCGGCGCGCCCTTCTGCAGGGACTCCTTCATGTCCTCGCCGGCGCAGAAGCCGCGCCCAGCACCCGTGAAGATCGCGACCTCGAGCTCCTTCGAATGGCGGAAGTCTGTCCAGGCCTGCGCCAGCTCGGCCCGCATCTCGGTGTTGAGCGCGTTCAGCCGGTCCGGCCGGTTCATGCGCACCACCAGCACCTGTCCATGACGTTCGGTCTCGACGACGGCCATTTGTCTTCTCACCGTTTGGGTTGATTCGGTGAGTTTGCGGCCGGACCCGTGCGAGGGGCAAGGGCGATGACGACGGTTCCGCCTCCGCGAATCTCCAGGAGCCTTCGGCTCCGGATCGGCGCTCTGATGGCGGTGCTGCGGCAATCGCGCCCGGTGTCAACTCGTTGGCCCGGCAGGTCGTGCCGCCGGCGTCCGGCTCATGGGCGCCAGCCTTGATCCCGATCAAGGTGCCCTTGGCCGTCGCCTGCGCACCCTGGTGGCGACAGCGGAGATGGCGGTGCGCATGAGCGAGACTGAACCGATCCACGACATTGCCCATCTCGGCGGCATCGAGCTGCTGACGCCCGAGCCCGAGCGCAGCCTGTGGTATTTCCGCAATCTCCTCGGCATGGAAGTGGTGCAGGTGGCAGGCCCCAGCGTCTGGCTGCGCGGCTACGGCGACCGCGCCGCCAGTACCTTCAAGCTGACCCACGCCGCGTCGCCCGGGGTCGGCTGCGTCTCGTGGCGGGCGACGAGCGAGGCGGCGCTCGAGCGACGTGCCGCTGCGCTGGAGGCGGCCAGCCTCGGGATCGGCTGGAGCAACGGCGATTTCGGCCGTGGCCGTTCCTATCGCTTTCGCGATCCCGATGGCCACGCGATGGAGCTCTACTACGACGAGCTGGCCTACGTGGCGCCGCCCGAGCTGCGCTCGGCGCTCAAGAACCAGCCGCAGCGCTACACCGGGCGCGGCGTCGGCGTGCGCCGCACCGATCATCTCGCCCTGATGGCCGGTGACGTGCCGGCCAACCGGCGATTCGCGCAGGAGCTGCTGGGCTTCCAGCTGCGCGAGCAGGTGATCTTCGAGGACGGGCAACGGGAGATCGGCTCGTGGATGAGCCCCAACGCCATCCATCATCAGCTCGCCTATGTCGTCGACCGCGAGGGCGGCCACGGCCGGCTGCACCACGTCTCGCTGTGGGTCGACAACCGCGACGACGTGCTGCGCGCCGCCGACATCCTCACCGAGAACGGCATCTTCATCGAGGCCGGCCCGTCCAAGCACAACAACTCGCAGGGCTTCTATCTGTATTCCTACGAGCCGGGCGGCAACCGGGTCGAGATCTACTCGGGTTCCTACCTCGTGCTGGCGCCCGACTGGCAGCCGGTGATCTGGAACGAGCAGGAGCGTGGTACGGGCACCTACTGGGGTGCGCCGCTGCCCGAGACCTTCCTGCGCTACGCCACCCCGGACATCGCCGCGAAGGAATAGGGCCTCAGGCGCCCTGAACAGTCACGTGGCGAGGCCGACAAGCTGGACCACGAGGTCGGAGCCTGCCGACGTGAGCGCCGTGGCGTGGAAAGCATCCGTCAGCTGGTTGGCGGCGGTCACGCTGGCGGCCGAGCCGTCGAACGTGCTCATGACCGCGCGTGCGTGATCCACGTTGTTGAGGCCGGCGGTCAGGGCGAAGTGTGCGCCGACCAGTTCTTTGTTCGCGAGATACTGGGCGTCGGCCGGGCTCCCGGTCGAGGCCCGGGCGCCGTCGATGATCGCCAGCAGGAAGGTCGGCTGGCTCGCGCCGTGCGCAAGCTGGTCGACCCAGTATGCCTTGCCGGCAGTATCGGGCGCGCGGCCCAGAACGTTGTGATAGACCGCGTCGACGAAGGTCTCGATCGGCTGGTCGGCGGGATACTGCGCCACAGTCTCGGGCTGCACGAAGAAGCTGGCGGCAATCTGCGGCAGGCTCATGCCGCCGGCCAGTTGGGCTGCCCAGTAATCGAGACCCACCGCGTCGGGCGCGCGATTGAAGTAGGCGATGTACATCTCGATCAGGGGGACGAACTGGGATTGCGGCAGCCCGACAGCCGCCGTGAACCATGCGATATCGACGGCCTGGTCGGCGAAGCGCAGCGTCTCGATGCCGTGCAGCGTGTCGACGCCGCTCGCGCCCACCTTGTCGGTGATGGTCACCGAATCGACCGACACGGCAATCGTGAAATGCCGGCTGAGGTCACCGACCAGCAGGGTGTCATGGCCGCCACCGCCGTCGATCTGGTTGTCGCCCGGCGTTCCGACGAAGAACTCGTCGCCCGCGCCGCCCGACGCATTCTCGAACTCGACGACGAAGCC
>LNFM01016660.1_pt1 | contig 12592 bp, 12 predicted proteins | sample 596031 | NCBI WGS metagenome assembly LNFM01 (sample SAMN04254537, study PRJNA301005) | activated carbon metagenome | isolation source: dual media filters at the Ann Arbor, Michigan drinking water treatment plant | place: USA: Ann Arbor
AAGTTGCTCATTATGCGATACTTTCTTGTAGAATATTCTACTATTACGAGAGTATCGGGGTTTACCCTTCCGCTCAAGTCCGACAGGCTGCTAGGGCATGATCTTCGTTGATCGCAGCACCACGCGAAGCGTGGCGTCTCGATCCGGGCGAAGTAACCTTCGCCCTTTGGTCGACCCAGACGTGCATTGGGTAACCCTTCGAGACGCGGCCTTCGGCCGCTCCTCAGGGTGAGGTCTACCCTGGTGCTTCAGCCAAAGACGATCACGCCCTCGAGCGCTCGTGCCTCTGGTTCAATCCGCAGGTGTCGATTACCTGTCGTCCTGAGCGCAGCCCCTGTCCTGAGCGAAGCCGAAGGAAAGAACCTCATCGCCGCCGGCAACGACGGTACTTCGACACTCCTGGCGGTGAGCGCTTTCGCTAACGGCGCGGTAAACCGCGCGTTACTCAGGATAACGGGGTGGAGGCGGCAGCGTGTCCGCCGCCGGCCGTCAGCGCCCGGCCTTTGCCTTGGCGCGCTCGATGGCCTCGACGATGAGACGATGCGCTTCGTCGACGTCACCCCAGCCCAGCAGCTTGACCCACTTCCCCGGCTCGAGATCCTTGTAGTGGACGAAGAAATGCTCGATCTGGTGCCGCGTGATCTCCGGCAGGTCGTTGGCGGTCCTCACCTTGACGTAGCGCTGGGTGATGCGGGAGGACGGCACGGCAATGATCTTCTCGTCGCCGCCGCCGTCGTCCTCCATGCGCAGGACGCCGATCGGCCTGACATTCATCACGGCACCCGCGATGATCGGCCGGGTGTTGGCCACCAGCACGTCGATCGGGTCGCCGTCGTCCGACAGGGTATGCGGCACGAAGCCGTAGTTTCCCGGATAGCGCATCGGCGTGTAGAGGAACCGGTCGACGACCAGGGTGCCGGCCGCCTTGTCCATCTCGTACTTGATCGGCTCGCCGCCGATCGGGACCTCGATGACGGTGTTGACGTCCTCGGGCGGCTCGTGACCGATGGCGATGGCATCGAGGTTCATGACGGAAATCCCGGTCGGCTGGCTAGGGTAGCGCGAGCATGCCTTCGGCGTCGGCAAAAGAAAACCGCGGCGCCGGGGGCTCGGGGCATTCGCACGGGTCGAAAAATCGTTCGCCCGATCGAGGAGGCACGGGTGTTCGCCGCTGCGGCGGGGCACATTCCGCTCGCCTGAATCCGGCCGGGCGGCGCGGGATCTAGCCCGGGCCGCCGACCAGCAGGCTGATGCCGCTCAAGGCCAGCGCCATATAGGCGGCGAGGCGGGCGTGCTCGAAATAGACATCGGCCAGGGCACCGCCGATCATGGTCTGCAACCGCTCGCGTGGCAGGGCCGGCGCATCCTCGATCATCAGCCAGACCTCGGTATGCCTGTAGTTGCGCCGACGGGCGTGCCAGCCCTTCCAGAACAGCACCACCGCTGCAATCAGCACGAAGATCGCGCCCGAGCGGATGGCGATCCACGGCTCGCTGGAGAATCCCACCATCGCCGTCACCACCGCGATCAGGGCGAAGCCGCAACCGCGCCGCACCGACAGCTCGGCGCAGCGCCTGATGTCGTCGTAGGTCATGAGGCGCGACCATAGCGCGCAGGCTCTGCTCGACCAACGTCGCGTTGCCGCAGCCCGGCCATCGCTCTGGCTTCAAGGCCGTGTTCTGACGGCCAGCCGAAGGCGCACCGCCCCGCCGCGACTCACCCCAAAAGATGACGGAACGCCGGAAAGGCGAGAAGCGCCGCTCCGGCGAGCCAGATCGCCATGGTTGCGCCGTCCCCGCGGTCGCGGCCGGCCAGGCGCTCGTAGAGCGCGGCCGGGATTCCCGAGATCAGCAGCGTCGCCGTTGCCACCAGCAACGAGCTGAAGAACAGCACCCAGCCGACCGAGCGCGGGAAGACCTCCGGCATCAGCACCGCGGCAATGGGAACGGCGATGGCGAGGAAGGGCGAGAACAGCCCGTTGAGGATGCTGACGCCGATCACGCCGAAGAGCAGGAAATTGCGGTCCATGCCGTTCAACCCGTCGATTGCGGCCGCGGGGTAAGGCCGAGCTGGTACAGCACCATGAAAAGGACCACGCGGATCGCCACGATCCAGAATGCGGCAATGGGCGCGATCAGAATCGCAGGCATTGCCGAGGGCGTGATGAAGGCGACCGGCCGATAGATCCAGTCTGTCAGCCAGCGGAACGAGCGGTAGATGTAGTTGGTGCTGTCGGGCGGCAGGAAGGCGCCGAGGATGAAGCGGCCGAACAGGCAGTAGAAGACCAGCGACAGGAAGTAGTTCGGCAGGTGGAAGTACCAGTAGCTCCACCAGATGTCCTGCGATCCCAAGCGGCGGCCTCCCCCTCACCCGACTCTAGAACACTATCGTCCCGAACAGAATTGCGATCCGATCGTCGATGAAACGAAAGGTCCCTCGCCGCGATTGGGATGATGCCAGTACCGGCATCCCGAGCGCAGCGAGGGACCTCTGCTCTTCAATAGTCTCGTCGCAGCGGGCAGGCCCCCCGGGGCGGGGCCTGCCCTTGCCCGACGAGCGGCCGGCTAGGTGCCAGCCACCACGCCCCTGGGCACGCGGATGGAGTCGACGAAGTCCTGCATTTCCTTCGACGGCTCGGGCGTCATCAGGCTGACGACGTAGGTCACGACGAACGCGACCGGCAGGCCGAACAGCGCCGAGGAGATGTTGCGGATGCCGAACCACAGGTCGGTGCCGAACATCTCCTTGAAGGTCACGGGCGCGTAGCGCGTCATGACCAGATAGAACAGGCAGACGGCGAAGCCGCTCATCATGCCTGTGATGGCACCGATCTTGGTGGTGCGCTTCCACCAGATGCCGAGCACCAGCGGGGCGAACAGGCCGGCCGCGGCCAGCGAGAACGCCCACGCCACCATCTGGATGATGCCCGAAGGCCGGGTTCCGGCAACCGCCGCCGCAATGATGGCGACGACGACCAGCAAGCCGCGGGCGACGATCAGCCGGCGGGCCGTCGACGCCTTGGGATCGATCATCTTGTAGTAGACGTCGTGGCTCAAGGCGTTGGCGATGGCCAGCAGCAGGCCGTCGGCGGTCGACAGCGCGGCGGCGAGGCCGCCGGCCGCAACCAGGCCGGACACCACGTAGGGCAGGCCGGCGATCTCGGGCATCGACAGGACGATGATGTCCTGGTTGATGACGAACTCCGAGAGCTGGAGGATTCCGTCGCTGTTTCCGTCCTTGATGGTCAGCAGGCCGCCGACCTGGGACCAGTTCTGGACCCAGGCCGGGAGCTGGGCGATCGGCTGGCCGATCACGTTCTGGTAGACCTCGAGCTTCGCGAACGCGGCGTAGGCCGGCGCCGTGAAGTAGAGCAGGAAGATGAAGAAGATCGACCACGCCACCGAGTTGCGCGCCTCGCGGACGCTGGGCGTCGTGAAGTAGCGCATCAGGATGTGCGGCAGCGAGGCCGTCCCGATCATGAGGCAGAGCACCAGCGCCCAGAAGTTGTTGAACTCCTGCCAGGTGAACTCGCCCTTGGCATTGGTGAAGGCGTCGGTGAAGTGCTTGACGACGCCGAGCTTGTCCTCGAGCAGGGTGATCTGCTGGAGCGCCTGCCCGTAGGTCAGCTCGGGGATCGGGATGCCGTATTTCTTGGTCGACAGCCACACCACCGGCACCAGGTAGGCGATGATGAGGATGATGTACTGGGCGACCTGGGTCCAGGTGACGGCGCGCATGCCGCCCAGCATCGAGCACACCAGGATGCCCAGCAGGCCGACGAAGATGGCGATCTCGAACGGAATGCCGAGGAAGCGCGCGGTGATGATGCCGATACCGAAGCACTGGGCGACGATATAGGTGAAGGAGGCGCAGAACAGCACGATGACGCCGCACAGCCGCGCGCCGTTGCCCTCGTAGCGGGCGCCCAGGAAGTCGGGAACGGTGAACTGGCCGAACTTGCGCAGGTATGGCGCCAGCAGGATGCCGACCAGCACGTAGCCGCCGGTCCAGCCCAGCACGTAGCCGAGCGCGTTGTAGCCGCCGAGATAGATGCCGCCCGCCATCGAGATGAACGAGGCGGCACTCATCCAGTCGGCGCCGGTCGCCATGCCGTTGTACAGGGCTGGGACCCTGCGCCCGGCGACGTAGTACTCCGACAGATCCATCGTGCGCGACAGGATGCCGATGTAGGCATAGACGCCGATCGTCAGGATCACGAAGCAGTAGCCGATGATCTTGTTCGGCACGCCCATCTGCTCGAGCACGGCGAGGATCAGCGTGAAGACGATGAAGCCGCCGGCGTAGCCGCCGTAGATCTTGCCGAGGTTGCCGATGAACCCGCCACCGGCGTTCGAATTGGCCATGTCAATCTCCCCCGGTCAGTCTTCCTGGACGCCGAATTCTTCGTCGATCTTGTTCTGCGCGATGGCGTTCCAGACGCACAGCACGACGAAGGCGATCAGGGAACCCTGCGCCGCCATGTAGAAGCCGAGCGGGAAACCCAGGATCGTGACGCCGTTGAGCTGGACGGCAAACAGATGGATGAAGAAAGCGAAAAACAGCCATAGCGCGAAGATGGTCCACATCAGTCGCGAGGTCTTGTTCCAGTATTCCTGCATGCGCGCAGCATCGAGCTTATCGGCCATTTGATCTCCTCCTGGTTGTCGGTGATTGGCAGGGGCGATCGCGGCCGCCAGTGAGCCGGCTCGCGGCGACGATTGCGGACCTGCAGTGCATAAGCTGCTTTGTCCTCCCCGGTCGCCGTGGTACGGCGCACCCACTTTTTCTTATGGTACGAGAGTACGTGCGACCCCAGGTCGCTGCCATACGACCAAAGTCGAAGAGGTGTGGATCGGCCGATGCTGTCTTTCCTCAAGTCGTTCCTGCCCAAGGCCAAGGTGCGCAGCCTCGCTGCATTGCAGCAGCTGCTCGAGGACGAAGCCTCCTACCTGGCCCAGCGGTCGGTGATCGACTTCGCCCGCAACGAGCTCGGCAGCCTGAGCGCCCAGGCCTTCGACGACCCCCGTTTCCAGGCAAAGCTCGCGGTGTCGCGCTGGGAAGGCTTCGCCCTCACCCTCGCCGACATGGTCGTGCTCGCCCACGCCCTGCTGCAGGACGCCGCCGTTCCGCGCATCCGGCTCGATGCCTGCCTGGGCGATCTCTACGCGGCCGTTCTCGCCGGCCATCCCCGTCCCGAGCATCGCAGCCAGGACTGGGATGCCGACGTGGCGATGCTGCGCGCGCGACTGGCGACGCGGCCGGACGGGCCTGGCCGGCCGCAAGCCTACGCCGAGGCGACCGGCGGCGCCGTGTTCGAGACCCTGCCCTTCGCGCCGCGCGATCCGGTGGAGAACCGCATGGTGTTGGCCAATGCCTTCGCCTTCGGCCTCATATCCTTCAACGATCGCCTGCGACGCCTGCTGGTCGTGGCGCCGCTGCGCGAGGAGATCGTCGGCAAGGCGCCATGATCATCGCCGACATGCTGGCCCGGCTCGCTCGCCGCGGCGTCTCGCACGCGGTCTGGAGCGGCGGCATCCATACGCCGCTCGAGCGGCTGCCCATGGTGGCGATCGACTGCGAGACGACGGGGCTCGACCCGCATCGCGACCGGATCGTCTCGTTTGCCGCCATCCGCATCGACCCGGGCCTGCACGTGGCGGCGCACGCCGCGCTCGATCTGCTGATCGATCCCGGCATCGACATACCGTCGCGCGCCGTGGCCGTGCACGGCATCGATCGGGAGCAGCTCGGCGGGGCGCCGTCGTTCGCCGATGCCTTCCCGCGAATAGCCGCGAGCCTCGCCGGTGCCGTCGTGGTCGGCCACCATGTCGGGTTCGACCTGGCGATTCTCGGTCGCGAAGCGGCGCGGGCGCGCCTGCCCTGGCGCGAGCCGCCGAGCTTCGACACCGCGAACCTCGCCGCCGCCTTCGGCCATCGCACGGACCACCTGGATCTCGATGTCGTCCTCGCTCATCTCGGCATCGAGCCCAAGGGGCAACGCCACAGCGCGGCGGGCGACGCCCGCCGGGCGGCCGACCTGTTCGTGGCACTGGCCCACCGGCTGGTCGGCCAGGGTCGCGGCACGTTCGGCGGGACGATCGCCGCCCATCGGTCGTCTCGACGCTGACGCCATGGACACCGAGGCCGTCGAGCGCCTGGACTCGTTCCCCTTCCGCCATCGTGCGCACGAGCTGATGACGTCGCCCGCCTTGACCGTCGCACCCGCGGGCACGATCGCCGATGCGGTGCGCCTGATGAGCCAACGCGGCGCCAGCTCGGTGATCGTGCTCGACGGCGAGGGCCGGCTGGCCGGCATCCTGACCGAGCGCGACGTGCTGCGGCTGATCGCCGACGGTCCGCACAGGCTCGGCGAGCCGGTGTCGCGGGTCATGTCGGCGCCGGTGCACGGCATCGAGGCCGACGCGCTGGTGTACCGGGCACTCGCCCGCATGGCGCGGCTCGGCGTGCGCCACCTGCCCGTGGTCGACGACGACGACCGGCCGATCGGCATGCTGACGACCGGGTCGTTGCTGAAACAGCGCGCCTCGCTCGCCCTGACGCTCGGCGACGAGATCGCCGGCGCCAGGGACGGCGCCGCGCTGCGGGCGGTACACGACAAGCTGCCGGCGCTGGTCCAGGCACTGCGCCGCGAGGACGTCAGCGCCGCCCAGGCATCCGCCGTGATCGCCGGCATCACGCGTGACCTGACGGCGCGCGCCGGCGAGCTGGCCTTGGCCGACATGGTCTCCGAAGGGCAGGGCGAGGCGCCGGCGCCATGGTGCCTGCTCGTGCTGGGCTCGGCCGGCCGCGGCGAATCGCTCCTCCTGCCGGACCAGGACAACGCGCTCGTCCACGGCGGCAGTTCCGCCGACGATCCCTGGTTCGCCGGGTTCGGCGAGCGCCTGAACGTCCTGCTCGACGAGGCAGGCGTGCCGTTCTGCAAGGGTGGCGTCATGGCCCGAAACCCGGCCTACCGCCATTCCCTCGGCGACTGGGTGGCGAGGATCGACGCCTGGATCGCGCGGCCGCAGCCCGAGGCCCTGCTCGGGGTCGACATCTTCTACGACTTCGTCGCCGTGCTGGGCGACCGTCGCCTCGCCGGCGCCTTGCGCGAGCACGCCACGCGCGCCGCCGGCCGCTCGCCGGCCTTTCTGCGACTGCTGGCGGCGGCCGGCGAGGACATACCGAGCGCCACCGACCTGCTCGGCCGGCTGCGCACCCGCAAAGGTCGCATCGACCTCAAGCGCATCGGCCTGCGCCCGATCGTCGAAAGCGCGCGGGTGGCAGCCCTCGCCTGGGCTTGCACCGCGACGGCAACCGACCAGCGCCTCCTCGACGCGGCGACGAAGGGCGCCTTCAGCCGCGACGCAGCGCAGAGCCTGATCGAGGCCCGCGGCGTGATCGTCGACGCCATTCTCGATCAGCAGCTGGTCGATGTCGCCGACCGGCGGCCGGCGGACAATCAGGTCGACCCCAAGCGGCTCGACCGACGCGCGACCTCGCGCCTGCGTGAAGCGCTGGCGACGGCGGCCGGCGCGCCCGAGCTGGTGCACGAGGCGCTGGCCAATCGCCCTTTGTCGACGTCCGCTTCCTGACGGGACGTGATGCCTGCGCTCTGATGAGACGGGCCCAGCGAATTCGAGGAGGAACTTCGAGAGTGCTCCCTATGCGAAGTCTGCACAGGCGCCACCGCCGGCGCGCGCCTTGACCATCCGCCGCGCCGGACGTCAAGCTCGCGCCATGGTGGAGGTCCCATCCTTCCTGATCGCCGATGACCATCCCATGGTGCGGGATGCCCTCGCCTCGTCGCTCGGCCAGACCTTCCCCGGCGCGAGGATCGCCCTGGCCGCGACCCTGGCGCAGGCCCGCGCCGTCCTCGAGGTCGAGCCGGAGACCGATGCCGTCCTGCTCGACCTGGACATGCCGGGCATGGATGGGCTGACAGGGCTCGCGCTGTTGCGCTCGGAGCATCCGACGGTACCGATCATCGTGGTATCAGCGGTTCGCGGGGCTACCACCATACGACGCTCCTTCGAGCTCGGCGCCTCGGCCTACATCGACAAGTCCGCTGCGCTGGAGGAGATTGCGGCCATCGTGCGCGCCGTCCTCGACGGCGAGGTGTTCGCGCCACCCGAGTCGGGACCGGTAGACTCGTTCGCCCAGCGTGCCGCCCAGCTCACGCCGCAGCAGTGGCGCGTGCTCGCCCTGATGGTGCACGGCGACCAGAACAAGCAGATCGCCTACAAGCTCGGCGTCGGCGAAGCCACGGTCAAGGCCCACGTCACGGTCATCCTGCGCAAGCTCGGCGTGCGCTCGCGTACCCAGGCGGTCATCGAGGCTCGCAAGCTGGCGCTGCCACCGGCCTAGGCACCGTCGGTTGACACGCTCGCATGGACAACTGGCAGGTCGCGGCGGCTCTGATCAGCGCGCTGCTGCATGCGGGCTGGAACGCCGCCGTCGAGGCCGTCACCGAGCCGCGCGCGCTGATGACGGCCCAGATGGTGGCGAGCGCGGCGATCGTGCTCCCCGGGCTGGCGTGGAGCGGCCTGCCGGCGCGCGACCGATGAGCCTGGTCACCATCACGGCGCTTTCCTGCTGGCGGCTGCCGCCGTCCCCCTGCTCCGCTTCAGCTGAGCCGAGCGCTACCCGGCGGACGACGCCCGCGCGACGACCAGGGGCGCGTTGTGAAGGCGCAGCAAGGCGCGCAGCGCAGCGGGCTTCACGGGCTTATGCAGCAGCTCGACCTGACGCGCCCGCGCACGCATCCGCAGGGTGGGGTCGCGGTCTGCGGTGACGAGCGCAGCCGGTACCGTGCGGCCCCAGGTGGCGCGCAGGGCCTCGACCACATCGAGCCCATCCGGCCCCTCGTCGAGGTGCAGATCGGCGAGCACCAGATCGGGCAGCCGCCCGAAGCGGGCGACCTCGGCCAGCGCCTCGCCCCGAGTGGCAGCCGTCGCGACGCGACAGCCCCAGCCGCCGAGCAGGATCGCCATCGCTTCGCGCACGCGGGCCTCGTTGTCGATGCAGAGCACGAAGCTTTCGGCCTCGATCGACGGCGTCGGCCTGGGCGCCGGCGCGGCGAGCGGCGCGGCGACGACGGCGGCCACGCGCGGCACAGTCACCGAGAATGTGGAACCCTTGCCCGGCGCCGAGACCAGGTCCACCTCGAGGTCGAGCATGCGGGCGATGCGGTCGACGATGGCGAGGCCGAGCCCCAGTCCCCGCTCCTCGCGTGGCCCGTCGTCGTCGGCTTGCAGGCGCACGAACTCGTCGAAGATGATCGTCTGCTTGTCGAGCGCGATGCCCGGCCCGTTGTCCCTGACCTCGATGCGCAGCTCCCCGCCGACGCGTCGACAGCCGAGCAGGACGCGCGCCCGCCGGCCCTCGGCGCGGCCGTAGCGCAGCGCATTGGACAGCAGGTTCTGCAGGATGCGACGCAGGAAGGCCGGATCGGTCGACACGAAAGCGCGCGTCGGCACCACCACCAGCTCCACGTTGCTGCGGGCGGCGACCGGCGCGAAGGCGGTAGCCAGCGAGTCGAGCAGCGGCTGCAGCGCAAAGGGGCGCTTCTCCGGCTTGAAGGCGCCGGCATCGAGCTTGGAAATGTCGAGCAGCGCGTCGAGCAGCGATTCGACCGCGCCCAGGCTGGTGTCGATCTTGCCGCCGAGGTCGTTGCCGGGATCGCGATCGAGCATCGCCGCCGTGAACAGGCGAGCAGCGTGCAGCGGCTGCAGCAGGTCGTGGCTGGCGGCGGCGATGAAGCGCGTCTTGCCGAGATTGGCAGCCTCGGCCTCGGCGCGGCTCGCCTCCAGCTCGGCGGTGCGCTCGATCACCCGCTGCTCCAGGGTTTCCTTGGACTGGCGAAGCTGGCGGTCGCTCTCGCGCAGGGCCTCGGCAGTGTGCACGCGGGCCGTCACGTCGTTGCAGGTGGCGACGAAGCCGCCGCCCGGCAGGGGATCGAGCCTGAGCTCGATGACCCGGCCTTCGCGCGTGGTGATCTCGTGGGTCTGCGGCGCCTCGGGCCTGCGCAGCAGGGCGGCGATGTCGCTCCGCGCGCCGAACTGCAGCGGCCAGGCGCCGACCGCGACGCGCTCGTCGTCGAGCGAGAGCAGGACGGTGAAGCGGTCGTTGAAGATCTCGAGCCGGCCCTCGCGGTCGAAGGCGGCGATACCCATGCCGACATGGTCGAGCGTGTTGCGAAGGATCTCGTAGTTGTAGCGAATCGCCTCCGAGGCTTCGTCGATGATGGCACGCGCGCTGCGCGGGAGGAGGCGGCCGCGGCGCCCGAAGGCGGCGACGATGACACGGGCCGAGGCGGCTCCCAGGGTGCCGGACAGCACGCGCTCGGTGCGGCTGAGCGCCGTCTCGATCGAGAGCTTTTCGCCGGGCAGCGCGCGCGCGGCGCGCTCGCCGCCGACGAAGCGCGACAGCAGCTCGCGCAGCTCGTCGATGCGCGCGGCATCGGCCGGCGCCTGCCGCTGCGGCTGCTCCGGCTCCGCGCCCAGGACGAAGGCGTCGGCCTGCTCGGCGTCCGCCCCGCGGGCCCGCACCAGCAGCGAGATGCCGACCAGGAGGAGCGCGTTGACCAGGATGCCGACGACGAAACCCTGCCCGACGGGGTCGAGCTCGGCGAGCAGCTCGGGCAGGTAGGGCTTCAGCGGTGCAACCTGCCCGCCGCCCGCGCTCTGGCCGAGGGTCGGCAACAGGAGGGCATAGAGCCAGACGATGAAGCCGCCTGCCAGGCCGGCGACGACACCGTAGCGATGGGCTCTCCGCCAGTAGAGCCCGAGCACCAGCCCGGGCGCGAAGTTGGCGACGGCGCAGAAGCTGATCATGCCGATCGAGGCGAGCGGCAGATAGCCCGAGATGATGCGCTCGTAGGCATAACCTGCCATCAGGATGATGACCACGGCGGCACGGCGCACGAAGACCACGAGTGGCCCCATGTCGTGCGCCACGCCGGCCCGGCGCCGCAGCAGGTAGGGCATGACCAGCTCGTTGCCGATCATGCCCGAGAGTGCCATGCAGGCAACGATCACCATCGATGTCGCCGCCGAGAGGCCGCCGATGAAGACAAACACCGACAGCCAGCTGCCGCTGTTGGCCAGCGGCAATTGCAGGACATAAAGATCGGGGTTGGCCTGCGAGCCGAGCAGCAGCAGGCCGGCGGCGGCAATCGGCACGACGAACAGGTTGATCAGGACGAGATAGAGCGGGAACAGCCAGCGCGCGGTCCTGAGGCTCGCCGGATGGTCGTGCTCGACCACCGCCACGTGGAACTGGCGCGGCAGGCACAGGAAGGCCATCGCCGAAAGCAGCGTGGTGACGACCCACGTGAGCGGCGACCCCTCCCGACTGATGCGGTCGGCGACAGCCGGAACGCTCTCGACCTGCGCCAGTAGGTCGGCCGGCCCGTTGAACAGCACGAACAGCACGAACGGCCCGACAGTGAGCAGCGCCAGCAGCTTGACCACCGATTCGAACGCGATCGCCAGCATCATGCCGCGATGCTGCTCGGAAGCCTGCACGTTGCGCACGCCGAACAGGATGGTGAACACCGCCATGAGGGCGGCGACGATCAGCGAGGTGTCGGTTTGCACCACGCCCGGCAGGCTGCCGGGCAGCGGCGTCGGCGCGGCGATGGTGCGAAAGGTCGACGACACCGCCTGGAGCTGAAGCGCGATGTATGGCAGCACGCCCAGCGTGGCGAACAGCGTGGCGGTGACGCCGACGGCGCGGCTCTTGCCGTAGCGCGACGCGAGGAAGTCCGCGATCGACGTCACGTTGTGCTGCTTGGCGGCCCGAACCATCTTGCGCAGCATGGGATAGCCCACGACCACGACGAGGGCCGGACCCGTGTAGATCAGGATGAAGTCGATGCCGCTGGTCGCGGCACGACCGACCGCACCATAGAACGTCCACGAGGTGCAGTAGATGGCGAGCGACAGGCCATAGACCGCCGGCGCCAGCGAGCTCGCCGACCAGGTGCGCGCATGGCGGTCGCCGATCCAGGCGACCGCAAACAGCAGCCCGAGATAGGCGAGCGACAGCGCCAGGACGGTTGGTTCCGCCAGCATGCGTGAGCGTTTCTCCCGCCGTCATTCAACCCGTTCGGCAGGGCGGCTACAAGCGGGGTGGTGGTGCAGCAGGGTGGCTACAAGCGGGGTGGTGGTGCAGCAGGGTGGCTACAAGCGGGGCGATGGTGCAGCGGGGCGGCGGCTCTCCTGCCTCCCCCGCAGTCGCAGGGCATTCGCATTTGGCTGGAACCTCCGTCATCCCGACCGGAGCCGAGCGTAGCGAGACGGAGTGGAGGGACCTCTCTTGTCGCAATACCAGCAAGAAAGGTCCCTCGGCTGCGCCGACCTTCGGCCGGCTCCGCTCGGGATGACGGGGAAAAATGGAAACATGCGAATCCCCTGCCCACAGTCGGGGGATGCCCCTTCATACGGGGCGGAGGGGCATGGCTGGGAGCGCGCCACTCTCTGTGGCGCTCACTTGCCCAAGCCCTTCCTCCCCCGCAGTCGCAGGGCATTCGCATTTGGCTGGAACCTCCGTCATCCCGACCGGAGCCGAGCGTAGCGAGGCGGAGTGG
>LNFM01021643.1_pt1 | contig 12591 bp, 13 predicted proteins | sample 596031 | NCBI WGS metagenome assembly LNFM01 (sample SAMN04254537, study PRJNA301005) | activated carbon metagenome | isolation source: dual media filters at the Ann Arbor, Michigan drinking water treatment plant | place: USA: Ann Arbor
CGACGATTCCAGGGTTGCATTTCATTCGGCGCGGAGGGTATAACCCCACATAGGTTTTAACTCAAAACTCTCTGATATTTCGAAAGAATTGGAGTGCTCGTCGTATGAAAGTCTCACTCCTTTTTCCTCCGACATGGCATCCGTCCCAGCCGTATCTCAGTCTCCCTTCTCTCACGGGATTCCTCCATCAAGGTGGCGTGTCGGACGTCTCGCAACGCGATCTTGGGATCGAGTTGTTGGATCGCATGCTGACCAAGAGCTATGCGGCTCAGGTCTATCAACAATTGCTCGGCAAGCAGCGCGAGCTTGAGCGGTCCCAATCCGGAGAAACGGGCCACGGGAGCCGGGAACATTATTCGAAGGTGGCCGATTCGCTCGATCGATTCGTCTATCTGGAAGAACGGATCGAACTGGCCAAGGAGACCTTACGCGGCGAAGGCTTTTACGATCTGGATGCCTACCGGGGCAGTCTGTTTATGATCGACAAGTGGCTGGAGCTGGTGTCCTCGATCTATTTCCCGACCAGACTGACTGTCGTTGATAATCAGTTCGGCAATTACTCGATCTACTCGTCGAAAGACCTGATGAAGGTCATTCAAGACGACGCGCAGAATCCCTACCGCAGTCTCTTCCGCGACCTGTTCATTTCCTCGATCGTCAAGGATCGTCCGGATTTGATCGGCGTGTCCATCACGGCGACCTCGCAAATTATTCCCGGCCTGACGCTCTGCAAGCTGATTAAGGAGACGGCGCCGGACCTCCACGTCACGATCGGGGGGAGCATCTTCACACGGCTCGTCGACAATGTCCGCCGCTGTCCCAACCTCTTTGAATTGGCCGACGACATCGTCGTCTTCGAAGGCGAAACGGCGCTGTTGGAATTGGTGAACCAGTTGGCCGGTAAGAAAGACTACAGCAAAGTCCCGAATCTGATTTACCGGAAGGACGGCAAGATCACGGTCAATCAGCCCTTCTATTCCGAAAACGTGAATCAGCTGCCTGCTCCGAACTACGATGGCTTTCCGCTCGATCGATACCTGTCGCCGGAGCCGGTGCTGCCGATTCAGTTTTCCCGCGGATGCTATTACAAGGACTGCGCATTTTGCGCGCTGACACTTGATCACCAGAACTTCAGGCAGAAGGATCCGGGGCGGACAGTCGATGAATTGGAGTGGCTCTCACAGCGGTATGGCGCCAGGAATTTCTTCTTCACCGACGAGTGCTTTGCCCTGGCGCCGACGAAACGGCTCTGCCAGCAGATCATCGAGAAACAGCTTAAGGTGAGATGGACCTGCGAAATGCGGTTCGAGAAGAACCTCACGCGCGACCTGCTTGCCTCGATGCGCGATGCCGGCTGCTTGAAGATTGTGTTTGGCCTGGAGTCCTTCAATCAGCGCGTCATGGATCTGATGAAGAAGGGGATCAAGCAGGAATGGGTCCGCCGCATCGCGAGCGACTGCGTTGATCTGGGGATTGCGGTGCATTGCTACATCATTGTCGGGTTCCCCACGGAAACGGAAGCGGAAGCGCTGGATACGATGAACTTCATCGTTGAGAACGCCAAGCTGCATGAGTCATTCGGGTTTTCCTGCCAGCCCTGCCTGTTCGACTTGGAGAAGGAAGCTCCGATCATGAGCGATCCGGCGGCGTACGGCATCAGGCGGATTATGCGCCCCTCGTCGGAGGATCTCAGCTTGGGATTCTTCTATGAGGTGCAAGGCGGCATGACACCGGATCAAGCGGAGACGCTTTATCAGCATGTCTATGAGCGGATCAGTGAAGTGGTTTGCGAGTTGCCGTTCAACTACTCGATGGCTGATGGACTGCTGTATATTGCGAGAGCCAAGGAGGAGGCAGTGCAGGCGCCTCAACCGATCGGGTTATAAGTAGCGAGGTTCGTTTGTGATCAAGGCTGCGGCGATAGGCGACCGGCCGACCGGAAAAGTAGGGGACTTCGGTCTTTTGTTCGAATATGCCATCAAGCTGGTCTTGCTGGCGTCCTTCTTGGAGCTGGTGCTGTATCGGCTGATGTCTCGTTTGGGCATGCACCTGAGCAAGCTGGCGGGGACGCATCCATGGATTACGCCGACGTTCACCACCCTCACGGAGGTAGGCGCGTGGCTGCTGAATATTGTCGCGGTACTGTTGTTCTTGAGCCTCACGTTGACAATGGTCAATCGGGGCATCGGGCAGGATACCGGCCGGCTGGCCAAATCCGGGATCGCCAGTGCCGCGCTCTTATTGTTGTTGACCATCGCGTTTCTGTTCGTGCAGCCGGGGATGCTGGGCGCCATCATCTACAACAGTGTGGCGCTGGTGACGCTCACCTTGTTCGTGGCGGAGTACCTCACTGCCCATCGGGAACCTGCACAGCGCTTTCTAGTGGCAGCCTATTACCTTGGAATATCCGGCTGGCTGTATTATCAGGTCGTGTCGACGATCTATGGGTTGTCCGGAACAGTGGCGGCTCCGCCGCTGGTGTACGAAGTTCATCGAGCCGGCGAAGCCCTTATGGTATTGGCGAGCATTCTTGTCTTCGCGGCGTACGGACAGGGACTCTCGTTGTGGACGAAGAACCGGCGACAGCGGCATCGGGCGATCTGGTTTTGGACGACGACGGCCACGATTTTCACGGCGCTGATCTTCACGGATTATGTGCTGGACCTGTATAATCCGGCGTTGGCCTCGGCGGTCAGGCAGGCGTCGCAGGGGATCGGTTGGATTTTCCAGTTCGGGATGGGCTATACATTCTATCTTCCCTTTGCGATTTACATCGGAGGCTTGCTCTGTTGGTCGTATACGGTCATCAAGCTGTTGATGATGGGGCGATTGGCCGGGTACGGCCTTGGGCTCATGTTCATCGCCGGATACGCATTGATGTTTTCCAATTTGACGCTGATGGTGATTCTCGGCGTGATGTTGTTGACGCTCGACCGGGTCAGGCCGCCCGTCGCGGAATCGTCGCTTGATGCCAACAGCCCTTTGCTGAGATCGCCGGAACGGATGATCGCCGAAGAGGCGTAGACAGGTACTGAACCACAGGAATCGAGATTCGTATGGACGCACAAACACCGATGTCGGAACCGATGCAGCCTGGCGCTGCCGCAGTGGATCCTGGCGATCAGCCGCTCTCGCCGGAAGAAGAAATCTCCGCGATCGAAAAATTGCTCGCGGTCGAACCGGACGATTTCCAGGCGCGCTGCCGCCTCGGTGAGCTGTATTTCAGCCAGGGGCGGCTTGATGATGCGCTGGCGGAGGTGAAGAAGTCGATTGAAATGGCCGAAGGCTTGCGCGCGGAAATGAATCGCTCGCTGGCCATGTATTACTCGAATCTCGGCACGATTTATGCCACGAAGAACATGACGGACGAAGCCGAGGCTGAGTTTCGGCATGCGTTGGACGTGTTTCCTCACGATGTGCTGGCACTGTTTAATCTCGGACGTGTCTATGCGGATAAGAAGAAGCACATGGAGGCGAAAGGCTACTATGAGCGCCTCGTCGAAATCACTCCGGACGATCCGATTGCGTGGTACAACCTGGCCGGCGTGTATATTGAGTTGGACAATCCCCAAGTGTCCGATTACAACACGATCGATATGGGGATTCAGTGCTACCTCAGAACGCTCGAACTGGACCCGAAACATTTGGAGTCGAGCTTCAAGCTGATGGAGATTGCCCTTAACCACAAGAAGACCGATCTGGCGGTCACGGTCATGGAAAATGCCGTTGAGCAGAATCCCGATGAGCCGCTGGCCTACTACAATCTCATCAGCGTGTACGACAAGTGCAAAATGTTCGAAAAGGCCGAAGCCGCCCGCAAACGATTGAGAGAGCGATTCGCGAAAAAGTCGAAAGACAGTTCAGGAGCCTGATCCACCCTTTACGAAGGAGCGTGCCATGTTTGGGAGTCTTGGATTTACAGAACTGATCCTGATCCTGGTCATTGTCCTGATTATTTTCGGGGCAGGCAAGTTGCCGCAATTGGGAGAGGGATTGGGCAAGGCGATCAAGGGATTCAAGAAGTCCGTACACGAGGCGGACGCCATCGAAGCCGAGGCCCAGGCGGCGGCACAGCAGGCGACGGCCCCCCAGGCTGTGGCCGACTCGTCGGCGCAGACCGTCTCAGCCAATCAGACCGCAGCAGCTGCGCAGCCTGCTCCACGCGTGTAAGCAGACGTTGCGTTGTCAGTCATGGAGAGGCAGGGGATATCTATGGGTACCGCAGTAGAGTTAGCCGGCGGCTTTATCGAAACCTTTGCGGGAAACGGAAAAGCGCGCAGCACCGGTGACGGGAAGATAGCGGTGAAAGCGGGGATTCCGCTCCCGCATGATGTCGCGCTGGATGTCGACGAGCAGTGGCTGTATTTTGCGGAGTCCGGTTCGGACCGCATCCGCCGCGTCAATCTTCAGGCCGGCACGCTCCACAATTTTTCCGGCATCGGCGAAACCTGCTACTGCGGAGACGACGGCCCTTGCGGTGAGGCCGGCCTCTATTTGCCGTTGGGTCTGGCGTTTGATTCCCGGAACAATTTGTATATCTGCGATTCCGGAAGCAATCGGATTCGCAAGATCGATCACGAGACCGGCTTTATCACGACGGTGGTCGGCACGGGACAGCATGGGTTTAACGGAGATGGCCCTGCGCTAGAGGTGAATCTGACCTGGCCTGCCGCGATCGCGTTCGATCGGGACGGCGTGCTCTATATCGCCGATACACAGGCCCATAAGGTCAGGCGGTATGATCCTAAGACCGGCATGGTCACGACGATCGCCGGAGCCTGGACGGCCGAGGATGAGGCTCGCGAGCAGCCGCTGGTCGCCCGTAATCTCGTGGTGTTGTCAGGCGATGCGATCGGCATCGATTTCAGCGACGATCAGGGATGGCTTATGCCGGTCTGTTCGGATGGTCTGGACCTGTCGATGTATCTGGACGACGGGCGGCCCGCTATGGAGGCGCGTCTGTACGATGTCGTGGGCTTGGCGGTGAACAACAAGGGCGATGTGCATCTTGTCGATAAAGGCAGTAACCGTGTGCGAAAGATCGACCGGCAGTCGGGTCTGATTTCGACCGTCGCGGGCGTCTGCCGGTATGGTTATGACGGCGACGACAAACCGGCTGTCAGAGCCATGTTGCATGCACCGGAGGCAGTCGTCTTCGACCGCGAGGATAATCTGTATGTGTCCGATACCATGAACCACCGGGTGCGCAAGGTGGATGCCGGCACCGGCATCATTACGACGGTGGCGGGCAACGGCGATAGCGGGTACGAAGATAAGCATATGGGCGGGTGCGGCGCAGCGCGGTTCGTCGCAAAAGAGTCGGCCGGCACGCTCAAGCATGGTGACGGGTTGCTGGGAGTCGAGGCGGTCGTGAATGCCCCGGTCGGCCTGGCCCTGGATTCGCAAGGACACCTCTATATTTGCGAACGCGGAGAAAACAAAATACGCCGGCTGAAGCTCGCGTAGGCCGCATCGCCGCGCGCCCGGTTCACGAAAGCGTTGCATGGTGGGCATGACGAACTTCTGCCGATCTCGCCCTCTCCTCTTCCTGTGTTTGTCCGGTCTTCTCCTGGCAGCCAGCATCCTTGGTGGATTCGGAATTCCGCTTGTCAGTTCAGAAGGGCTGACGATCCGATCACATTGGGTCGAGGGGGAGCTTCCCCAGTCGCCTGATGACGCCGCGTGGGGCGCGATCCCGCCCATGACGATTCCATTGAGCGGCCAGGTCATTACGCGTCCGGTGTGGCCGGAGCCGACTGCGCGGGCGCTGGTGGTGCGGTCGCTTCATAATGGTAACGACATTGCGTTTCTCCTTGAGTGGCAGGACAACACCAAGAACGATCGACTGACGCCGGGCACGTTCCGGGACGGGGTCGCGATCGGTCTTCCCCTTGGCGATGCGCCGGCATTTTTCTGCATGGGGCAATTGGACCACTACATCAACATCTGGCATTGGAAAGCGGATTGGCAAAGCGACATCGACCGGCGGGCTTCGCGGAGTTCCGAGAAGAAAGAGGGTCATTCCGCGCCGGATCTCCTCGGTGGAAGATCTGATCGGCGGTGGCTTCAGCACGCTGACGACGAAAGAGAAGCAAGGCCGGGTGCAGGGAAAGGCCTTGTGGAAGGATGGAGTCTGGCATGTCGTCATGCAGCGTCCCCTCGTGAGCGAAGAACAAGAGAACGAAGCGAAACTCATTCCCGGCCGTGTGCAAACCGTTTCCTTCGCCGTGTGGAACGGGGAAAACAAAGAACGTAACGGCCAGAAGGCGGTGGCGCCGTGGTTTCAGCTGAGCATCGATCCTGTCGCCAAGCTGTAGCGGCACGGGGACACGTAAGGGGTGAAGGGTTAGGGGTGAGGGGATTGGGGAAACATAAGCGATAAAGGGTGAGCGGTAGAACGGCCGAGGGTTTTCCCGCCGAATTCGTTTATGAATGATGCGCACAGTTTGGTGTGGAGGCAAAAGCGTGAAAGAGGGACTTGTGGCGGGAGCCCTCATGCTGAGCTGGTTGCTCATTGTTGCTGTGGGATCTGTGAGCGCCGCAACAGAGCCGGTGATGACGGAGGAAGAAGCGGCCCGGCTCGGTGAGGAATTCGGGATCGTCGTCGGTGCCGTGGACGAAGACATTCAGAAAGAACTGAAGCTCGAGCGTCCGCAGGGTGTCGCCGTGTTCGAGGTAATCGGTAATTCACGGGCCGACTATGCGGGCATCAAGGTCCGTTCGGTCATCAAGGAAATCGACAAGCGTGAAATCCGCACCATGGCGGATTTCGGATCGGCCATCAAGAAGGCCATGAAGGAATGCAATTTCACCGTCGGAACCTACGAACCGGCTGATCCTGGCGATCCGGTCGGGTGGGGCGTCAATTTCCATTTTGTCGGCTGCAAGCGGGATTAACGAAAGTTTGTAAGTGGTAAGTAGCAAGGGGTGAGGGGTGAATGGTGAGGAGTGGGAAGTGAGGGGTAAGGCGAGCAGAACTGGCGGTCGATTGCGGTGGAGATGGGGCGTCACGGCGTTCTGTCTCCTGTCGCTTGTCAGTCTGAGCGCTCTATATCATCACGGGCAGGCAATCGCCCAACAGGCGGAGGGGCATATACGGCCTGATTGGGTAGACGAAATCGAAAACGTGTTCATCCGCTCGGAGGATTGCAAGCAGTGCCATGAACGGCACTATGAAGAGTGGAAGGGCGCCAGAGAGCAAACGCCCGATTTGAAAACGTTCGGACGGGTTGATGCGGCCCTGCTGCACGGCAGCTCGCTGGAATCGCCGATCTTCAAAACCGTGTTGGGTCTCTGGGCGCAGACGAATCCGACTGCGGAGGAGCAGAGCCGCTGTCTGTCGTGCCATGCGCCGGCGATGACGGTCTTTCCCCAGCATGCCGGAACATTGATGCAGCAGATCCTGGCGGGCAAACCTCAGATCGAAGGGATTGGGTGTGCGTCGTGCCATTTGATCCACGATGTGGAACGTGGACCGGCTGCTCCGCCTACATTCAAAGTACAGCCGGGGCCTGGGCCTGTCCTTTACGGACCATACGCCGACCCGGAAGAAAATCTGGTGCATCAAGCCAAGCGGGCGAGCCTGTTCCGCGAGGCATCCTTTTGTGCCTCGTGCCATTTCGACAAAGTCAAAGACGTGACGCAGAAGGATCTGCCGGGAGAAATTCTCCAGGGCACGATCTGTCAGGACTGCCATATGGAGCCCTCGACTGGCAGCTCGACGTCGAGGCGTGGAGCCATGACCAGACCCATTGGCCGCCATTGGTTTCGTGGCGTGGTCGGCGCCGGAACCATGTTGAAAAATCGCAATCTTCAAGCTGAGTGGGCGCCGCGCATCGATCTCGACGTGAAACGAACGGGCGGTACTGTTGAGGGGACTGCGCTCGTGAAGATCGGGAGTCTCCCGCACAGTTTTCCCGACGGCGACCCGGTGCTGAAGCAGTTCTTTCTGACCCTGACGGCGAAAGACGCACAGGGCCTGGTGCTGGCCGAAGAGACGAAGCGGTTCGGATTGCCGTACGACAAGATTTTGCGTGGCCCGATCCCTGATCCGTTCATCAAGGGGGGGAACACCAGAAAAGTTCCCTTTGCCTTGGCGCTGCCGGCCGGGACGGCGGCGACGGTGGAAGCGGTGCTCACCTATGCCCTGATCCCGACTCCCGCCCCGGCATTGATGGATAACTATCTCGCGACATTGAAGGGCGACAAAGAGCGGGACGAAGCGAAGAAGATCGTTCACGAGTACACGCAGCCGCGCATGCTGACCTATCGTGTGAAAGCGCTGTAAGGCAAGAATGGACAACAAGCCGCGATCCAATTACAGAGTGGTGGAGTTTGCTATAGCGGCTGTGCTCACAGGCTTTATCTGCCTGTATGGAGGGGGAACTTCCGAAGCGCTGGCCCAGGACGCTAAGGGGCAAGCGTTCATTGAAAAGGCTTTTCCCCATTCCAATAAGTGCAAACGTTGCCATGAGCGTGTCTTTGAAGAATGGGAAACCTCGCCGCTGTCGAAGTCCATCCATTCTCCGGCGTTCCGCGCGTCGCTCGATGCCTATCTCAACTCGCCGGGCGGTAAAGATAAAGCGCTCTGTTTTCGATGCCATGCGCCGCATGTGCGCGAGTTTTCCGATCAGGCGCAGCTGTTCATCGACCAGGCAAAGTCCGGCGATCCCTCTCTGGACGGTGTCGCCTGTGCGCAGTGTCATTTGATCAAGCAGGTGGATCGCGCCAAGCATCCGCCGGATCCGAAATATGAAATCGGCAGCAAGACGCTCTACGGGCCCTACAAGGATTTCGTTCAAAATCTCGCGCACCAATCGATGGAATTAGGGCTCTTTCAGAAGTCCGATCTCTGTCTGAACTGCCACCAATCGGTGCCGTCGGCGGCCAATCTCGGCAAGGCCAACGATTTGCTCGGCAACTGGGACCAGAGCCAGGCGGTCAAGTCCGGCAAGGAATGCCAGCATTGCCACATGCCTGAACAGGTGGGAGAGTCGGCGAACGGGGAGAAGAAGCGCAAAGTCGCCAACCACACGTTTCCAGGCCGTCTCGGCAAGCTCCGCCAGGAGGCGGCAAAGTTGGATGTGCAGACGAAGATTGAGGGCGACAAGACGACGGTGACCGTGAAGGTCCAGAGTCTGGTGCCGCACCATTTGCCTGCGACCCATCCGGCATGGGCCACGGTCGTGTTGGATCTCGATGTGAAAGGGAAGAATCTCAAGACCGTGTTCGCCGACAAGCGGATCTATGGCCGGACCTATGTGGATGCCAAGGGGCAGAAGACCGTTTTTGATTTCGAGGCGGTGAAGGTCGTGGACGATACGGTGTTAAAGCCGGACGAAACGAGAGTCGAGACGTTTTCATTTCCGACGCCGAAAGACACCAAGACCTTCGATGTCGAAGTCACCCTCAGTTACGGGGCCATTACAGGCCCGCCACCATTTCTTCAGCGGGTCGAAGCCGAGTCCTCCCAGGGCTTACAGGACCCCGTCTTCCAGCCGATTGAAATCGTCAAGAGGGTGGAGAACATTCCCGTCGGTAAGTAGTCGTCGTTCGTCTCTCGTGAAGCGTATCTCGCAAGCTAATATGAGACGTGTCTCTTCCCGTCCTGTGCTTCACGAGGTACGCTTTGCGGATGACGTGCCTCTGCGGCTTGACACGTCATTGGGAAGTTAGGAGAATCGCCAAACTTATTGGAATGTGGTCGCAATATTCAAGATGCTCACTAGTTTGGAACACGATTTCCTTCAAGTCTGAGGGCGAAATAATGAAGAAAATTGCCTTGGCGGCAATTGCAGTACTGCTTCTTACTGGTTGCGCCATTCCCGCGGTCAGGCAAGTGGATTTGGATGCATGGGTTGGACAGCCGGTAGTGGCACTTGAAACACATCCGATCTTCCTGACGATCCCAGTTGTAAGGACACGAGCATCGGATGGTACGGAAATCTGGAACTACGTTAATGGTGCCAATCTTGGCCAATGTACTGGCAGCGGTAGTATTTACAGAGGGATTATTGACTACGCAACGTATAGTATATTTTCGAGCTGCGTTCAGCGGTTCGCCGCATGTAATAACATCTTTCTTGTCCGAGACGGAAAGGTAGCCAAATACACCCCAGTGGGTACTGGAGGGATGCATTGCTACACAACAGAACAACTTCAGCCTGGGTTCAGCGGGGCAACGAACATCCGTTGAATGGAAAGAGACGTGCCGAACAAGTTATTCAGGCCGACCACCAAGAAGCAGCACTTTTCCCACCCGCTGAATTCTGACGTTAGACGGGCGAAGACGGTTGGAATGAAGGTGTGATGGTATAGCGCCGATGGTCGATCCGAACTTCTATCTGGGGCTTGCGACTGAGATCACAGGGAAGGTGCGACGCCTCGCATCCTTCACTGGTCACGCGCCCTCAATTGGCCTTCATCACGAGGAGATCGTCCGAGAGGCGATGCGCCCGTTAATGTCACGGCGTTTTTCCCTCCGGACCGGCTTCACGTTTCTGGACGGCTCCACTACATCGAGCCAGGGCGACATCCTAGTAGTCGATGAGTCAGACCCGGCACCGTATTTCTTCCAGATGGGCGATCTTGTCGTTGTTCATCCAAGAGCCCTCGCCTGTGTCGTAGAGGTCAAGACGCAGCTATCGAAGGCAACATTTCTTCAGGCTATGTGCAATCAGTACTCATTCAAGCGGGTTGGCGCTGCTGCATCGCCAGGTCGAAATCTTCCGACCCTAGTGTTCGCATTCGACTCGGCTGCATTTGCGCCAGACACACTGCATCAGTGGTACGCAGCCGTTGACGTGCCGAACGAAGTTGCGAGCTATCCACATGTTGTCTATTCCCTCAAGCGTGGTGCCCTATTGCTAAGACCACAGCGCGGCAACGCGCCTTTTGGCCATTACGCGGTTCTCGGCGAAGAATCCGAGGAATTGAACCCCAAGGCACTATCGCTCTTCCTTCAAACGTTTCGGAAGATACTGGAGAAGAAGGCCGGACTCGAATCGAACCCATTTGAGTATAGCGATCTTCAAGGGCTTCTCTCGTCGGAGCAGTGCGTTCAGTTCAGGCAGGGGCTCGTCAGTTCTGCTAAGACGAACTCACCCATCTAATTTTGCGCTGGAGTAGACTGATACACAACCATGTCCTCACGGGCATGGCGGCGATGGGTGCTATCCGCTCAACCGCCAGCTGTTAGCCAGACAGGCCTATGAGGGACAATCGGTCGGGAACCCATCGGCGCACTCTTGTTTGCGATTCACGCTTCACGGACGTTCCCCTGTTGCAAGGGGAACGCTTATCCCTGGATGATTCCGATGCAGATGGCGTGGGCGACGAATCGGCCGTAGGTCGCGTCCTTGCACCCGTTCCAATCCGACTCCTCCCAATAGTTCCGCTTCGAGATCCGCTTGAGAAAGTGCTGCGTGGTAAAGGGGCTCTTGCCGTCGCGGAGCAACCCGTCGAAAAACTTGTTGTAGCCCACCGGCAGGCTCACTACGATCTGTCCCCCGGGGGTAAGGCAGCGGTCTCGAAGATGTTCGATCGCCTGGAGCAGCTTGGCCGGCTCCCGCGGGTCCTCGTCCCAACCGACATGCTCCAGCGTCGAGATGCTCAGAATGAGGTCGTATCGTTCCGCTGGCGCAAACTCGACAATATCCTGATTGATGACACCGGGTGCGACCTCGTACTTATCGACTACGTCATGGTGGATCGGGACATAGTGCGCGAGCACGTTGCCGACCTCCAGAATGCGTTCGGCTTGATGGCGAAGCAGGATTTCCCGGAAGATCGGGATCTCGACGCCGCGCTCATTTTTCCAGGTCTTGTTGCAGAAGTGATAGAGGTAGGGGTAAGACCGCCCGTCGAAGACGAAGGTCTTGGCTCTCGTCCAGCGCGTCAGCGTCATTTTGGCGAAGCGCAAATAGCGCGCAGAGGCGCTCTCGTTGCCGGAGGCGACGCTGGTGTAGTCGTAGGTGTAGGGCATGCGGAGCGATCAGTCGAACACGATGCGGGAGCCCGGCGACTTCATCTTGAAAATCTGGAGCGCCGAGTAGATGGCTTTGGCCGGGTGGTTCAGGATCAAGCGTGAATTGGTCACGTGGGTATCGAGCAGTTCATATTGCCCGCCGCTGTAATAGATGTCGCAGTCGTCGATCTGGCAGTTCTTGTAGACATGATTGTCCAACGCCAGCTTTGCTTTACTGAAGGTCTGCCCGTCGATCACGATATAGCTCGGCTCAAATTCCATCAGCTGCTCCATCTGCGCGGACTATAACAAAGTCAGTGCCAATGGTAAACCGGTTCCGAGCGGGATGGAATGGTAAAGGATACGGAGCCGGAGGCGAGCGCCTGATGAGCGCGGTTTGCGTAAGGATAGGATATCGTCCGCAGTCTATGTGATGGTCTGCGACATGCTGTTATGTTGAGCCTAATGCGCTCTCTATAGATGGGCAAAGTTTGGCTTGCACCTCTTCCCCTACCCGTATAGAATAGCCCAACTTTTCAGGCAGTTAGCTGCTCGCTGCTCCTGCGCCGTTCTACGGTTTCCCCACTCGCCTCATGTACTTTGGATGGGTTGAAGCCACGGGGAGC
>LNFM01010893.1_pt1 | contig 12587 bp, 9 predicted proteins | sample 596031 | NCBI WGS metagenome assembly LNFM01 (sample SAMN04254537, study PRJNA301005) | activated carbon metagenome | isolation source: dual media filters at the Ann Arbor, Michigan drinking water treatment plant | place: USA: Ann Arbor
CCGGTCCCTAAAGTTCGTCCAATGGCTGCCGATGATGCGAGTGAGGGGCGAGCCGGAATCGGCCGATAAGCCCGGCTTGTGCGCGTCTTTCTTCCAGTTACGCGCAGTCTTCGCGCGCCCAAACTGGCGGGCATGTTCAGGCTCCTCCTCACCATCTGCACGTTTCTCGTGCTCGCCGGCGTGCCGCTCACGGCGCTGCAGGCAGCGTCCGCGCATCTGCCTCCACACTTGGCCGCGCAAGCGCCCGACCTGCTGCGCTACGTGCAGGAGCAGACCGCCGCCCGCGTGACGGCCGACAGCGCCCGCATCGAGGTCACCCTCGGTCAGCTCGATCCGCGCCTGCAACTGGCACCGTGTGCGCGGATCGAACCGTTCATCCCCGCCACCAGCCGTCTATGGGGTCGCGGTCATGTCGGCCTGCGATGCGCCGAGGGCGCGACCTGGTCGGTGCAGATGCCGGTCACGGTCCGCGTCCACGGCCCGGCGCTGATTGCTACCCGCCCGCTGACCAGCAACACGCCCTTGACGCCCGAGGACTTCAGCATCGCCGAGGTCGAGTGGACGCGTGAGTCGCAGGGCGTGGTCACCGAAGCGTCGCAATTGGACAACCGCGTCCTCACCCGCCCGGTCGCCGCCGGCCAGCCGGTGCCGCTGATGGCCCTGCGCGCGCCGCAGGTGATCGCGGCCGGCGATCCGGTCAAGGTGCAGGGCCAGGGTCGCGGCTTCGCGGTCAGTGCCGATGCCATTGCGCTGAGCAGCGCGCAGGACGGTCAACTGGTGCGCGTGCGCACCGACGCCGGCCGGATCCTGACCGGGACCGCCCGCGCTGGCCGGCGGGTCGAGATCACGTTCTAGCCACCGGCCTGCGCCCGAACCACCCCGATGACGCGATCGACCCTCAAGTTGCGACTCACGACGCCGATATCCGGCCCACCGGTATCTGGCCCGGGATTGCCCGGCAATTTGCGCTGCCACGCCGGCAGCGGACGGGCTAAAGTCCGACCTCGCCAGGCCGATCTACAGGCTGACGAGGAAGGTTTCTCGCGGGAGTCATGATGAAGATTTCGAGTACGTCCGAGCCGCTGCGCCCCGACCGCGTCCTGCCGCAGTCGAACGAGGCACGTGCGGCATCGGCCAAGTCCGGCGAGACCGTCCAGACCGAGAAGGTGCAGTTGTCCGACCTCGCGTCCAAAATGGCCCAGCTCGAAAGTCGCTTCGGCGGCGAGTTCGACGCCAAGAAGGTCGAGGAAGTGCGCAGCGCCATTGCCGAAGGCCGCTTCAAGGTCAACGCCGAAGCGGTGGCCGACCGCCTGCTCGCCAGCGTCGGCGAGCTGCTGGGCAAGAAGGCCTGACGCTCCCGCTCGACCCAAGCCACGTGACCCGCCGCCACGCCCTGCCCCTGCTCGATGCCTTGCGCGCGGTGCTGCGCGCCGAGCAGCAGGCGCTTGTCAGCGGCACCGCCGACGAACTGCCGGCTCTGTCCGACCGCAAGGCGCAAACGCTCGACGAGCTGAACCAGGCACTGCGTGCCGCCAGCCCGAGCGAGCGACGCGCCCTGGCCCAGGCCGCCGCCTCCGCGCAGCGCCTGAACGACACCAACGCCGCCCTGGTGGCGATCCGCATGGCCGCCAACCGCGCGCGCCTGGACACCCTGCTCTCGCTGACCGGCCAGGCCGGCAGCACCACGCTTTATGGCGTGCGCGGCGAACTGCCTGCCTTCGCCACAGCGGCGCGCGCCAGCGCCCGCGCCTGATCCGGCGCCGCCAGGCGCACCCGCCCCGCACCGCTGCGCTTTCCCGCAGGCAATGCCCTGACGGGCGCGTCGCCGGGCTCCGCATTAACATCGCACAGCCTCACGGCCCGGGCGCAACGGCCGGGCGCTGACCTTGCCGGCATCGTTTCCACAATGAAACGTCGGTGATCGGCAGCGCTGCCTCGCGAGCCACCCGGCCGGCCATGGACGAACGACTCAGCGCAGCGGTGCATGTCAGCTCGACCCTCCCCCGAACGGACCGTCTCGCTCAATTTGCTGCTGATGCTGCTGCCGCTGGTGGCGGTGCTGCCGGTGCTCGTGTTCGCCCTGGCACTGCTGACACTGAGCTGGCAACAGCAGCGTGCACAGGCCGAGCGCGATGTGCAGCAGGGGGTGCGCACGCTGGCGGTGGCGGTCGACCGTGAACTGGCGGCCTCAGCGCGCGAACTGACGCGCCTGGCGCAGTACCCGACACTGTCCGAGGCCAACCTGCGGTCGTTCCACACCTATGCGCGCGAACTCGTCGCCGCGCACGACGGCTGGACCGACCTCATGCTCATCGATGCCGACGGTCGCGAGCTGATGGCGGCGCGCTCGCCACTGGACAGCGCGCCACGCCTGCTGGATCGCCAGCATCACAAGGAGGTCTTCCGCACCGGGCAGCCGGCGCTGTCCGACATCTTTGCCGACGCGCGCTCCGCCGAGCTTTCGATCGGCCTGGCCGTCCCCGTCGTGCGCGACGGCCAGGTGCGCTGGGCGCTGGGGGCGCGCTTCGAGCCGATGGTCCTGGCGCGCGTGCTGGCCTCGCAGGACGTGCGTCCGAACATGGTCGCCGCGATCATGGACCGCAACAAGCTGATCGTCGCGCGCAACACGCTGCACGACCGCTTCTTCGGCAAGTCGGCCACCGCCGACCTGCAGGAGGCATCGCGGTCGGCGGCCAAGGGCACGGCGATCCTCACCACCCTGGAAGACGTGCGCGTGTTCGCCGCCTGGGAACAGGTGCCGATGGGCTGGACCGTGACTGTCGGCATCCCGCAAAGCCAGATCGATGGGCCGATCCGCCGCCAGCTCGGCTGGCTTGCCATCGGCGGCCTGCTTTTGATGCTGGCTGCGCTCGGCGTCAGCCTCACGCTCGGGCGCCGGCTCGAGCGCGGCCTGGCCAGTGCGATCAACGACGCGCAGAAACTTGCCGACGGCCGGCCGCCGCCGCGGCGGCGCTCGCGCGTGCGCGAACTCGAGGCACTGTTTGCCGCCCTGCGCGCCACCCATGCGCGGCTGACCGCCGCAGCAGATGCCGAAAATCAGGCCACGGCCACCGTGCGCGAGAGCGAGGAGCGGCTGCGGCTGGCGATGGACTCGGTCACCATGGGCAGCTTCGACTGGAGCCCGGCCACCGACCAGCTGATCTCGACCGCGCGCATGCGTGAGTTGTTCGGCTTCTCGCCTGCGGAGCAGCCGAGCCTGAGCGCGGCGCTGCAGCGGATCCACGCCGAAGACGCACCCGCCGCCCGCGAGGCGATCTCGCACGCGCTCGATCCGGCCGGCGACGGCAGCTGCAGCGTGCAGTTCCGCCTGAGCCGCCCCGACCGGCCGCGGCGCTGGCTCGACCTGCGCGGGCAGGCCATGTTCGCGGTGCATGACGGCACCCGCGTGCCGGTGCGCTTCATCGGCATGGTGCTCGACATCACGCCACAGAAGGAAATGGAGCTGTCGCTGCGCGAGGCGGACCGACGCAAGGACGAGTTCCTGGCGATGCTGTCGCACGAGCTGCGCAACCCGCTGTCGCCGATCGCCAACGCACTGGCCATTTTGCGGCTGCAGCCGTCATTGCCGGTGGCCGCGCACCAGGCGCTGTCGATCGCCGAACGGCAGGTCGGCCAGATGAAGCGGCTGATCGACGACCTGCTCGACATCTCCCGCATCACGCGCGGCAAGATCGTGCTGCACGAGCAACCGCTCGACCTTGCCGAGCTGGCCCGCCACGCGGTCGACAGCCTGCAGCCGGCCGCGCGCGAGCGTGGCCAGCGCCTTCAGCTGACGCTGCCGCCGCAGCCGCTGCGCGTGCTCGGCGACCGGGCGCGCCTGACCCAGGTGATCGAGAACCTGCTCGGCAACGCGGTGAAGTTCTCGGCCGACCACGGCCTGATCGAGCTGAGCGGGCAGCGCGACGGCGAGGCGATCGTCATCAAGGTGCGCGACGACGGGGTCGGCATCCCGCCGGAGCAGTTAAATGCGGTGTTCGACATCTTCACCCAGATCGACGCGACGCTCGATCGTTCGCAGGGCGGACTGGGCATTGGCCTGGCGCTGGTGCGGCGCCTGGTGCAGATGCACGGCGGCAGCGTGGCGGCCGCCAGCGAGGGGCCGGGGCGCGGCGCCACCTTCTCGATCCGTCTGCCGGCGCTGCCCGACGAGCCGGGCGAACCGTCGACCGCGCATGCCGATGCATCGGCTGCCCAGGGCGCGGCGCCAGCGGGTCGGCGCGTGCTGGTGGTCGACGACAACGTTGATGCGGCCGACACGCTGGTGGCGCTGCTCGAGCTGCTCGGCCACACCGCCCGCGCGGTGTACGGTGGTGAAGAGGCACTGGCAGAAGTGGCGCGCTTCGCCCCCGACACCGTGCTGCTGGACATCGGCCTGCCGGGCATCAGCGGCGTGGACGTGGGTCGCCTGCTGCGCGCGCGTGCCGACGGCGCGTCGATCACGCTGATCGCGATCAGCGGCTACGGGCAGCCGGCCGATCGCGCCGCCACCACGGCGGCCGGCTTCGACGCCCACCTGGTCAAGCCGGTGACACCGGAAGACGTGGAACGCGCGCTCGCGCGCAGCGCGGCCGACCGCGGCAGCCAAGCCAGGCCCACGGGCGCGGCGCCACCGGCCGTCCGCTAGAACTCCTGCCAGTCGTTGCCGGCGGTCGCCAGCACCGGTCGCGCTGCGGCGGTGCGCGCGGCGCGCGCCGGCCCAGGCCGCGGCGGCATGGCGCGGCGCGGCGTGGCCGCCGCCACGGGCGCGCTGTCGATCGGGTCGCTGGCATTGAGCCGGAACACCGCGACCGCGCGCGCCAGCGCGTTGGCCTGTTCGCTCAGCGACTGCGCTGCGGCGGCACTTTGCTCCACCAGCGCGGCGTTCTGCTGGGTGGTCTGGTCCAGCTGCGTCACCGCCTGGTTGACCTGGGCGATGCCGCTGCTGTGTTCGAGCGAGGCACCGCTGATCTCACCGATCAGATCGGTCACACGCCGCACCTGGTCGACGATCTCGCTCATCGTTGCGCCCGCCTCGCGCACCCGCTGGCTGCCGGTGTCGACGCGCTGCATGCTCTCGCCGATCAACTGCTTGATCTCGCGCGCCGCCTGCGCACTGCGCTGCGCCAACGTGCGCACCTCGCCCGCGACCACCGCGAAGCCGCGGCCCTGTTCGCCGGCACGCGCGGCTTCCACCGCAGCATTGAGCGCCAGGATGTTGGTCTGAAAGGCGATGCCGTCGATCACGCCGGTGATGTCGCCGATCCGGCGCGCGCTGTGGCTGATCTCATCCATGGTCGCCACCACGTCGCCCACCGCCTTGCCGCCGCGCGCTGCCACGTCGCTGGCCGTGCCTGCCAGGGCGTTGGCCTGGCGCGCGTTATCTGCACTCTGCTGCACGGTGCCGGTGATCTGCTCGATCGACGCCGCGGTCTGTTGCAGGCTGCTGGCCTGCTCCTCGGTGCGCGACGACAGGTCCTGGTTGCCGGCGGCGATCTCGCGGCTGGCGGTGTTGACCGAATCGACGCCGGCACGCACCTCGCCCACCACCCTGGCCATCTGCACCCGCATGCGCTCGAGCGAGCCCGCCACGCTGTCGGGATAGTGGGTGACCACCGGACACGTCAGGTCGCCCTCGGCCACCACCCGCGCCACCGCCGCAATCTCGGCCGGCTCGGCGCCCACGCTGGCCCACACGGTACGCCGCAGCCAGAAGAAAAAGCCGATCAACAGTGCCGTGGCACCACCGAATACGGACAGCGCCACCAACAACGCAGTGGCCTGCGCCTGCTCGAATCCCGCCTGCGCGTTGGCGGCGAAGGTGGACGCTGACTTGACCGTGGCATCGACGCCGGCGCGATGCGCCAGGTACAGGCGATGCACGTCGGGCAGCGCCGTGGCGGCGGCGGCACGGTTGTTGGCGAGCAAGGGCGCAACCACCTGCGACTGCGCAGCAGCGATGAATTGCTCGGCCGCCGCGTGCTGCGCACCGAGCAGTTCGCGCTCGAGTCCGAACGGCGGGTTGCTGCCCCAATAGGTAACGCGGTCCTGGTACTCGCGCACCAGACGCGCGACCTCGTCTCGCACGCTGGTGGCGGGCAGGGTGCCATCGAGTCCTTGTCCCAGGACCAGGCGCAATTCGATCAGGTACATCGGCGGCGGCAGCACATCGGCCGTCACATCCTTGGCCACGAGCGCGCGCCCGGCGGTCTCACCGAGGCGCTGCTGCGACACGACCGCCGTGCCGGCCAGGACGAGCGCAGCCAGCAACGCCACCAGCAACTGGCAGGCGAGCAGGAATTTGAGTGAACGCATGATTTCGACCTGTCCTTCAACGTGTCTGGCCGACACGGCATCGGCTAGTACGGATACGGACAGTGTGATGGGGCAGCCGAGGGGGAGTTGCCCCGATCAGCCGTTAGAACTACCCCTATTTCAACGGCTCATGCGCTGCCTCGCACGCTAGCGAAACGAGGCGCCGCCCGGCTCGCGCGCGACGCCGGGTCAGAACTGGTAAGCCAGACGCAGCCCGCCCCAGTGGCGCCCGCTGACCACGATCGGTGCCGATAGATCCTTCATCAGCGCGAAGCGGCCACCGCCCATGTCGCGCCGGTAGGTCTGCAGCAGGAAGCGCCGCGTATTGCGCGCCGCGGCCAGCCCGGTGCGGTCGTCGAAGATGCGGCGATTGCGGCAGTTGGCCGCGTTCCACACCGGATCGGCGCCCTGCGGCCGCGAGAACTTGAGGTTGTGCGTGGGCAGGTAGCCGTTGCGGTCGACCGCGGCGCAAAACACCACCTTGGGCGACAGCGCAAGCATCGGCTCCTGCAGCGCGGGCAGCACGCGGTCGGTGAAGTCGAGGAAGCGCGTGCGCACCTGCTGGGGGTTGCTGCCGGCGATGGGCAGGTACTGGGTGTCGAACAGATCCGCCGCGTTCAGTTCGCCCTGCGCCAGCGCCAGCTCGAAACGCGCGGCGATTGCCGCGGCCAGCTCGGTCACGCGCTGGATGAACGGCGTGTCCTCGGTCTCGGCGCCGCAGTCGGTCGACAGCTCCAGCAGCCGCTCGCTCTGCTGCAGGAAGCCGAGGGCGCGCTGCTTGGCGCCGTCGATGTGGCTGCCGCACTGCTGCACCTGGCCGGCGATGTCCTTGACCGACTGCTGGGTGCTCTCGCAGCTCTTGAGGTTGCGCTCGGTGGCAGCAGCGATGGCGGCCACCGCCTTCTCGACCCGCGTGAACGCGGTGTTGAAGGTTTCCTGCCCGCCGGCGGCACCGCGCTGCTGGCCTTCTTCCAGCACGTTGAAGGCCAGTTCCTGGATGCGCGTATCCAGCTGCTGCACCGTGCTGGCAATGTGCTTGCTCGACTGCTCGACCTTCTGCGCCAGGTCCTTCACCGCCTCGGCCACCACGCCGAAGCCCCGCCCGGCCTCGCCGGCGCGCTTGGCCTCGACGCTGGCGTTGAAGGCGACCAGGCGCGTCTGCAAGGCGATGCGCGTGATATCGGCGGCGGCGGCGGCGACGTCGCGCAGCGTGTCGGCCGCGGCCTTGACGTCGGCGGCAACCCGCTCGACCGCGCCGCGCGCGGTGTGCGCCGAGGCGAGGCTGTCGCTCATCGAACGCGAGATCGAGGAATTGGCGGCCACCATCTGGTCGACCTGCTCGGCCACCGAGACAAAGCCCTCCGCCTGGCGCCGGCCGGCGGCGACCAGCTCCTCGAACACGCCGACCAGTTCGGCCGCCTCGCGCCCCATCGATGAGGCGTCGTGGGCCAGCGTACGGATGGCGTCGCCGACGTCGATGGCGGCGGACGCCGTCGGTGCCGGCGCCGACGGCATGAGTTCGCGCCGCTGCCGGCGCAACAAATCGAATATCACGGTCCTGTCTCCAACTGCGACGCGGCGGTGGTCCGCCGTCGTTATGTGACTGTGTCCGCGACGGCGTCACCCACCGTCGTGCGCGCCCCCCGGCGCGCATGCCCCTGCCCTCGCTCGCAGTGCGTTACCAGTGCTTGAGCTTGCTGCGCAGCCGCGCCACGGCCTGGCTGTGCAGCTGGCACACGCGCGACTCGGTCACGCCCATCACGGCACCGATCTCGCGCAAATTCATGTCCTGCTCGTAGTACATGCCCATCAGCAGCCGCTCGCGCTCGGGCAGTTCGCCGATGGCGGCCACCAGCGCGCCGCGGAAGCGCTTGTCGCGCAGGAAGGCGCCGGGATCGCCGCCGCCCTCGGCGGGGTCGGCAATATGGCGCTCCAGATAGTCCTCGTCGTCGCCACCGCCGCCGCCCAGATCGTCGAAGTAGACGAGCTGCGCACCGCGCGCCTCGTTGAGCATCTCCTGGTAGTCGGTGACGCTGATGTTCAATTCGCGCGCGATCTCCGACTCGGTCGGGGCACGCTTGAGCTTGCCCTCCAGTCGGTGGATGGCGTTTTCGATGTCACGCTGGCTCTTGCGCGCCGAGCGCGGCAGCCAGTCATTGGCGCGCAGCTCATCAAGCATCGCGCCGCGGATGCGGCTGGCGGCGTAGTGCTCGAACTGTGTGCCCTGGGATTCCTCGTAGCGGCCGACCGCGTCCATCAGGCCCATCATGCCGGCCTGCACCATGTCGTCGAGTTCCACGTTGGCCGGCAGCCGCGCCACCATCTGGTGCGCCAGTCGCCGTACCAGCGGGGCGTATTGCTTGACGTAGTCCTGCCCTTGGATCGTGCCACGCGGCGTGTACACGAAGGCGTCGTTTCTCACGCCTGTTTCTCCTTCAGCCGCCGCATCGTTCACCGCAGCCTCTTTGCGTCAGTTCCATCCGTGCCAGTGACCAGCCCCCTGTCGCGCGGATCACGCCGCCCAGGTCGCGTCCTACCTGTACTGCGCCCGCGAACTGCACGGCCACGGGCCGATGCGCTGCCGGCGGCCGCAGCGCCAACCGTTGAGCCAGCGTAGCCGCCGACCCGGCATCCATACCCAGAAAAAGGAGCCGAAAAGCGGTCGTCACGGCGCGCTCGGTCCGTGCGTCTTCGGCCGGCAAGTGCGCAGCGAGGGTGTCGAGTTCGCGCAGGCTGCGGTTGATCTGCACCGCCTCGGGCAGCAGCGGCACCAGCAGGTCACCGACCGGCAGGCGCGTGACGGTGGCCACCGCCGTGGCCGGGACGAGCAGCAGAATGAGGTCGCAGCCGCCGCGTGCCGCCAAAGCCGCGTCCAGCGGTGCCAGCAGCGTGGTCAGCGAGGTGCGCGCCGCCTGCGCCAGTTGCAGCGCACGCGCGGCCGGCACGATCATCAGGTCCGGACCGGCATCAACCAGCGTGGCGTCATAGGGGCACTCGCCGCGTACCGCGTGCGCCAGATCGAAGCGCGCCCGCAGGCCGAGGGCGGCGGCAACCTGCGCGCGCGCTGCATCCACCACCAGCGTGCGCTCGCCATGCCGCGCAAAGGCCTGCGCCAGCTTGGCAACCCAGCTGGTGCGGGTGGCGCAGTGCAGTTCCGGCAGCAGCACCGGCAACAGGCGCAGCGTGGGCCGCGCGAACAGTCGCCGCAGCGTGGCCGCCTGGTCGACGTCAAACATGCGCGGCCGTGGCACGTGCCACCTGGGTCAGGTGGGCGAGCGCGGTGCCTTCGTCCTCGGCCAGCTCGAACAGTTGGTTGGCCGGCTTGAGCGCCAGGTGGGCCAGCAGGCGGGCGTTGGGCAGGTGCAGGTCTTCCGGCACCCGCTGACCGTTGGTCAGCGCGATCAGCTTGAGCTTGTGGCGCAACGCGCAGTCGAGCGCACCGCCGATGCGCGCCGCTTCATCAAGCTTGGTGAGGATGGTGCCGATCGCCTCGTGCGCACGCCAAGCGCGCGCGGTGTCGTCGAGTGTTTCGGCATGCGAGGCGGCATTGAGCAGGAGCACCGGTTGCACGCGTTGCGCGCCCTGGCCGGCCTGCGCGAGGGTGGCGAGCATTTCGGCCAGGCGCTCGTCGCGCGGGCCGACCCCGCAGGTGTCGATCAGCACCAGGCGCTTGGTCGTCAACGACGCCAGCAGTTCGCGCAGCGTGGCGGCGTCCTGCGCCAGGTGCACCGGCGTGCCGAGAATGCGTCCGTACGTGCGCAGCTGTTCGTGGGCGGCGACGCGATAGGCATCGAGCGTGATCAGGCCGAGCGAGGCGGTGCCGTACTTGACGGCGAAGCGCGCCGCCAGCTTGGCCACCGTGGTGGTCTTGCCGACGCCGGTGGGACCGATCAGCGCGTACACGCCGCCGCGGTCGACCAGGCTGTCATCGGCGGTGGCGCAGCGCATGTTGTGCGAGATCACCTCCTGCATCCAGGCGTCGGCCGCCTCGGCATCGGCCAGCTCCGGCGCGTTGAGCGCCACCTTGCGGGCGACGTCCACCGAGAAGCCGGCGGTGAGCAGGCGCGTCATCACGCGCGTCTGCAGCGGATTGCGGCGCATCGAATCGGTGGCGGCCACCGTGCTCGACAGCGAACTCAACTGCTGCTGCAGCGACGCACGCAGGCTGGCCAGCTCGGCCATCAGCTGCGCATTGGCCTGGGTGCTTGCATCGGGCGGCGGCAGGCGGATCTCGGTGCGCGGCGTTGCCTCGGTCGCTGCAGCGGGCGCAACGGCGACCGGCGCCACCGCCGCGGGCATGACTGGCCGCGCGGCGACGGCGGCCGGACTGGCCGCTGCAACCGACGACACCGCGTGCGGCGCCACCGGCCGCGCCGCAGCCTGCGACGGCTCAGCGGTGCTGGTGATGTCCTGCGCCTCGCGTGACGGGCGCCGGCGGAACACCGCGGGTGCCGGCGTCGCGCTGGCGGGTGCTGCGGCACGCGCGTGGTTCGGCAGCCAGGTATCGATGTCCGGCGCGGCGACGCGCGCGCCACTGGCGGCCGCGCCTTGGACGCTGCGGGTGGCGGACGTGGTGGTCTGCAGCGTGCGCGCGGCGAGCGGCGCCGGCGTGCGTGTGACCGGCATCATCGACGGGTCGAAGCGCGTGTCGCTCCAGCCGGTGTTCCACGCGCCCTCGTCGGCGTCGTCGTCGGCGGGTGCGGCAGCCACGGCGCCGTACATGGAGGCGGGGCCAGGAGTGGAGGTGGGAGCGGTGGCTGGCTGCGCGGTGCGGGGTCCCGCCTCGGCCTGGCCCTGGCGCCGCAGGTAGTCGCGGAACGACTCGACCGGCGGGCCGATGCGCCGCACGCCCGGCGCGATCTGCACCGCGACCTGGGCCGTGCCATTGGCTGCCAGCGTGGGCGGCCGACGCGCATCCTCGACGATCGCCTCGACCGCCTGGGCGCCGGCGGCAAGGATCTCGATGTGCCCGTTGGCGATCCGCTTGTTCGACAGGATCACCGCGTCATCGCCCAGGTCCCGGCGCACCTGCGCCATCGCATCCTTGGTCGACGCTGCCACGAATCGCTTGAAGCTCATTGTCTTGCTCCTGTATCGAACCGGACCATCGAATCGGTCCGCGGTCGCCTTCGTTTCAATCAGTACGTCTCATCACGCCCCGCCCAGCACCGTGCTGACGCGGATCTGGCTGGTCTCCGGCACTTCGGCGTGGCCGATCACGCGCAACCTGGGTGCTGCCCGGCGCAGCAGCCGCACCAGCGGCACGCGCAGGCGGTCGGGCACCAGCAGCGTCGGCGCCAGACCCATGTCTTCCTGCCGCTGCGAGGCGGCGGCCGCCCCGCGCTGGATCAGGTCGACCAGGCCCGGCTCGATCGCCGCGCCTTCGGCACCAGTGCCATTGCCCATCGACTGCACCAGCACCTTTTCCAGTTCCGGATCGAGTGCCACCACCGACAGCTCGCGTGTCGAACCGAACAGCGTCTGCGCGATCGACGCGCGCAGCGCGGCGCGCACGTGCGCGGTCAGTTCGTTCGGGTCGGTGCTGCGCTGGGCGACATCGGCCAGCGTCTCGACGATGCTGCGCAGGTCGCGGATGTGCAGCCCTTCGTCGAGCAGGTTCTGCAGCACGCGCTGCAATGTGGACAGCGGGATCAGCTTGGGCACGAGGTCGTCGAGCAGCTTGGGCGCCTGCTTGCCGACGTGGTCGATCAGCGCCTGCGTTTCCTGGCGGCCAAGCAGCGCGCCGGCGTTGGACGCCAGCAGGTGATTGATGTGGGTGGCGACCACGGTGGCGCAGTCGACCACGGTGTAACCGAGCACCTGCGCGGCGTCGCGTGTGCGTGGTTCGATCCACACCGCCGGCAGACCGAACGCCGGATCCTTGGTGGCGGTGCCGGGCACCGGCTGCGTGACGCCGCCCGGGTTGATCGCCAGCATCATGCCGTTGAAGGCCTCGCCCTCGCCCACCACCACGCCTTTCAACAGCACGCGGTACTGGCTGGGCTTCAGTTCCAGGTTGTCGCGGATGTGCACCGGCGGCGGCAAAAAGCCGATCTCCTGCGCGAACTTCTTGCGGATCGCCTTGATGCGCTTGAGCAGCTCGCCGTCCTGCGCCTGGTCGACCAGCGGGATCAGGCGATAGCCGACTTCCAGGCCGAGCACGTCCAGCGGCACCACGTCGTCCCAGCTGGCTTCCTGCGGCGGCGGCGCATCGGCCGCAGCCTGCTCGGCCGTCTTCGCCGGCACCGCGGCCACCTGGTTCTTCTGGTGCAGCG